>Ga0070730_10001411_pt1 | contig 23257 bp, 22 predicted proteins | sample Coa_R1_3_FD_66447 | JGI IMG/M metagenome (GOLD analysis project Ga0070730, IMG submission 66447) | Surface soil microbial communities from Centralia Pennsylvania, which are recovering from an underground coalmine fire - Coalmine... | ecosystem: Environmental > Terrestrial > Soil > Unclassified ... | reverse complement strand
CGACCGACCGTCCTCACTACGGTCGGTCGCTCTGTTTTCCTCGTTACCCTACTGCATCGCCACGCCTCGCCTCCGTCTCATCCCTGCACCGTGCTTCCACAACTTCTGGGCACACCCCCTGTACCATCTGGTCTTGCTGGCCGGCGAACAGCAGGCTGGTCGTCACGTAGTTCAGCAGCAGGGCGTCTCGCGGAAACTCCTGCAAATGCTCGCGGATGCGGGCGATCGCCTGGACGCCGCGCCCGCCCACGGCGTCCGCGACGTCGGCCACATGCTGCTGTTCGCGGCGGGAGGCGCGGGCGGCGAGCTGTTCCGCCAGCGCGGCGCTGGCGCGGGCCTCGGGCAGGCGCAGCGCGCGCAGTTGCACCAGCGCCAGGTCGGCGTGCGGCAGGGCAAAGTCCGGGTCGGCGGCGATCGCGCGCTGGAAGGCCGCACCCGGCGCCGGCGCCTGGGCGATCACCGCCTGCTGGCCGTCGCGGTAGGCCGTGGCGGCGCGCGGCGACGCGGTGCTCAGAGCAAGGCCATAGAGATCGGTGCCTGCAGCCGTGGCGGTCATCGAGCGGCCCCTCGCAATCGTAGCAGTCTTGCCCCATTGGTTGCGGAATGGATCGCAACGGCGGATGCGGGCGACCGCTATGCTACACTCGCAGCTAACGTAGCCGATCGGGCCGCCTACCGTGTAGCACGGGGGCCAGCCAGGCGACACCGCGCCTTGGAGACCGCGTATGAGCACGGCGCCCATCGCCACGGCGACCGCAGCCGACAGCGGCTTCATCGCGGCGCTGCACCTGCGCGAGTTCCGCCGCTGCTGGATCTCCAGCGTGCTCTCCGGCAACGGCCAGTGGACGCTCGTCGTCGCCCGCGGCTGGCTGATGGACAACCTCACGCACAGCGCCGCCGCCGTGGGCCTGGTCACCTTCGCCTCGTGGATCCCGTACCTGTTCGCCACGCCGGTGGGCGGTGTCTTCGCGGACCGCTTCGACCGGCGCCGGCTGGCGGCGGCGATGCAGGGCGTCTCGCTGCTCGCCTCGGTCTGGCTGGCGCTGCTGGTCTTCGCCAATGTCGTAAAGCCGTGGGAGGTCGTGGCGCTGGCGCTGCTGGCCGGCGTCGGCCGCTCGATCGAGACACCGGCCGTCACCTCGCTGATTCCCAACCTCGTGCCGTCCGAGGCGCTTCTCAACGCGATCTCGCTGAACAGCATGGCGAACTTCGGCTCGCGGCTGATCGGCCCGGCTGCCGCGCTGGGTCTGCTGGCAGCGGGCAGCATTGGCGGCGTGCTGTTGATGACGGCCGTCTTTTACGCGGCGGCGATCGTGCTGATGCTGAGCGTGCGCAACCCCGGTCACGAGCTGCACGCGCGCGCCGGCGTCTGGCGCGAGACGCGCGAAACCTGGTCCTACATCTCCCGCACGCCGCTGCTGCCGATCGTCTTCGCGCTGATGTCGCTGCACTGCGGTCTGACGATGCTGACCGACGCGCTCTGGCCGGAGTTCACGCGCTCGGTGCTGCACGCGCAGGCTTCGACCTTCGACCTGTTGATCATCAGCTTCGGCGCCGGCACGCTGGTCGGCACGTTCGCGCTCGGGGGCCTGCGCTCCGACGTGGCCCGCGGCTCCGTGCTGGCCGTCACCGGCGTGCTCAGCGGCCTGACGATGGCGCTGCTGGCGCTCGTCTCGACGGTGTTCTTCGCCTTCCTCGTCGCGGCGCTGATCGGCGCGGCGCAGGGCATCTATATGACGCTTGGCACGAACCTGGTGCAGGAGGTGGTGCCCGACCGGCTGCGCGGGCGCGTGACCAGCGCCTACATCATGACGACGGGCAGCGCGATGTCGTTCGGCATCCTCGCCGCCGGGGCGCTGGCGGACACGTTCAGCATTCACGCGGTGCTGCTGATCCCGCCGCTGCTGTTCGTGGCCTTTGTGCTGTTCGTCAGCGGCGTGCGGCCGGGCGTGCGCGGCATGTACCGCACCGGCTCGATTCTGCAACCTCGGCCGCAGCCGGCGCTGGCAGCCGCCGAGTCGTAAGCGGGAATGATGGCGATGGACGAGCGCGCGGCGGCCCCCATCCCCCGGCCCCTTCCCCCAATGCTGGGGGAAGGGGAGATCTTTGGACGGGACTGCGGGGCTGAAGGCGCGGCGGTCGAGGCAGGAAGGCAGAAGCATCGCGGTGGTGTGGGGCTGGGGCGGGTGCTGGTGATCGCCGGGGTCGGCGCGCTGCTGGTGGGGTTTGCGGCGTTCGCGGCGAACAGCGTGGTGCAATCGGACCAGCCGATCGTGCGCACGATGTGCATGGATACCAGTTGCAGCCAACCGATGTCCGTCGACGGCGCCACGGCGCATCCGGCGGCGCCGAAGCACGCGAAATCGGCGCCGGAGCGGCTGGTGCAGAAGATCCTCTACATCTGTCACATCCGCTGATCGCGCGGCTGACACGGCAGCGATTCGCGGATTCCGCCGCCACTTCCGGCCGGGACGTGCGCATTGAAAGTAAGAAAACGATCGCTTACCTTGACAATGCGCGACGCCTTTCAGATGCTTGAGGCAGACCGGCGACACGATCAAGCGGCCGTTGCGGCCGCCTGTTCAGCACAAGCAACGCAGGAGCGGGACGATGGCGATCGAGGTTCAACGCCCGGTTGGCGAGCAGCAGCCCGACCTCTCTCCCGGCCTCGACCTGGCCTGGCTGAACCTGCCCGACGATGACTGGGGCACACGCGCTGAGCCGGGCCGCAAGGGGCTGACGCTCGAGGCGATCGCCAGCGGCCGCGCCGGCGCGATTCCCGAATCGTCGCGCAACCACGGCATGCGCCTGCGCGGCGTGCGCGAGAGCAAAGGCACGCTGCGCGTCGCGCCCTACACCACGGCCAACCGGTCCGACGTCTGGGCGGACAATGCGCTGATGCTTTACGAAGAGGCCGTGCAGCGCCAGTGGTCGTCTGCTACGGACATCCCCTGGACGTCGATCCAGCCACTGCCCGACGACGTCGAGTACGCGATGTGCCAGCTCTGCACCTTCCTCACAGAAGTGGAGTTCATCGCCGGCGACACGCCGGGCAAGTGGATTCCGCGCATCAGCCCGGACTACTTCGAAGCGGCGATGTTCCTGACCACGCAGATCATGGACGAGGCGCGGCACGAGGACGTCTTCCGCAAGCGGGCGCTGGTCAACGGCGGCGGCCTCCTGCAGCAGGGACCGGGCTACGGCCTGCGCAAGATCCTGGAAGCAGCCGACTTCACCGAGATGAGCGCACTGATGCACGTGCAGGGCGAGGGCTTCGTGCAGTCGATGTTCCGCATGGGCGAGTTGCTCGGCCAGAACGAGGCGGAGAAGCGCATCTTCCGCCTCTGCGCCCAGGACGAGAGCCGCCACCTGGCCTTCGGCGTGATGCATCTGAAGTACACGATCGAGCAGGAGCCCTGGCGGCGCGAGGAGATCCACGCCTATCTCGACAAGTCCGAGCGCGACCTGGCCGAGGGCACGGACATCAGCTTCATCCCCGTGTTCGAGTCGATCTCGGTGCTGCTGGGCGGCGGCAAGGATCACTTCGACGAAGGCGCCCAGAAGTTCATGGCGATTCGCAAGAAGCAGGTGAACGAGTACATGCACCGCCTCGAAGTCGCCGGCCTGGGCGACCGCCGCGAGCGCATGGTGCCTGAGCTTGCCGTCTACCTGGATCCGCCGAAGTAGGGGCGAGGAAATAGAAAACAGGAACGAAAAAAGAGGAAATAGCAGCACGTGGGGCGCACACTGGTGCGCCCCTATGGCGCTTCGGCTAACGGTCAATCCGTAGGGGCGCATGGCATGCGCCCCTCATGACACATGACGCGCCGCCGCGACACCGAGCGCACCGAATCGGGTATGCACTTCGCCATCCAGGGCATCCTCATCGCTTCAGGAGCAGCGCACATGACGGCCGAACAGCCACAACCCGTTGACGCCGCGACCGGCCCGCGCGACCGGCTGACGCTGACCGCCGGCGAGCGCTTCGCCTGGATGACCAGCGAGCACACCGAATGGGGCGTGCGTGCGCGTCCCGGGGCCCGCGGCCTGCGGCTGGCCGACATCAACATCGGCTCCTACGGCGAGGTGCCGGACGTCTGGCCCTACGACACGGAGATTCCGCGCGGGGCGCTGCCCAACGACACCGCCGAGGGCATGGGCTACTCGATCTTCGAGAAGCAGGAGGTCTGGGCCGAGAGCTGCGCCGAGCTGTACGAGGACGCGATCCAGGCACGCTGGGCGCCGGCCACGGACATCCCCTGGGCGTCGCTTCAGCCGCTGCCGCGCCCAATCGAGGCCGCGGTCTGCCAGCTCAGCACCGACCTGAGCCAGCGCGCCTACGCCGCCGGCGCCTGCGTTTCCGGCTGGCTGCAGCAGATCTCCTACGGCTATCTCGAAGTCAAGAGCTACCTGGCGACACAGATCTTCGAGCACAGCCGCCACGCCGAGGCGTTCCGCAAGCGGGCGCTGGCCAACGGCGGCGCCCTGGGCATCGAGCCACCCAACCATTTCACGCAGCGCTACATGGAGGCGATGAACTACACGGAGGCGCTGCTCTGCATCGACTTGCTCGAAGCCGCCTTCCAGGTCGTGCTGTTTGAAGCGGGCGAGGAGCTGGCGCAGAACGAGGCCGAGCGCGAGCTGTACCGCCGCGCCCTGGGCGACAAGCTGCGCCACTTGCAGTACGGCCGCGACCACCTGGCCTGGGTGGTCGAGCACGCGCCACGCCGCGTGAAGGAGCTGCAGCGCTACCTGGCGAAGGCCGAGCACGCGCTGGTGGCGGATATGGAGCAGCCGATCTCCTCCGAGCCGCTGATCGTGCTCTTCGGCGGCGGGCTGGAGGGGATCGACCGCGGCGCGGCGCGGCTGCACGCCTTGCGGCTGGCGCAGGTCGAGCGGTATCTGCAGGCGCTGCGCGAGGCGGGCTTCGACCATGATGCCTTCCCGCTGCACAGCCACCTTGCCGCGTACGTCGAGCAGCCCGCGTCCGTGTAGGGGCGCGCCGAGTTCAGCCAGGTCGCTCACCGCGCCCGGTCCGATCGGAAAGGTCCGCCATGCCCGCCGCCCGCTGCGAGTTCTGCACCGCGCCGCCTTATCAAGAGGTCGCGGTAATGAAGTGGCGCGGCGACGACCGCGAGCGCCTGACGATCAAGCTCTGCGGCAAGCACCACACGCGCATCGCCAAAGCCGGCGCGAAAGGCTGGGAGCACAAGGACTTCCGCTGGAAGATCGGCTTCTGGTGATGCCGCGCTACGGGCGGCAACGCAGCCCGCGGCAACGGCGGCGGATGATGCCGTCGCGCCGTCGCTTAGCCCGGATCGACGGTGACAGACCACGAGGTCCACGACGTGGCGCCGACGTGCAGGAAGTAGGCGCCGGGGCCGCTGTCGAGATTGACGTGTTTGCAGAAGCTCGGCGTGTCATCCACCGAGTCGCTCACCTAGGCGATGTTCCCGCCCGGTTGCTCCGCGGTGAAGAACAGCGACGGACCAAACAAGCCGGTCGATGAGCGGCCGGACTGCTGGAAGCACACGTTGATCGCGTTCGTGGACACGGTGAAGTTCTGCGTGTCGTCATCGCCCTGACCGCTGGCCTGCAACAGATGTGCCGACGCACGCGGCGCCGAGCTGACCGGAGCTGCCGCGACCGGCGCGGCGGCAGGCTGGCCACCCGGCAGACGCCCATCGATGCTGCGGGCCAGCCGCACCGTCCGCCGGATAGATCACGCCCGGCGCGGCGAAGACGGCGTGCTTGGCCGCGGCCAGCCAGGCGAGAAGCGCGGCGATGACGAGGAAGCGTCGCATGACTCTGCACTCCCGCGTTGGTCTCAGCATCGGTTCCGCGGCAGTGGCCAGCAGTGCGACAGGCTACGAGCACCCCAACATCGCTTCGCTCGCTTCGGCGGCCAGCGGCAGTCGGCCTGGACCGGAATATCCGCATTGCGTCCGAATGTTGTCGTCGGCCAGAGATTCCCCCGCAACCCTGGCCACGGGTCTTGCGCGGCAGGCAGCAGCCAGTCAGATGGCGCCGGCGCGTGGCAAGGTGGCTGCCCGCAGCGCCTCGGCGAGCGCCGCCACGCCGGACTCGATGCGCGCCGGCGGAATGCGCCCGAACCAGAGGATCAAGCGCGTGCCGGGGGGCGCCGACTGGTAGCACGGCGCGGCGTCGTTGATCGCCACGCCGCGCGCGGCGGTCTCCCGGTGCAGCCGCACCGGGTCCGCGGCAGGCGCTTCGATGAAGGCGTGCAGACCGCCGGTCACCGGCCAGACGCGCACGCCGGCCGGCAGGTGGGAGGCGAAGGCGGCAAGCAAGCACGCTCTTCGCGCTCGGTAGCCGCGTAGCGCCCGGCGCAGGTGGCGCTCGACCTCGCCGGACTCGAACAGGTCGGCCAGCGCCTCCTGCATCGCCGGGCTGGTCGCCTGGTCGAGCGTGCTCTTGGCGGCCACGGCGGCGGGCACGAGCGCCGGCGGCACCACCAGGTAGCCGACGCGTAGCGCCGGATGCAGCAGCTTGCTGAGGCTGCCGAGGTAGAGGCAGCGGCCGGCGCGATCCATGCCCTGCATGGCGGGCAGCGGTGGGCCGCTGTAGCGGAACTCGCTGTCGTAGTCGTCTTCCAGCAGCCAGGCGTCGTGCTGCTGCGCCCAGTCGAGCAGCGCCAGCCGCCGCTCCGGCGCGAGCACGGCGCCGGTCGGATACTGATGCGAGGGCGTGACGTAGACCATGCGGGCGCCTTCCGCGGGCAACGCCGCATGATCGAGCCCATCACCGTCCACCGGCACGGGCGCAAGCCGCGCGCCGAGCGCTCCGAACACGGCGCGGGCGCGGGGATAGCCCGGCTCTTCGATGCAGACGCGATCGCCGGGCTCGAGCAGCAGGCGCGTGGCCAGGTCGATGCCCTGCTGCGAGCCGCTGACCACGATCACCTGCTCGGCCGTGGCGCGCACCGCCCGTGCGTGCGCCAGGTGTGCAGCAAGCGCGGCGCGCAGCCGCGGGCTGCCGGCAGGGTGACCGGAGCTGTACTCCGAGCCGAAGTAGGCGGCGGCGCGGCGCAGGGCGCGACCAAGCGCCTCTGCCGGGAACGGCTCCGCCGCGAGGCCCGGTCTGAAGTCGAAGGGCACAGGCGCGCCGGGGGCATTCTCTGCGGACGTCAGGCTTGTAGGCGGACCTGCGCCGTCCGCCGCCACGGGCAGCACGAGTCGCCTGCCCCAGCCGGACAGCGCCGGTTCCACGGACGGCGGCGGCTCGCGGCGCGGCGGCGCGCTCACGGTCACGAAGGTGCCTGCACCCACGCGCGCGGCGCAGTAGCCTTCGCTTACCAGCTCTTCGAACGCGGCGACGACGGTGCCGCGAGAGATGCCGAGCTGCGCCGCCAGCGCGCGACTCGGCGGCAGCCGCTCGCCCGGCGCCAGCCGCCCACCCAGGATCGCCTCGCGCAGCGCCTCCACCAGCCGCTCGCCGCGCGGCCCCTCTCCCGGCAGAATCAGCGCGAAGTCCATAATTTCAGGGAACGGGAAATCGGGAATAGAGGGGCATTTCTACTCAATCCCCGGCGGGCACCCCTGCGGTCGCCGGGGCGAAGGCGTCGTAGCGCGCGAGCGCGTTCTCCACCACCAGGTCGATGTCTTCATCGAGGAGGTAGCGCTGCGCGGCGAGTTGCTCGGCGGCGGCGCGGGCGCGGGCGGCGTAGTCGTCGCGGTCGCGGTAGCGCTCGGCGATGGCGGGGCGCGGGTCGCCGCGCTGGCTGCGCTCGTGGGCGGTGGCCGCAAACGGCAGGGTCGAGCCGGCCATCAGCACGAGTTGGCCCGCGCCGCCGATCGCCGCGTCGCGTACGTTCCAGCCGGTGTACGTCGCCACGGGCACCGAGACTTCCGGCAGGCGAATGCCGGCAATCTCATTGCCGTCCGCGTCAACGGCCGAGACGAACTGCGGGTACGGCGCTCCGTGCTCAACCGGGTGACGCACGATGCCGTTCCCGATCTCCGGGCCGAGATCGAGGTGCGGCGTGGCGGGGAGCAGAGCCGGATCGGGCAGGGCCGTGCCGGGGATGGCGCCGAACGTTGCGAGCGCTTGCGCGGCGGGCACGGCGCTGCCGTCTGCCAGGCGCGGGAAGGCGCTGGGCGGCGGCTCGACCGCTTCCGACACCCAGCGGTCGAGGTTCACGAGGGCCGCGCGCATCAACGGTGACTGATCGACGGCATTGAAGAGGTTGCCGGCGGGCGCGAAGATCAGGCTCGAGCGCATCAGCGCCAGCCGGCCGGGCGCGTGCTGCGTGCCGGCGTAGGCATAGATCCGCACCTCCGCCGGCGGCTCGACATCGCGCGTGCCCGCCGCGTCCGTGTGAAGCAGCGAGCCGCCGGCGAAGCCCCAGTATTCGGCGGATGTGTTGGCGTAAATGATCTTCGGCACGCCGCCGAGGGCGCGCTGACAACCGAGCAGGCCGGCCTCGGCGCCGCCGGCCGCGTCGGGTTGTTCGCCATCGAGGAACGGCGGCAGGTAGCCGGGGCCGGGCCGCTCGGTGACGGACGGCTGGGCGAAGCGGTGGTTGAACTCGCCGCGCCGCGCCCCGGCGACGACGGGCAACAGGCCGTCGAAGACCTGCCGCCCGGCCTCGTCAAGGTTCAGGCCCAGGTGCAGGAAATGGCGCAGGAAGCGGCCGCTCTGCGAGGCGCCGTAGCCGTAGGTGTACTCGATCTGGCCGGCGCAGGGATTGCCCGCGGCCGCCGCGCCGTGGCGCAGGAAGGAGACGGCGTCGCGGGTGGCGAGCAGCCCCGTGCCCACGACGGGGTTCTTGCGTGTGCGGTAGATGACCTCGTAGACCGTACCGGGCTCGAAGCCGCCCTCCAGCCAGACGAATGAATCGTCCGCGATCGGCCGGCCGCCCTCGTCGCGGGCGAAGCGCCAGCGCTCGCGGGCGATCGGACGGCGCGGACCGCCGCGCCAGTCGCGCTCACTGAGTACAGCGTCGCGCTGGTTCACGTCTGCCGCGGGATACGGCAGCGCCTGGAAGAAGCCGAGCAGGTGGCCGAGCTGCTGCTGCGCCAGGCGCGCGGCCGGCTGGAACTCGATCGCCACCGTGCCCTGAAGCGGCGCCCCATCGCTGTCGAGCGCTTGCGGCGCCTCGAGGCGCAGCGGCCAGGAGCCGGGCGGCACGTCCCACTGCCAGCCGCACCAGGCCAGCGTCCAGCCGTGGCGGAAGAGGAAGCCGTCGCCGGGCAGGATGCGGTCGGACGGTTCGGCCAGCTCTGGCCGGTTAAAGCCCTGCGCCAGCTTGCGGCCGCGGTTCAGCACGTCAAAGAGCAGGCGGCGGTGCGCTTTCGCCCCATCGGCGGGCTGCACCACGCAGAAGCCGGCGGAGAAGCGCACCGTGCCGTCGGCCTGGCGCGGCGCCTGCTCCAGGTCGACAATCGCGCGGTTGGCGGCGCCCAGCGGATCGACGGCGAAGTGCAGCGTGCCGTCGATGCGCTCGTAGGCTCCGGTTTCGCCGAAGCGGGCGCCGCCCTCGTACGGCTGGCGCGAACGGATCTCGACCGCGGTGACGGCCATCTTGTCCCTCCCGGCGTGCAGCGTGCGTCTCAGATCGATGCACCGGGATGGTAAGCAGCGGGCGGCGGAAATGCAAAGCAGGGTCCGGAGCGTTGGCCGCGGTTCCAGGGTTCGGCCGTTCAGGCGACGGGCGGGACCTGGAAGATGGCGCCGCCGAAGGGGGGCTGCGGAGAGCCGGGCGGGATCTCAGGTGATGCCGGTGTCGCCGAGCCTTTGTTCTGGCCTTGTTTCTGGCCCCTGAACTGCAAGAACGCCTCAAAGGCGTAGCCCGCGACCTCCTCATGCGCCAGCAGGCGTTCCAGCACGGCGGCGCGCTCGGCCGTGACGCGGTAAGCCAGCAGCTCGTCGCAGGGGATTTCGTAGAGGTTGCCGTCGGCGTCGGAGAGCACAAGCGCCTCGATGCGGGACTCGGTCACCGGGCACCTCCAGCTACCGACAAAAACGGAGCCGCGAGCAGCCTGCTTCTGGCCGTGCTGAACAGTATAGGCGCGCGGCAACGTCCACCGGCGCATACATCGCCAACAGTCATTGCCCGCGCACAAGAGTCCCGGTTGGCGGCCGGCGGGGCGTCCGTTCAGACAGGCTCGCCGCGCGTCTGTCGCTCGATCGGGGAGATCCAGGGCTCTTCCGGCCGGCCGGCGCGCTGGTTCGCCAGCCGCGCGGCCACGAACAGCCAGTCTGAGAGGCGGTTGAGATAGCGCAGCGCGGCGTCGTTGATCGCGATCGCATGCGCCAGGCTGACGGCGCGGCGCTCGGCGCGCCGGCAAACGGTGCGGGCCAGGTGCAGCGTGGCGCCCGCCGGCGAGCCGCCCGGCAGGATGAAATGACGCAGCGGCTCCAGCTCCGTCTCGAAGCGGTCGATCTCCGCTTCGAGCGCGGCGATCATCGGCTCGTCGATGCGCACCACCCAGCTGGCCTTCGCCTCAAGCGGCGTGGCCAGGTCGGCGCCGAGCGCGAACAGCTCGCCGGCGATGCGCCGCAGGCAGCCGTCCAACTCGGCGTCCGGCGGCGCGGCGCGCACCAGGCCGATCACGGCGTTCAACTCGTCCACACAGCCGTAGGCTTCGACGCGCGTATCATCCTTGGACACGCGCCCGCCGGCAAAGAGGCCGGTTTCCCCCTGGTCGCCCGTCTTGGTGTAAATCTTCACGCGCTACACGTTCTGCTGCAGCGTGGTGAGGAACTCCTCGTTGGTCTGCGTGCGCGAAAGGCGTTCGAGCAGCCGCTCCGTCGCTTCCGAAGGGTTGGGCGAATTGGCGCCGATCATCGCCGTCATGCGCCGCAGCAGGATCACCTGCTTCAGCGTCTGCTCGCCCAGCAGCAGCTCCTCGCGCCGTGTGCTGCTGCGCTGGATGTCGATCGAAGGAAAAATGCGCCGCTCGGCCAGCTTGCGGTCGAGGATCAGCTCCATGTTGCCGGTGCCTTTGAACTCCTCGTAGATCACGTCGTCCATGCGGCTGCCGGTGTCCACCAGGCAGGTGGAGATGATCGTGAGGCTGCCGCCCTCGTCCGTATTGCGGGCCGCGCCGAAAAAGCGTTTCGGCGGATAGATCGCGATCGGATCGATGCCGCCGGTGAGCGTGCGACCGCTGGGCGGCATGGCGAGGTTGTAGGCGCGGGTGAGGCGCGTGATGCTGTCCATCAGGATCACGACGTCTTTGCCGCTTTCAACCAGGCGTTTCGCCCGCTCAAGCGACATTTCGGCCACGCGAGTGTGGTCTTCCACCGGCTCGTCGAAGGTGGAGGCAATCACCTCGCCCTTCACCGAGCGCCGCATGTCGGTCACTTCTTCGGGCCGCTCGCCGATCAGCGCCACGATCAGGTGAATGTCGTCGTAATTGGCGGTGATGCCGTTGGCGATCGCCTTCAGCAGCATCGTTTTGCCCGCCTTGGGCGGCGAGACGATCATGCCGCGCTGCCCGCGGCCGATCGGCGCGATCAGGTTGATCAGCCGTGTGGAGAGGTTATTGGGCGCCGTTTCCAGGTTGATCATGCGGTCGGGGAAGACGGCGGTGAGCTGTTCAAAATGCGGCCGCTGCTTGGCGACCTCGGGGTCGAGGCCGTTGACGCTCTCGACGCGCAGCATGCCGTAGTACTTTTCGCTGTCCTTCGGCGGACGCACCAGGCCGGTGACGTAGTCGCCGGTGCGCAGGCCGAAGCGCCGAATCTGCGTTTGCGAGACGTAGACATCGTTGATGCCGGGCAGCAGCGATTCGCCGCGCAAAAAGCCGAAGCCATCGTCGACGATGTCCAGCACGCCGCCGCCGAAGATGTGGCCGAACTGCTCGGCCTGGCGTTGCAGCAGGCGCGAAACCAGCTCCTGCTTGTTGAGGGCTGCCCCGTTCTCGATGCCGAGATGGGCGGCCTGCTGGACCAGGTCGTCGCGCGACCTGAGTTCGAGTTCCGTAATGTTCACGTAGGGTCTCCGCTTGTCGGGTCTCCGGTTATCGTGCTCCGGGTGAATTGCAGGTGAGGAGGGATGGAAGGGAAGTGAGCCGGCCTGGCGCCGGTGAAACGCTGTGCAGTAATTCCCGGGGATGGGATTGTGAGGCGAGTTTCGGCTCTCACCCGGCCAACGCACGGGACGAGGCCGCTGCTTCACATATGGCACTGCAACGTTGCTGTGTCAAGCCTCCAGATCGAATCACCTTGCGTACTCGGCCGCTTGTCGCGCTGCCACCGCTCAGAACGGCTTGAAGACGGCGAGCCAGCCCATGACCGGCAGCATCAGGATGATGATCGTGCCGAAGACCAGCGGCACGTTGTCGGCCAGCGCGGACTCCAGCTCCGGCGTGACCGCACCGCCGCTCTTGTACGACTTCAACACCGCCAGCCGCACCCGCCGCAGGCCCAACCCCAGCAACGGCAGGCAGACAAAGGTGGTGAAGACGTAGACAATGCACAGCGCCAGCAGCCAGCCCTCTTTGACGAAGTTATGATGCGCGCTCGCCCCCCAAAACACGCCCGTGGCGCCGCTGAGCAGCGCCCCCGGCAGCAACAGCCGCGTCTCGTACTCCGCCGCGGCGCTGAAGGCGTACATTTGCTGGCGCCGATCTCGGCTGCGCCACGCACTGTATAGCGGCGCCATCACCGAGCCGATTCCCGTCATAAACAGGAACAACGCGGCGATGTGCAAAAACTTCCAGATGTTTTCGGCCGTCACCGCGGGTTGCGCATCACGACCGCTGCCGGCCGCAGAATCTCGTTATGAAGCAGGCGGGCCGACGCGATCGCCGGCATCACTAGCTCAGCGAAGCGACGGCGGGTTCGGGCGCCACGCCGCTCAGCACCTGAAGCGCCGGCTCCTGCGCTGCTCCGTGCGCGTGCTGTGCCGCCGAGGCGGCACGCGAGCAGGCCGCGCCCACGAAGTCGCGGAAGAGCGGGTGCGGCCGGTTGGGCCGCGAGCGCAGCTCCGGATGGAACTGTGAGCCGAGCATGAAGGGATGGTCGCGCAGCTCGCTGATCTCGACCAGCGAACCGTCGGGCGAGACGCCGCTGGCGATCAACCCTTCCTGTTCGAGGATGTGACGGTAGGCGTTGTTGAACTCGTAGCGGTGCCGGTGCCGCTCCACGACCACGTCTTCGCCGTAGGCCGCCTGCGCCTTCGTGCCCGGCTTGAGACGGCAGGGATAGCCGCCCAGCCGCATGGTGCCACCCTTCTCCGAGACACCGGTCTGCTCCGAGAGCAGGCTGATGATCGGGATGGCCGTGCCCGGCGCGAACTCGGTGGAGTTCACATCGTCCGTGCGGAAGATGTGCCGCGCGAACTCGATCACCATCACCTGCATGCCGAGGCAGAGGCCGAGATAAGGGATCTTGCGCTCGCGGGCGTAGCGCGCGGCCAGGATCTTGCCCTCGATGCCGCGCTCGCCGAAGCCGCCGGGCACGACGATACCGTCCACACCGGCCAGCAGATCCACGACGTTCTCCGCCGTGATCGACTCCGACTGGATCCAGCGCACGTTGACCTCGGCGCGGTGATGGGCGCCGGCGTGGATCAGCGACTCCTTGACCGACATGTAGGCGTCGCGCAGCTCCACGTACTTGCCGACGACCGCGACCTCGATGAGCTGCTCCGGGCAGGTAAGCCGCTCGACCATCGCCCGCCACTCGGCCATGTCGCGGCCCAGCGCCGGCAGTTGCAGCCGCTCGATCACGTAGTCGCCGAGGCCGGCGTCTTCGAGCATGATCGGCACGCGGTATATCGTGTCGGCCGTGACCATCGGCACGACGGCACGTTGCTCCACGTCGCAGAACAGCGCCACTTTCGCCGTCAGCTCCTCGGGCACCGGGTGGTCGCTGCGGCAGACGATCACGTCGGGTTGGATGCCCATGCTGCGCAGCTCGCGCACCGAATGTTGCGTCGGTTTCGTCTTCAGCTCGCCGGACGCGCCGACGAACGGGAGGAAGGAGACGTGGATCGAGAGCGTGTCTTCACGCGCCTCTTCATTGCGGATCTGGCGGATCGCTTCGAGGAAGGGCTGGCTCTCGATGTCGCCCACGGTGCCGCCGACCTCGACGATCACGACCTGCGTCTCGCCGGCCTGCGCCACGGCGCGGATACGCGCCTTGATCTCGTTGGTCAGGTGCGGCACGGCCTGGATCGTGCCGCCCAGATAGTCGCCGCGCCGTTCTTTGGAGATCACCGCCTGGTAGATCTGGCCGGTGGTGACGGAGCTGGCGCGGGTCAGGTCCTGGTCGATGAAGCGTTCGTAGTGGCCGAGGTCGAGATCCGTCTCGGCGCCGTCAACGGTGACGAAGACTTCGCCGTGCTGGTAGGGGGACATGGTGCCGGGATCGACGTTGAGGTAGGGATCGAGCTTCTGAATGGAGACGCAGACGCCGCGCGATTTCAGGATACGCCCGAGGGAGGCGGTGGTGATGCCTTTCCCTACGGAACTCACCACACCGCCGGTAACAAAGATATATTTCGGCATACCGCCTCGCCGTGAAGTCGCGCCGGACGGCGCATCGGAGGGGGGAGCACCTTTGACCAGATTCTAGGCGATCGCGCCGTCAGTTGTCAATGTAAAGTGGCGTCAATTGCCCAATTGCACGAGCAGCTTGACAGATCATCAGGTCGCTCAGCGCGCGGCGTGGGCAACGACCTCGTCCCCACCGGCGAGCTGGCTCTCAGCTTTGTCTCAGCTATGTCGAGTACGCTCCGCCAAGCGCCCATTGCCCACGGTGCGCGACCGCACACCGGCGCGCAACCACGTAGACGAGATACGCCTCATGCAGCGAACGCCGCAAGTCACCGGGGCGGCGGTGCCCCGCACCGTCCCACTCGCACCCGAACAGCCCGACAGCGCACCGCCGTCGCAGGGGCCGTCGCGCTTCCGTTGGCGGCAGTTGGCGGCCGGCCGGCGCGTACTGTTTGCCGTGCAGGCGCTCTACGTGCTGCTGTTCTGCGGCTGGCTGCTCTACCGGCACTCCTTCCCTGGTCCGGACGTGATCGCGATCTTCCTGCTGATCTTCGCCTTGATTGCGGCGCGCGGTCTGCGCTTTTTGCAGGACTGGACACCGTTTGTGCTGGTGCTGCTCGCCTACATCGGCCTCACGGGCGTGACGCAGGGGTTGATCGCCCGCGTGCACTACGGCTTCCCGATCATGGCCGACCGGGCGATGTTCGGCGGCCATGTGCCCACGGTCTGGCTGCAGGCGCACTTCTATCATCCGGGCCAGATGCAGTGGTACGACTATGCGGCGACGCTGCTCTATCCGCTGCACTTCGTCGTGCCGCTGATCGTGGCCTTCGTCTTCTGGTGGTGGCGGCCGCGCTATTACTGGCCGTTCGTCGTCTCCTACCTGCTGCTCTGCTACGCCGGCTTCCTCACCTACGTGCTCTATCCGATGGCGCCGCCGTGGCTCGCCGGCTACATGGCACGGATTCCGCCGGTGCACGTGATCGTGGCCGAGGTCAACTACGGCGGCGTCATCAACCCCGTGGAGCTGGGTCAGCGCCTGTTCAAGACCAACCCCGTGGCGGCCATGCCCAGCCTGCACGCCGGCTTTCCCGTGTTGGTCTGGCTGGTGCTGTGGCGCGTCTGGCCGCGCTGGGGCTGGGCGAGCGTGATCTATCCGCTGGCCATGTCGCTGGCCGTCGTCTATTTGGGTGAACACTACGTGATCGACGTGCTGGCCGGCTGGCTCTACGCCTTCGCCGCCTTCGCCGTCGTCTGGCGCAACGAGCGCGGCGAACCGGGCGAAGCCGCACGGCCCGCGCCGGACAGGAACCAGGCCGCGAAACTGAAGCAGCGGCCCTCCGGCGGCTTCGTCGCGCGGGGCGCCGCACGGGTAAGGAGTAGACCCGTCGCCTGAGGGCCAAATCCCAAGCGTCAACGCGGCGCGGCGGAGACACCGAGCGGCCGTGTGCAGTCTCCGCGCTGCCGGTGCGGTTTGCGAGAACGGCGCTCCGGCAGCGTTACCGTCTGCAGTCCCCGGTGCTTCCTCGCGTGGGGAACGCGGGGCCAGGAACACAGAGCCGGGGATTGCCATTCGGTCAATCCTCGGCTCTGTGGGTCTGTGCATATATGCATCGCAATGTAGAAACGGTTGAGCGCCTGGTTCACGATCACGCAGAATGCCGAGACGGGCTGCTCCTCACTGGCGGCAGCCCCCGCCGCTGCGCGTTCGGGGACCGCAGGCGGCGGCTAGCCCTGGCACTCCGCCGTCGCATTGCCGATCTGAGCAGTGATCGTGCCATCCGCGTTCACGGTGAGGTGGACGAGTTCTTGCACCAGGAAGTTCGGCGCGCCGCCCTGGCTGGCGAACTGCTCGTTGATAACCTCCGTGACCTCGCCGGTCGCGGTCGTTGGGTCGATGTCCACGTTCTCCGAGACGTTTTCCGTCGCAGTGATGGCGTACTGGTTCCCCAGATCGCCGGCTCCGCTCGCCTGAACGTTCACATGCTCGACGATGTGCGCAGTGTTACCGTTGATCGTCATGCTGATAAGGAGATGTTGCTGGCCGCTGTAGGTAACATTCTCGCCGTTGCAGGGATTCGTCACCGTTCCCGAGACCGGTGTGGTCGTGTTCGTGACCTGGTCTGCCCAGGCCGGTGCGTGCTGCACCAGGCCCAGCACGACCATCGCTGCACCAACCATCAGCACGGCAGAGAGACGCTTCATCATCTTCGATCTTCGCCTTTCCGTACGCCTTGCGGCGCGACCGATTGTGCCCGCAATGCCGCGACTTCGGCACGACGCGGGACGCACCGAACCGATTGCACTTCTCGGGCATTGCGACGTGGTTCGCTCGTGCTGCAGCACGAGCAGGGTCTGCGCGGGTCCCGCAACCGGTTCCGAGGAGGCGGCGCCACCCTCGTTCGGCGCTATGATCGTGCGCACGTGGTCCCGACGCGGACCATGCACACTCCCTTGACACTGGCCTTGACACTGGCCCTGCCGGTTGAATCGGACAGCGACACGGCGCACGGTGTACGCTGAACGCACACGGTTCGATCCGCCTTCGGGCCGGCGTCCCGATGGCGTAGCCGTGGTCCTCTGGCCAAATCCCGCGACACCAGGAGCGCCGACGCACGATGGCAGATGAGCAGGCGGCGTTCGGTGAACTTCTGCGCCGCTATCGGGAGCGCGCCTGCCTCACACAGGAGGCGCTGGCCGAGCGGGCGGAGCTCACCGCTTCCGCGATCATCGCTCTGGAACGGGGGCGCCGGCGCTATCCCTATCCGCACACCGTGCGCCGCCTGGGCGAGGCGCTGGCGCTGAGCGAGGCGGAACTCACCGCCTTCGGGATCGCCACGCGGCCGGCTCGCCCGGAGCAGCGGGGCGAGACCGTGGCGCCCGCCGCGGCCGTGCGGCCCTCCAACCTGCCGGCGATGAGAACCAGCCTGATTGGGCGTGAGCAGGAGATCGCCTCGCTCAGCCGGCTGGTCGTCGAGCATCCGGGGCGCCTGCTAACGCTGACGGGCATCGGCGGCGGTGGCAAGACGCGCCTGGCGCTCGCGATCGCCGCCGCAGTGGGCGACGCGTTCCCAGACGGCGTTTGGCTGGCCGAGCTTGCTTCCGTAGCGGAGCCGTCGCTGGTGCCGCAGGCGCTCGCCGTCGCGCTCGACGTGCCGGACGTTGCCGGCGTACCGCTGGCCGACACACTGGTGAAGGCGCTGCAAGACCGGTCGCTGCTGCTGGTGCTCGACAACTGCGAGCACCTGATCGACGCCTGTGCAGACCTGGCCGAGCGGCTGCTGGCCGCGTGCCCCGGCCTGCGCCTGCTCGCCACCAGCCGCGAGCCGCTGCAGGTGGCCGGCGAGCAGGTCGTGCGCGTGCCCCCGCTGGCGGCGCCGGACCATGACACGCCGGTTACGCCCGCCGTGCTGACGCAGTCTCCGGCGGTGCAGCTCTTCGTGGAGCGCGCCCAGACCGTCGAGGCGGGCTTTCGGCTCACGGCGGAGAACGCGGCGGTGGTGCAGATCTGTGCCACGCTGAATGGCATTCCGCTCGCGCTGGAGCTGGCCGCCGCCCGGGTGCGTGTCCTCTCGGCCGCGCAGATCGTGGAGCGGCTGGACGACAGCCTGCGGCTGCTGACCGGCAACAGCCGCGCGGCGCCGGGCCGGCAGCAAACGTTACGCGCGGCGCTGGACTGGAGCCACGCCCTGCTGCCGGCGGCAGAGCAGACGCTGTTCCGCCGGCTGGCCGTGTTCGCCGGCGGCCTTGACCTGGAGGCAGCCGAGGCGGTGGGCGGCGGGAGCGACCTGCCGGATGCGGACGTGCTGGATCTGCTTACCCAGTTAGTGGACAAGTCGCTGCTGCAGCTTGAGCCGGACTCGGCGCCGGCCCGTTACCGGCTGCTGGAGCCGGTGCGGCAGTATGCGCTACAGCGACTGGAGGCGAGCGGCGACGCCGAAGCGGCAGAAGCCTGCCACGCCGGCTTCTACCGCGCCCTCGCCGAACGCGGCGCGCCGGAGCTGCGCGGTGGCGATCAGGTGGCCTGGCTGGCGCGGCTCGACCGCGAGCGGGACAATCTGCGGGCGGCGTTGCGCTGGCTGACGGCACACCACGATGCGGTCTCCGGCCTACGGCTGGCAGGCGCGCTCGTGCGCTTTTGGGAGGGCCGCGGCTACGTGAGCGAAGGTCGGCAGTGGCTGGAAACGGTGCTCTCGGTTCCGGCGGTGGGTGCCGCGCCGGCAACGTTGCGCGCGGGCGCCCTGCTCGGCGCCGGTGCGCTGGCGGAGTGGCAGGGGGATCTGGATGCGGCCGAGCCGTTGTTCGAGCAGTCGCTCGCGCTCGCCCGTGCGACGCGCGATCCAGGCGCCATCGCCTGGGCAAGGGCCTGGCTGGGTGTAGTGTACGGCAGCCGGGCTGACTTCCCCCGCGCCGTATCACACCTGGAAGAGAGCCTCCGGCGGTTCATGGCGCTGCGCGATCGGGCGGGCACGGCCTTCGCACTCGTGACCCTCGGCACGGGCCTCGCGCTCAAGGGCGATGCTGCGGAGTCCCGCCTGCTGCTGCGGGAGAGCCTCGAGCTGTTTCACGCACTCGGCGATACCCGCTACGTGGCGATCGCCAACACGATGCTCGGCTATGCGGAGATGCTGCTCGGCGACACCGCACACGCGGCGGCCCTGGTTGCGGAAGGGCTGGGAGGACTCTCTGCCGTCGGCGATCGACTGTGTCTCGTCTACGGTCTGCTGGACATGGCCGCGATCGAGTATCGGCGCAAGCGGCACTCGGGCACGGCGAGGTTGATCGGCGCGGCGGAAGTGCTGCGCGAGCCGCTTGGCCGGCAGCTCGCAGCCGACTCGGTGGTCCAATACGACCGGCTCATCGCAGCGCTGCACCGCCATCACAGCGACGCCGAGTTTGACGCAGCCTGGGCCGCTGGGCGCGCCCTGACGCCGGCGCAGGCCGTGGCAGAGGCGCTGGCCGGCGCGCAGTCTGCCGCGCCGATGCCGGCGCCAGCCGCGGCGCCGCCGGGCGATCGGGCGCGCGAGCCGCTCACGCCGCGGGAACAGCGGGACGCGCGGCTGCTGGCACAGGGGCGCAGCGACCGCCAGATCGCGGCCGCACTGGCGATCAGCCCGCGCACCGTCGGCGTCCACGTGCAGCACGTGCTCGCCAAGCTGGGCCTGCGCTCGCGCTGGCAGATCGCTGCAGCGCCGGGCGCGACCGAGGCACCGGACGGCGCCTGAGCCGCGGCCCGCGATCCCTGGTGCCGCACTCACGGGTCGATCACCATACGTACTCTACGCAGCTACTCCACCCGGCAGCCGCGATCGCCGGCTGGCGCCTACGTAGCCTGCCGATGACGAGCGCCGGCCGATGGCGTACCGTGACTCCACCCCGGCTTCGCGCAGCCGAAAGCGGGCGGCGACGAGCCGATGTATGCGACGATCCAGCGACTTGTAGGCCGGCAGGGAGCCGCGACGGAGGCCCTGCGCACGGTCAGTCAGCTTGCAGCGGCGTTGAGCCGGCTCCCTGGCTTCGTGTCGTTTGCCCTGATGGAGGCGGACGGCGGCATCGACATCGCGGTTATGATCTTCGAAACCGCCGGGGAGCTGGCGGAGGCCACTCGCTTCGCGGCAGGCTGGGCGGAGGACCACCTGCCCGGCTGGCTGTTCGCAGCGGACCAGGCCACCAGCGGCGAGATCGTCGTGCAACGCGGCATTTGACGCCGGCGTCTGCGGCCATCACCGCTACCGCCGATGCAGCATCCAGGCGATCAGCAGCGCGAAGGTGAAGACGAGCACCCCGCCCAGGAGCCAGGGCAGCCGGCGTCCCCAGGGACCGAGGGGCGTCTGCTCCAGCCGCGAAATCTCTTCCAGCGCGACCGCCGGCGGGCAGACGCGCAGGAACCACCAGACGGCGATGCCGGCCACCAGCAGATCGTCGAGCTGGCCGATGACCGGGATGAAGTCGGGAATGAGGTCGAGCGGCATGGCCAGATAGACGATCAACGCGGCCAGCGGCAGGCGCGCCCGCCAGGGCACCCGCGGGCTGCGGGCGAGCCGCCAGGCGAGATGGAAGCGGTGCGCCGTGGGCAGCCGCAGCGCACGCTTCACCACCTGGCGCGCCGTCGGCAGCCGTTCAGAAGGATCCGGAGCCGCTGCACCCTGCACGCACACAGTATCGCGCATCGCCGCCGGCGGCCGGCGACCCGCGATGGCGCGTTCGTGGCCAGCGGGGCCACCCCGGAACACCATCGGCGGCATCCTCAGACCGGCCGCCGGCGTGGCGAAGCAGCCCGCAATTGAGGGGTAGCAGAGTCTCATGCGTTCGCATATGCTGCACTGCACCGCGGCAGACGGCAGGAGGAACGCAGATGGATCGGCAGATCGTCAACCCCTGGACCTGGCAGGATACCTTCGGCTTCGTGCAGGCGAATCTGCTGCAGGGCGTCCAGCGCACGCTGGTCTGCGCCGGGCAGACCGCGGCGGACGCCGATGGCAACCTGCTCTACCCGGACGACATGGGCAAACAGATCACGCAGGCGTTCGACAACCTCGAAACCGTGCTGAAGCAAGCGGGCTTCGGCCTGGCCGAGGTCGTGCGGCTCAACTACTACACCACCGACGTCGACGGCTTTATCGCCGCGGCCGGCGTGTTCGGCCCCCGGCTGGCGGCGGCGGGCTGCCGGCCGGCGAGCACGCTGCTCGGCGTCTCGCGCCTCGCCTTCCCCGGCCAGGTCGTGGAGCTCGAAGCCACCGCCGTCGCCTGAGCAGCCGGTTCGACCAGGCCTCGCCTGGGTGGCACCGGCGGCCGGACCATCTCGATCTGGAGAGCAGACGCGGCGCGCTACGAATCTTCTGCGCGGTGCTGACGTCCGGAGAGCACGGCGGCCGCGCCAAGGCAGAGCAGATCGAGTCCGGCTTCAAACGCCGCCTCGCTGTGCCGCCCCGGACCGCCCAGATAGCCGCGCGAGGCGCTGAGATAGGGAAACTCGGCCAGGCGCGCCTCGGCCTCCGCCGTGCCGAACGCCTCGCGCACCGGCCCGCGAATCTCCGTGATCACGAAGCCGGTCACGTAGCTGGTCAGCGCGGAGAGCACGCAGCCGGCCTGCGCGACGAGCGCGAGATCTGGCTGAACGGCGAGCGGGTACAGGACGTGACGGCGCATCCGGCGCTGGCGGACGCGGCCCACTGCCTGGCGGCGCTCTACGACCTGCAGCACGAGCAGCCCGAGCGCTGCCTCATGCCCAACCCCGCCAGCGGCGAGCCGATGAACGTCTCGCTGATCATCCCCCGCTCCTACGACGACCTGATGCGCCGCCACGCCGGCATCGAGGCGATCGCCGAACGCACGCTCGGCGTGATGGGCCGCAGTCCAGACTACGTCAACGTCACGCTCGCCGGCTTCGCCGGCTGCCGCGACGCCTGGGCGATCAACGGCAACGACGAAGGCGCCGCCAACCTCGTCGCCTTCTACCAGGAGGTGGCCGCGCGCGACCTCTGCCTCACCCACGCCCTGATCAACCAGCCGATCGACAAGGCGGTGCCGGAGCACACGACCGGCGGCGGTGAGTTCGTGCTGCACAAGGTCGCGGAGACGGCGAACGGCATCGTCGTGCGCGGCGCGCGCTCACTGGCGACGCTGGCGCCGTTCTCCGACGAGATGGTCGTCTATCCCGGTCAGCCGATCGACAAGGACGCCCGTCCCTACGCCCTCACCTTCTCCGTGCCGATGAACACGCCGGGCATGAAGATCTTCTGCCGCGACAGCTACTCGCTGCCTGGCAGCCGCTTCGACCACCCCTTCTCCAGCCGCTTCGACGAGCAGGACGCGATCGTCGTCTTCGACGACGTGGAGGTGCCGCGGCATCGCGTCTTCATCGACGGCGACACCGAGATCTACAAGACGGTGATGCGCACCACCTGGCAGGCGAACCTGCTGCAGCAGACGACGCTGCGGGCGCAGGTGAAGCTGGACTTCGCCTATCAGCTCGTGTCGCGCATGGTCGAGGTGCTCAACGCCGCTACGCCGCAGAACAACGAGCTGCTGGGCGAGCTGCTCAGCTACGACCTGCTCACCCGCGCTGCCCTGCGCGCCGCCGAGGCCGATGCGCACGAGTGGGGCAACGGCGTCTGGTTCTGCGACGACGGCCCCTTCCGCGCGATCCAGCCCACCATGCCGCGCTGGATTCCGCGGGTGAACGAGATCATCAAGCTGCTGGGAGCGCACAGCCTGCTCGCCACGCCGACGGCGTCGGAGCGGGCGAATCCGGCGCTGCGCCCATTCATCGACAAGTGCTATTCCGGCGCCAACGGCGTGCAGGCGGAAGAACGTATCGGCCTCTTCCGCGCGGCCTGGGACTTGGTGGGCACGGCGCTGGGCGGCCGCAACGAGCTGTACGAGCGCTTCTACCTCGCCTCGTCCTCGCGCAACTTCCAGCGCGCCCACCTCGCCGAGCAGAACCGGCGCAATGGGCAACACCCGCTGCTCGACCGCGTGCTGGCCCGCGAGGAACCAGCCTCCTGAAACCGCAAACCGCGCCCCGGCGTGGAACTCGGAGTGCATGCGTGAATGCGGCCCGGCCAGCACGACACTCCATCGCACGGGATACTGATAGCGGCCATGCTCGCGCCGCCGCACGATCTTGCCGGAGCCGACAGCAAGACGGCGGACTTTCTCAGGGAATCAGCAGCAGCTTGCCCGTGCTTTGGCGGTCGGCCAGGCAGCGGTGCGCCTCGGCCGCCTCGGCCAAAGGCCAGGTGCGGTCGATGCGCAGCTTCAGCTCGCCCGCCGCCAGCCAACGGAAC
>Ga0070730_10001410_pt1 | contig 23265 bp, 18 predicted proteins | sample Coa_R1_3_FD_66447 | JGI IMG/M metagenome (GOLD analysis project Ga0070730, IMG submission 66447) | Surface soil microbial communities from Centralia Pennsylvania, which are recovering from an underground coalmine fire - Coalmine... | ecosystem: Environmental > Terrestrial > Soil > Unclassified ... | reverse complement strand
GGGGTTCGGGGGCGTGCCGAAGGGATCGTCATGATTGCTGTTCAGGCCAAAGGCCCAGTCCACAGTACCTGCGCCGAAAACCATAGCGCCGCTGGGCGCCCGGTACATCATTAGGTGGTGTGTGGCGGTGCCGGCTCCATAGGTAGCGCCATAGTCGAGGAGGAGGTCGGACGTCAACGTTTGGGTGGTGGTGGAAAGCTCAAACGCCCCCGCCGGTCTTGCTCCGTTATCGAGATCTTCGTCCCACTCGTAGCCTAAAGTTTGAGCCGGCAACGTATAGGTTTGGCCCGAGGCGAGCGAAGCGGCTGCCGTGTTACGCCAAAACCGCATCTTGCCATCGGCTGAAGGAACGCGAATCGCAAGGGTGCCGTCATTATCGCTACCCGGACCGTTGACTGTAAAAATTGTACCATTCAGCGAGTTCTCCGGCTTCCCACCGTCCGAGGGTGGACTGAATCGGGGGTCGCGCCAGGTGCCTGTCCAAGTCGACGATGGATCGACCTTGGCCGACGCCAAGGTCTCCTTGTAACAGACTAGCGTGCGGTACGGTGTGTTCGACCCATCGATGCTGTTTTCCCAGCGCGTTTTCCAAAAAACTTCATTGCCACTGAAGAACGCCATGTTGACCCCGGCATTCCGCGCAGCTTCCACGTTCGCGCGATGCGGACCAGACCAATACTCGTCATGGCCCACAGTCACGTACGCTTTGTGATTTAAGATCAAACTTCCATTCCGGGCGGCGTCAATGCCTGTGAAATAAGTCACATCGTAACCGTTCTGCTCAAGCCACTGAAGCATCGCGAATTCAGCGCCAAATACCCACGTGGCTGACTCTGCGTCAAAACCCCGCGTATCGAAGGGCCGGTTATAACTCACCTTGAAGGCGCGATTGCTCAGATCAAAAACCAAGTCCGGGCCGTAAAGACTTGCGCTGCCGTATCCGTTATATGCCTGCCAGGACTCATCCGAGGTCTGGAACAGAATGTCGGAATGGCTGCTATCGTTGCGGACTATGAAAACGATATGGCTGTCGCCACCTGTATCGGTGCGAATGAGGTGAGCGATATAAACACCGGAAGTCGCATTGGAAGGGACCTGCCAGGATGCTGAGACGGCCCAGTTGCCGCAATCCAGTAAAAGTGTTGCTGAGTCGGCAATGCAGGCCGGCTGGCTCTGCGGAAGCTTCGCGGAAGGGGTAATGGACGCTACCTTGCGCGCTCCATTTCCTCCGTAATAGCCAATCCTGTATATATCGATCGTGTATGCATTGGCAGTCGTTTTAATCTTGAACGAAATAGTTTGCCCCTGGTTCACGCTAATGTCTGTGCCGAATCCCTGGATCGTGGGATCCCCAGCGCCACTGATACCCCAGTCCGTCGATGGATTGCCTGGCTTTGAATTTTCGCAAACTATAGGGTTTGCCGTCTGGCTGGTGCAGCCGAAAGTTTGGGCATTTGCGGGAGAAGTCGAAATGAAGACGAAAACCAATGCAACCAGCGCCCAGGACCAGCCGATCCGTGGAAGAAGCAGAGATGAGATGGCGGACGGTTTTAGGTGGCGGGTACTGCACTTGGATGCTCTGGCCGCTTGCTGAAGGGTCATTCATCGTCTCCGAACATTGGCGGTAAGCTGGCGTTACACACACCGCCGAAACCTATAGGTGCACTTTAGAGGCCGATTTATATGTGGCTCTGACACTCGCGCTGTGCAAAGAGGGCTCTAAATAACTGAAGATGTTATGGTTGTAGGCGCGGCTGGGAAAATCCAATGAATTAATTGCTACACCATATTGGATATGCAAAGGAAATGCTCAGATTGTGCAGCATATTGCCATTGGGAAGTGGCTCAGTGCGCCTCACTGGGAGGCTTCGGAGATCGTCTCGATCACAAAGTCTTGGTCTGCCTCGGTCATCTCATGGAATAGAGGAAGGATAACGCACTCCTCTGTCACGGCGTTTGTGTGGGGAAGCGCTTCCTCCCATAGCTGATCTCGATAGGGAGGCTCCCGGTGGGTAGCCATTATTCCCCGGCGCGTGGAGATACCATGATCCAGTAGTCGCTGCATGAGTTCGTCCCGGGAAACGGGCGCATCGTGGCTTAAGCGCACCATGTATGACTGAAAATTGTGCCGCGATTCCTGCGTTTCGCTTGGCGGAATCAACCATCCCAACTGGCGCAACTTCCCTGAATAACGCGCTGCCAAGGTGCGTCGTCGGGCTATGAATCCATCGACGCGGCCCAGTTGCACCAGGCCAACCGCAGCTTGCATATCCGTCATGCGGAAGTTGTAGCCTACTTCGTCGTAGGACTCGAGAACGACCTTTTGCGACTGATGGCGGGTCAGGTCCGAAGTATTCATGGCATGCTGGCGAAGGTGCCGGATGCGAGTGGCGACTTTTTCGTCCGCAGTGGTGACCATACCCCCTTCGCCGGTGGTGAGTATTTTTCTGGGATGGAAACTAAAACAGGCCAGCAAACTATGCGGCATGCCCACCCGCTGATTTCGATAGGATGAACCAATGGCGCAAGCAGCGTCTTCGAGCACCAGCAAATTATGGCGCCGAGCAATTTCGGTTATTTCCGCAAGAGCCGCGGGCAAGCCGATTTGGTGAACAATCAGGATCGCCCGCGTGCGCGGAGTAATAGCCTCTTCGATGCCATTTGGATCCAGATTAAAAGTCACCGGATCGACATCGACAAAGACCGGAGTTGCACCGACATAACGGATGGAATTGGCGGTAGCAATAAACGACAGGCTTGGACACAGCACTTCGTCGCCAGGCCCGATCCCGGCAGCTACGAATCCCAAGTGCAGCGCGGTAGTACATGACGATACTGCCACGGCATGCTTCGCGCCCACATAACCGGCAAATTCTCGTTCAAATTCGGCAACCCGCTGCCCTTGGCTCAGCCATCCGCTTCGCAGCACTTGCACAACGGCATCTTCTTCTTCAGCTCCTACAAAAGGGCGGGCCACTGGAATCATTCGTCGACTTTCGGTGATCGTACTCACGCCTGGTCCTCTATTTAATCTCTCGATAGTTGGCAGTACCCCAACCAGCCGTGCGGTTAAAGGGCCGATTCCGCCAAGCTCCATGCTCGCGCCGTTTCGGGCGTAGGCTGATTGGTCCAACGCCACCAAGCGACCAATCGTCGTAAGCCATCTTCCAAGTTAACTCGGGATTGAAAGCCAATCATTTGATGAGCGCGGGTCGTCTCGGCCAATCGACGCGGCACAGCGTTTACTTTTCTGGCCGGCCCATACTCGGGCTTCGATTCCGACCACATTACTTTCAACAAGCTGGATGCCAGATCGTTCAGGCTGGTCTCCACGCCGCTCGCGATGTTAAAGACTTCGTCCGTTACATTGGATTTCGCCGCCAGGATATTGGCTCGCGCGATATCTTCGATGTATATAAAATCCATCGTCTGCATGCCGTCTCCCAGGATTAAGGGAGCCTTGCCGGCTGCGATTCGCTCCATCCAGCGAATCAGAACCTCCGTGTAAGCGCCGTAAATGTCCATGCGCGGACCATACACGTTGAAATACCGCAGGGCGATATAGTCCAGGCCATACATTTCATGGAAGCTGCGAAGGAGTTGTTCGTTGAACACTTTGGCAGCGCCATACAGAGTGCGATTGCCGTACAAGTGATGTTTTTCGGTGGTTGGAAATTCTTCCGCCAGCCCATATACGGACGCCGACGAAGCAGCAATCACCTTCGTGACTTTTGCGTTTACGGCTGCCTCTAAAACATTAAAGGTGCCGTCGGCAAGTACTTCAAGAGCAAGACGGGGCTCCTCAGCGCATTGGGTGATTCGAATGGCAGCCTGGTGAAATACGACATCAGCCCCGCGCATTACTTCCCGCAGTGTTTTAGTGTCGCGAATATCGCCCTCAACAATTTTGACGCGGCCGTTAGCCGTGGCCCACGCCAGGTTGTCGCGTCGTCCGCGCACAAAATTATCAAGAATTACAATCTCGGGATTGCCTTCGCGAACCAACAGGTCGGCAATGTGCGAGCCGACCAAGCCGGCCCCACCGGTAATCAGGACTCGCTGTCCATGAAAATCGTCGTTCATCTCTCTCACCTTTCGATCTGCTGAGCCTTCTTTACTTCTTTAATCCAAGCGGGAACGCAAGACCCGGGCAGGCACGCCGGCCACTATCGCGTACTCGGGTACGTCTTGCGTTACCACGGCCCCCGCGCCCACGATCGCATTGGCGCCGATGCTGACCCCTGGCAGAATGCTGGCATTCATACCCACATCCGCGCCAAAGCCGACCGCCACGGACTTGATCACAAGACCAGTGCTGATGATGGGAGCTTCCACCGGTTCGCCGGTATGCGCCGAACCCAATACCTTTGCGCCCGGTCCCCACCCGACGTAGTCGGCAAGCTCCAGCGATCGCGCATCAAAATATGCCTGGGGACCAATCCAGACGTGACTCCCAATCTTGCAGCTGCCATCAAACCGTCCTTGGATCATCGCTTGCGCACCGATGAACACGGCATCTCCAAACTCCATCGTTTCGGGATGCCTGAAGACCACGCCAGGCCCAACTTGCAACGCGTGACCGACTCGCCGGCACATCGCCCGGACCAGTACGCGACGCATGAGCACATCAAGGTCGCCCTCGCCGGTGCCAAACCGCGAGTACATTGCGTGCAATTCTTCGCGGGTGTGTTTCTCTTTCAATGCTGCGGCAAATTCCCACTCCCAAACGGGATCGGGGCGCACTTCCTTCCGCCCAAAGGTCGCTGGTACCTCTCGGACAGCTACCGCCGGCTCGGACTGGCTACTGACTGACATTCCAGAACCTCCAGGACGGTCTTCGCTACAAATTCGACATGCTCGATGGGTAGCTCAGCGTACATCGGCAGCGAGATATGGTTTTCTGCGATGTTTTCGCTGACCGGGAAATCGCCTTTTTTGTAGCCGAGGTAGGCATAGGCTTTTTGCAGATGAAGGGGAACGGGATAATGCAGACCGTTTTCGATTCCCTGCTCCGAAAGGGCCTTTTTCACCACGTCGCGATCTTCAACCACAATTACGTAAAGATGATAGACGTGGCGCGCGTAGGACAATTCCCGGGGCGTTACAACCTTACTGCCCGCGAAAAGCTCCTGGTAACGTGCCGCGAGGATACGGCGGTTGCTGTTCCAGCCATCGAGATGCGGCAGCTTGACGGCCAGAACACCGCCCTGTATGCCTTCCAGTCGAAGATTGTAGGCTGGGAAGTCATGCTCGTATTTCTTCGTGGACCCGTGATCGCGGAGCATGCGAATCTTTTTGGCAAGATCGGCGTCGTTGGTGGTGACTGCTCCGCCCTCGCCACAAGCGCCTAGATTCTTGCTCGGATAGAAACTGAAACCGGCGGCCCGGCCTAAGGAACCTGTCCGGCGCCCCTTATATTCGGCGCCGTGTGCCTGGCAGGAGTCTTCAATCACCGGGATGCCGTGTTTTGCAGCGATGCCATTTATGGCGTCCATATCCGCGGGCTGCCCGTAGAGATGAACCGGGATGATGGCTTTGGTCCTTGAGGTAATGACTTTCTCGAGCTTGGTCGGATCCAAGGTGTAAGAAATAGGATCAATGTCCACAAAGACCGGGCGGGCGCCGGCGGCATTAATCGCTTCGGCAGTGGCGATGAATGTGTGGGCGACCGTGATCACTTCATCGCCAGGGCCAATGCCGAGCCCCTGCAAAACGAGCTGTAGGGCGGCCGTGCCGTTAGTCACCGTCACGCAGTGCTCTGCCTGGCAATACGTCGCAAACATCTTCTCGAACTTTTCTACTTCGGGGCCCAGGACGAAACTGCCGTTGGCTAAGACCCGGCCGAAGACTTCCTTAAGCTCCGATTCCAGCGGTTTGTGCTGGGCAGATAGATCGACGAAACGTACCTTCACGCGGCCTCCACCTTCTTCATGATGCGGGCTGGATTTCCAGCCACCACGGCGTTATCCGGAACATCCCGGGTGACAACGCTGCCCGCTCCAACGATGGCGTTTTCTCCAATCGTGACCCCGCACAAAATCGTGGCACTGGTGCCGATCGAAGCGCCGCGCTTCACGCGCGTGGGCACCACCTTCCAATCTGCTTCGGTCTGCAATTGGCCGTCGGCATTCGCGGAACGGGGATACTTGTCGTTGATGAAAGAAACATTGTGCCCGACGAATACGTTGTCATCGATCTGGACACCTTCGCAGATGAACGTGTGGCTGGAAATCTTCACATTCTTTCCAATCAGCGCATTCTTCTGAATCTCGACAAAGGTGCCAATCTTGGAGTTATCTCCAATGGAGCAACCATAAAGATTCACGAAGGCAAAAACCTTTACGTCGTGGCCCAATTTGACATCGGGAGCAATTCGGCAGAAATTCACCGGTTAACTCCGTACCAGGGCTTCGACCGGCTCCTCCAGGAGCACCTCGCGGCCATTGTTTTCAAGGGAGGTTTGCGCAGCTTCGAGGTAGCGCACCACGCGGTAGCCAGCAACGCCATCGGTGAGTGGAGCGCGATTTTCCGCAATCGAAGAGACGAACTCGTGTGCCACTCGTTGCAGCGCTTCGGTCGTGTCAATCTTCGGAATAAGCACATCGCCGGAGCGATAGCCGACCATCGCCTGGTAGCGCTTCTCCGCGGAGCCGTTGCCATTGCCGCCGTTCACGATTATGCCCTTGTCGTAGACGCGGATTTTGTCGGTAGGCTCGACGTCGTCATAAACAACCATTTTTTTTGAGCAACCCAGCAAGGTCTGGCGAATTTTGACCGGAGCGAGCCAGTTCACATGAAAGTGCGCGATGATGTTATTCGGAAAGCGCAGGGTCATATAGGCGATGTTGGCGATGTGGTTGCCGGCATGGCTGGCCCCGATGGCGGAGACGGCAATAGGTTCGACGCGCAGAAGGAAATCCATAATGGACAAGTCGTGGGGAGCCAGGTCCCAGATAACATTGATGTCTTTTTGGAAGAGACCGAGATTTACGCGGATGGAATCGAAATACAGGATGTCGCCAAGGTCGCCCGAATCGATTAGTTCCCGCATCTTGCGAACGGCGCTCGTGTAAATGAAAGTGTGGTCCACCATTAGAATGCGGCCGACGCGTTCCGCCGTTTCGACCAGATCTAGCGCGTGCTCGCTGGAATCTGCCAGCGGCTTCTCGATCATCACGTGCTTGCCGGCTTCTAGCGCCGCCTTGGCGATGGGATAGTGGGTCGAAACCGGGGTCGCGATCACCACAGCATCGACCTCGGCATCGGCCAGCAAATCTTCATAATCCTGGGTGCACTTAACGCCCGGATACCGCTTGGCGATCTTATTCAGCCTGTCCGGCGAGAGGTCCGAGCAGCCGACCACCTGGGCATCATCCAAATCGCTGAAATTGCGGATAAGGTTGGGGCCCCAGTACCCTACGCCAATCATCGCTATACGAATCAAGTGGTATCCCTCGGGAAAACTAAACATGCATGCTCAGACGTGGGGACAGGCAAGGCGCGTGCCAATCGGCGAGAAACCTACCTGGGCGATGCACGTTTAAGTGCTTGTTTTTGTGTGTTTTATGGGTGCAAAATAACGCGCCAAGGCCAAAGGAGAGTACGTCAACCTTTCGGTCCATGAACTTGCCACTAGGTGGAAGACTTTTGGCCCTTGTTCTTAGGCACTAAGGGCGTCTCACCTTGAATTCTAGCGGATTTTGAAATAGAGCAATGTAAAGAAAGATGACTTAGCTCGCGTTCGATCAAGCGAGGAGGAGCAGATCGCTAGCCATCGAGGAATAGTGCTTCTACAGTCCCGTTCTGAGCTAGTGAACATTTAATGGTATCAGCACGTCTAAGTATCATCATCTTCAATACGGAATCGACCGAGCCTGCAGGGAATACCCAGTTTTCTCAGAACTAACCAGTTGGCTAAAAAACTCAAGGTGATCGTCTGCGACTAATCCCCAACTGCGCCAAGGGAACGCGCCGGCCGGTAGTCTCCTCGTTCCGTATTCTTGGACAGCCGACGCCATGCTTTCAATGTCACCAGGCCTCGCGTAGAAAACATTCTCATCTAAAAAAAAGCCATTCCTGTCCGTGCTTGTTGTAACGGTCAGTACTCCTTGCTGCGCCGCTGCGAGGAAACTTCCCCTCTTCGGGTGTACACCGTCAACAAATGGCAGAATACAGGCATCTGACATCGCCAGATAGTCCGCAACTTTATTACGATCCAGGTGGCCAATCACGCGGACGGAGCCTGCGCAGTGTTCCTGTTCCATCTGGGCGAGTAACTGCTGGTGGTAGGAATTTGAGCCTAATAGCTCTCCTAAAACCAAAAGTTTAGCAGGCACGCCCTGGCCTCTTAAGAACTTTAGTACTTCGAGTACTTGCTCGAAACCCTTGGAAGGGTGAATGAATCCGAAATAGCTCAAGACAACGTCTTTTCCCGCAATTCCGATTTGTTCCCGAAGTTTCTGCAATTCTTCCTTGCTCATCGGAGAAACAGGTATGTTCGAAGCGATAGGAATTACCTTACAGGGTATCTTGCTTACTCGAGACGAAAACTTATGGATCTGATCTCGATACGATTGTGCAACGACAATGAAGGCATCGGTCCAAGAACAAGACAGCCAGTGGCGGAGGGGGCGAAACAGTCCGGGTACAAGACTTTTCGTAACACTGCAAGATTCGTGGAGCGTAACCACAACTCTGATTGACCTCGGCCAGAGCTTGAGCATCGGTACAAGGAGATCGAAGAGTCTATGAGAGTGATATTCGGTGGTGGGGAATTGGAAATGAACAATGTCTGGTTCAGTATCTAAGATGCTGTGCAGAACCGTTGCCGCATTCGCGATAGACCAATTTCTTATCGAAGGAAAGACCTCGGGGTTGCCCGAGCGATATGGTATTCCTAAATAGGCAGAGGTCATTACCGAAATTTTGGCACCCCGCGATGCGAGGGCGTCAGATAACAATTGCGTATAATCGCCAACGCCACATCGTGCTGGTGGATACGTACCCGTCACTACGCAAACACGGATGGAAGACATGTTGCTCTCATTCTGAGATGAATTAAGTCCTCAAAAAAGAAGGTCGGCCCGGTGTCATCCGCTGCCTTCACGTCACCACACCGGATTCGCGAGCATTTTTTATCCTTCGAATCATTTGTCGTATAGGCCAGAGACTTGCCCGAAAACGAATGCCTGCGTGGCCTAGCCGGAGAAGAAGGTACTTCATCCAAACCATCAGCATCATCGGCTCCTCATGAGCAGCGCGCCTGTAAAACTCGAGGGCATGGACAAAGTCGGCGTGCCCATAATATCGGTCCGCTAGCCCAGCGTAGGCTCGCGCGCGAATGTATTTCTGCTCTGTTGGATTACGAGCGACCTGAAATAACGAGTCTTCAAATTCTCCTAAACTCATGGAGTAGTGACTCCAAGCGCTCGAATACCTGTATTCTCGCGATGCGATGTTATTCGAGTATTGGTAAGCGATCGCCTGTCTGCACCGTTTTGCGAGAGCGGGAAACCCTGCTTCTTCCATCTTTGCCATTATGCGCCGCGGCACTTCAATATCGCTTTCCGCACAATGACGAACATTATCTCTCACCAGGGCATCTGTCATACTCAACTCGTGACGACGATAATTGACCATAGGTTCAGCGAGATAGGCAACGTCATAATAAGCCGCGAATATAGTCCATAAGTACCAGTCGCCTCCCCAGGGCAGATCGAGCGGGAACAAGCTGACCCGTTCATAGCATTCCTTACGCGCCATGCCAGTGGGTGCTACGACGGTGTTACCCTGCATGATGATTTCGAAAAAGAAATCATGGCCCCCAAAGATTCTATCCCGCCCCCCACGATCTCCGTAATCCAAGACCCGCCCTTCTTGTCCGTTGATCAGATTTACGGCGCGACAGAACACAAAGCCGACCTTGGGATGATCCTCCATCAAGCGCACATAACGCTCCAGGACGTAAGGTCGCCTTAGGCGATCATCCGCTGAAATGAGCCAGATATATTCTCCTCGTGCTAAAGAAATACCCTTGTTGTAATTGCGCAGGTTTCCTAAATTAGATTCGTTCCGTATATATTTGATGCGTGGATCCAAAAAGGACTTTGCGATATCCGGTGTGCTATCGGGAGAGCAATCGTCCATGATCAAGATTTCAAAATCGCGGTAGGATTGAAGGAGTATGGACTCGATACACTCGGCCAACAAATGACCGAGCTTGTAGCATGGTACGATGAAACTAACCTCTACCTGACGCTCATCCGCGGTAATCACTGTGTTGCCTACCTTCCGGTTTTCAACTTTCCACATGACCGTAATGAACTCCTCGTAAAAATCGAACACGTACGCGTATATGCCAACTCTGAAAAACAGCTATTACCCATTCCGTTGGAAGATTTCATTAGATTCAACGCTCGGTCATTATTCTTCGTCTGATACGTGACATTCCACTTTGGACTCCAAGGTCAATTCCGCCCGGGGATTGAGGTGGGCAAACCCATGAGCCCGATGATCATCTCGCATAACAATGGTCTTGATACGTGGGTTGTAATATAGCCACTCGCCGGGCATTTCAAGCTCGGGCGTCAACGTGAATCCGAGCAAAAATACGTCGCCCCGCAGATTCATGTCTAACGTGAATGTTATCGTCGCGCATTCATTAACTCCAAGATCCAATCTCTGGCGGGAAAGGCGACTCGTAGCCGTGACGAAGATACAGAGCCCATCGACGGTGTGAATCATGAGGCCCGGATAAACCTTGCGTAGATCTTTCAATGCCCGCAGTTTCACTTTAAATTTAATAGTCTCGCCGGCATCTAGAACGTCCCGCACTTCGCTATTTCCGCATCGCACTCGGGATTCAACCACTTCAATGTGTTCACTGCTTGTTTGATCCTCGTAAAAAGAGTGATAGCGCTGCATTGCCGTCGATACATCTCCGTGGTAAATAGGTTGGCCATTTCGCAGCAATAACGCGCTACTGCACAGCGTGCTGACCGCAGTCATGTTGTGAGATACGAAAATGAGGCTGGCGCCCTTTTTAACGAACTCTCGCATTTTATCGAAGCATTTTTGCTGAAAGTGATAGTCACCAACGCTCAAAACTTCATCGATGATCAAAACCTCCGGGTCGACGTGAGCGGCAACAGAAAACCCTAATCGCGCGTACATTCCAGACGAGTATCGCTTTACGGGAGTGTCGATGAACTCGTGCAGTTCGGAAAATTCAACGATCTGGTCAAACTTCCTAGCGATTTCCGCTCGTTTCATTCCGAGGATGGTTCCGTTTAAATAAATGTTCTCGCGCCCGGTCAGGTCAGGGTGAAAACCAGCCCCCAACTCGATCAGGGTACTGAGCCGTCCCTTGACTCCCAGGTTGCCCTTGTCTGGTTTTAGAATTCCGCTAAGCAACTTCAACGCCGTGCTCTTGCCCGAACCGTTGGGACCGATAATTCCCAAAGCATCGCCCCGTTTCATTTCAAAAGAAACGTCACGTAGAGCCCAAAACTCTTTCTCTCGAAGGTCCATCTGACCTCGAGACACAAGCATCTTCGCCATGGAAGGAATCAGGTCGCGAAGAGAATCGAATTTTTCGCCGCGTCTGAATTTCTTCCAGACTCCAGTGAATTCCACGATGTGGTTGTTCATACGTTAGATACTCTCCGCAAAAGATGCCTCCGTTTTTCGGAAAATAGTCCACGATGCATAGAATCCGAAGACCGCCCACACTGCGGAATATGCAAGCCAATAAAGATCCGGGGACTTATGAAGAATGACGACGTCGCAAAGACTCTCGAGGATTGGGCTAACAGGGTTTAATAGCAGGACCTTACCCATCTTGCCGAGCGCACTGGCCGAATAAAATACTGGGGTAAAGAAAATGCCATACGTTAGACCCACTTCGACCAGGTACTTGACGTCTCGAAAAAAAAGATTTGCGCAGGCTAACAACATACCAAAACCGGCAGATAGGAGTACCAGGAGTAAAAGCATAACGGGAACCCAGAGATCGTAGATGCTAGCCCCAATGTGAGCTAAGCATAAGACAAGCAAAAGGACGGTACCAGCTATCAGGAAATCAAATAAATTGGCCAATACAGAAGCGAAAGGCAGGATTTCACGGGGGAAATAAATTTTCGTAACTAACTCCTTGTTCATGACAAGGCTGTTAGTTGCGAAACGAATCGCGCCTACAAAGAATGCCCAAGGCACAGACTTAATCGCGACAGACAAAACATCCGTTTTTTTTAGGGTGTTTCCTGAGATGGTCGAGAAGGCCACCATCACGATGAGCCCCGATCCTACAATTAGAATTGGCATTAATACGGCCCAAGCAAACCCCATGATCGACTGCTTGTAGCGAATTTTGATGTCACGCGAAGTCAGCATGAACAAAAGCTCTTTGTATTGAGCAAATTCGACAGATGCTTGAGACAAAGGCACACTCGGGGCGCTGCTGTTAGCGGAGGCTAGCATCACCATTCTTTCGAAAACTGCATATTATTTTCACTAAGCGGACAAGCAAGAATGGGACCGTTCATGCCATACTAACATCTTCATTATCAAAGACATAGAGAAACAAGGCAAAGTGTGACTAGCCTTACAGGAAAACCTTTTCCGCTAATTACTCTTGAAGCGTCAGGGACAGTTGAGCGCAGAGATTTCAAAGCCCCGTTCACTGCAAACCCCATGTTCTCACTTAAAGGGTAACAGATTACCGAAAGGGCTAAATGGTTTTCCAGGCAGCCTTACTGCCCCCTGGCAGTTTTGGCCTAAGTTATTGATAATTACTAGTTTGGGTGAAACTGAAAGGCTATCTACTTGCATATGAGTCCCCCGAAATGCTCCCCTCCGAGTTACAGAGAGGCAACGGATCAGGTGCACTCTGGCTTGGGTTGCTAATTGCTCTTTTTCTGCCTTTCAGCACGTTCCTGGCAAGTCTTTGCAGGACTTGGCTCAACGACCCCGAATTCTCGTATGGGATCTTAATCCCTGTGATTGCCGCTTACCTCTTGTGGACGCGTCGACTGCGGCTTGCAGAGGAGAGCAAGGCCGGTCACGGATCGGGGCTGATTCTCGTGGGCGCCGGGTGCGGGTTGCAGATCGCCGGTAGTCTAAGCGGCACTCTGCTCGTCTCTGGAATTGCGTTGGTCTTAGTGCTTATGGGAGTTCTCTTGTTTCTCTGGGGCGGGAGGATTCTTCGAATTGCGATTGTTCCTCTGGCGCTTTTAATTCTGATGGTTCCCGTACCGAGCTATGCTGTGGGTCAAGTTTCCTGGCAGCTGCAGGCTGCAGCAAGCACTGCATCGTCGGCGGTGCTGAGGCTACTCAGCGTGCCGGTTTATCAGGACGGAAATCTCCTCCATCTTCCTAACTATGTGCTCGAGGTCAAGCAGGCTTGTAGCGGTTCCCGCTCGATTTTTGCGCTTCTCGCTCTGGCCTTGATTTTAGGTCTTAGCGTGGAGCGTAAATGGTGGGCTCGCGTTCTGCTGGTGACGGCAGCGCCCATTCTGGCCGTCGGCGCCAATATCGTGAGAATTGTTGGCACGGGACTGATCGCGAGGCAGTGGGGATCGCTAGCTGCAAATGAGTCGCTTCACGCCACGTGGGGCATAGTTGTGTTTGTGATTGCAGTAACAGGGCTGTTGGCGCTGCAAAGGTCATTACAGTGGACCAGCAAAGAATACGCCTGATCATACTTATTGTGGTTTTCTCGTTCACATTCGGAGGAGTGCGCGCGGCCACGCGTTACCGTCTTGGTCAGCAACGAATTCCCATCTGGAGTGTCATTCCAAATCAAATCGGCGATTGGCAGGGTGTGGATGGCAGGTTTGATCCTATTTATGGAAGTGATCCGGCGGACAGCAGTTTGCTTCGCGTTTACCGTAGGGACGGCGCGCCGCCGATCATCGTGTACGTCGGTTTCTTTAGAGATCTTGCCCAAGTGATGGAGGTCCACACACCAGAGCTTTGCTACCCCGCGCAAGGATGGGGAATACGGACGGTAAGCAAAAGCGCAGCAGGGACTTTCAGAGGTCTGCGAATCCCCGCGCAAGTGATCGCAGTCGACAAAAATGGAGACCGCCGACTGGTGATGTGGTGGTACAACGCAGGTTCGCGTCCATTTCAGACGCGCATTCGATACGTATATGCCATGCTTCTGATGTCTGCGTTTACAGGCCGTACGGATGGTTCCATGGTCAGGTTGGAAACGCCTCTGGCTGAGGAGTCTGAAGCAGCTGCAGTGGCAAGGATTGAAGAATTTCGGAAGAGTTTCCTTCCTCCACTGAACATGGCACTGCCTCGATGAGTCCTGCCCAATACAGTACGGTGAGGGAGCCATTGGCGCGCGGCGTAGAACCGCCTATCCGGCACATCATGACCGTAGATGTAGAAGATTACTTCATGGTGGAAGCATTTGCTAATTCGGTTTCTCGCGAATCCTGGAATACTTGGCCGTCGCGCGTGGTTGCATCCACGCAACGGATCTTGGATTTGTTTGATAAGTACGACGTTAAGGGAACGTTTTTCTTTGTAGGTTGGGTGGCACGTAAATTTCCACACCTGGTTTGTGAGGTCTCGGCACGCGGTCACGAAGTTGCCTGCCACAGTTTTTGGCACCGCACGGTCTACTCCATGACTCCGGAGGAATTCAGCGAGGACACCCGGATCGCACGAAGCGCAATCGAAGACGCGGCAGGAGTGAAGGTCAACGGATATCGCGCGCCTAGCTGGTCGATAACAGATGCGTGCCTGTGGGCCCTGGAAATTCTCGCCGAGCAAGGTTTTACCTACGATTCGAGCGTGTTCCCGATTCATCATGATTTATATGGAGTAGCCGGAGCGAAGCGGTTTCCGCATGTGATCCCCTGCAAAAACGGTCTGACCCTGCACGAATATCCGCCGGCGACGGTTCGCATCTTGGGCCAAAATTTCCCCGGAGCCGGTGGCGGCTATCTACGCATTCTGCCCATGGCTTATACTCGCTGGATCTTCCGAAAGTTCGAGCGGGAATACGGCGAACGAGTGGTGGTCTACATCCATCCTTGGGAGCTTGATTCCGAGCAGCCCCGCATCAAAGACAAGGTTAGGTCAAGGCTCCGGCATTACACGAATTTGGAAGTTATGGAAAGTCGGTTGGAGAGTCTTCTAGCTGACGTCAAATTTCAGTCTTTTAAAGAATTCCTGGCAAGGGCAATTCGAAACGCAGGCAGCAATACAGGGACCGTTACTGCGATGCAAGAGGGTTCACTTGGTGGAAATGGACGATAACAAGCTTAATCATCGTCCGTTTCCGCCAGGCGAGATTACAGTACCCCCATTGGCTTATCATGAGATTACTGTTACTAAAACGTTGTATCGTTACGGCTTAACTAAGGATCTATTCGGAGAACACGTCGCTAGCCTGCAGCAACTGAAACGAGACGGATCGGGTTCACACATCACCTTCGACGATGGGCATATCTCCCAGCTAACTAATGCTGTGCCGATTCTGGAGCATTTCAGCGAGCGCGCCACATTCTTCGTTACTGCAGGGTGGACCAGCAAACGATCCGGGTATATGAATTGGCATCATCTCCGTGAGCTGCGAGCGCGTGGACATGAGGTGCAATCTCATGGCTGGTCCCATGTTCTTCTAACCCAATGTTCGCTGCCAGCATTGAAGCGCGAACTCGTGCTGTCGAAGAACGAGTTGGAGGATCGCCTCGGCGCCCGTGTAGACGCCATATCCATGCCCGGCGGCCGCTGTAACCGGCAGGTTCTCGGCGCTTGCGCCGCGGTTGGATATACTCAGGTTTTTACTTCCGATCCCTGGAGTGCAAAATCTTCAATAGACGGAATTCGCCTGACCGGGCGATGGATGGCTACTCAAAATATGAATGCCGAGGACGTGGTTATGCTCCTGAGAAGAAAAGGCGCACGCGTCCGATTTCTGCGAGCGAGCCATGGCATCAAGGAATTTGGGAAATCGCTTATTGGGGATAGGGTATATCACGCATTTTGGCGAGCGATCTCACACAAGAACCAGAGCCTGGAGGACATCGAACAAGCACATCAGTTCGTGCAGGAGAACAAACCTCGATGAGAACCCTACGCGTTCTCCAACTCATCAGCAGTGGAGGCTATTACGGTGCCGAGAACATGTCGGTGCAGCTATCTTTGGCGCTGAAGAGCCTGAACCATGAAGTAACAATCGGAGTCTTCAACAATTCTCATCGACCCAACAGCGAACTGGCTGACGCAGCACACCGCCGCGGCATTCATGTTGAGCATATCGATTGCAAAGGTAGAATCAACCTCCGGACGATAGGTGCTATTCGGAACTTAATATTGAGGCGCGAGATCGATGTCGTCCACAGCCACGGATATAAAGCAAACATTTACGGATATCTAGCAGCTCGAGGAACTGTTGCAAGGCTAGTAGCCACCTGTCACGGGTGGCCAGGCAAAACGGTTGCGCTACGATTCTATGCATCGCTCGACCGCTTCTTTCTGAGGCGATTTGCAAGAATAGGCGCTGTTTCGGGCCCTGTGAAGGATTCACTTAGGCGATCTGGCGTGCCGAGCAAGCGCGTAAAACTGGTCGCAAACGGAATTGATGCGGAATCCTTCTCCAAAGGGCAGCCGGTACTACGGCCACTTCCCCAGCTGAAAGACAAGCAGGTGATTGGATTTGTGGGACGCCTCGCGAGGGAAAAAGGCCTGGTTCACCTAATGCGAGCTGCTCAATCAATTGTACGGGAAAATCCAAACGTGGCTTTCGTGCTGGCAGGAGATGGGCCGTTCCGTAAGGAACTGCTTGGCATGGTGAAGGAACTCGATATTAAAAATCACGTTCTCCTTTTGGGAACGCGTTCAGACGTGGCAGATGTGTATGCCTCCATGGATGTTTTCGTGTTGCCCTCTCTAAATGAAGGAATGCCTATGGCTGTGCTCGAGGCCATGGCGGCAGGCAAGCCAGTTGTGGCAACCACGGTTGGCGAGATTCCTGAACTGGTTCAAGACGGAGAAACTGGGCTGTTAGTTAGGCCTGCCGATCCTTCACAGCTAGCAGCAGCGCTTACGCGGCTACTGACGTCCCCCGGATTATGCAAAGAAATGGGCCGACGCGGGTTCGATCGAGTCAGCGCGTATTTCTCCGCGCAAGCGATGGTAGAGACTTATTTGCAGATGTATCGTGAAACTGGCGGTTGGGAAAATAGTGTTGCAAAAGCAATAAGCGCACCTCATACCGACCGTCATCAGCCCGCAGTCGATGCCCCCAAAATCTCCGTCGTCATTCCGGCGCTGAACGAGGAAGTCGTTATTGGGCGCTGTTTGAACGCACTGGCGAAAAATGAGTTCCCGAAAAGCGCATTCGAAGTGATCGTGGTAGACAACGGTTCGACCGATCGAACGATTGAGGTCGCCAGTTGTTTTAAGGACACCCTCACCTTAAAGATTCTCAAACTCGAGAAAGTTCACATTTCGGCGCTGCGAAACCGCGGTGCTGCGGAGGCGCGAGGTCGGTTCCTCGCATTCCTTGATGCTGACTGCTTGGCTCCTCCGGGTTGGCTTTTAAGCGCCTTGCACCGCTTTGACGATCCCCAAGCCGGGATAGTCGGAGCACATTACGGCATTCCCGATGATTCCACTTGGGTAGGCCGCACATGGTGTCAAGACAGATTTGCAGAGAAGGTGGGCGATGTCTCGTACGTTCCCGCTGGCGACTTGCTCGTGAATCGGCAAGCGTTTTTCGCGGTTGGAGGCTTTGACGAGTCGATTCAGACTAACGAAGACTTCGAGCTCTGTGAGCGTGCGCGCGCCGCAAGTTTGCCCGTACGGTCGTATCCGGATCTAAAAGTGACCCATTTGGGGACTCCACAGACTCTCCTGAGTTTCTATCAAAAACAGCGCTGGCACGGCACACATGTCTTCACGGTATTTCTACGAGACCCAAAGAAGAAGAAGAACGGACGGGCGGTCTTGCTGGCCTTCCACACGTCCGTATGCCTTACGGGAATCCTCATGGGTGCCGTTATAGGACTTGCTGGAGCTGGCCCGAGGATTTCTGCCTATTTTATAGCCCTACTGCTGCTTCCACCCTTTGCAGCAGCTTTCGCCAGAGCAACTCGTCGACGAAACTGGCTCGAGGTAATTCCTCTCACACTACTGTATCTGACCTTCGCCGTTGCCCGAGCACGCTCCCTTTTGAACTACAAAACCTGGAAATCCCCGGCAAGCGAAGGAATAGTAGTTCCTGTCGAACACTCTTAAGGTGGCGGGTGGATTTTCACGATCCTTGTTTTTACAGCGCCCTGACAGCAGATACGCTCCGGGCAATCAGTTGACCGTAACCGTCAGACCTGTTGGGGGGTTCGGCTGCTGTACGGAGGACGCTGCAGCATATTCGTAAGCACCAATAGACGGAGGACTCGGTCGTGGACCGCCGTTGAAATCAAAGGTCGAGTGCTGAGACGTAGATCCGGCGCCAATCGCTGGGCTGCTGGCTTGTAGCATGAAATTCGTTCCGGTGCTAACAAAAAGAGGATCGCTCAATATATTTCCGATAAGTCCACTGATAACACTGCTCGAGGCGCCAAACCAAATGTTGTTAGCGCCTGACAACATCGATCCGCTCGTGTTGGGATTAACGAAAGACTCGCCGGAAAGCTGATACACAATGTTATTCGTGACGCTAATATTTGGACCGGTCGGATCGAGTGCCCCAGCATCGCTGGTCCTCCACGACCCACAATCGTAAAACGTATTATTATAGACTAGCATGTTTCCGCTTCCTCCGCCTCCCGAAACCACGCAGGAATAGTTTGAACTACCGTTCGCGGGATCAGGTCCCGTACCCACGTGATAAACGACGTTATTAAAAGCTTCTACCGTTCCTTTAGATGGGTCAACGGTCGAGAAGTTAATGCCATCGCAAATCGCATCGTGCACCCAATTGTCATGGACGTGCAAATCAAATTGGTTAGCACCACCTGTGGAGTAGAATTGAATCGCACGGCACCCACCCTGGGTGGTCTGTTTTGTTGGGTTCGGAGCTACCTCATTCCAGGCTGCCCAGATATGGTTGCTGTTCGTGGTGAAATAGACAGCGTGATAATACTTGTCAATTGAGCCGGCTTGATCGCCCACGTCGTGAACATAATTGCCGTAGAATCTGTACTGGGTCGTCGTGTCCGTGTGCATGCAGGCCGATTGGCCACTTCCCTGTGGGCAGTTAAAATTATTGTTTATAACCCGCCATCCTGTTACTGAGACAAGGTCCAAGCCAGCGATTCCCTCGATATTAAATCCAGCAATAATCCAATAGTTCATATTTCCGCTCACTGCCGGTGTGCGAACCCCATACGAAGCGCTCGTTGATCCGATGTTACTGACTGCACCTGGATAAGCGATCAAGGCACAGGGACTGGCAACTGTACAATTATTTCCGGTGATCGCTAGATCAGCATTGTAATTGTCCACAGAAGTCTGATTTACGCCATTCTCCACGTACGCTATGTCGCCGGGCGCGAGCGAATTCTTGGCCCCTACAATCGTGCCCCAGCAGGTCGACGGGAAATTCCCGCTATTGGAATCGTTTCCTGACGTGGAAACGCAGCGAATATTCCCCGACCGAACCGTGAAATGGCAATTGTCCAGCGAATCAGCACAGCTAGACGAACCGTTGCTTGTCGTCACCGAAACTGTCCCACTGCTGGCACCGGATCCTATCGCCACGCTGATCGTTTCCAATTGCGCAGCCGTAGTGGCCGCTTTGCTGCGGCCACCCCATACCAGATAGGCAGCTACTTGTCCGCCGCCTACAGTTACAGTAGATGTTCCGCGCGTCGCACCGAAGTTCCGGCCATAGATCGTAAGGATCGTCCCATTATTGTTTTCGCCCCCCGTATTCGGACCACTGGTTAAGTCCGTAAAAAAAACCGTGGGAGGTACGCTTTGACTAAAAGCACCGATGCTCAGCATCATCAGTGGAAGGATTGAGAGTGCTAGGCGGGGAATCATTTTTTTTCTAACCATCGAACTGCTCCCTATGGGGCCATTCACGGCCCACCTGTGATCCAGATTCTTCGTCTGCAATGTGACTCGGGTGTACCCACCACTCGCTTAACTCGATTTGAGAGTGCGTAAAGTTATCTCAGTGCCGCGCAAGCATACCCCGTCCATCGCGGACGATCTTAGCAAACCGAATAATGGTGGGCTACTGACAGCGAGGACAAATTTGGGACAGGTGGCGACCTGTACTACGTGGAACGCCAGACAGCAGCCAGAATCAAGCCAAATATTGGACTTAACTAAACCATTTGTGTGAATCGCTTAACGCCTAAATATTGGGGTTGAAAATCGCTATTTTGTGACGAAAGCGCGCCAAAAGACAGTATATTCAAATACTGCCGCAGAGAACTCTCCGACCGCATTCGTCAGGGAGCCTTCCCAAAGATTCACCCGTGGAATCACGAAAGGGTCGGTTTGCTGCCTCCAGACACCGGGCGCGTTGGTGAAAGCCTGGGAATACCCCAATTGCTCAACGATATCGCGAACTGGTCGAGACCAGGACCCATTAGGATAAGCGATCATCCTGCAAGGAACACCCAGGCGTGATTCAATTTCGATTTTCGACTCGCCAATTTCCCTTTGTGCTTGCTGCATTGACAGGCGAGTCAGAATTTCGTGGTGCTGCGTGTGCGAGCCAATTTGAACACCGGCAAGCGACAGGGCTTTGGTATCGTCCCAGTTCATTGTTGATTCCAGTCGAGAAATCGCTAGATCAATTCCATCCTCTGTGACAAAAGCCGATGATCGTTGAACCAGCTTGTTTCGGTTCTCTGGAGTCAAATCCTTAATGGCAGCAAGGAGCCATTCCAGATTTTTCCCACTGGAGACGCCCGTTCGCCATTCCCCTATAATGCCCGATTCCGCACAAATAGCCGAAAAGGTGGCGATCGCTGCCGGTGAAAGCGAGGCAGTCTTCCAGGCGCGACAAATTGTTTCCGGCCAAAAAGGCGACGACAGACCCGCGAGTCCCGGGCAGATAAACACCGCAATGGGAAGTTGATTCTTCTCTGCCAGTGGATAAGCGGTCTCAAGAGTATCCGTCCAACCATCGTCAAAAGTAATAGCGATTCGAGGACGTCGCCCGGCGTGCCACCAATTTGCCGAATTTCCAGAAAGCGCTATGACGTCGAAGTTCGTTTTCAAGTAGTCCAGAAGCTGCTCATAGGTTTGCCGACGAATCACCATACCTGCGGGGGAGTCCGACCGTTCAAACTCAGAATCGTCGAGCACACGATGTAACGTGAGAATCAAAATGCCCGAAGACGAAGCGATCCGGTTGCGTACCCAGCGAAGTAGTCCGCTCCAATGAAGGAAGTAGATCCAAACCAAGCTGACAAGACGCCTGCTATTCTTTCGTCGAAGCACCGCGGGGCCTCACATTTGCCCGATCATAGCACTAAGTAATTTGTGGTTAGATGACCCGCAAACCTCGGCGATGAAATTCTCTGATTTCTGCTTCGCTGGGGAATGTGAAGTAAGAACCGTCTGCTGAACTCAACGCTTGAGTTGACTGAGAATGCGACCCAATCTGACGGAGAACATCGGCCATGCAGTGCGCGCCGTGGCGTTTGGAACGTCGGATCAGATGGTCAAGCGACTCGTCTGCCAAAATGGGCTGTTGGTCTTGAAAAAGAATCTCGCCCTCGTCAATCTTGGCGACCATATAATGAATGGTAAGGCCGACGGACTTTTCGCCGTGATACATCTGCCAGAACGTCGGCATCATCCCCTTATAGCGAGGGAGTGGTGCGTGGTGGATGTTTATGGCTCCACGCGGAGCGAGGCTCAGTAGCGGTTCCTTCAAGATGTATGGGCAAGCCACCGACACCAGCAGATCGGGGCGTCGAGCACGCACGCGGTCAACAAACTCAAGGTTGTTCGGGTTTTTGATCGGCGCATGCGGGATGGAGTACGCACGACACAATTGCGCCAGGGTGTCATAGCTCTTGGCACCCACTTTCTTAGGTAGCTTTCCCGCCAATCTAGACCTGAGCAGCCGGCCACTCAAACGGGCCATCCCGGTGAGTCCGTAAAGCTGCGCCAATTCCTTTACCATTTGGCGTCGCGGCCGCTTACCCATCGTTGGTGAGGTAGAGATCTGCACGATCTCGAATTCAGAATCATAATGGCGTACAAATTCGTCGAAAAAGGGCAGGACGTACAACGGATCATCTTGCGTTAAGAACTCAATCCGCATGGGCGTCAAGTTCGCACGGTCTCCCACACGACATATTTCTTCCCACGCATAACCTCGACCACGCTAATGAGCGCTGCCGCGTTTAGCGTACAAAAGTAAAGCGGTATACCAAGCGGTTTCCACAGCCGCTGAACGGGAAACACAAGCGAAAGGAGAGTCAAGGCATAGAATGCCCCCTGCACGGCAAGAAGGGAGCGGTACCACGGCCCCTGCCAAAGAAGCAAATTGCTGGCAAAGAGACTTAAAAGAAAAAATGGAACCAGCCACCTCGAAAGCTTGTGAGACCACAGCTGGAAAGAAACCCATCCAAACTTCCAGGGACTGAGCAGCACCGGCACACTCAGCAGCCCCAGCATTCCGCGCGTCACAACTCGCACGCGCATCGAAAACTCTTCGGACGTTGATTGGGTGGTCTCTTCGTAGGCGAGGGCGCGATCCTCGAAAACAACGCGGTATCCTTTACGTATTAAATGTAAAGGCTGTACCAGGTCGCTGATGATGTCGAATTTCAGCGGCGTGTAAGCTTCTTTTCGCACAGAATAAATGCACCCGCAGCACCCGGAAATAGTGTGGACTGCGGATTGCATTTTCTTGATGAAATTCTCATAGTTCCAGAAAGCCATCGTGCCCAGGCCAGTTGGGGAGTCACCATGTGGATCAAAATATTGGTAGCAACCGCTAGCGGCACCCACCCTTGGATCAACAAAATTGCCCGCCAGATAGCGCAACGCCTGGGGATGGTAAATAGTGGTCGCATCAGAGAAAACCAGGACCTCGCCACGCGCTTGAAGTACACCCTCATTTTGGGCATTCGTCTTGCCTTTTCGACCACCAACGCGAATTAGTCGAACTCGAGGATCGGGGAAGGAATAAACGATATCATCCGTATGGTCAGTCGAACCATCGGACAGGACAAGTATCTCTAACTTATCTGGCGGGTAGTCCAAGCTCAGAGTTTGCGCAAGTTTTTTTCCTATACTGGATTCTTCGTTGTAGGCAGCGATTAGGAT
>Ga0070730_10001409_pt1 | contig 23272 bp, 17 predicted proteins | sample Coa_R1_3_FD_66447 | JGI IMG/M metagenome (GOLD analysis project Ga0070730, IMG submission 66447) | Surface soil microbial communities from Centralia Pennsylvania, which are recovering from an underground coalmine fire - Coalmine... | ecosystem: Environmental > Terrestrial > Soil > Unclassified ... | reverse complement strand
GGTGAAGAACGGATCGAAGGCGCGAGCAATGATCGCCGGCGACATGCCGCTGCCGGTATCGGTGACGCGGATGCTGACGTAATCCCCCGGGACAAGGTCCCGCCGGACGGGCTCCTTCCCGTCCAATGGCCGGTTCGAGGTTCCGATCGTCAGATGCCCGCCGTCCGGCATCGCATCGCGGGCATTGATGCAGAGATTGAGAATGGCGTTCTCCAACTGGTGCTGGTCGCACGATGTCAGCCAGAGCCCGTCGTCGAGCGTCGTCTCGACGATGATCTGGGGCCCGACCGTCCGCTGGATCAGGTCCGCCATCCCGGCGATCAGTGCGTTGACCTGTGTCGGCTTCGGATCGAGCATCTGCCGGCGAGAAAAGGCCAGCAAGCGCTGGGTGAGTGCTGCCGCCCGGCTCGCGGCACCCTGGGCCGTCGAGACGTAGCGCTCGATCTCGGCGAACCGCTCCTTGCCGATACGGATCTTCAGCATTTCGAGGCTGCCGGAAATGCCGGTCAGCAGGTTGTTGAAATCATGCGCGATGCCGCCGGTGAGCTGCCCGATCGCCTCCATCTTCTGTGCCTGTCGGAGCTGCTCTTCCGCGGCCCGGCGCTCGGTCAACTCGATCGCCTCGAACACGATCGCCATGACCTCGCCGGTCCTGCTGAACAGCGGTCGCATGGAAAAATCGAGCGCCCGCTGCCCGGTGGGTAGGTTCAGGACGATCTCGCGCCGAACGGTCAGCCCGCAGGCGACGCGCGGAACCGCCGCCCTGATCTGCTCCGGGATTCCCGGCGTTCCGGTGAACCACGGCGTCTCCCAGAGATATTGATCGAGCACGTCCTCGAGGCTCGCCTCGATCCCCGCGAGCGATGTCGGATTGGCATCGATCAGGATGCCGTCGATCGTCGCCAGCCCCTGGTACTGATAGCTGCTTTCGAAGACCGATCGCATTTGCGCTTCCGAGCGCTCCAACGCGTCCATCGTTTCCTTCTCGGACGTGAAATCGCGTCCGACCGCATTGATGGCCCCTTCGCTCGGCACCGCCGTCCAGCCGATCCAGCGATAACTGCCGTTCTTGTGCCGGAACCGGTTGTCGCAACGGCTGAGCGTTGCCCCCGCGGCGAGGTTGCGGGCGTTCTGCTTGGTCTTCTCGGCATCGTCCGGATGGATGAGATCGAACAGGCTGCGGCCGATCAGCTCCTGTTCGGTCCAGCCGAGAACCCTCGTCCAGGCCGGATTTACCGCGATCATGATGCCGTCGAACCGCGCGACCAGCATGATGTCGGTCGAGAGCTGCCACAGCCGGTTCCTGTCGGCCGTACGCTCGGCAACCTGTCGCTCGAGGGAGGTCGCCAGCGCCCGCAGCCTGCCCTCGGCACGGCCCCGCTGGATCGCGGCATGCGTACGATCCGCGACATCGTGGATGAAGTCGATTTCCGGCCGCGGCCATGATCTGGGCAGCGCGTGATGCACGAAGAACACCGCGACGAGCTCGCCATGTTCCAGGATCGGCAGATTGACGACGGATCGCGTCCCGACCGCCATCCAGGCGGGCGTCGACGCGGCGGTCCGGGCATCCCGCTCGACATCGGCGAAAATGACGGGCTCGCCCCGCTTTAAACTTCCGATGGCCGATCCGTATGGCTGGAAGCGATGCCGCCCTGCCAGCCCGACCATCCCGGCCTGGGCCCAGTCACGCTCCACATCGAGAATCTGCCCGGCCGCATCGATCGTCCCATACCCCGCCCGGCCGACCTTCAGCACGCGCCCGACGATCTGGGCCGCGACGAAGGCCATCATTGCCGGGTCCGTCAGGTTGCGCAGCTGGTCGGCCAGTTCAAACAGCGCCGCCCGTCTGACGTTTCGTCGTGAGAAGCCGGACTCTTTCGAAGTCATCACCCCTCCAATTGCCGTCCCGGTCGCCAAGCATCGACAGATCGGCTTTTTGCCGCAGCACGCGCCTCAAATCAGCCCACTCGCATCCGTCCATATCCTCCAGAACTCGAATCGGTCGGCGCGCTCCCCGGCACGCATCCCGCGCGAAGAAAATGTTCGGCTGAAGATTCGCCAATTGACACTACCGTGGATGTATCCGATCAGGACACACTCCAGGGTAGATAATAAATACTCTCGCAACCCACTTCGCGAGGAGTCGTATATTCTGGAAAAATCAGAATTAGCAGTTCTTGAGAAATATTCGAGGATTTTTAAGCAACTAGCTACTCGAACAAACCGCGCCACCCATCATCGCGTACTAAAGTACCACCGATATTATCTAGCGCTCAAGCATTTCAACATCAATCGACACGAGAGGGTACTGCCGGGACCGATCCGGCGCGAGCATCGACGCCGGTCGAGGACGACCTCAAGCATGGGCGTTTCAGATCGAAACGCGCCGAACCGCAGATTCCGCCCATTTCCAAAGGTTTAGAGGCCCGCTCGACCGCTCACATTGTGACGGATCAGGCTGTAGCACAGCGCCGGAAGAGCGGGATGAGAGCTTTCTCTCACCCGATGTCGTCCCGATCGGCCCTGCGTCGGAGCCGCTGAACGCCGCGGTGGGAGGGACGCTGCGCGGCTCAGCCCCAGGGTGGTGGGCGGGAGGCGGCCGCCCGCTCCCGATCGCGGCGATCGAGGCATTGGTCGATGAGGGCGATCACTTGCGAGGGCCGGAATGGCTTCGGCAGGCGATGGCCATAGACCATCGGGCCGGCTTCGGCCTCTTCGCGCGAGAAATATCCCGAGGTCAAAATCAGGATCGTCTCGGGCATGAAGCGGTAAAGCCAGATCGCCAAGTCGGTGCCATCGGAACCGCCGGGCATCTTCACGTCGGAAATGACGATGTCGATGTCGACGCCGGAGCGCAGAATATTCTGCGCTTCCCTGACGGTCGCAGCCTGCAGGACGCCAAACCCGCCTTCGCCGAGACCGGTCGACAGCATCGTGCGCAAGTCGCTCTCGTCGTCGACGATGAGCACCTTCGCGGCCCGCGTGATCCCACCAGCGGTTGTCAAGATCGTGCCCCTCCCGCCGTGCGGGTCGCGCCGGATCCCGGCTCTTGTAGGGAGAACCCTTTCGCGACCGAATCGTCCCACGGAATTATGCGGGCCGAGCGGAATCGTCCGGGCGGCAGGCCGCCGGCCGATCCAGAGCGCAAGCTGGTGCAGCGGAAACCCTCAGGCCCGGGGCGGCACCCAGCCGAAATCGTCCGGTTGATCCAGGTCGACTTTCTTCAGCCTGCCCGCCAGCGCGTAAGCGCGATAGGCCGCGAGCTTCGCCCTGTCGCCGGTCCGGCTCGCTCCCGGCGCCCGGGGTCGCAAACCGAGGCTCCGCAGCCTTCGGTTGATCTTGTGGATCCGGCCGAACCGCTCCGTCGTATGGGTGTCGAAATTGAAGCTGACCGCGACCGAAACATCATCGCCGTTTTGCGCCCAATGCGGCGCCGTCCAAGGCACGTGCGCGCCGTATCCGCCCTCTAGGCGATGCAGCGTCGCCTCGTGCCGCCGCTCTTCCTTGTAGACCGCGCCATTGCTGTCGCCGGCGAAGTAGCTCTCGATCTCCTGCCTGCTGATCAGCGTCTCGTCCTTCTGGTTGTAGACGGCAAACAGCTTGGTGCCGGCCACCTGCATCAGGAAATTCACGTCGCCATCGATGTGATAGGCCGTGATGCGGCGGGGAGACGCGATCAGGAACGTGGCGCGGCCGCAGACCACGTCGTCGCGCAGGGCCGGGCCGACAAAATCGATGATCGTCGACAGGACCTCGCGCATGAGGGGGCCGACGATCGGGTCGTGCACCACCGATTTCAGCAGCACGAGGGAATTGTTCTCGGCAATATTCTCGAGCGTTGCGGTCAGGGACTTCCGGCCGGACGTCCCTTCCTCCCACCGGGCGGACACGCCGACCGGGCCGTTGGACCAATAAGCGGCATCGGTCTTCTCCAGGCGCCGCCCCAGTTCGATGATGCTGGGCAGTTCCAGCAGCGGGTGTCCCTTCAACCCGTGGCGGAACATGAACGTCGACCGATTGTAGTGCGTCTCGAAATCGTGATTCGGATCTTCCAGCAAGGCATTGCGCGTCAACGCATGGTCTTCAACGTTAACGCGAGAAAACTCGTCGAATGCTTGGCCCATGGCGCTAACGGTTCGACCGCCCCCTTCAAGGATTCATTAGAGAAAATCCAATGAGCTTGAGCTCTAGATTTGTGTCTAACAGAACCTGAAGTTGCCGAAGCGCGCCTTTTGTCATGAACGTATCGACGTGCTCTCAATACGAACTTCGCACGGAGAGGAGTCGTTCCCTCCCAAGGCACGGTGCGTTCGTTTGAAGCAGGAAGATGAAGTCGTCTTCCACGGCGCGCGCGCCTGGTCGACCATCCGCAAGGGGGAAGAACGGCGCAAACGCGTGCAAGGAACCGACGGAAAAGACAAGAATCGGCTTGCCAGGGCGCGCACCATCCCTGCGCCGCCGCGCACCGAAAATGTCCCCTGGGTGCCGCCCCATGCGGTTGCCTGCGAAATCGACTTCGGAGAACGCCATCATGCCAGAGACTGTCGCCGATCAATTCGCAACCACCCTCGCCGCGGCCGGTGTGAAACGGATCTACGGCGTGGTCGGAGACAGCCTGAACGGCCTAACCGACTCCCTGCGCCGCCAAGGCAAGATCGAATGGATCCATGTCCGGCACGAGGAGACCGCCGCCTTTGCCGCCGGCGCCGAGGCGCATCTGACCGGCGAACTCGCGGTCTGCGCCGGCAGCTGCGGCCCCGGCAACCTGCACCTCATCAACGGCCTGTTCGACTGCCACCGCAGCCGCGTGCCGGTGCTTGCAATCGCAGCCCATATCCCCTCGGCCGAGGTCGGCTCCGGATATTTCCAGGAGACGCACCCGCAGGACCTGTTCCGCGAATGCAGCCACTACAGCGAGTTGGTCTCGGGCGCGCATCAAATGCCGCGCACGCTCGAAATCGCTATCCGGGAGGCGGTCGGCAAGCGCGGCGCGTCGGTGATCGTCATGCCCGGCGATGTGGCCCTGCAGCCTGCGGCCAGCGCCCCGCCGCCCAAGCTCGGCGGCCTGTTGCCGGCCCAGCCGATCATCACACCGGCGAAGCACGAACTCGGCCTGCTCGCGGCGCTGCTGAATGGCGGGCGTCGCGTCACGCTCCTGTGCGGCGGTGGCTGCGAGGGTGCCCATGCGGAGCTGCTGGCGCTGGGCGAGCGCCTCAAATCGCCCATGGTGCATGCGTTGCGCGGCAAGGAACATGTCGAGTGGGAGAATCCCTACAGTGTCGGCATGACCGGGCTCATCGGCTTCTCGTCGGGCTATTACGCCATGCTCGATTGCGACGTGCTGCTGATGCTCGGCACCGACTTCCCCTATCGGCAGTTCTATCCCCAGGGCGACGCCGTGCGCATCGCCCAGGTCGACATTCGCGCCGGACAGATCGGACGGCGTGCGCCGGTCGATCTCGGCGTGGTCGGCGACGTCAAGGCGACGATCGCGGCACTGCTGCCGCTGCTCGATCAGAAGACTGACGGGACCCATCTGGCGCAGGCGCAGAAACATTACGTCAAAGTGCGCAAGTCGCTCGACGAGCTTGCGGTCGGCAAACCGGGGGGCGGCCTGCTCCATCCCCAGCAAGTGGTGAAGGCGATCAGCGACCACGCCTCGGACGATGCGATCTTCACCTGCGATGTCGGGCTGCCGACCGTGTGGTCAGCCCGCTATCTGGCGATGAACGGCAAGCGGCGGCTGTTGGGCTCGTTCTGGCACGGCTCGATGGCGAACGCCATGGCCCAGGCGATCGGCGCCCAGGCGGCGTTCCCGAAACGCCAGGCGATCTCGCTGTCGGGCGACGGCGGCTTCTCCATGCTGATGGGCGATTTCCTCAGCCTCGTGCAGCTCGGCCTGCCGGTGAAGGTCGTCGTCTTCAACAACGGCGCGCTCGGCTTCATCGAGCTCGAACAGAAATCCGTGGGCTTTCTCAGCACCGGGACCGAGCTCAAGAACCCGAACTTCGCGGCGATGGCCGAGGCCGTCGGCGTGCGCGGCATCCGGATCGAGAAGCCCGACGAGGTCGAGGCCGGTATCGCCGCGGCCCTCGCCCATGACGGACCGGTTCTGGTCGATGCCGTCGTCAACCGGTCCGAGCTTGCCATCCCGCCGACCATCACCGTCGAAATGGCCAAGGGCTTCTCGCTCTACATGGTCAAGGCCATCATGAGCGGCAAAGCCGACGAGATCATCGACCTGGCGCGGTCGAACCTCTGGCGATAGGGAGCGAGTATCACCGTCGGCTGAACGAGATCGGGGGGTGCGGTCGCTGCAATTTCGTCGGCCGGCTCGCTCCACGGCCTGCCCTGTCTTATGCTGCCTCCATGGCGGTTCGATCAGGAGCGCGGCCGACGCGGGTCGGAACGCCGCTATGCACGGTTACTTTCCCACGGTTTCAGGAGGGCCTGCACGCGATGACGAATAATAAGAAGACGCAAATCGTGATCGTCGGCGGCGGTGCGGGCGGGCTGGAGTTGGCGAGACGGCTGGGAGCACGGTACGGCCGGAAGGCGCACGACATCATCCTCGTCGATCGTAACCGCACCCATATCTGGAAGCCGCTGTTGCACGAGGTCGCGGCGGGCTCGCTCGACGCCAACCTCGACGAAGTCGGCTATCCGGGCCACGGCCACCGCTGGGGCTACCGCTTCTTCTACGGCACGCTCGAAAGCATCGATCGCGAGGCCCGCACCATCACGCTCGCGCCGTTGCTCGACGAGGACGGCAGCGAGCTGATCGGCCGCCACACGATCCGCTACGACTATCTGGTCATCGCGATCGGATCGCGGGCGAATGATTTCGGCACGCCGGGCGTCCGGCAGAACTGCATCTTCCTCGACGACCGGCGGGCGGCGGACCGGTTCCGCAATCGGCTGCTGAACCATTGCCTCAGGGTGTCGCTGGCGATGAGCCGCGATGCTGGTGCCGACGCCTACGTGCGGATCGGCATCGTCGGAGGCGGAGCGACCGGCGTCGAGCTTGCGGCCGAGCTCTACAATGCCGCCTCGGGATTGCGCGACTACGGCCTCGAGGTCTTCGACGAAAAGCGGCTGAAGGCGACGCTGATCGAGGCCGGCCCGCGCATCCTGCCGGCGCTGCCGGAGCAGCTCGCCGCCGCGGCCAAGGCCGAGCTCGAGAAGCTCGGCATCAGGGTCCTGGCAAGTACGCGGGTGACCGAAGTTTCGCCCGACGCCATCCACGCGTCGGGCGAACGCATCCCATGCGACCTCATGGTCTGGGCCGCCGGCGTGCAAGGCGCCGACGTCCTTGACCAGATCGGCGGGCTGGAGACGACGCGATCGAACCAACTCGTCGTGCGGCCGACGCTCCAGACCACCCGCGACGACCGGGTCTTCGCCTTGGGCGACTGCTGCTTCTGCCTGCTGCCGGGCAGCCAACAGCCGGTACCGCCGCGCGCGCAATCGGCCCACCAGATGGCGGCGACGGTCGGGCGCAATCTGGACCGGCTGATGCAGGGCAAGCCGCTGGTTTCCTACGTCTACCACGACCACGGCTCGCTCGTTTCGCTCAGTCGCTTCTCGACGGTCGGCAGCCTGATGGGCAATCTCGTCGGCGGACGGATGGCGGTAGAGGGCCGCCTGGCACGGTTCGTCTATATGTCGTTGTACCGCATGCATCTCCTCGCCATTCATGGCTGGCTCAAGGGCACGGCGCTCATCGTCGTCGGTCATGTAAACAGAATCGTCCGGCCGAAGCTGAAGCTGCACTGACCGGCCGCGGTTCGAAAAACCGATGGAACCAACCGTATTCGCGTACCGTTGGCCATCGCGTTAGCTATCAAGCTCAGATCACCTTCACGGAACGACCTTCGTCACTTGTCGCTCTGAAGTATAGACCGAAGAGTGCGCGCGAAATTATTTGCGGCGCGCGAACATTCCAGAATGAACCGTAGAAAAATAAGAAGGACATAAGGGCAACTCGGGAAAGCAGGGGGCCACATGCCGTCTACTCAAGTCGCCATTGTCGGTGCTGGTCCGTACGGGCTGTCGATCGCCTCGCACATGCGCGCGAGGGGTGTGGAATACCGAATTTTCGGGCAGCCGATGCACCTGTGGACGCACCAGATGCCCGAAGGCATGGAGCTGAAGTCGGAGGGGTTCGCCTCGAGCCTGTTCGATCCGGAGGGGCGCTTCACGCTCGAACGCTATTGCACCGAGCACGGCCTGCCCTATCGCCGCACGGGGCTTCCGGTGAAGCTCGACACGCTGAATGCCTACGCCCTCGCCTTTCAGCGAACCGTGGTCCCGGATCTCGATCAGCGCCTGGTCGTTGCCGTCGAGCCGTCGACAAACGGCTTTCTGCTGCGGCTTGAGGACGGCGAGATCATGACGGCCCAATCCGTCGTGGTGGCCGTCGGCGTCAGTCATTTCCGGCACATTCCCGAGATCTTCAAGGGCATGCCTTCCGAGTTCGTCACGCACAGCCTCGACCACCGCGACCTGGCGAAATTTCGCGGCCGCAGCGTCGCCGTCATCGGCCGCGGCGCCTCCGGCGTCGATATCGCATCGTTGCTGTGCGACCAGGGCGTCGACGTGCAGTTGATCGCACGAAAACCGACCATCGCCTTTCATGAACCACCGGCCCCGGGGGGACGCTCGCTGCTGGCTCGGCTCCGCTGGCCGGAATCGGGTATCGGCAACGGCTGGCGCAGCCTATTCCTGGCGGACGCGCCCTGGGCGTTCCACCACCTGCCCGAAAGCTTGCGGCTCAAGGTGGTCCGGGTGCATCTGCCGCCGGCGCCCGGCTGGTTCATGAAGGACCGGACCCTCGGCCGCGTGCCCCTGCTACTCGGCCAGACGCCGCAGCAGGCCGAAATTCGCGACGGTCGCGTGCAGTTGAGCCTGGTCGACGCGAATGGCATGCGGCGGCTGGTGACGGTCGACCACGTCATCTCGGCGACCGGTTTCAAGACCGACCTGCACCGCCTGTCATTCCTGGACGAAGCGCTGCTTCGGCGCATTCGGATGGTCGAGAATACGCCGATCCTGTCGTCCTCGTTCGAATCCTCGGTGCCGGGCCTGTTCTTTGCCGGGTTCGCCTCGGCGAACGGCTTCGGGCCGGTCGTACGGTTCATCGTCGGCGCCGGCTTCACGGCACGGAGTGTTTCGGCGCGCGTCGCGGGCTTCGCCCGAACGCGACGCTACGCAGATCCAGCCGCCGCCTGACGGCGGTCTGGCGTTCATGGGCGGTCCGGATAGGGGGTCCGGAGCGCCAGCGCGCGCGGTCGACGGAGTATTTCCGGCGACCGCGCCACAAGCACATGAGGCGATAGATCATGACGATTTGGGTCGGTCTGCTTGCACTGGATAGCTGGGTGTCGTCGGCGCGGCTCGCGGAAGCGCTGCGGGCAAGCGGACTGCGCATCGGCGCGTTCTGCGAGGCCGGATCACCGCTGGCGGCGACCCGTCACGTCGACCGGCTGAACGCGATAGACGAGACCGGCCTGCGCGCGGCACTCGAGCAGTTCTGCGCCGAGCACCGGCCGGTGGCCGTCGTCCCCTGCGACGAGCGCGCCGTCCGGGCACTTCATGAGCTGTTCGCCGATAACTCGACCTCGACCGAACTGCGCCAGACGATCCGGCGTTCGCTCGGCGATCCGCAGGGCTATGCGGTGGCGACCAGCAAATGGTCGACCCATGCGCTGGCGACCAGGCTCGGCCTGCGGGTTCCCGCACAGCGCCAGATCGCGTCCATCGATGAGGCGTTGGCCTTCGCGTCAGCCTGCGGCTACCCGGTCATCCTGAAGCGCGAAGGCACCTATGGCGGCGCCGGCTGCCGGGTCTGCCGCTCCGAGGGCGACATCCTGTCCGGCTACCGCGGGCTGCTGGCGTCGGGGCGGCTGCAGAAGCTGAAAGGCCGCGCCCAGGCCTGGATGGGATGGCTTCGCGACAGTTCCGAGCGATCGTCCGAGCCGCTCATCATCCAGCGGTTTCATGAGGGGCAAACGGCGTTCAGTGCCGCGGTAGCGCGCGACGGCGTGATGCTGAAGGGACTGGCCACCACGGCCGAACGCGTCCACCCGCAGCCGACCGGGGCGAGCACGGTTGTCCGCCTGAGGGAAACGCCGGATCTGGTCGAGATCACGGCAGCCCTGGTGCGGGAGCTCGGCTACAGCGGCTTCATCGGCGTCGACTTCATCATCGACCACGCATCTGGCCTCGCCTATCTGCTCGAGATCAATCCGCGGGTGACCCCGCTCGCGCCCCTCGGCCGGCGCCTGGGCGGCGACCTGTGCGCGGCCTTCGCCGCGAGCTTTGCCGGCACCACGGTGCCGCCTACCCCCCGACAGACCACGATCGCCGCCCTGTTCCCGAACGAGTGGCTGCGCGATCCGGAGAGCCCCTACCTGACGACGACCTATCACGACGTGCCGCATCACGATCCCGAGCTCATGGCCTGGATCTACAGCCACCTGCCGGCGACCCGCCGCTTCATGCTGCGATGGGGAATATTGCCCTGCGCCGGCCTCGACCGGGCCGCGCGGCGTGGCGGGGGGCTCGCCAGTGCCACCGAACATCCGTTGGAACCGGTCGAAATCACCGGTGTTGCCAAACAGGATTTTGGCCATGAACCCGGCTAAGCGGATCTGAGCAAAGGGAACTGGCATCGCAACGGCCTTGCGTTTCCATGAAGACCTAGCGACCATTCTTCGGTCCATGCAGATGGAGGAACGAGATGGCGCCCCAACAGGTAGGCTTTCTCTTGCTTCCCGGCTTCTCGATGGTGACCCTGGGGGCTGCCGCCGATTTGCTGAATAGCTGCGGACCGCCGACGGAGCCGTTCTACAGCTTGAACCTGATCGGGATCGACGGCGGTCCGGTCCGGTCGAGCACCGGCTTCGTGCTGCTGCCCCAGCAGTCGATCCGGGAGGCGTCCGGCTTCTTCGTCGTGCTTGTCGTCTCGAACCTCGATTTCGCGGAATTCTACGACGAGCAGGCGGCCGCATGGCTGCGCCAGCAGGCCAGGAATGGCAGCCGGATCGGTGCGCTCGGCTCCGGCGCCGTGTTTACCGCGAAGACCGGGCTGCTCGACGGCTATCGCTGCACAACCCATTGGCGGCTGTTCGGGGAAGTCGCGCGGCGATTCCCGGATGTGGTGCTCACCCGCGACCTCTACTCCATCGACCGCGACCGGATGACCTGCGCCGGCGGGACGGCGGTGCTCGACCTGATCCTGGCTCTGGTCGCGCAGGATCATGGCTACGAACAGGCGGCCGAAGCGGCCGAATTGATGCTGCATACGCGCATCAGGCCCTCCACCGAAAGCCAACGCATGGCGGTGCAATGGCGGTTCAACCTGACCGACAAGCGGCTCGTGCGCGCGATCATGCTGATGGAGGAAACGCTCGAGAAGCCGGCCTCGCTGCCCGAGCTGGCGTACGGCGCCGGCATGTCGAACCGCCAGTTCCAGCGGTTGTTCACGCGCGAACTTGGCCAATCGCCCGCGCGCTTCTATCTGGAACTGCGCCTGAAACATGCGCGAATGCTGCTCCAGCGGTCGACCGGCTCGATCCTCGATGTGGCGCTCGAGTGCGGCTTTGCCGATCCGTCCCACTTCACGCGCCAATATCGCCAGCTGTTCGGCGAGACACCCGGCCAGGCGCGCCGCAAACGCCTCGCCCAGGGCGAAGGGACGCCTCATTTCGCACCTGCGGCATAATGGCGCCGATAGACCAGGAAAGGGCGCAATCTGCCAGGACGAAAAATATGGTTAACGTTAGGTTAACGACATGCGGAACAACGCCTCGCGACGAACAGCGACGAGGGGATTTCCGCAAGAACAGGCCGATTAGTCCAGGGAGGCTTCCATAACAAAACCGTTCAGCCGTGCGGGGATCGAGCCGCAGTTCGCCGAACTGATGGCAGATCCGCTCACTCACCTCGTCATGCGCCGCGATCGCATCACGGAACATGAAGTCCGTGCTGCCGTCGAGATCGCCCGACGCGCCGTCGCGCCGCTTCGACGCGACCACGGCCGCTGAACCGCGGCTCGGCGTCTGCCGGTCGGGTCGGCAGGCCTGACACCCCTCCCCCATCGAGAGAGTCAGAATGACGAAGTCCGAGAACACGCCCGCCGTGTCCACCGTTTCGAAGCCGGTTGCCGAGAAGCCGGCTTCGCCCGTCGCGACCGCACCTTCCTCGACGCTTTCCGTAACTCGCAGTTCAGTGGTGAATTTGATGACGAATCCGACCTTCAAGGGCTTTGACGATCTCACGACCTTCGGGCAGGCGAATATCGACGCCCTGGTTCAGACCAACGCCGTCTTCGCCAAGGGTGTCGAAGAATTCTCCAAGGAGATCGCGAGCCTCGCCCGCATGTCGCTCGAGACTGGTGCGGCCGCGGCCAAGGCGACCTTCGCGGCCAAGACAGTCAAGGACGTGGTGGCGGTGCAGACCGATTTCACCAAGGCGTCGTTCGAGAAGCTGTTCGCCAACTGGGCGCGCTTCGGCGAGCTGAGCGTCAAGCTCGCGACCGAGACCGCTTCGCCGCTCGCCGCGCGCGCCAACGCCGTGGCAGCGCTCGTAGGCCAGCCCGCCGCCTGACCGAAGCGGGCGCCCGATCGCGGCGCCGCTTCCAAGAAATTATCGACTTGCCTGGTCCCTGGGTTCGCCCAGGGACTTTTTTATTCTGTCGGGCGCGACATCCCGGTCGATCAGGGCGACCATAAATGTCGCTGAGCGGAGCGGCGCATTCGGCTAGAGTGTGGCAGAGCCGACGAACAGCCCGCGGCCCGAATGGGCGTCGGTGGCTACGCGGCCCGGCACGTCCCCTGCGCTCCCACCGAGGAGATGACGCGTGATGAAAGGCTCCGATCTGCTCGTCGCCGCCCTGGAGAACGAGGGCGTGGAACGCGTCTTCGGCATTCCGGGCGAAGAAAATCTGGATGTCGTCGAGTCCATCCGCAAGTCGTCCATACAACTGGTCTTGACCCGCCATGAGCAAGCGGCGGCGTTCATGGCCGCCACCTATGGCCGACTGACCGGCAAGCCCGGCGTCTGCATAACCACGCTTGGCCCGGGCGCGTTGAACCTGACGACGGGCGCCGCCTACGCGCTCCTCGGCGCGATGCCGATGATCATGATCACCGGCCAGAAAGGCATTCTGTCGTCACGCCAGGCTGGATTTCAGATCGTCGACATCGTGGCGACGATGAAGCCGCTGACGAAGCTGGCCCGGCAGATCGTCTCGCCGATGATGATCCCGACCCTGGTGCGCGAGGCCTTCCGCGTGGCCGAGGAAGAGCGTCCGGGCCCCGTGCACTTGGAACTGCCGGAAGATATCGCCGCCGAAGAGTGCGACGAGGTCGCGCTGGTTCCGCCGCATCCGGTGGAGCTGCCGGTCGCAGGAGAGTACGCGCTCGATCGCGCGGCCCAGATGATCATGCAGGCGCGCCGGCCCCTGCTGATGCTCGGCGCCGCGGCCTCGCGGCCCCGATCGACGTCGGATCTCGCCCAGTTCGTGCTGCGCACGAAGATCCCCTACTTCACGACGCAGATGGGCAAGGGCACCGTGCCCGGCGGCACCGAACTCTATATGGGGACGGCGGCGCTTTCCGAACGCGACTATGTGCACGAGGCCATCGAGCAGGCCGACCTCATCATCACCATCGGCCACGACACGGTCGAGAAGCCGCCGTTCATCATGGGCGCCAAGGGGCCGAACGTGATCCATGTCGGCTATGTACCGGCCAATGTCGAGCAGGTCTATTTCCCCCAGGCGGAGGTGATCGGCGACATTGGTCCGTCGCTGAAACGGCTCGCCGACCGCGTCGAAGGCAAGATCCCCCATGCGCAGGCCCTGCTGCCCCTGAGGGACGGCATCCTGGAGCGAATTGCCGCGCGCGCCACGGAAGATCGCTTCACGCCGCAGCGCTTGGTCCATGACATTCGCGAGGTCATGCCGGCCGACGGCGTCCTCGCGCTCGACAATGGCATGTACAAGATCTGGTTCGCCCGCAACTACCGGACGCGGATGGCGAATACGCTGCTGCTCGACAATGCGCTCGCCACCATGGGTGCCGGCCTGCCGTCGGCGATGATGGCGGCAATGCTCCATCCCAAGCGGCGCGTGATGGCCGTATGCGGCGACGGCGGCTTCATGATGAACAGCCAGGAGCTGGAGACGGCGATCCGGCTGAAGCTGAACCTCGTCGTGCTGGTCATCGAGGATCGGGCCTTCGGCATGATCCGCTGGAAGCAGGCGGTCGATCAATTTGCCGACTTCGGCATGACCTTCGAGAACCCCGACTTCGTGAAATATGCGGAGGCTTACGGCGCGCGGGGCACGAAGGTCACGGCGATCGAGGACTTCCGGCCGACCCTGGAAAAGGCTTTCGCCGACGGCGGCGTCCATCTCGTCGTCGTGCCGGTCGACTACTCGGAAAACAAGCGGGTCCTCGTCGACGAACTTCGCCAACGGCTCCCCCCGGCGCAGGAGGCATGAAGATGGCCAAACCGCTGCAAGTCGTACAGGCCTTCGACCGGAACCCGATCGCTGAGATTCCGACCGATGACGCCCAGACGCTTGAAACCAAGCTCGCCGCCGCGGCGGCAGCGCTCGGCGATCGCGACGGCTGGCTCGAGCCCCATCAGCGTAGCAACATCCTCCAGCGTGCCGCGAGCCTGCTCGAGGCGCGCCAGGGTCAATTCACCAGGCTCATCGCCCAGGAGGGCGGCAAGCCGTGGAAGGACGCGGCCGTCGAGGTGGTCCGGGCGATCGACGGGCTGCGCAGCGCCGCGGAGGAACTCCGCACCTTCGCCGGCCGGGAAATCCCCATGGGCCTCACGCCGGCGAGCGAGGGGCGATGGGCCTTCACCACCAAGGAGCCGATCGGCGTCGTCGCGGCGATCTCCGCGTTCAACCATCCCCTGAACCTGATCATCCATCAGGTCGCCCCGGCGGTCGCCGTCGGCTGCCCGGTGATCGTCAAGCCGGCGGCGACGACGCCGCTCTGCTGCGTCGAGCTTGTCGCCCTGCTGCACGAAGCGGGCCTCGCCGAACCCTGGTGCCAGACGCTCATCACCGAAGACAATGCGCTGGCCGAGCAGCTGGCGACCGATCCGCGGGTCGCGTTCCTCAGCTTCATCGGCTCCGCCCGGGTCGGCTGGCACCTGCGCAGCAAGCTGGCGCCTGGCGCCCGGTGCGCGCTGGAGCACGGCGGCGCCGCGCCCGTCATCGTCGATCGCAGCGCCAAGCTCGACCGGGTGATCGAGCCCATCGTCAAGGGCGGCTATTACCACGCGGGCCAGGTCTGTGTGTCGGTCCAGCGGATCTTCGTCCACAAGGACATCCAGGCCGAGTTCGTCGAGCGATTTTCGGCACGGGTCGGCGCGCTGCGCACCGGCGACCCGCTGCAGCCCGAGACCGATGTCGGCCCGCTGATCCTGCCGCGCGAGACGACGCGGGTCGTGTCCTGGATCGATGAGGCGACGGCGGCCGGTGCACGCTTGATCGGCGGCGGACGCCTCAGCGAGACGACGCTGTTGCCGGCGGTCCTGGTCGACCCGCCCGCGGGCGCCAACGTGTCACGCTCCGAGATCTTCGGGCCGGTCACCTGCATCTACGGCTTCGACAACCTCGACAGCGCGATCGACATAGCGAACTCCCTGCCGTTCGCGTTCCAGTCGAGCGTGTTCTCGACCGACATCGGCCCTGCCCTTCGGGCCGCCCGCCGCTTCGACGCGTCCGCCGTGCTGATCAACGATCACACCGCCTTCCGCACCGACTGGATGCCGTTCGCCGGCCGCCGCCAATCCGGTTACCGCACCGGCGGCATCCCCTGGACGATGGAGGACATGTCCCAGGAGAAAATGGTCGTCCTGCGCTTCGACGACTGACAGCCGGCGGCGGACGCATCGAAATTCGGCGAACCTCGATCCCTATGGTGCAGCACCGGTCCCTGCCCTAGGATGCGGTCCGGATCAGGTGGTTGCGGAAGATGAGGCGATGGAGGGGCCCGGGGCGCCGACTAGAGACGTAATCTCGTTTGGTCCTTTCACCTTAGTGCCGAGCGAACGGCTTCTGATCAAGGACGGCGCGCCCGTGGAACTGGGCGCGCGGACCCTTGATGCGCTGATTGTTCTGGCGTCTCGCCCCAACGAGGTCGTCGGCAAGAGAGATCTGATGGCGCGGGTCTGGCCCGACGTCACCGTGGAAGAAGGCAGTTTGCGCTTTCACATCGCCAACTTGCGTCAGGCGCTCGGCGATGGGAAAGACGGTGCCCGATACATCGCCACGCTCGCCGGGCGGGGCTATTGCTTCGTGGCGCCGGTCTCGCGGTCGACCGACCGGCCCAGCGGACGCGCGACCGCCTCGTCCCCTGCCCCGAGCGCGAACTTCCTCCCAGGCCGGCTCATGCGAATGGTCGGGCGGGCCGATGCCGCCCTTACGGTTTCCAGCGAGTTGGCCGCCTCGCGCTTCGTCACGATCGTGGGCTCTGGCGGAGTCGGCAAGACCACGCTCGCCGTAGCGGTCGCCCATGATTTGCTCGAGGGTTTCGCCGGCGCCGTCCTCTTCTTCGACCTGGGAATGCTGAGCGATCCGGACATGGTGGCCGCCTCCTTGGCCGCCATGCTGGGGCTGTCGGTCCAGTCCGACGATCTGACGCCGAGCCTGATCGCATATTTGCAAGACAAGCGACTGCTCCTGATTTTCGATAATTGCGAACATCTCATCGACGCGGCCGCAGCCCTGGCGGCCCGCATCTTCCTGGCCGCACCGCAAGTCCATATCCTCGCAACAAGCCGCGAATCCCTCAGGGTCGAGGGCGAGCGGGTCTACAGATTGGAACCGCTGGCCTTTCCGCCGGCGGATCCGGGGCTCACCGCCCAGGCGGCTTCGACCTTCCCCGCGACTCAGCTGTTCGTGGAACGCGCAGCGGCGAGCGGCGGCCGCTTGGACCTGACCGACGCGGACGCCGCTATCGTGGCCAGCATCTGCCGGAAGCTTGATGGGGTGGCGCTGGCGATAGAGCTGGCGGCCGGACGGGTTCAGGCCTATGGCCTGCAGCAAACCGCGGCACTGCTCGACCAGCGCCTCAGCCTGTTGTGGCAGGGCCAGCGCTCGGCGCCGCCACGCCAGAGAACCCTGCAGGCCACGCTGGACTGGAGTTACGAGCTCCTGTCCGAAGTGGAACGCGTGGTGTTTCGCCGGCTCGCCGTGTTCGTCGGGACCTTTACCCTCGAGGCGGCGCTGGCCGTCGCGACGACCGCGACCGTCGATCAGGCCCTCCTGTTCGGCGCCATCGACAGCCTCGTTGCCAAATCGATGGTCGCGACCCGTCCTGTCGGCGCAATGATGCGCTACCGGCTGTTGGCAACAACGCGCGCTTACGCCCTCGACATCCCTCTTGGCGACACCGAGCTCGCCGACTTGGCCTCGCGCCACGCAACCTACTGCCGACGCTGGCTGGAGCAGACCGGAGCCGACTGGCCGAGCTTGTCGAACGCGGCGGAACGGGCCCCGTACCTTGCCGGCCTCGGCAATGTGCGCGCGGCGCTGGACTGGTGCTTCGGCGTCAACGGCAATGCCGAAATCGGCGTCGGACTCGCCGCCGCCGCCGCGCCCGTTTTGATGGCAATGTCCCTGCTCACCGAATGTCATCGCTGGTCGGAGCGAGCGATCCTCGCCCTCGACGATGCCACGCGCGCGGGGGGCGAGGAGATGCATCTTCAGGCGGCATTGGGATTGTCGTCGATATTCACGCGCGGCAGCAGCGAAGCGGCCCGTGTGGCCTTGAACAGAGGCCTTGCGATTGCCGAGGACCGTGGCGACGCCCTCACCCAGTTGCAGCTGCTCGGCATTCTGTACATGTTCCATGGCCGTATCGGCGATCCCAAGGCCTCCCTGCACTACGCCGAGCGCAGCGTCGCCGTCGCAGAGGCCATTGCGGATCCGGCCGCAATCGCGTTGGCCCATTCCCTCTTGGGGCTTTCACTCCACTTTATCGGCGATCTCGAGCGGGCCCGCGCAGAGCTTGAGGCCGCGCTGCGGCATCGGACGGGCTCCCGGCAGACCAGCACGATCCATCTGGGCTTCGAGGGCCAGGCCGTGGCGGGCTGCGGCCTGGCACGAACCTTGTGGCTGCAGGGCCACCCGGTTCAGGCCGTGGAACGCGCACGCCAGACCGTGAAGAACGCCGCTGCCGCGGACCATCCGGTAACGCTGTCCATGGCCTTGATCTGGGCCGTGTCCGTGTTCCTTTGGACCGGCGATCTCGAGAGCGCCGAAGAGCATATAGACTGGTTCATCTCCCGCGCGGAAACCTATTCCCTCGGGCCGTATCTCGCGGTCGGGTGCGCCTTCAAGGCGGATCTGGCCATACGCCGGGGCGACGCAAGAGCCGGGGTCGAGAGCCTGCGGAGTTCTCTGCAGGACCTGCACTCGGCGCGTTACGAACTGCTGACCCCGGAGTTCAACCTTGCCCTTGCTCAAGGGCTTGGGGCGATCGGCGAGTCCGACGAAGCCATCGCGTTGATCGACGAGACGATCCGGCTGGTCGAAGCAAATGGCAACCTCTCCTATCTGCCGGAGCTGCTGCGCGTGAAGGGCGGGCTGCTTCTCTCGGCGTCCCGGCCGAGCGGTCACGACGCCGAACTCTGCTTCACGCAATCGCTCGACTGGAGCCGCCGCCAGGCGGCACGCGCCTGGGAGCTGCGCACCGCCGTCGATCTGGCGGCACTCTGGGCCGCCGAGGGACAACGGCAGCGCGCCCGGGAACTGCTGCGGCCGGTGTTCGAGCAGTTCACCGAGGGCTTGGATACGGCAGATCTGCTCGCCGCGAAGCAGCTGCTGGCGTCGCTGGCCTAGGTTCATTCATCCGTCGGCCGGGACGAGGCCGCCGATCAAAGCCGATCGGCGTCGACGACCGCTTGGGCAAAGGCCTGCGGGGCCTCCTGGGGCAGGTTGTGGCCGATGCCGCCCGTGATGAGCCGGTGCGTGTATTTGCCGGAGAATTTCTTGGCATAGGCACTGCTGTCCGGGTGCGGTGCGCCGTTGGCATCCCCTTCCAGGGTAATCGTGGGCACGGTGATGGCCGGCCCCCCGGCAAGCCGCTTCTCCAGGTCGTCGTATTTCGCCTCGCCCTCGGCCAGGCCGATCCGCCAGCGGTAATTATGGATCACGATCTCGACGTGGTCCGGGTTGTCGAAGGCGGCGGCGCTGCGGTCGAACGTGGCATCGTCGAAATTCCACTTCGGCGAAGCGATCTGCCAGATCAGCTTCGCGAAATCACGCCGATATTCGGCATAGCCGGCCCGGCCGCGCTCGGTGGCGAAATAGAATTGGTACCACCAAGCGAGCTCGGCCTTGGGCGGCAGCGGCTTCTTGTTCGCCTCCTGGCTGCCGATCAGATAGCCGCTCACGGAAACCAGGGCCTTGCAGCGCTCCGGCCAGAGCGCCGCCATGATGTCGGCCGTCCTGGCGCCCCAATCGTAACCGGCGACGACCGCCTTCTCGATCTTGAGCGCGTCCATCAAGGCGATGATGTCGACAGCCACGACCGATTGCTGGCCATTGCGGGCCGTATCGCTCGAAAGAAAGCGCGTGGAGCCATAGCCGCGCAGATAGGGAACGATCACCCGGTAGCCCTGCGACGCCAGCAGCGGAGCGACATCGACATAGCTGTAGATGTCATAGGGCCAACCGTGCAGCAGGATGACCGTAGGACCGTTGGCGGGGCCGGCTTCGGCGTATCCGGCGTTCAGGAGGCCGGCATTGATCTGCTTCAGGGGGCCGAACGACGTGTTCGTTCCCGGTTTGACCGCCGGCAGAACTGCCGACTTTGCCATGCTGGATTGGGCATTCGCCGCACCAATCATGCCGAACTGGACGGCCGCGACGGTCATGGCCGCAGTCCCGAAGAAGCGGCGGCGCTGATGGTTGATTTCTTCGGACATGTAGAACTCCCTTCCTTGACCGCCGGTCTGGGTGCGCGACCGCGAGCGAGCCGGCCACAATCAGCCCGCCCTCACCCAGGTCCGTGACAGCGTCCGCGAAGGCCCTTGGCGCTTCCTGCGGCAAGTCGTTACCGGCACACCCACTTAAGCCGAGGCCGCCGAAAAGCGCCCGTTAGGGGTTGCGAACAGCTGTTAGCTGTTGCCAGGAGTGGCAGCTCGGCAATCACCGGCGCCGTCCCGTGCTCACATCAGAGTGCTCCGCCCGGCATGGTAAAGCCAGCGGGCAGCAGGCTGCGGGACATGCCCCACAGCCTGCTGCCCTGCCTTCAACCATCAAGCATTACGTGTGACACTTATGGCGCGACGTCGAGGGTCGCCTTCATGTTGGGATGGAAGCGGCAATAATATTGGATCGTCCCAGCCTTCTTCAAAATTGAGGTGACGGTCTTTTTCGCCGGGATCGTTACATCCCAGTCGCCGTTTCGCGCCGTTGCAGTATGGGCAAGAACGTCCTTGTTGATCCATTCGACGGTGTCGCCGACCTTTGCCGTGGCCTCGGGCGGCGAGATCACCAGGTTTTCCATCGTGATTTGAATGGTTGCCGCATGCGCCGAGACGGGCATTCCCAACATCAGTGCGGTAGTAATCGGCAGAACCCATCTCGGCGTCATGCGAGGCTCCTTACTTCAGGCTCGCAGCGACGTGTTCGGCATGCAGCTCGTGGCCCTGGAAAATCTTCAGGCCGGTCTGCAACAGGCTCTTCAGCTCCGCATTGTCCGCCGACGGGATAAGCGTTGTCTCAAGCGCGTTATCGACCGCCTTGTGATAGGCAACCTCGTTGGCGACATAGGCCTTGTCGAATTCCGCGCCCTTCAGCTTGCCGAGTTCGGCGAGCTTGTCGGAAGCGTTCTTCGACAGCGAGCGGCTGGTGTCGTTGTCCTCAGGCGTGACCTTGAGTTTCTTCACCAAATCCAGAGCCTGCTTGTTCACGGCCTCGTGGTCGCGCACCATGTCTTCCGCGAATGCCTTGACCTCCTTGTTGCTGGTTTTCGCCAGTGCCTGCTTCGCCGCTGCGACATCGATCGCGCCGGCGGTGTAGGCGATATGCGCGATCTGCGGATCGGTAGGCTTTGCGCCTTGCGCAAGCGCTGCACTGCTTAGCAGGCCCACGGCGGCGATCGCCGCGCTCAATCGAACGAACATGGTTTGACACTCCTGTGGCACCGGCGCGCTGAGCGCCGGGCCTTGTTGGTTGCACAGGAGTTGGATGACGCGAGAGCGCCGAGGTTCCCGAAAATTTAGGCGACGAGGCCGAGCCGTTTCAAAACCGCGTCGGTCAAGCGGTCGCAGCGCCTGCCGGCAAACGGAAAAGCCTCCATGACGATGGGGCCGATCTTCTTCTCGACATTGCCGCGCAGCATGGTCCGGGCGCGGTGCAGCCTGGTTTTCACGGTCTCCGGCTTTAGCCCGAGAATTGCCGCGGTTTCCTCGACATTCATCCCTTCGATCACGCGGGTGATGAAAACGATGCGGAAGGCTTCGGGAAGTTCGTCGATCGCGTGCTCGATGACATGCTGGATCTCACGCTGTGCCATGGATTTTTCCGGGTCTACGGAGATGGCCGAGAGGGGAAACTGGATAACTTGCGCCTCGATGGTTCCCGGCGGCAGGGACGTCCATTCGACCCCAGGCCGCTGACGGCGCAACCGGCCCAAGGCTTCGTTCATGGCGATGCGCGCAAGCCAGGTTGCGAGGCTTGAGTCGCCACGGAAATCCTGCAGATGCGTGAACGCCCGGACATACGTTTCCTGAACGACGTCCTCGGCTTCGCTGTCGTTGCGCAGAATGCCGCGGGCGATCCGGTAGAGCCTGCGATTGTTCGACTGCATGATCGACCGGATGGCCGTCTCATCGCGGCCGCGCGCACGTCCGACCAGTTCGAGATCTGTGGCCGGGGTGGCCGTTTTTTGGGGCCCTCGGAAGGGGTTCATGGTGGGTTACTCGGATCCCATGCTGGTACTGCTACCGGTTGGATGCGGCAGAACTACAAAGGTTCCCGCTTTCTTGGGCACGCAACGGCCTCTGGCAGGGTCATTGGGAGATATCTGTAACCGCTGCAGGGAGTGACGAGACAGCACGGCACGCGCGAAGCTTCCACGCCGCCGTCATCTGCTGCTGGCTATGAACCCCGCCCCTAGCGGGACATGCATCACTATCGGACGCCGCTAATTGTTACTGCCATCCGCCGCCCAGGGCCAGAAAGACGGTCATCTGATCGGCGTTGATCTCGTGCTGCTCCGCGGCGACGGCCGCTTCGGCTGCGATCCAGGTCCGCTCGGCGTCGAGTGCGGTCAGCCCACCAACCTTGCCACCGCGCCATAGTTCCTCCGTCTGGGCGGCCACCCGGGACTCCTCGTCACGCGAAGCCTCGAGCCGTTCCAGCCGGGCGAGCGACGCCGCGTAGGTATTGAGCGAGCTCTCCGTTTCCCGGAGCGCCGTCAGGACGACGCCGTCGAGCGCAGCGAGGCTTGCCCGTGTGTCCGCTTCGGCCTCCGCGATCCGGGCGCGGATTGGCCGCTGGTCGAGGTTCCAGCTGATCGTCGGCCCTACACCGAAGCGATTGGTCAGGCCCGACGGGAAATCGGCGCCGGCCCCGGTCGAGCCGACCGTGGCGACGAACTTGATGTCGGGATAAAGCGCAGCCGTCGCCACGCCGATCCGCGCCGTAGCAGCGGCGAGCCTGCGCTCGGCCGCACGGACGTCCGGCCGGCGCCGCAGCATCGCCTGGCCGTCGCCGGTCGAACTCTTGTTCGAGGAAAGGCTTGTCCTGGTCAGGACGGTACCAGCCGACCGCCCAATCGCCGACGAAGATCACGTCAGAATCCATTGGGGCGAAGAGTTCACCGAACGATACCAGGCAGCCTTTCCCGATCAGCCCAATCCGGTCGTTTCGCTGAACTACGGCCCCCTGGCGCTCGAGTATATTCTGGCCGCCGGCGGCGCCGGCTACTTCCGGCAGGGCTTCGTTCAACCCTGCCTGGACCAGGGAAGGTTGGTCATCCTCGAGGACAGTCCGGAATTCTCCTATTCGGCCTATGTCGTCTATTCGACCAGGGCCGATCAGGACGTGATGACGCGCGTCCGCAGCGGCCTGCGCGCGGCGGCGGCGGCGGCGGCGATGATGCCTTAGCCGGATGCCGCGACGCACCTCCCGACACGATGAACGGCCTGCCACGCAACCGCATTGATGGCTCGATCGACAATGGCCGGAAAACGCCAACGCCGGGCGGGCAGCGATGCCGAGAAA
>Ga0070730_10001406_pt1 | contig 23329 bp, 18 predicted proteins | sample Coa_R1_3_FD_66447 | JGI IMG/M metagenome (GOLD analysis project Ga0070730, IMG submission 66447) | Surface soil microbial communities from Centralia Pennsylvania, which are recovering from an underground coalmine fire - Coalmine... | ecosystem: Environmental > Terrestrial > Soil > Unclassified ... | reverse complement strand
TGGAAAGCCGAGTGCCGGCAGCGTGACCTTTGGCAATGATCGAGTGAAACTAGTTCCAGGCCCGGCAGCCAAGATGCTGTCGGGCCTGACAATGTGCGGCCCACACGGTTGTTCGTATACATGTTGGTAGAGATTAAGATGTTGCACCGAGCGCTCCCATGCTGGAGATAGACTTCGCACAGCTCTCGGATCCGGGTACAGTCCGTCCGCGAAACGAGGATTCTCTTGGATACGTCCTGCCTTCTTCTCCTGAGCAGATGCGCTCTCATGGCTGGCTCTTTGCGTTGGCAGACGGAGTTGGTGGTCAGAGGCAAGGGGAAGTGGCCTCGCGAGCAACCATCGAGGAGGTGCTTGGCGGTTTTCGACGAGCGCCGGCTATGGAACCTCATGGCACTTTGTTGAACCGATTGGTACAAGGGGCAAATGCCCGGGTTTGCGATGCTGAGGCACTGGCTGCTCCGGCGGGAACCGGCATGGCTTCGACGGTCGTCGTCTGCGGACTTCGCTTCGATCGCGCAACCATCGCTCACGTGGGAGATTCCCGTTGCTATCTGATTCGCGATGGCAAAGCCCGCGTGCTCACCAACGATCACACCGTTGCAAATGAACAACTGCATCTGGGCATTTTGTCGAAGGATGAAGCGGAAGCTGTTCCCACACGCCACATTCTAAGCCGCTCTCTCGGAGGCGGGTTATTCGTCAAGGTTGACATCAACGAGGTCCAGGTGCAGCCCGGAGACGTGCTGATGCTTTGTTCCGATGGCTTGCACGGCCCCGTCAGCTCCGAGGAGATCGCGTATACGGTGAGCCGTGGCCCGGACTTGTCCAGTGCGGCAAAAAAGCTCGTCGCCAGCGCTAACCGCAAGGACGGCAGCGACAACGTGAGCCTGCAGTTGGTAGCGGTGCGCGATGTGGAACGCGTCGGCATGTATCGCGGACGACCTTATAAGCTACGGTGATGGTTCGATCCCGCACATTTTTACGAATTTCTTATACCTTTTCTGTCATGATGGAGAGTGCCTGCGCACTCCAGCAATGAGTTCCTTCCATTCCGGCGACCAGCTTGATCATTATCGAATCGAGAACCTTGTAGCCCGAAGCGGCATGGCCTCGATTTTTCGCGCCACGGATCTGCGGAACGGCAGGCAGGTTGCCATCAAGATTCCGCATCCCGAGGTGGAGAGCGATCCGGCCCTGTTCGACCGATTTCAACGCGAGGAAGAGATTGGCAAGACCCTCGACCATCCTGGAGTCATGAAGGTTTTCGTCGATGGCGACCGCAGCCAGGTTTACATGGTCATGGAGTGGGTCGAAGGCCGCCTACTCCGCAAAATCCTTGACGAAGAGAGCAAACTCCCCCCCGAGCGGGCCGTGCGACTCACCCTGCGGATTCTCGATGCACTCGGCTACATCCACAGCCGCGGCGTCACTCATCGCGACCTTAAGCCAGAGAACATCATGGTGGACGAAAATGACGTCATAAAACTCATTGACTTTGGTATTGCTGCCAGCACCAAGTCTCGCCGCCTCACGTTCTCGAAGCTTTCGCAAACCATGGGAACTCCCGACTACATCTCTCCAGAACAAGTAAAGGGGAAGCGTGGCGACGCGCGGAGCGATTTGTATGCACTCGGTGTGATGTTGTACGAAATGCTGACCGGGAAGGTGCCGTTCTCAGGCGACAATCCTTTCCTGATCATGAACGACCGCGTGCTAAATAACCCCGTGCCTCCGAGAGAGGTTGATCCCACGATCACGCCACAGTTACAGGAGATCATTTACCGCGCTTTGGAGCGCGATCCGAAAAATCGATATCCTAACGCGCGGGATTTCGCCTGGGATCTCGAACATCAGGATCAGGTCGGGGTCAGCGACCGGGCGGAACTGCGGGATTGGAAGAAACGCCGTACTCCCTGGGCCAAAAGAATCCTGTTCTACATCATGCTGGCGCTGATCCCCGTCGTGATCTTCACACTGCTGTTGTACGTCGCCAAACACAGCTAGTTGCTCAGTTCCACCGCTGGCTGAACTCGTCGCTGTGCACAACGAATTCCGGGTAGGCTCCAGCACCAAGTTCGTACAGGTCCATTCCGTGCCGCTCACCTTCTTCGCTGACGCGCTGCGGATAAAAGCGGTTCAGCAGCCAGTTGAGAGCGTAGGTCAGAGGCAGAACAAACCCCAACAGCGTGGAAATTCCCGCCAGTTGCGCCAGAAATTGTCCTGGTGCGCTTGCCTCCGAGATGCTAACGGCAAACAGGCCCAGAATTCCAGCGACAGCATGCACCGAAACTGCGCCTCCGGGGTCGTCCACAGCGAGACGGGATTCAAGCAGGTCGATCGTCGAGAGGACCAGCACCGCGGCAACGGCACCTACCATGATCGCCACTGCCGGCTTGAGAAAGGCGGCTGCTGCACTGCTTGCCACGAGTCCCCCAATCCATCCGTTCGCCGTTAAAGATGCGTCTGGCCTCCCGAAGCGCACCCTTGTGACTACTGCTGCCGTCAGGCAAGAAGCAACGGCCGAAAGGGTCGTGTTGATTGCGATCAACACCACCGTCGATGCCGGTGCGGCTAAGAACAGAAGCGCGCCAGCGGAGTTCAAGGCAATCCATCCGATCCACGCGAGAAAGCAGCCAGTCAAAGCCAGCACAGCATTGTGGCCGGGAATGGCCGCGGGAATACCATCACCGGAAAACTTTCCGTGACGAGGGCCGAGGATCCAAGTGATGGACAGCGCAGAAAGTCCGCCAACTGCCTGGATGGTACCCGCACCTCCGCCATCGACGAAGCCGCGTCCGAACCCACAATTTGCGCCCAATTGCGAGAGCCAGCCTCCAGCCCAAACCCAGTGAGCAAATAAGGGATAGGTCCAGCCAGCCAGCAGAGCAGAGGATGCACAGGCCGCGCCCAGTCTCCAGCGGTCGGATCCGGCACTCAAGGGAATAATGGCGGCGATTCCCACGCTGAACATCTGGAGCAACACCACTAAGGCTTCCGGGGATGTGTCAAGCCGCAGACCACGCAGGAAAAGATGTTCGGCCGCAATCCAGTTCCAGGACTTCGTGCCGATCAGAATGTCGCGAGACGGAAGGCCGATCGCGCCTTGGAATGAGAAGCCAACCGCGACGTACACCAGAGTACTCACTCCGAACACGCAAAGTGACGCGAGCGTCACATGGGCAGCGCTGCGACAACGCCCGAGGCCAGAGTTCAGCAGAGCGAGGCCCGCCGCAACGAAAGGAACGAGCAAAATCAGAAGGAAACCAAGCGTTGCTTCACTTGAGGAAAGAAAAGTAGTCGGCAACGTTCAACCTCTTTCGGATTCCCTGAGGTGATGAGAGCGGATCGCAAGCATGAGTCCCAGAATTTGTATGGCGACTCCCGATAACACGAAGAGCCCTCTAGAGGCGGGGGAATGCAATAGGAACAGGGCCGCAATGACGATGATCCATCCCGCCCCTAACAGAAGGAAACCTGTTACTTTCAAGTCTTTTCGCCTCGAATTCCTAGTCAACGACCGCTGCCGGTCGAAACGATAGAGTAGTGCCCCGTATCTACGTGACTACCCTACTTCGGAGAAGTTCATGGGTCCAATCGAAATTTTTGATGATCTCTAGAAATTGAAGTGACTGATCATCCTGCTACGATGCTGAAACTTATGAGAGATCTTCTGAAGCAAATCGTAGCGACTCGAAGCGGCGCGACTGCAGTACTTATTACAGCGGCATTCCTTGAGGCGTATGGCGATTCATGTTTTCAGTGGGGGCTTTATCGCTCGACCGGTTTCGGCCGCATCCTGGTGTTCCTGCTTGGGGCGGCATCACTGACTTCCTACGGCCTAGTCGTCAATATTCCTCGCTGGGATTTCGGGCGACTGCTCGGGGTCTATGTAGTGCTGTTTTTCCTATGCGCCCAGGTAATTGCGAAAATCCGGTTCGGCCAGACGCCAACGTTGCCGGTGACGGTGGGCGGTATATTGATCTTAGCGGGCGGGCTGATCATTACGATTTTCCGTGCTTAACCGCGGACTTTCCTTAGATTTTGAAAACATATTGGCTTGCTCACGTAGGCATAGTAAAATCCCGCTAATCCAGCCAAACTTTGAAGCGAGCCGTCGTCCCTGTATCGAGACATCGAGCAAAAGCGTACTGATGCAAAAGACAATCTTTGTCCATTCCAATCCTCGTCATTGCAGAACATGGAGTTTTGAATAACTTTCAGTAAGTGGTCGGGGTTGATCAAGTCCGGGGGATCACTGCTGGCGCTGCACTTCCGACGTGGGCGGCGAACCGCGCCTATTCATCGCAAGCAAGAATCCTCGGCACCGGCGAGCTGGCCAGACACACCGGGTGCCACCACCGTCGACGGTAGCGTGACCTGGGTTTACGCTGGCCCCCTGCCCACCGCGGCGGTGCAGGTTAGCGGCGGTACCAGCGGCATTATCATGGACAACGTCGTGAGTTCCACCACCATGGCCGGAGCGTCTCAGGTATACTTCAGCACTCTTAGCAATCAAGCCTGTACCACGAGCAGCACCGGTGGTTGCGCGGCGTCTCAATCCGCATTGCAATGAAACAAGGCCATTTTATGGAAACCAAGGACACGTCTCGCGATTCTTCGAATCCTCCAAGCACGAAAAAGCCTTACGAAAAGCCTTCCTTCCGGTACGAGGAGGTCTTTGTGACCACGGCGCTCTCCTGCGGAAAGATTGGCGGCACACAGGCCTCCTGCCTGGCTCATCCGAGCGCTTCATGAACCGGTTGCCACTGCAATGCGATGAAACACATGCTCTGAAGTGCGCGTTGGCAAGCGAGATTCTACGCACCTACGGGACGTTGCGTTTGCAGGTTACAGGATGGAGCATGATGCCCGCTGTGCGTCCGAAAGATATTCTCGTTCTCGATACCGTGATCGGCGAAGACTTAAGGGATGGTGACATCGTGCTGTTCGGGCGCGAGAACCGCTTATTTGCGCACCGTGTGCTGAAGACCTTGGATCATTCCGGGATCGTCACGCGAGGCGATGCTATGCCTGCCGAGGACCCGGTTCTGTCCCGAACCGAACTACTGGGAAGAGTTCGTTGGATCGAGCGTAATGGCAAAATGATTATTCCCCGCACGAAGCCCAGTATTGCTGCAGGCACACTCGCCGCCTTGGTCTGCCAGTCGCGACTCGCCGCACGACTCATTCTGGGCGTACACACCCGGCTTCAGTTCTGACTTCACCGCCTGGGGATTGCGATGGACTCCGAACCCAGCGCACAAGACACCGGCCGTTTCGCTATACTGTTTGCACCGATATGGACCTATAGCCTCAGTTTGGCTGCAACCTCAATCTCCTATTCCCCGTGGAGGTTATGCAATGCGAGACGATGATCCTGTTGAACTCCCGAAAGACCCTTCAGATCATTCCGGTGTTTCCCGACGTGACTTCTTAAAAATCTCCAGTATTTCTGTCGCGGTTCCGCTTGTGACCCGGCCCAAGATGGTCATGGCTGCCGGACAAGAAGTGCCCGTGCATGGGCCCGGCAAGGTTCCCATGGAGTTTTCCATCAATGGCAAGACCTACAAAGCGGAACTTGAGCCACGCGTCACCCTGCTGGATGCATTGCGAGATCAATTCGCACTGACCGGCGCAAAGCGAGTCTGTGATCGCGCCGAGTGCGGCGCCTGCACGGTGGCGATGGATAACAAAATTGTCTATTCGTGTTCCATCCTTGCCATCGAGGCACAGAACAAAAACATCGCGACCGTTGAGTCCCTTATGGACGGCGGGAAGTTGCACCCGGTGCAACAGGCTTTCGTTGAGAACGATGGCTCCCAATGCGGCTTTTGCACACCTGGGTTCGTCATTGCCTGCAAAGCGTTTCTGGAAACGCACCCTAATCCAACGCCAGAAGATATTCGCCGCGGACTCAGTGGCAATCTTTGCCGCTGCGGGACCTATGCCGGAATCCGCCAAGCCATCGCGCAGGTTGCGCAGAAAGGAGCCTGACCTATGCCGAATTATGCATGGCCTGATGCTGAAAATCGAAGCTTAATCGGCAAACGCACCACGCGCGTGGACTCTCCCGCCAAGGTTTCCGGAGAGGCGAAGTACACCTATGACGTGCATCGCCCCGGAATGCTTTATGGCAAGGTGCTGCGCTGTCCGTACGCGCACGCCAAAATCGTGAGCATTAATACCAGCGCCGCGGAAAAAATGACCGGCGTCAAAGCCGTCCACATCGTGCAAGGGCCGGGAGCAAACATTCATTGGGCCGGCGACGAGATCGTTGTTGTTGCGGCTGTCGACGAGTCCTCCGCCGAAGATGCGATCCGCGCCATACAGGTGAAGTATCAGCAACTGCCCCACCTGGTCAGCGACGCGGAACCGCCTGCGGGCAGCGCACAAGAGCAAGGGCCGCTCAGCCTGGACGACATTGGCGACATGCTCGACAACCAGGTGCCCACGCGCGAAATGGTCAGCCAGATTCAAAAATATGGCATCACGCAAAAGCCCGGCGAAGATGTATTGAAAGAATTGAAAGATGACGGCGCTCCGGACGAAGTATTGGCCGCTTTACGCAGCGCCACCGAACATCCCGAAGCCAAGAACCGGCCAGCGTCGAATTATCAGAAAGCGGCGGCGCAAACGACGGGCGACCCCGACAAAGCATTCTCAGAAGCCGAGGTCGTTTCCGAAGGACTCTATGGAATTCCGGTCATAACTCATTGTTGCCTCGAGAGCCACGGCTCAATTTCCGAGTGGACCGATCAGGATCACCTGTTCACGCACCTCTCCACCCAGAATGTTTCGGGCATTCCCGGGCAGATGGCCGAACCGCTGAAAGTTCCGGCAACGAACATTCGAGTTCATCAGGACCATGTCGGCGGGGGATTCGGCAGCAAGTTCTCTCCCGACCGCTGGGGAATTTTCACGGCCGAAATTTCCAAGAAAGCCGATGGCAAGCCAGTGCGCTACATGCTGGAGCGTGACGCGGAACTGAAAGTCGCAGGCGCCAGGCCTTCCGCCTACGCCCGCGTCAAGCTGGCTGCGAAGAAAGACGGTACCGTGACCGCCTGGCAGTCCAGTTCGTGGGGAACGGGTGGTCCAGGTGGTGGCGGAATGCCCCCGATTCCCTATGTCTTCAGTGTTCCTAATTCGCGCCTGGAACACACTGCGATCCGCAACAACATAGGTCCAGCGCGGGCCTGGCGTGCTCCCAACCATCCCCAGGCCGCCGTGCTCACTATGTGTGCGCTCGATGATCTCGCCGCAAAGCTGAACATGGACCCGGTGGAGTTCTTCGGCAAGAACCTGAATCTCACCAAAGCTCGCGAGAATACCTATCGCGAAGAATTAGGTATTGCTACTGATTTGATGGGCTGGAAAGAAAAATGGCACCCTCGTCCGCAGAAGGCCGATGGCACCGTCCGCGGCGTTGGCGTGTCATTTCATACCTGGGGAGGCCGCGGCCACGCCAGCGATTGCGATCTGACGATCCATCCGGATGGCTCGGTCGAACTCAAGATGGGAACGCAGGATCTGGGCACGGGAACGCGCACCTGCATCCTCGTGGTTGCCGCCGACACTCTCGGTATCCCGATTGACTCTATTCAGCTTTTGATCGGAGATACGAACTATCCGCCCTCCGGAGGCTCGGGAGGCTCTACCACGATCGGTGGGGTAAGCTCCTCCACTCGCCGCGCTGCGGTGGATGCGCGCGATGCGCTCTTCTCCAAAGTCGCGCCGGCACTGAATGCTCAACCTGATCAGTTGGAGTGCAAAAACGGTCAAGTAAGCGTCAAGGGAGACTCCAGCAAATCGCTAAGTTGGAAGGAGGCTTGTTCCAAACTCGGCGCTATGCCCGTCACAGTACGTGGAAAGAATCCCGATCGTACCAAGCCCCCTGATCTCACGAACAGTGGCGTCGGTGGCGTGCAGATGGCAGAAGTAGAAGTTGATTCCGACACCGGAATAGTGAAGGTCAAGAAAATGGTCGCGGTGCAGGATTGCGGCCTGGTTGTCAACCTCAAAACCGCCGAGAGCCAGTGCTACGGTGCGCTCATCATGGGGATCAGCTATTCACTCTTCGAAGAAAAGGTGATGGACCCGGGCACCGGGCGCATGCTGAATCCGGACATGCAGTTCTATCGACTGGCTGGGATCAGCGACATTCCTGAGTTGATCGTCCATATGATGACCGGCAAGGGATATGACGAGCGCGGCGTGATTGGGCTAGGTGAGCCCCCGGTAATTTCGCCTGGGGCTGCGATCTCCAATGCCGTCGCCAATGCCATTGGAATCAGGGTTCCATTCCTTCCGCTCACCCCCGACCGCGTTCTCGCGGCGCTCGAGCAGAAAGGACGTGCGTGATGCGGCCGTTTGAATATGTAAGCCCGAATAGCAGGAGCCAGGCGATCGGCTTGCTCGGCGCAAGCTGGGGAAATACAGAGGTCCTCGCCGGTGGAACCGATCTACTGGCACTGATGAAGGACGATGTCATCGCGCCCAAGCGCCTCGTCAATATCAAAGACGTAGCGGATCTCCGGGGAGTTTCTTCCTCGACTCAGGGTCTGAGAATCGGGGCACTCACCAGCCTGGGCGAACTGGCCGATGATGAGAACGTGAAGAAGAACTATCCGGCCCTATCGGAGGCCTTGCTGGAAGCCGCGAGTCCGCAGATTCGCAACATGGCCACGATCGGCGGAAATCTGTGTCAGCGTCCGCGTTGCTGGTATTTCCGCAATGGACTGGGCCTCTTGCCAAAAGACGAAGCCGGAAAAGAATTGGTGGCAGCCGGAGAGAACCGTTATCACGCAATTCTCGGCAATCAAGGAGCGGCCAAGTTCGTAAGCCCTTCGACCATAGTGCCGATCCTGATTGCCTACGGCGCCAAAATTCACTTAGAGGGACCGAAGGGAAAACGGGAGCTTCCGCTGGAGAAATTCTTCGTAATCCCCAAAGCCGACAACGAGCGCGAACACGATCTCCGGCCGAATGAGATCGTTACCGAACTCATCATTCCGGCTGCATCGGATCTGAAGGCAGCCCATTACGAAATCCGGCAGAAGGAAGCGTTTGACTGGCCGCTCGCCGTCGCTGCAGTGGCGGTGAGAATGAAGGGATCGAACGTGCAGTCGTCGCGGATCGTTCTCGGATATGTCGCCCCGGTCCCTTGGCCGTCTGCAGAAGCGTCGCAGGCACTGGCCGGCAAACCGGTAAACAAGGAGACTGCGCAGAACGTGGCCGATGCCGCGCTTGCGAAAGCTTCTCCCCTAAGTCACAACGGATACAAAGTAAAGCTCGCCAAAGTTGCTGTCGTTCGGGCCATTTTGAAGGCCGCCGGAGGTGCCGCATGATCAAAGCATCAGAACGCTTCAACACCAATCATCCGAATCTGTGTTCGGGATTGCGCTGGAAGGGTCAGTTCATTCTTGCGGAGCACGATCCTACCGTGCCAGTCTGCAATGACGGGCTGTTTTGGTGCCTGCACACGCAGACGTGCATCGGTCCTGATGGCGAACTGGCCGAGCCGGGCAATTGCAACTCAAAAAAGCGCACCTGTCACGGGACCGGTAAATGCGGGTAAAATGGCATTAGGGTTCAGGCGTCATTTTGACTGGGGTTTGCAATAGAGATAAGAGTACTCAGCAGTCAGCACTCAGCCAGCACTGGCATGAAGTGGCTGAATGCTGAGTGCTGACTGCTGAAGGCTAAAAGTGGGGTTCATTATGCGATTTACCAAGTGGATGATGATTGCTTGTGTTTTGTTATCGATCTCTGCCGCCGCGCAGGAGATTCGTGGGGATTATTTGGAGACGCGAAGCGCCGACGTTTATACCGGCCAATGTTTTGCCAATGGCGAGGTCAACCTCGTAGGCGATGAAGCCATTCTGGCATGGCATGTTCGCAATGGAGCATGGGACGGTGTTTCTCTAGAAGGATTGACCGTTGCTGCAGCTGTGAAGGCAAACGGGACACTAGGCGATCCCTATGAGAGCCCGTATCCGGCAAAGGCTGTGCTCCTGGTGGATGATCAAGCTTCTCCCCAGCAGAAAGCTGCATTGGTACATTTTGCCCAGCACATGGGTGGAGAGCTCTTGAAGAATGTGGCGCAGGTGATTCCCACTCAAATGGAACTGGTAGTAAACGCCGAGCATCACGGAGCTGCGATGTTGCGTGCGGGCAGATTCGCCACGATCCAAACCCGGGGGATCGGCGACAAGGATCACCTGTGCGGCAACGAAGTGACCTTCTATCCGCCATTGACAGAAACCGCGCACTCCATGCCAGCCGTGGCATTGACCGATTCGTATTCCGGGCCGGGCTTGGGTGTTTCGTGGGACCTTCACGGCAAGCGCAGCGCGTTTGTGGGCACGTTTGCCCGATAGGAGACGGAGAGCAAATTGCGAAATCGTAAGACGCCGCTGGCTGCCGTAGCTGGACTGCTCATGCTCTCTTCGCTGTGCGCCGCGCAGAGCGGCAAGGTGGAGAGCATCGGACCTTTGACCGATAGCGCTGTTCCCGAGCAAGTCCGCCAGAACTTGGAGGCAAAAGGATATCGGCTCACGCTCGATGACCCTAAAGCCTGCTGCGAGCTGTGGCTCCGCACAAAAACTCCGGCACAGGCGAACAAGAGTACGGAACTCGTTTATCCCCAGTTCTCCGAGTCAGAATTTCTGGGACTCATTCACTTTCCGCAAGCGGTTGCGGATTTTCGCGGGAATCCCATTCCCGCCGGCTTCTACACCTTGCGCTACGAACTTCTGCCCAACGATGGCAATCACCTCGGGGTCGCTCCCAATCGCGACTTTGTGCTTCTCGTCCCCGCTCAGTCAGATGCCGATCCCAACGCCACGTTCAAGTTTCATCAACTGGTAGACATGAGTGCAAGGACGGCGGGCACAAAACACGCGACTCCGTTGAGCCTGCCTCCCGTTGATAAGCCATCGTCCGGAACGGTCGCCAGGGACGATCAGGATCACTGGATTTTCTCGACTACCATGAAACTCGCGTCGGGCGAAGAACTCCCTTTTGCACTTGTTGTGAAAGGGACGGCCCAGCAGTAACCTCGACTCACTATTCGGTAACGGCCAACTCCGCATGAAGCTGCGCTGTGGAATCTTCGCCGACCCATACATCGAAGTTGGTGGCATCGACCGTCCAGCCCTTCTTTTGTTCACTCCAGAACTGCAATTCTTCTTTTCCTAGCGGGAATTTCAAAGTCTTCGTCTCACCCGGTTGAAGCGTCACGCGCTCAAAGCCCGTCAGTTCGCGAACCGGACGTGACGCCGATCCCGACCGCTGATGCATATAGAGTTGTGCTACGGCATCACCCGGCAGCGAGCCCGAATTGGTTACATCGAACGAAACTTCGGTCCCTTCGCCAGCTTTGATGCTGGTTTTACTCAAATGCAGATTCGTGAATTGGAATTTCGTGTAGCTCAGACCATAGCCAAAGGGATAAAGCGGCTTCGAACCAACGTCCCAGTAACGAGACGTAAATCTGGGCCGATCTTCTGGCTCGTGAGTCAGGTTGTGATTGTAGTAGAGCGGTTCCTGCCCGGCGGAGCGAGGCCAACTCACAGGCAGTTTTCCCCCAGGATTGACATCTCCGAACAAAATGTCGGCCACAGCATTGCCGCCCTCGGTGCCGGAATACCAGGACTCGAGAATCGCTGGCGCGTGCTCTGCGGCCCAGGTAATATCGAGAGGCCGGCCATTTTCGAGCACGACCACAACCGGCTTTCCCGACGCCACCGCCGTCTCCAGCATCTGCTGCTGAATACCGGGCAGGTCAAACGATGCGCGCGACGCGGCCTCGCCGCTCATGCCAGCCGTCTCGCCTAGCACGGCAACCACAATGTCGGCGTCGGCCGCCGCGGAATTCACCTTCGCAAGCGTATCGGTGATTTCGGCTTGTGTCGGCGGAGCTTGCTGCTTCTTGCCCGAAAGCGTATCGAACATTGAGGGGAAATTTCTCTGCGGCATTGGTCCGGCAACGTAGCTGACCTGCGCGCCGGCACCGACCTTATTCTTGATGCCCGCCAGGACCGTGACAGGATGGCTCTTTCCGCCGCTGCCGAAGAGCCCTTCAACAGTCCATCCTCCCTCAATGTCGCGCGTTGAATCGGCGAGCGGTCCGATGACCGCAATCTTCTGCACAGATTTCTTGATGGGCAAGGTCTGATTTTCGTTCTTCAGAAGCACCATGGAACGAGCAGCCAGCTTGCGCTCCAACGCGAGCCCTTCCGGCCGGCTGAGCGTCGCTTCAACTTTGGATTCGTCCAAGTAAGGGTGATCGAAGAGCCCGAGCTGATACTTGATTGCGAGGATAGGCAAAACCAGAGCATCCAATTGTTGCTTACTGACTTTACCCGCGGCCACCAGTTGGGGGAGATTTTTCGTGTAGGTAAGACTGGCCATGTCCATGTTCAAACCGGCTGAGATGGCGTCGTATGCTGCGTCAGCCGCATCCTTGGCGAAGCCATGTGTGACGAGACTGCCGACCGCAAAAGCATCCGAGACGACGAAGCCTTTAAAGTGCCAGTCGCTGCGCAGCACATCAGTCAGAAGCCAGTGATTGCCGCTCGCCGGAACGTCATTCAGGTCCATGTAGGCAGACATGAAACTGCCTGCACCCTGCTGCTCGGCGGCGTGGAAAGGCCGCAGGTATACATTGCGCATCAATTCTTCTGGAATGTAAGAGGAATCGTAATCGCGGCCTCCGTCGGCGGCGCCATATCCTGCGAAATGCTTCACGCACGCCAAAACGCTGTTGGTACCGAGCGATGATCCTTGAAAGCCCCGCACCTGTGCCCGCGCCATGGCCGAACCCAGAAACGGATCTTCCCCCGCCCCTTCCACAATGCGGCCCCACCTCGCGTCGCGTGCGATGTCCACCATCGGAGTGAATGTCCACAGGATTCCGGCGGCACGCGCATCTTCGGCGGCGAATCGTTGCGCCTGTTCCTCGACCAAAGGATCCCACGACGACGCCATCGCCAGCGGCACGGGAAAAACAGTTCGATAGCCATGAATCACGTCGAACCCGAAAAGAATCGGAATGTGCAGGCGGTTTTTTTCGACAGCCACGTGTTGCAGACGATTGATCTCCTTCACATCTGTCAACCATAGAAGCGATCCGACCTTGCCTTGAGCAATTAAATCATCGGGTTTGTTGGTCATACCAGGAAGGACAATGCCTGCCGACTGATTTAGCTGCCCTATCTTTTCCTCGACCGTCATCTGTCTCAAGAGCTTCTCAGCCTGAGCTTGCGCTTCGGCGCTATAAACGGAGTTCTGGCCAGCTAGTGTTACTGCCGACGAAACCAAAACTGTAAGAAAGATTGCAATCTGCCGCAGCGTAACGCGGAATTCGGTTTCTTCACCACACTTACGCATGATGCTTGCTCCTTAGTGTTTAAATTTATTATTTCGCCGGCTTCGCTGCTGTGGCGGTGAACTCACCCGTGACTCCATACGGTTCCACCTCGACGCTGCCCGCGATCTTGCTGGCGTCATCGAGTGTTGCCGTGTAGGTCAGGGTGATCGCCGTGCCATTGTATTCAGTGTCGAACTTCCACGTGACGTTTTTTCCGTCTATTCTGCCGGTGATCTGGACTTCCCTATCCTCGGACTTACAGCTACCGCTGAGCTTGTTTTCCGTCTGTTCGAATTTACAGTCCTGATCGCTTTCGTTGCCCGCGATGCTGTTATGAACTTTCCATTGACCGGCGAGGTTGGTGGTCGTGTCTCCATAACCCACGACTGCCAGAAATACAAGGAACAAGATCAACAAGTTCTTCATAGACATCCTTTCACCTGCTGAACCAGATTTTCGTCAGGACAGGGTACACCGCCGTTTCGGCCATCGACAAACATTTCCAATAGTGCAATTCGCACATCGGGAGCTCGTCCATATCTCTGGGTGTCCCCGGGCGACTGTAACAACCGACAAAAATACATGTCACAATCCCACCGCAAAGAGTACATTACCTATTTCAATTTCATCCTGGAGGATTTGCTCCCGTGAAATGCTCACGTCTTGTTGTCCTTCTATTGTGTCTAAGCACGATGGCAGTTGCGCAACGACGTCAGCCGAACAAGCCCTCCGAGCCCACGGCGCTCCCCACACCGACGGGCGAACCGGCAGAAGAAACGTTCCCACCGGAAGCGGGAGTAGTTCCAGCCCCCAAGCCGGAAGCACCGAAAACCTCCTTTGAAGGCATGAAATATCGCCTCGTCGGCCCATTTCGCGGCGGGCGCGTGCTCGCCGTCGCCGGCGTCCCGGGCCAGCCAAATACCTACTACTTTGGCGCAGTCGCCGGCGGTATGTGGAAGACAACCGACGGCGGCTTGAACTGGAAACCACTCTGGGATAAATTTCAGGAGGCTTCACCATCGGTCGGTGCCATCGCGGTCGCTCCTTCGGATCCCAATATCATCTACGTCGGCACCGGCGAAGCCTGCATTCGCGGCAACATCGTTGTGGGAAACGGCGTGTACAAGTCCACTGATGCCGGCAAGACCTGGAAGTATTCCGGCCTCCGCGATACCTATACAATCGGCCGGATGATCGTTCACCCGAAAGATCCGAACACCGTGTTTGTCGCCGCGCTCGGCCATCCCTTCGGGACCAATACCACTCGCGGCATCTTCCGTTCCCGGGATGGCGGCAAGACATGGCAGAGGGTTCTTTACGTCGATGACAAAACCGGCGGCATCGATATCCAGTTTGATCTTTCGAATCCCAGCATTCTTTTTGCAGGCATGTGGCAAGCTGTGCGCAAGCCTTGGATCATGGAATCCGGAGGACCGGGCAGTGGCCTCTATCGCTCTGCCGACGGCGGCGATACCTGGACAAAGTTGACCGGCAAGGGACTGCCTGAAGGAACCATCGGACGCATCGGGGTTGCGACCACGTCGAATCCCAATCGCATCTACGCGCTGATCGAGGCGGAGAAAGGCGGGCTCTTCCGCTCGGACGATGCTGGTGAAAAATGGCAACTCGTGAATGACGACCGCCGCTATCGCCAGCGCGCCTGGTACTACACGCATGTCTTCGCGGATCCGACCAATCCGAATGTCGTTTACATTCTGAACACAGGAACTTATCGCTCCATCGATGCCGGCAAGACTTTCACACCCATCCACTCTCCCCACGGCGACAATCACGGATTCTGGATTGACCCCGACAATCCGAAGCGCCTGATCAACGGAAACGACGGCGGCGCAACCATCTCCACCGACGGCGGCACCAGTTGGTCAACCATTCTGAATCAGCCGACCGCGCAGTTCTACCACATCACCAGTGACGATCGGTTTCCCTACTGGATCTATGGGGCGCAGCAGGATAATTCGACTGTTGCGATCGCTAGCGCCAGCGCAAATGGCGGCATTGATCGCTCTGATTACTACGACGTCGGCGGCGGCGAGAGCGGATACATTGCGCCAGATCCCAAGAATCCCGAAATTGTCTACGCCGGTTCCTATGGCGGCGATATTACGCGCTACGACCACCGCACGTCAGAGACCCAGTTAATCAACCCTTGGCCGCGCAATCCGATCGGCTGGGGCATGGCTGACTTAAAACATCGCTTCCAGTGGACCGAGCCCATCGTCTTCTCCCCGCACGACCCGCACACGCTTTACTATGCGGGCGAAGTACTGTTTAAGACCACCGACGAAGGCAAGAGTTGGAGCATCATCTCTCCCGATCTCACGCGTAACGACAAATCGAAGCAGCAGTCTTCGGGCGGCCCGATCACGAAAGACAACACAGGAGTCGAGGTTTACGACACGATCTTCTCCGTCGTTGAATCGCCCGCGCAGAAGGACTTGATCTGGGCCGGCAGCGACGATGGGCTTATCCATCTCACTCGCAACGGCGGCGGGAATTGGGATGATGTCACACCTAAGGCTATGCCGGAGTGGGGCACCGTCAGCCTGATCGAAGCCTCGCCCACTGACGCCGGGACTGCGTATGTAGCGGTCGAGCGCCACAAGATGGACGACTCCGCGCCTTACATTTTCAAGACCACCGACTTCGGGAAAACATGGTCGACCATCGTGAACGGCATCCCGAAAGGAGTTTATGTTCATGCCGTCCGCGTCGATCCCAAGCGCAAGGGCCTGCTCTACGCAGGCACGGAGCGTGGGGTGTATGTCAGCTTCGATGACGGCGCGAACTGGCAGCCGCTGCAACTGAATCTTCCCATGGCTCCGGTAAACGATCTGATTGTGAAAAATAACGACCTCGCCGTCGCTACCCACGGACGCTCTTTCTGGATTCTCGATGACCTCTCTCCGTTGCGGCAGTGGAACGACTCGACCAAGGGCGACGATGTACACCTGTTCGCACCTGCCGATGCGAACCACACTAGCTTTCCGGAATCTTTCTTCGGCGGAGGAAATGCCGGCCAGAATCCGCCATCAGGCACGGTCATTTATTACTATCTGAAAACCGAAATCAAAAAGCCGGAGGAGAAGAAAGAAGACAAGAAGGAAGAGAAAGCCGATACCACGACTGCGGCTTCGCAGATCTCTACCTCCTCCTCCGCGAAACCCGCTGAGAGGCAAAACGATTCCTCCCCCTCCGAAGAGAAGAAAGAAGAGTCTCGCATAAAGATTGAGATTCTCGATTCTGCAGGCAAAATCATTCGCACCTATCCCCCAAAAAATCCGCCGCAGCCTGAAAGCGACGAGGGTTTCGGGCGGCATGAGCCCGACGAAATACCCAGCGAAGCGGGGATCAACCGCTTCTCTTGGGATTTGCGGTACGAGGGCGTGCCTCGGATTCCGAACTCCCCGCTCTGGGGAGGTTCCACGGACGGTCCCACCGCCTTGCCCGGCGATTACCAAGTACGGCTGACCGTCGACGGCAAATCCCAAACGCAGCCTTTCAAGATCGTTCCCGACCCTCGTCTGCAAGTCACCGCCGAGGACCTCAAGAAACAGTTCGATCTGATGCAGTCCATCCTGGGCAAAGTCACGCAGGTCCACGACGCAGTTCGCCAGATCCGCGATATTCGGGCCCAGATGACCGCCCTCAACAAGCGCCTGAAGGACGAGAAAAACTCTGACGAGAAGACGCTGGCCGATGCTGGCACCGCCCTCGACAAGAAGATGAAAGAGGTCGAGGAGGCGCTCATCCAAACCAAAGCGAAGAGCGGCCAGGATGTGCTCAACTATCCGATCCGGCTCAACAACCTGCTAGTCGCGCTCGGTGGAGTCGTCTCCAGCGCCGACGCCGCCCCCACTAAGCAGGACTATGACATGTACGACGAACTCAGCAAGCAGGCCGACGAACAACTCACGAAGTGGAATGAAATTGTGAAGACAGATCTCGCGGCCTACAACCATTTAGCTCAGGAGAAGTCAATTCCCGCCGTTGGACTTAGTTCGCCGACCGAGCGGTAGGGACCCTGCCAGGCCCGTACATTTCAAAACTATGCCGATGAACCGTCGAAATTACCTGTGGTGGTTGATAGTTGTCGTGTCTACTGCATTTTCATCGAGTCGTGCTCAATCCAAACCAGCCGCGGATTTGATCATCGCCAACGCCAAAATTTGGACCGTCGATAAAACGATGCCCCAGGCCCAAGCTGTTGCGGTGCTAGGGGATCGCATCGTCGCGGTTGGCTCCAATGCCGAAGTTGACGCCTGGCGCGGCTCTCGCACCCAGGTCGTCGATGTCGGCGGCAGACTCCTGCTGCCCGGCTTCAACGATGCGCACGTGCATTTCGTCTCCGGGGGTATGCAGCTCACCAATGTCCAGCTCAATGACGCTACGACGCCAGAGGAATTCGCTCGCCGGATCGCCGCGCGCGCCAAAATCACAAGAAAAGGTGAGTGGATTCTCGGCGGGAACTGGGACGAGACCAAGTGGAATCCTCCTGACATCCCGACGAAAGAACTCATCGATGCCCTGACTCCAGACACGCCCGTATTCGTATTGCGGTATGACGGGCACATGGGCTTGGCGAACTCTCTCGCGCTGCGTCTGGCTGGCATTACCTCCAAAACTCCTGACCCTCCGGGCGGCAAGATCGTGCGCGACGCCAAGGGCAATCCCACTGGCGCTCTCAAAGACGCGGCCACGAACTATATCGATAAAGTGATTCCGCCGCTCTCTCAGGATCGACGTATACAGGCTGTGAAACGGGCATTGGTGTATGCAGCGTCTGTAGGCGTGACCAGTGTGCAGCACATGCAGGCGGTCTATGAAGATATCGCCGTATACTCCAACCTCGCCCGCGGCGGGGAATTGACGACGCGAATCTACGCCGCGCCCTCAATCACGAGCGTCGACGATCAGGCCAAACTCGGGATTGGACGCGCTTTCGGCGGACCCTATCTTCGCATCGGCGCCCTAAAAGCCTTCGCCGACGGCTCTCTCGGATCCGGCACTGCCTATTTCTACGAACCGTTTTTGAATCAGGGCAAGAACCGCGGCCTGCTCTCCGACGAAATGCACCCCATCTCCCTCATGCGCCATCGCATGATGAAAGCCGATGCTGCAGGATTGCAAATCTGCACGCACGCCATCGGGGATGAGGGCATCTCCACCATCCTCGATCTTTATACTGACGTGATCAAGGCTCACGGTGAAGCGGACCGCCGCTTCCGCATTGAGCATGCCCAGCACATGGCCGCGAAGGATTTCGAACGCTTCGCGCAGTTGCACGTCATCGCGTCAATGCAGCCCTACCACGCGATCGATGACGGCCGCTTTGCAGAGTCGCACATTGGCCACGACCGTGCCAGCCGCACGTATGCGTTCCGCACTTTTCTCGATCACGGCGTGCACCTTGCATTCGGCACGGATTGGGAGGTTGCTCCGCTTGATCCGCTGCTGGGAGTCTACGCCGCAGTCACGCGCGCGACTCTGGATGGAAAGAATCCCAATGGCTGGTTCCCAGAGCAAAAGCTCACGGTCGCGGAAGCCGTTGAGGCGTATACCATGGGCTCCGCCTACGCCGAGTTCGAGGAGAAGGAAAAAGGCTCGATCACAAGTGGAAAGCTAGCCGACATGGTGCTGCTCAGCGATGATATTTTTTCCGTTCCCCCTGAGAAAATTCGGGATGCCCGTGTATTGAAGACCTTCGTTGGAGGAAAGCTCGTCTTCGACTCAGAGACAGTCACAAAGCACTGAGCACGGGCGCGCTGTCTCCGTCATTTGTCCGCGTTTGATACCATCTTGCCCATAACAGTGTAGGGAGGGCTTGATTGTCTACCAATTCGAACCCCACAGATTCCGGCGTCAATGTACAGGAAAGTTCGCGCTTGCGCGTGTTAGGAATCGTGCTCGCCGGAGGCAAGGGAACTCGCCTGTATCCCCTCACTCGCGAACGCGCCAAGCCCGCGGTTCCCTTCGGTGGCAAATACCGCATCGTCGATTTCGTTCTCAGTAACTTCGTGAATTCTGGAATCTATTCCATCTATGTACTTACCCAATTCCGCAGCCAGTCGCTGCTGCAGCACCTGAGCGAAGGATGGCAGTTTGGCGGACTCCTGAAGAGCAACTTCATCATCAATGTGCCCGCGCAGATGCGTTCGGAAAAGGAGTCCTGGTATCAGGGAACTGCCGACGCGATCTTTCAAAACATAAACCTGGTTGAGCAGTCCGATCCGCACCTCGTCGCGATCTTTGGTGCCGACCACATCTACCGCATGAATATTGCCAGCATGATCGACTTTCATATGGCGAACAAGGCCGAAGTCACCGTTGCCGCCATTCCCGTCCCCAAACGGCAGGCCTTCGAATTCGGCGTTATCGAAGCAAGTGAGGATGGCCGCATCGTGGGCTTCCACGAAAAGAAGGCTGAAGCTCCTACGATGCCTGGCGACTCCAGCCGAGTCTATGCCTCCATGGGCAACTACATCTTTTCCACCCACACTCTCTTAGACTTGCTGGCCACGGACGCCAAAGACCCTAATAGTCGCCACGATTTTGGCGGGGATATTCTTCCGAAACTAGCGGGCAAGACACCGATGTATGCCTACAACTTCGAGACCAACCGCATCCCGGGCGATGCTGAAGATGCGGTTCCCTACTGGCGAGACGTCGGAACGATCGAGGCCTTCTATGAAGCCAACATGGACCTGAATCATGTGAAACCGGAACTCAATCTCTACAACCGTGAGTGGCCCGTACGCAGCACCAGCTATCCCGATCCGCCCGCCAAGTTCGTCTTTGACGAGGATAATCGTCGTGGCGAGGCGATCGACAGCATCGTTTCCGGGGGATGCATTCTTTCTGGCGGTATCGCTCGCAGATCAGTCCTCGGACGCGCTGTGCGCATTCATACCGGCGCGCTGGTTGACGGCTGCGTAATCATGGACAACTGCGATATCGGGCGCCACGCCAAACTCCGACGCGCGATCCTCGATAAGAACGTCCGAATTCCGGCCGACACCACGGTGGGATACGATCTCGACGCCGATCGCGCGCGCGGTTGGCACGTTACTGAATCCGGCATCGTCGTCATCGGTCGGGAGTACGGCAGAGTGCCGATGGCCGCGATGTTCGCCTAAAGACCCGGTTCAGTCCTCAGGGAGCGCCCAAGCGAACATCACTCCACCACTGCTGGTGAGCACATACTGCCGGCCGTCGAGTTCATAGGTAGTAGGAGAGCTCGTAATATGGGAGCCGGAGCCGGCGTGCCATAACGTCTTGCCATTCGTCGAATCCAGCGCCAGAAAATTTCCTTTCGCGTCTCCGGTAAACACCAGTCCTGAATCCGTCGTCAGGACTCCCGCTCCCGACTCATCGCCGAGATCATGAGCCCAGCGAATCTTTCCCGTCTGATAGTCGATGGCCTCGATCACGCCCGTACCCCAAACATCGTAATCGGCCCCGGCCCAACCGTAGGTGCCGTCTGCGGGTTTGGCGAAGTAGAGACTCCAACTGGGGTGGGCGCTCACCACGAACAAACCTGTCTTAGTGTCGAAGCTTGGCGCTCGATAGTTCGTCATGCCGCCTTCGTCCGGCGCGATCAACCTTCCATCCGGTGCTGGTTCTTTGGCGGGGTTCGGAATCGGTTGCCCCTTCTTGTCAATTCCCAAGCTCCAGTTCACCGGCCCGAAAGGAACTGTCAACAGGCTCTTCCCGTTGGTGCGGTCGAGCACAAAGAAGTAGCCGTTGCGCGAAGTCTGCATCAGCATCTTGTACGGCTTGCCGTGGAAGTCTCCATCCACGAGCACAGGAGTTTCCACCGCGTCCCAATCGTGGGTGTCGTGGGGAGAAGGCTGAAACGACCACACCAGTTTCCCCGTGTCCGCATTCAACGCCACAATCGAGCATGTATAAAGATTGTCTCCGGGACGCGTAGACCCATTCAGCACCGGTGTCGGATTGCCCGTTCCCCAGTACACGAGGTTCAGTTCGGGGTCATAGGTTCCGGTCATCCACGTCATTCCGCCAGTCGTCTGATTCGGAGTGCCCGCAGGGGGACTGGAATCCCACTGCCATTGCGTATCGCCAGTCTCCGGATCGACCGCGCGCAGAAAGCCGCTGAGATTATCAAAATCGCCCGATACTCCGACAAGCACGTGATTCCCCACAACCAGCGGTGCCATGCTGGTCCAATAGCCCTTGCTCACATCCGCAATCTGCACCTTCCAGCGTGTCATTCCATCTTTGCTGTTGATGGAAATCAAGTGCGCATCCGGCGTCAGAAAGAAAAGGCTATCCTTATACATCGCCACGCCGCGCTGCCCAATGTGTTCCCCTTGTCCGCGCGGATAATTGAAATGCCATATTTGATGCCCCGAACGCGCATCCAAAGCCCACACATTATCCGGAGCCGTGAAGTAAAGAATCCCATCCACCAACAGAGGCGAAGACTTCAATGGTATTGTCTGGTTGGTTTGAAACGCCCACGCGAGCGACAGATTCTTTACGTTCTGCGGCGTGATCTGGGTCAGTGCGCTGTGCCGCCTGCCGGAATAATCGCCGTGATAGCTCGGCCAACTATTCTTCGGAGGATGCAGCAGCAACTGCGAATCCGCGCCTTGTGCCCACAAAGGGCCAGCAAAGACCGGTACGGTAAGTCCCGCAATAACTGTAAGAAGTGCATTCTTCAGAACGTTCATAAGAATTGAGTTACCAAACACTCCATTTGTACGGTCGAGACGCTCGGACTAGTGGAAAGTCTGCAAATAAGCCATCAAGTTGTGAACATCAGCGTCAGTGTATTTGGGAAAGAGTTCTTTGTGCGCATTCACCGGCGAATCAATCTTGTACTGAACGTCGCGAGTGCGCCATGAGCGATATTGCTCCGTGGAATCGGTCAGCGCAATCGTGAACTCATCGACGTACGCCAATGTACCGGAGACGTTCTCGCCCGTCGCCAGCGTCACCGTCACTTTTGATTTCGCCCGCCGCGGATAGAGCATCATCTGCTCCAACTCGAGTCCCTTATACTTGGAGGCAATTCCGGCAAGATCTCCCGTTGGAGAATGGCAGCTTGAGCAACCACCTTTGCCCTCGAAGTACTGTTTACCCGCTTCGGCATTTCCAGTCTGGAGATCCGACGGATCCACGCCCTTCCGTCCTCCACCGCGGTTGTTGCGCATATTGTTCTGCTGGGTGTGGATGAATGCCACAAGGCTGGCCATCTGATCATCCGAGCGGTCGAATGGCGGCATGCCTTTATCCGGGCGCCCATTGCGCACCACCGGACCGATCTTGTCCCCATCGATGTCTGCACGCACCAGCCGCGAACGCGTGAGATCCGGTCCGGTCTCACCGCCTCCCGCATCGCGCCCGTGGCAGAACGAACAATCCTGCCGGAACAGGGCCTGCCCTTTCTGGACCAGTTCGGGTGGATACGTCTTAGTCGTCGCAGCACTCTGCTGTGGGGCGGCGCTTTGCGCGGGGGCTGGCGCCTGCGCGGGAGGTGCAGCCTGTGCCAAGAGGCCAATGCTCCCTAGCAGCAAAACTGTGAAATTAATTCCCTGTAAAGGTACACGAAGATTCATGTCGGTTTAGTGTCCATCCCCCGGCATCTGTGGCCTTGCGTGCGAAGCGGTACCGCCCTCCGTCATACCCAGCACCCATCGGATCGCTTCAAAATACATCTTCCGGATATCCGGATCGCTCCAGGATTCCTGCGTGTGACCGAGCGTCGAATAAAAGACGCGCCCCTTGCCGTGCATCTTGCTCCACGCCACGGCAAAATCATGATCAGTCCGATGAATCCGCGGGTTATTGGCGTAGTTAAGCTTGCTCGGATCGAGGCTCAGCAGCACGTTCACCTTCTCCCGCGACCACTCCTTTGGCTGATAAATCTCATCGTATTTGACGAATGCATGCGGAAAATGTCGCACGGCCGGGAAC
>Ga0070730_10001405_pt1 | contig 23338 bp, 45 predicted proteins | sample Coa_R1_3_FD_66447 | JGI IMG/M metagenome (GOLD analysis project Ga0070730, IMG submission 66447) | Surface soil microbial communities from Centralia Pennsylvania, which are recovering from an underground coalmine fire - Coalmine... | ecosystem: Environmental > Terrestrial > Soil > Unclassified ... | reverse complement strand
CCTTGCCCGCGCCGCTGGGTCTGAAGGTACTCCTCCGGGACGATCAGCCGAGCGCGGCCGAGCCGGATGTCCCTCATCCAGCTGGTCCAGACCTCGTCAAGCGCATCGAGCATGCCCTCAACACCTGCGTAGTCTGAGCGCCCGAGCGCGCTGGTGCGGTCACTTCGATTGGGCCGCATGTTGGGTACATATACGATGGGGATTCGTGGGAGCATCGTGTTGACGTCAGCCGTCAGTCCGTTGGGAAGCTCGGACGGATCGGTCATCGAGCCCACGATGCTGGTCGTTTCGGGCATCATCGACAGCGGAACTTGCTTGCCGAGCCGCTGCTGATCGCCCTCATACAGGCCGGTGATGATATGGGCGTTGCTGCCCTGCTTCTCATACCGTTCGAGTTGGCGGTACACCTTCTTGCCGGTGTCCATTACCACTCGCCAGACGGTGGCCGCCACGAGACGGCCGTACAGGAACTCCGGGATCACCGCGTCAGCGTGGATCACGCTCAGCAGTGGCCGGTCGGATGCGAACTCCTTGTCCCAGCCCACCTTGAGGTAGACACCGCCAAGCGCGGAGCCAACCTCTGCTCCTTCGAGGAGCGCGCCCATGATCCCATCCTCATCCAGAAGCTCGTTGAGCCGGTCTTGGGCATCCTTCGAGGTTCCGGTGGCTGTGGGTTCGTGGGCCTCCTGTATCAGCATCTTCGGAGGATCGCTGAACAGCAGGTCGCTGGAGACGGACGCAATGTCCGCCGCGAGGGGCACGTGGAGCCGGACGCGAGTTGTCGCGCCGGGGATCTGCCGCGCCCAGAACATGAACCGCCGCCACACTGAGATGTACGGCTGAGCGGTTGTCGTGGGGTCAAAGAAGCCGGTTTTGTCTTGGCCTGCGTACCCGGCATAGAACCGGGTCAGGCTCTGCGGATCGCCGCTGTACCATGCCGAGTGCTCGCCATAGCGCAAATACGCTGGGCGCCACAGGATCGGCGGCCACGGCGTTTGCGGATCTGTCGGCAGTGGCATGCTTGTTCTCCCTGTGGGGTTGTTACTTACCCTGAACGGTGATTGTGAAGGTCGCTGATGGCGTTGTTCCTGCGATTACAACGCGGAACCGGATGGTGCCACCCAGCGCCTGCGCCAGGTAGAACAGCGGTGTGGCGTCAGCCGGGAGGGTTGCCGCCTTGACGGTCAGAAGCTGGTTGCCGGTGGCGCTCAGCGCGGTCAGAGACTTCACGCCCTGGATGTACGTTCCGTCCGGGAGCTTGATGTCCAGAACCAGCTGGGCTGTCGGGCCGGTGCCCGAGATCGCGCTGACCTCGAAGCCAACCAGAAGCTCCTCCGAACCGTCCACCGTGATGTCAGGGCTGGTCCAGGTAGCTGTCTGCGCGCCTGGGGCCTGGGTCGAGAGGACAGTGTTGGTCTTGGAGAAGAATGCCTGAACGCTCATGTTACGCGCTCAGGAGTGCGTGCCACTGGCCTGCGGTGACACAGTACAGGGTCGCCGTCTTGCCTCCCGCGACCGCGAACGCCGCGTTGGCGCCGAGCGCGTTGATCTGTTCGCCGGTGTTCGGGAACACGTTCATGCTGTTCGCCGCTGCGTTCACAACAACTATGTCCGCTCCAGCGATGGACGCCGGAAGGGTGACCGAGTCACCGATGGTCGCAACGACCGTGACGCGGTTCAGTAGGCCGGTCAACGGAGACGCGGCCTGCTGGCCACCACCCGCGTGGGCGGTGATGGAGTCCGCGCCAGCCTGCAAGGTCTGGGTGTTCCAAGTCTGAGTCTGGCGCTGTTCAAACGAGTCGCCGGGGATCTTGCCTGAAGACATTTGAAGCTCCTTCGCGTGCTAGGCCACGCTTGCCTTTTCGTCAATGAGGTTGCCGTCCATGTACCGTGGTTCGCCGTGGTAGTGCTTGTACCAGCAGCTGAGTGCGACCGCCAAGACGATGTCGTCATGGTCGCCTTCTCGCGCGTTCTCCCACGTTTCATTGCCTGAAACGGTGAATTTCGCGCTGAAGTTCTGAAGTTCGGCCTTCAGCAGCCTGCCTTCTGGGCTTTGCACCACCTTGTAGCGGCCGGTCTGGAGGATGGCCTGCATCTTTGAGACAAGCTCGCTTTTGGGTACTTCCGTCTTGGTAGCCTTCCGGCCACCCGTTATCACGTATCCACGTGGCCAGTTGTGGCCGAGAAGGCCACGCTGGTACGCGATCTGGAACAGTTCAACGACCTTCTTGCCGACGCCGGTGCCGTCGATGATGATCTCAGCCTCGTGAAGCTGTCCGCGCCGGATGATGTCGCCTACGTCCCGGATGATCACTGGATACTCGGTTCCAAGCGGCCAGCGCTTGATGTGCCGGGTCTGGTAGTTGTCATCCTCTTGGATCTCAGAGCCACCGTCGCGCCAGACTTCCCGAGCCGCTACGATCCTCTCAGTGACCGCCAGCGCGGTGTAGTCAACGATCTTCCCCAGGTCAATGCCGATGGTGAAGTTTGCCATCAGAACAGTCGACTCAACTGCTGATCCAAGAATGATTGAAGGTGGACGGGTTTGTAGTCCATAACCTCCACGCAAACGTTGACGTGCCGCGATGATCGAGACGGCCGATTATGAATGTGACCGTGAACGTTCAACGTTCCATCAGCCAAATTCTCGACCGGGTAGTGGGAGAACGTGATGTACCGGCCACGGTAATTGATCGTGAAATCGGGACGGAACCGCCACCCCCAAGTGGACGTCATGAAGTCCACCTTTGCCTTGCTGTCGTGGTTTCCGCTCAACACTGTAACTTTACCTGGCAGCCACCCAGGGGACTTCGCCCAAACGGACGAACTTCCCATGAGTACGTCGCCCAAGTGCAGTACAGTGTCCTCGGGCCCCACAATCCTCCGCCAGTTCTGCTGCATCAACCAGTTGTGGTTAACTGGCCGATTGCAGTACCGAACGATGTTGGAGTGGTTGAAGTGCGTATCGCTAATGATCCAGTCGTGCATCAGAACAGTGGTTCAACCTCCGTATCGAACGCCCTGTCGATGGACTCCTGGCTGAACGCCGCGCCGGTCGTCTCCAGGAACTCGCCCATGTACTCTTGGCTGTACTGGCGCTCGCCCATCCGGGCAAGCTCCTCGGCCAGGAATTCTGGGGTGATCCGGGGACAATCGGTGGCCACGGCCTTGATCTTCATCCAACCACGTGGGTTCGTCTTGCGGTCGTACACGGAACCTTTGTCCCATGCCTCCCAAAACCAGCCACGCTTGCCCTTCGGGGTGCTGAGCGCGAGGAGCCGACCACCGCTCACCGCGAGCATGGGGCTGATCGCGTTCACGAGGGTGTCGGTCACCATCGCGGCCTCGTCAACGATGATGAGGGCCACGCCGGAGTATCCACGGATGGTGGAGTCATCTCGGCCGGGGAGACTGATGATGCGTGAGCCGTTCTCAAGCTCCATCGTCAGAGCCGTCTCAGACTCTGGCGCCGGGTCACTCGAAGCTTCGAGCGTCAACCGGCCAGCCTCATTCACGTCGAACAGGGTGGTGTCCACCGTCTCGCGTGGAGCCTTCCACAGCGTCTTGTAAATACCAGCGACCTTGCGGAACAACTCGCCGGACTGGCGCTGGGATGGAGAGATCAGAAGGGTGATGGATCCAGCGTTGTAGGTGGCCTCATTGGAGGCTGCGACACCCGCGACGGTGGACTTACCAGCTTGTCGGTGGCAGTTCAGCAGCGTTCGCGCTGCCTTCTCCTCCAGAACGATCTGCTGCCAAGGGTCAGGGTTGAAGCCAATGGTTGGAGCCATCAGCGCCGGGTTGAGGGTGCGAGCCAGATCAGCTGCCAGCGCGTTCCCCATGGATTACAGCCCGAGCTTGGCCTTGAGCCAGTAGACTCCCAGACCTCCCAGGATGATGCTCACCAGACCGCCAACCGGGGCCAGATGGAAGCCAACCCAGACAACCGGGTTACGCTCCACGCGGTTCTGACGCTTCTCAACTGCGCTCAGCCGCTCGTCCATGCGGACAAGCAAACCAGGATCCACCTTGGACTCTCCAAGCAGATCCTGTCGCAGCTGGGTGGACGCCGCTGCTGCCTTTGAGGCTGCATCGGCTGCCGCTCGCGCGGCCTCCTGTACGGCATCCAGTGTCTTGTTCTGGCTCATCCGGGATTGCTGGACCATCCTTCGGGGTGATTTTCTGGTGACTCGAACTTCTCAGGCCTCTGAGTGGGGATGACGATGCCACTGCCCGCGATCCTCGCGGCCTCCCAGACCGCAAAGAACTCCTGAAGCATCTGCTTCGCCGCGCGAGCCGTCTTGGGATCTTTGTCGTTGTTCGCTGCGAGCGTTGCCCTGCTCAGCGCGGTGTTGATCTCCGCGAGCCGTGGCGCCGCGCGCATGTAAAGCTCCGTCTGGAGCGCGCCGACTTGGCCGGTGAGGTTCTCGATGGCCTCAACCATCATCTCCTGCGGAAGCTTGGTCATGTTGGGGTTGCTCAACTTTGCCCTCCAGGAGCGTCAGTTTGTTTGCGACCGCCAGGCGCGCGTCCGGGTAAGGCTGTAACGCCTCCGCGATAGCTCGCCTGGTCTGTAACCACGCCTCCGTGGTCAGGACATTGATCACTGTCGTAGGCCGTTCGTCAAGCTCGCCCGTGATACGGGCCAGAAGCTCAATTGTGGCTCTAAGCTCTCGGACGGCCGACAGTGCTTGGCCAACGTTGGGAAGGGTCAGGAAGTTGCCATTGGCGTCTTGCCTGCCCTGTGCTTGTTCCAGGAGGTTCTTCAGGATGGGGATCAGATCCTTGACCTGCTCGATGGCTGCTCGGCCATCCGTCTTAGCCTTGGCCTCCTGGACTGCCTTGTAGGCTGGGCTGATGTGGTTCTTCTTGTGCGCTCTGAGGGAGGATTCGTTGATGCCGTAGTGCTTGGCGATCTTGGTGACCGGCCAGTCTCCGGTTATCAGGTGGGCGTTGATCTCCTCCTGAGCCGGATGGCTGCACGTGGCGCACTTCCCTCGGCCACCCTTGTGGATCGCGTTCTCGGGCACCTGGCCCTCCTTGCTAAGTCTGGAAACGTCCGAGAATCAAGCTGCTAAGTCTGGAAACGTCCGGCCCCTTCCCGCTGTCGCCACGCTAAGTCTGGAAACGTCCTGCCGCGAAGCGGCAAGCGTGGGTACAGACGTTCGGGGTTAGCTCGAAGTGCCGACTACCAAGAGGTATCCGTCATCCTTGTTTGGGCCAGCGCCCACGGTCAGCGTGGTGTTGGCCGAGATTGCCGGAGCCTGCGTGACGCCAGCGGTGTTGACCATCGTGGCGTACTGGATGTTGGTGAAGTCAGCGCTGAGCACGAACGTGTCGCCAGCGGTCAGGTTCTTGTACTCGTACAGCGCGAACTTGACCACGTCACCCGCGATGTAGACTCGGGTTGGGAGGTTCTGGGCCATTAGCGGATGACGCTAGGCCGTGGCTGAAGCTCCACCCGGCCGTCCATGAAGACTCGGAACACGTTGCCGACGCTGTCGGGCCTGTCCTCGAAGTCAGCTGGCGCCTCGGCAGGCTCTGGAGCCGTCGCCGGTTTGCTCGCTGCTGGCGTTTCAGTTGGGACACTGGGAGCCTCCGCTGCCGGAGCGGCCGGAGCCGCCTCAGCCTTCAGTTCGGCCTCAACCTGGGCAAGTTCGCCCTCGATGCTGGCGATGGCGTCTGCCGTGGTTTCCTGAGCCATGTTCGTGTTCCTCCAAGATTTCATTACCCAGACGCTATAACGTTTTCACGATGGTTGCGCTGGGTTGGATGGTGTGGCTATGGTGACCCGCGATGGATTTTCCCATGGCTGCGGTGGTTTGACCATCCACGTGTGTTAGTGTGATGGGTGCGTCAGGCACTCGTTCGGCCACTAGCGGGGGGACACCCCACCACGTCTCGTCAAGACGCGTCCGAGAAAACAGGAGCGTGATGCTATAACGTTTCGGACTAATGGTGTACACTACTCCAGCCACGAGCCGTCCCGATTCGCTTTGGGCCAGGCAGCGTCACAGCCTACGGAACTACTGACCAGGCAGGAATCTGAGGCAGGCTCTCGCGCGTACGCGTGGGCTAGATTAGATACCCAAATATGGGCGCTAGAACAGGCATCGCACTCAGCCTACAACGCGAAGTATGGGGGTCAGCAAGCCCATACTCCGCGTCGTCTCGATTTCAGAAACGAGTGTAAATTCCCATATTTGGTGTTTACGTGGCGCTTTCGCGCGCGCGCGCGTGGCTTCGAGGAGCCGCGTTACAAGTCGCAGAATCTTGACCACAGCAGCCAGCGATATGGGCGACGCTGGTCACCCCACTTGACTCGGTCAAGGCACCGACCTTGACTGTCCGGTTCTTGTCCTCGTGTTTGATCATGACGCCTTCTCCTTCCGGTATTCCGCTTGCAGTTTCATGATGATCTCGGCCACCTCGCGCTCTGAGCAGATCACTTCCTGCATCCAGCCATCGAGCCAGCTGCAGGTGATCTCCCAGACGGCCTTCTCCACGGTGCCGCTGATCGGCATCGCGCTGAAGCTTCCGCAGGTGATCGAACCGTTCATACGAGCAACCATAATCCGTCGCGCGGAGGAAAACAACCCATTTTCACAAGAATCTTGCGCCGCACTCAAGTTTGTGGTCGATGACGGCCTCCCAGACGCGCTCCTTGATGGCTCCACCAGTGTGCGTACCCCATCCGCAAGAGCATTCCGCGTCCCAGCCATCCCACCGACCACGCATCGTCGCGGTTCGCCGCAGCCGCTCCGAGCGCGAGCCGTTGCTGGCGTAAACGAACCACGAGATGCGGTGGCCTTCGAGCTTGCTCAGCTTCACCGTGGCCTCTTGGCGTACCGGCCTTGCGCGTCGTGGTACCGGCCATCCTCATCGATCCAGCCACCCGCGTGCCGCGACCAGCCACGGCTGGAGTAATCCTTGGCCGAGCTTGACGACTCCCAGCGGCTGCGATAGGTCGTGGATCGCCGCGCACCAGACGCTGCTCGCGCTCGCGCTCGCGCTGCCGACGCAACCCTGCGCGCAGCGTCCCGAGCCGCCACGCGGTCAGGGTCGTTGTAGTCACTCCGACCGTACGCGTAAGGGTCAGCAGCTGGCCGAGATGCAGCAGCCGCGCGTCGAGCAGCCTGCTGGCGCTCCCACTCGCGCATGATCTCGTCAATCGTGGACGCCGAGACAGATGGCCGGACGTTCGGGTCAGGCGTGCGCTGGTGCATCTGGATCAGCTTGCCGGTGCGCTTGAAGTAGGCTGCACCAGCGTTGAACTTCTCGCCCTCGCTGGCGGATGGATGGTTCCACATGTCGAACAGTTTGTCTTCCACGGTTCGGTAGTCAGCTGCGCGGTTCATCATAGGTAGACCATAAACGATGGCAGCGCAAAAAACAACCCCATCTTGGAACTATTTTGAAGCACCATCGCCGTCTGGAGTATCCATCACAAACTCGAAGATGGAGCGGCTGGTGAAGTCGGCCGCTCGCCGCGCGAGGATGGCGCGTTTGGCCTTGGCGATCCCCTCGCGCTCCTGGAGGTCGATGTCGTTCTGGTCGGCCCAGCGCTGGACAGGGAATCCGTGGTCATCCGCGATGTAGAAGCTGTACACGTTACTCCTCCTCCATGTGGGCGCGCATCTCCGCGTCCGGCTCAATGAACTCCGATCCGTGCTCATCGTCGCAGGGGTCGATCCAGCCATCCAAGGCCCACTCGACCATCTGCGCCGCGAGGTTGTCGGCCGCGCCCTGGATTCCACGGAACGCGTCACCCAGCCACGCCTCCGCGTTACCCTCGACCACGTAGCCACTGAAACGCTCGTCAATGGCCACGGTGTGCTCGTTGCCCAGCCCACAGTAGATGGAGAACGAGCCAGTGAGACGCGCCTGGAGCTTGTCGCTGATGCGACGGTGAGCCCAGACGCGGAGGGTCAGAGCCTCCATCGACCCTGGCCCGAAAGTGAAGACGCGGGTGGCGTAGTTGTTCACCGCGCCACCTTCTTCACGAACCGGCCGCCAACGCCGTGCGCGCGTCCGCTCGCGTCCAGCGGTTGGGCCTTGGCGATCACCTCGGCCACAAGCTCCTTGATCGCCTGGTTCAGCGGCTCAGGGTTGGCGTTGATGGCGTCGATCAGGGTTGGCTTCCGAGCCTTCCGAACGCGCTTGACCTTCACCTGCTCGTGCATGCACTGGAGTCCCAGGCAGTACGGGCAGTCAGTTGGCTTCTCGCCGTAGTGCTCGCCGTTCGTGTCCACGTGCTGGTTCTCCATTCCAGCAGACTCGTAGCACACGGTGCAAAGTTCGGTGCCCTCACCGGCCATATCGGTCGTCAGCTTCTTGCAGCAGTGACACACACGGTTCTGGTTCCACCGGCTGTAACGGTTTCGCTTTTCCATAAGCTAACCATAGGATGGGGCTGCTCAGAAAACAACCCCATCCGTCAAGAATTTACTAATCTTTACCAGCCGCCTTCGAGACTTCGGCCGACCAGTACATCACTCGTTCGAGGAGCGCAGCGTGTAGTCTCTGCTTCTCCACGAGACGAACCGGCCAAGGTGCGCCGTAGCGGTGGAACATGTCGAGCTTGGCCTCAGCCGCGTCTCGCTGGACAACGGCGATTGTATGTTTCAGCGTTCCCATCACTTCTCCCAAAAGAAAAGGCTGAGCGGTTTCCCGCCCAGCCCTAGCTTGTTCAGCCCACTGTTCCTACGCTGTCGCTCGTCTCCGTCTCGGAGTACCGGCCGCTGCCTTGGCCTTCCGGTTGGCTTTCAACCAGTTGACCAGCCCAGCCGGTAGTTGGCCCTTCTGAGGCGCCATGCCCTTCACGGGCGTGACGTCCGCAATCGACCGCTTCACCCGCACAGCCTTCACCGGAGCCTTCGCTGGCGCCGGAGCCTTGATGTCCGCCAGCAACTCGTTCGCCAACGCCGCAGCCTTCGGTTTGCCGATCCGGTTGATCAGCCCTATCGCCAACGCCGACACTGACACACGACCATCCTTTACGATGAGTTGTCCCTGTGGCATAACAACGTCTCCTTGCTTCTCCTTGATGGAAGTACAAGTGGCCGGTGTATGACCGACTCTGGGAGGTATCATAGCCGGAAACGTCGCGTGCGAAACGTCAAAGTTGACTCAGATGGGCGTTCCCACTCGGATTGATGGACAACAGAAAAGGCCAGGCAGCGGATTCAAACCGCCAACCTGGCCACGGCCGCGCCGATCTCGACCTAACGGCGATGTAACACCGGAATTTGTCGCGTGTGGGACTCCGGGTAACCACGTCGCGTCCGAGGAGTACCCATCCTCACTGCGGCAACACTCGTCAGTGCCTTGCAGAGTATTCGAGACGCCGCACACGCTCACGGTATCGCTGCCACCCAATGCGAACCTGGCTTTGGGAATGAGCCGTGTGACTTCGCCTGCGGAACGACATGCCACGTAATCCGCGTGCCCCAGGGTGCTCTCGGTATCAGCGTGTTGCTGGATTCACAGCTTGACGCGTCCCATGGGTCTGGAGCTAACAGGCATCGGACACTTAGGTGCGCGGAGCCGAGCGCGCGCGGTTCTCAGGGCATTCCTGCCCTCCCCGTATAACTCCAGCGCTGAGCCGTCCCGGTCACGTCCGGTTCTTGTACTCCTTGTCGAGCAGGTTCACGTAGCCGCCCCAAAACGAACGACCAGCTGGGCAGTTCTCCCACGAACGCGCCCAGCCGGTTCCATCATCTCGGGTGCGAAGCTCACCGCGCGTAGCCTTCTGGCACTGCTCGCAGCCAGCCAAGTGGTCTTTCCACTCCTTCTTGGCTTCAATGCTGGTCATCTGTTCACGCCGTCCCAGATGTAGTGGCGGCACCGGCAGGCACGGCACTGGTACGGGTTGTACTCTCCTCCGGGATAGTACGCCTTTGAGTCAGCGTCCATAGGCTGTACGTGGCCGTTGTCGTACGTAGCCACCAGACGATGGCCGCAGATGCAACGCTGTCGGGCACGTCGAGACTCGGCGCGCCAAGACTCAAAGACCACCACAGCGACCACAGCACAAAGAACAGCCGCCAGGAGAATGCCGCGCGCCTCATCAGGAGACATCGGCCAGCTGGGCGTCTCGCGCTGCCCTCCACTCCGCGTAGTCGGCCGGATCTTTGGTGGCCTTCATGTGCGCGTCCAGGTGCGTCTCGCAGACGGCCACCCGAGCCGAGCCCATGATGCCCGGAGCCGAGCAGCGAACGCCTGTCGTGTCGTGGTGCCAAGTACAAAGGCCACGGTGGTCTTGGTACTCCTTCAATGCCATCAGAGCACTTCCTCCATTGTCTGTTTGATCTGGTTCGCCCGGTAGTCACGGCCGATCTGCTCAGCCCAACCAGGCTTGAGCGCGCCGCGCGTTGAGCCGGACGTGTGCCACGTGGTGATCGTTCCGCCAGGGAACCGTACACGCTGAGTCTCATGAGATCGGCTGCAAGGGCACTCCACCGGCAGGTCGGCCTCAGCCACCGTGCGAATCCGCTCAGTGACGGCACCGCAGTCTGGATGGGTACACTCGTACACGTAGATCATGGTTCCACCTTCGCTGATAGCGGCAGCACTTTGAACTCTCGGACGCCGGTGGCGATGAACTGCTTGTCCTCGGAGCCGAACGTGGTGACGTCCGCCACCTCATCCTCCACCGCGACTACGCGAGCGCGAATGGTCAGGGTGACGTCTTGTCCCAGGCCGTGGATGTCTCCGTCTCCGCGAACCGCGAACGGCCGCGCGATGGTGATCCGCGTGACGTTGGGTGTCATGCGCTCACCAGGAGCCGCCAAAGCTCTGCATCCAGTTCCACGCTGCGGCCAACGCTCCGAACGCGCCCAGCCACAGGCAGATCCTCGTTAGCCTCGTTGATCGTGATACGGACAGAACGACGGCCGCCACAATCACCGCAGTCACCTTGGCTTCCACCCACGCAGCAGGCGTGTGAAAGAATGGGTTGGACTCCGTTGCTCCGCTGGCCGTCGCCGTAGCTGTCGCCATCAAATCGGCCGTCTGGCCCAATGCCAAGCTCAACCATGCTGCGAACCTCCTCATTCCATGTCTCCAACCAGGTGAATCCGAACAGTGGCTCGGCCTTCGCGCGCTCCTCGCGCTGACGCAGTCCGGCCGCGAGTATCCCAAAAGTGGTTGCGAACCTCCTCATGGCGTCCAGTGGGAGAAGTGTGTGATCAACGCTCCGAGCGCGAAGCTGATGAGACACGCTATGGTCACCCACCAGACTGGGTGTCTTAGAAGCTCGAACGCCGTGACGAACGAGATGGTGGGCACCTGCCGTGTGAAGATGGCGATGCCCTCGTACACGAGTCCCACGGCCAGACCCTGGAAGATCAGCGCGAGCGCGAACCAGAACATGGACGCGTACAGGCGCCACCAGAAGGGTACGCTGGCCGGGATGTCCGTGACACTCATGGGTTGACCACCCGGTTGAACGGTTCCCAATCCACCGGTGGGACGACATGGGGACAACGTACAGAGCCGTCCTCAAGTCCCATCTCCTCACCCAAGAACTCGGGCGGGAGCAGATTGAAGTCAACCTCTGAGAGTGGCGTAAGCCGCTGAGCCCAGCCTATCGTATTCCAGAACGCATGGAACTCCGGCATGAACGTCCGCGCGTACTCCTCCTGGTACTCCTCGATGGCGTAGCTGGAGGCATTCTCGGGGTCAACTCCGGCCGCGAGCATGTGCTTCATCCGCAGGTAGATGTGGTGGGACTCGGCCTCAACGCTCGGCCGTATGATGCCGTGGAAGCAGTTGGAGCACAAGCCTTTCAGGTACGCCACCGACTCCCACTTGCCTGGAGTCGCGCCGAGCGTACCATCATCAACCTCGCCAGTGCGAACCTGTCGGTGGGCGATCCAAGCTTGGCCGGTCTGCATCAACTTCACGGCCTCCGAGTAGTCAACCCACCAGACGCGTCCGCACCTGTCGCAGGTGATCGGCCGTCTGCCGTTGTCCTCTTTGATGGGTCCAGGCATCAGACAGGCTCACCGCGCCTGCGTGCCAACGCAGCGCGCTCCTGAGCGTCTCTGTGAGCCTCGATTGAGGCCAGCCCGGTCAGGTTGAGGCCAGGCTCGAATTCCGCCTCATCCTCCGACTCAGGGCCAAACGCGTGAAGCTCCGTCGCGCGCCGATCCTCCAGCTGACGCTCCGTCAGAACTGGGTACTTGGCAAACACGATGGCTGTCTCCACCGGCCGCTCGGCCTCGCACTGGGCGAGGAATGCCTCAACAGCCGCCTCATGGTTGTACTTCATACGTAGCTCCAGCCTTGAGCCGTCCCTGCTTGTACGCATCTCGTTGTACAGCTTCCTTCCTTCCTCGATGGTGATCACGCCTTCTCCTCCTTGATGATGGACTGCAACTTCTTGATGACTTCCGATTTGCGCCGCCGAACTCCCATCAGTTTCCCATCCTTGGTGGGCCGTCTCGCGCCGGTGACTTTCCAATCGTCGCCGGAGCGCGCCGTGTCCTGGTAGCCCATCAGGTCTTGGATGACCTCGTCAGGCGTCCCGGCCATCATGTACTGTGCCATCTTGGTCTGGGCAGGCGTCAGTCCGGCCAGCGTGTAGACACTGTCCAACCCTTGGTTGAGCGCGTCCCGCAGAGCCTGGTGCGGCGCCAGCCGTTCGGCCCAGACCGCGCGCTGACGCTCCTCCACGGTGCCTTTGTCGTCCGCGATGAACTGCGCGGCCTCCTCAGCCAACTCGTCCAAGCTCTTGTGGGCGTACCACTCGGATTGAGCCAGCTGGCACATCATGAAGCCCAGCCGGTACGCGCCGGAGACGCCGTTGGGCATCTTGGACTCGTGGAACGCTGACTTGCTCGCGCCGGGAACGGTGTACCAGTGCTTGGTGGACGCGTCTCGCGCCTCCGGGAACTCCTTGTACAGCTGCTCCCACGTCTTGACCCACGTCATGCTATCGTCCATGTACCTCCTTCCTTCCTAGTTTCCGCTGATCCGCTGTTGGCGCCGTAGCTGTTCGATCCACCACTCTGGTGACGACAACGGGTGCTCGAACATCTGCGTGAGTGGGCTCAAGACCCACCCACGCTTGTCCTGAATGAGCCGCGCTCCTTCACGCGCTGTGGAGTGGATCGCGGTTGATGGGCTCGAAGTGTCGGCGCGTTCGGATGACTCCTCTGTGGTCACGGTATGCCTCCACTACAAGCTCTGACTTCGGCCGGGGATCTCGGGGTGTCGTCGTCCGGCTGGTGACGTTTGTCTTGGACTTCTTGCCCTCAGCCACGAGCGTTCTTGGCCTGCGGCCGGTGCTGTACGCGCTGGTACGGTGCGCCCACCTTCACGTCGATGGGCTTGCCGCCGAACCGCTCGGCCACCGTCATCCCGAACTTCCCACGGAGCCACTTGATGAACTTGGGCTTGTTCTGGCCCTCCGGTGGCTCCATCTCGCTGTACTCCGTCTGCCGCGCGGCAGCCGTCTTGCGCTGGGAGATCCGCTGTGGGTTCTTCATGCCTGCGACGCCAGCTTGCGGCCCAGGTTCTCCGCGATGAACACCGCGATCTCCGCGAAGCTCGCGCCGTTGTCGTTCAGCTTGGCCAGCCGCTTCTGACCGGCCTCACTCAGACCGTACTTCCTCGCGGCCGACTCACTGAGGTATCCGTTCCGCGCGCCTTCCTTGCCCATCTCATGGCCGAACGCGTGGGCCGCGTCGATGTAGCCCCAGCCGTTCGGGATCTCATGGCCGAACGCGTGGGCCGCGTCGATGTAGCCCCAGCCGTTCGGGTCAACGATCTGGCAGATCACGCCCAGGCAGCAGTATCCGTATCCCACCTGATCCGCCTTGGCCTTGTAGATGTCTTCCCGCAACGAGCCGTTCGCCTGCTCGTACTTCCCGGACACCAGCGCCTTGATCCAGTCGCGCACTCGCGCCTCTGTCTTGGGGCCCATCTGCCGCACGAAAATGTTGTCGCTCATACATCGCTCCTTCCTAGACCTTGGGCCAGAATCTCCATGGCGGTTGGCCCGTTCCGCCTGTCCTGCGCGGCCTTCTCCAGCCGCTCCGCAACCAGGACATCCGGGTGTACCGGACGCCTGGTGAACTTGCCCTTACGCCGGTTCTGCGTTCGGCCGCGAGCCGAAGCTGAAGTGCTCGTCATCCTTGCTCCTCTCAAACGTGGCCGTCAACTTGATGCGCTTGCCCTTGATGCCGTCCGCAGGCTCGAATGGGAACAGCTTGCTCGGGACGGAGCACCAGACCTTGTTACCATCGTCCAGCTTGACCAGCATCTTCCGGGTGGTTCCAAAGTCTGACTCCACCCACTTCTCGCCTTTGATCACGCCGTACACCGTCACGCGGCCGGTCGGAGCCGGAGTGGTCGGGACAACCTCGGTGGCCGCCTCAGCAGCCTTCCGCGCTGCGTTCTCCGCGCGCTTGGCCGCGATCTTGACGACAGCCGCCGTCTGGCCTGGGGTCAGTTCCCAGTTCTTGATCAGGTAGTCCATTCGGTGTCTGGGTCCAGTGACTCCATGAAGCTCGCCGCCTCCGGGTTGGCCTCACGCCACGCCGCGAGCTTGGCCGCCTTCTTGGCTGCGTCAGCCGCCTTCGCCGCGCGATCCTTGATGTACTTCATCCTGAACTCGCTGATCGTCAGCCCGAGCTTGTTCTCCACGCACTCGTGGCCGATGCAGATGACCTCGTTGGTGGGCTTGTGTAGCACGCTCCACGCGTACCGGACGGTGACGTTGCCGCAGTGGTCGCAGACGTGAGGCCAGCGGCCTCCGCTCAACGTCGCCGGGTCGCAGACGGAGCCGTTGCCGAACGCTGTCTTCATCCGCGCGATCTCGGCGCGCCAGAACGCCATCGCCTCATCGTACATCTGGCGTGACGCCTCGATGCTGATGTACGGAACCGCGATGAACTGTGGCCGAGGCAACTTCAGATCCCACTCCTCCAGCGCCTCATAATCTCCAGGGACGAATCCGCTGGGCTTGTGGTTGACCTTGTATCCGTCCGTAAGCTCTGGGAAGTCGCTCATCTGACGGCCTTGGCCGCTGCAATCGCGCGCGCCTTCCGGCTGATTTCGGACTTCCAGTCGTTCTGCATCCACTCACGCTGCTGGCGCAACCGCGCCATCTCGCGCATGATCTGCTCGCCGTGCCGCTCGCCGTTCCGCTGCGCTGAAGTTCTCATACCAAGTATGATAAACGGCCTTCTCGCAAAAAACAACCCCATTTTGGAACTATTTTGAATCAATCTTGAGTTGCTCGTTCCAGCCCTCGCTGGAGAACTCGGGTTGATCCAGAAGCTCGTCTGCGTACGCGTAGACCTCGGCCAACTCAGGATCGTAGTCACCCTCCACCGGCCGAGTCGCGCCGGGATATGGCCAGTAGTTGCTGGGATCGTGCGGGTGGGCGTGGACGTGTACCATCGGGTCAGGGTCATCGCACTGGCACAGGCTCCAGTGGCCGTTTGCGCCCTCGCAATGTTCGTGGTCGAGCTTGAGACAGGCCGGGCAGACGTACCGGCTTTCAACGGTCATCCGCAGAAGCCACCGAATCAACGCCGCTTCCACCCGGAAGTAGATGCGGTGTCGAGTCGGTGGCAGTATGGGCTTACTCAAGCCGTTCCGTCTGTGTACTGGACGATGGCGGCCATGACCTGGGCCATGATGAGTGGAAGCGCGTGTCCTTCTTGTCGGTCGTCACGTACACCTCAAGCCGCTCCGGGAATTGCATGGCCTCCGGCTCGGCTTCCGGCTTCCTGCCGAAGATGGCGTCAAGCTCATGTGACACGTTCGACCTCCTTGTGCAACGGGCAGATGTCTAGGTGGGCTTGGAAGTAGTCGGCCGCTCTGCGAAGTGTCGCCGGAGTCTCGCGTAAGAGTCCACGGTTACAGTTCGAGCAGAGCAGACCACGTACACTGGCTCTGAGCCACTTCTTGTAGCGACCACACGCATGATGGTGGTCCACAGCCAGTGCTCTTTTCGCTGGCGGTCGGCCGCAGATAGCGCAGCGACCATTCTGAACCTCGAAGATGGCGGCATACTCGCCGGGTTGAAGCCCATAAATCTTGAGGTACTCCGCATCGGTCACCCGACCTGGTTGAGTGGGTGCATTCGGAGGAGCCGCGCGAGCTTGGCGCCGATCAGCCGATCAAAGCCTTCCGAAGTCTCGCAGGCTTCAAGCTCCTCCGCGTCCATGACCACCTGTCGTGAGGCCAGGTTCCGGTACCACGTCACGCGCGCTCGCAACTCCTCGTTGATGAGCGCCTGCTCCGCGAGCTTGTCCGCCAACGCCTCCAGCTGATCCTCCGTCTTGTTCCACATTTGCAGCGCGTCCATGGCCTGTTCCTTCCAATAGTCTCGCTGGTTGGCCAGGGCCATCTTGTCCGGCGTGATGACCTCGATGACGATGGGCTCAGCCTTGGCCATTCGACTCCTCCTTGGTCTCAACGGTGAACTCCTGGGTGGTGCCGAATACCTCGGCCACGTCTGCGCGCTCCTTCAAGAACGCGTTGAGGCTCGCGGCGTCCGGGAATTGGAGCCGCGTTGTCTGGTCGCTGTAAGCCGGGATGCTGACGATGTACTTCATGCAGCCGCCTCCTTGGCTTCGCGCTTCTTGCGCAGGTACTCCGCTAGTCCTGCCGGCAGCCCACGCTTAGGCTTGCCCGACTCCTCCGTTGGGTGCTTTGCCCCGCCCACCGCTGCGCGTGTCTGCTTTGGTTCAGCGTTGGGCCTCTTGCCGACTCGCGCCGCGAGCCGTTCGTTGACCTCAGCCAGCTGCTGCTCGCTGATGTCCGCCCCGGCCGCACCCCAGCATAGACCATCCTCCGGGTGATCGCAGTAGGGCTGGCGGTGCATCGGCTTGATGACGAACTGCGGGTTGGCCTTCAGCGTGTCGCGGAGCGTCATGTTGACCTCCCCCATCGACACGCAGTACTGGTGGCGCGATGCGTACTGGCTGAGCGTCACGTGGGTGACGACAGACTCCTTGGTCATCTGATCTTGCTCCCCATGCGCTCAAGGATGCCGCCGAGCCGGTACAGGCCGTTGGCCGCGCGATCCAACGTCCCACCGATCTTGTTCGCATCCTCGACCACATCCGCAATCCGGGTGAACGCCTCCGCGATCTTCTCGTGGGCGATTGCCTGTCGGTGTAGGTCTGTCTCGATGGCTTCCAGCAGGTGCATAACGGCGTCGTCCATTAGCGCACCACCTGGATCGTGCCGTCCGGGTTGACGCGGTACTGGAATGGAGCCTCCGGCCGCTTGCCGTATCTGTCCTCCAGCCGAGCCGCCACCGGCCGCTGCATGTCCCTGGTGTACTGGTTCCGCGACAGCTGCTTGCTCTTCACTTCGGTTCTCCTGGTGGGGGTGGACGTGGACGAGGGTATCATCGGTTGGGTCAGCCGTCCAGTCCAAGACCTATCTGGTTAGTTTTTGGTAAAGACTTCTTAACAGCTGGCGCCTGCTTGGGTTGGGTGATGATGCTCGCCGTCTCCGGCCTCCACCCGCGCGACCTCGCCAGCGCCATCGCCGCGTCCACGGTGTTCGACAGTCCCATCAGAAGTGGCTTGCCGTCCCTGTCCGTCAACCGATACGCCGCGCTCAGGTGGTTGTGGCCCATGACCACGTTGTCCACCTTCTCGACTCTGACGATGGCGCCGCGTGTAGGAAGCTCGGGTTGGGAGTCCACGTGGCGCGGCCTGTCGCCTATCTCAATCCAGACGGCAGGCCCACTCAAAAAGGGATCTCTTCATAGCTGGTGAGATCCGCCCGGAACGTCAGGACGCCGGGAACGTCGAACGTCAACGTGCCTCCGGTGTCCGTGAATGCCTCCTTCAAGTCGGGTCGCCCGAAGTCGGCCATGATCTGACTCGCCGTGTGTAGCATGTACCACTTCGCTTCCGCGAGGATGGCGGCCTTGAGCCGGTCTTGAAGTTCCGCGATGGTTGCCTCAGCCTTCTTCACAGCTGATGGGTCTGCGCCGCGCTCCTTGGCTGCCGCGATCTTGGCCGGAGCCGCCGCGATCCGCTCGCGCCACTCCTTGAGTTCCTCAGGGCTGGCGCGGTGCATCTTCCACACCTGCGCCTTCTCGTACACCTGGTGCTCCGACAGTAGCTCGGTGATGTCGCCACTCATTGGCTTCACCGGCACGCGCGGAACCTCTGGCGCCGCTTTGGCGTAGCCTTCGGCCGGAGGTTCGATGCTGGCGCCGCGTCTCGCCGCGTCAGCCTTCATCGCGTCCAACACGGCCTTTGTCGTTGGGTTCGTCATACGTCAACCTCCATTCCTTTCAGAGCCCAGACCTTGGGCCCACCGAAGTTTCCGCCTCCAGATCGAACGAGCGCGCCAGCTTCCGCCATCTTGGTGGCAGCTGCGTGGAGCGTTGTCGGGGTGATGCCATCGGCCTTAGCAGCCGCCTCAAGCTCACTCACGGTCATTGGGCCGTTCACGAGCATGTCGCGTAGGAACTGAACAGCCTCCGCGCGCTTGGGCGCGTCTCGCAGGTCGTCCATCACCAGCTGGTCGGCCGTCATGTCGCTCTCGCCGTCCCATCGGAACACTCCGACATCCTCACTGTCCTCGATGTGGTACACCCAAGACTTCCCTGACCGCGCCAGGTTGCTCTTGGCGTGGGCGAAGATCCGGCTGCCCTCCGGGTCGATGGGATTCTTGGCGACGATCATGGCCGAGCGCGTAGCACCGATGATGCCGATGGAGCCACCACCACGGTAAATCGCCGCGTTGCCCGAGAGTTTGTTGAAGTGGCGAACGAACGCGATGGTACAGCCAGTCTCCTCCGCGAGCTTGCGAAGTGGCGCCATCACCTGCGACCTGATTGCCTGGTCGCGGTGCGTGTCCACCGTCTCGTCTAGGACGGCCATGAGCGGGTCAACGATCATGAACCGCGCCTGCTCCTGCTCGATGGTTCGCCGGATGTACGGCATATGCTTCACGATCTCCACGCCGAACTCCTCGCCAGGAGTCGGCCGGATGTCCTCGATGGCGACGATGCGGCCCATATCCGCGCCCTGAGCGTGTAGCCGGGGCTGAATCGTCTCGCCAAGGCTGTCCTCAACGGAGATGACGACCGTGTTGAACTCCTGGCCCCACTGGTTCATGCTCTTGTCGGGATTCGGCATCCCGCGCGACCATCGCGCCGCGAGATCCAACAACAGCGTGGACTTACCCAGGCCAGGATCACCGTCAAGGATCACAAGCTTGCCAGCCGGGAAGTACGGATACCACAGCCACCGCGTATGCTCACGCTGAACGTCAGACATACGAGTGCCTGGAACGTAGTCGGGGTCAAGCTCTGAGGCTGGCGTAGGCTGCTGAGCAGCGGCCTTCGCCTTGATGCGCGCTTGGAACTTCTCGTTGCCTTCCACCGTGGCGTCCGGTTCGTACCGCGCCGCGTTCTTGGCGATCCGGCCAAGCTCGAAGTCGGACAGTGGCGGATCGTACCGCTTGTCTGCGCGCAGCGCCGTGAAGATGGTTTCCTCATCCATCCCCAGCCGCCGCATCGCGCTGGCCTGCCTGAACGCCGTGTCGTTGCGCTTCCCCTTCGGAATGGGGCCTTCCAGTGTCTGGGAGACGGACACCGACCGCTGCGCCATCTCCAGGATCTCAGCCGGGATCTTGGCGAACGGCACGGTGTAGTCCACGGCCCACTCATACAGGTGACCATCCGGGTGTATGCTCGGTGGCGCTACAACGTAGCCTCCGTCAGCCCGGAAGTCCAAGCCTGGCGACATGCCCGCCCGGTTCCCCAGCGGTTCTGACGGCAGCTGGAAGTAGATGTGGGTGCCGCGTCCAGTCGAGACGGCTGGCGTAAGCGGCAGGGCCAGGTTGAGAGCCGCCAAGCTCTCAGCGCCCATCTCACCGTCCACGTCGAACACGACAACGCCGGACGGACGGCCGCACGCAATACCGATGTTCGCGTTGGGCTCGTCCGTCCACCACTTCTCGATGATGGCCTCATCCCGGCTGGCGTCGTGGACGCCGTGCGATCCGGGTACCGGCCGCTTCGCTCGGGGCTGGAGTGGGAAGACAGCCAGCCCATGTCGCGCGTACGCTAAGGCTGCCTCCCTCAGCGTCACCCGAGTCTCTTTCCACGCTCGGTGGACTTGTCTGCGAACTCCATGGCCTTGGCGTACTCCTCATCGTAGGTGCCGCACTCGCGCATCTTGGTTCGGTAGTAACACACGATGCTGATGCGCTCCGTGCCGCACTCCTCGTGGGTGTGGGCAATCCGCTCGCCGCAGACGTTACAGGTCATCACGGTGTTGCCGTGCCAATCGTGCGCGTCCATCAGGAGCGTGTCGCCGTCCTGAAGGTCAACGCTCACGCCGTACTCCGGGAACGTGAGCATCCCACCGGTGTACGAGCCGCGCCGGAGGACAGTCACGTTGCTGAATCCCTCCGGGAGATCGCCGCTGTCCTGGTGGACGCCGGTGGGGTAGCTGTTGTTGACGGTCACCGTGCTGAACGGTGTGTCGTGGATGATCCACTCGGCCTGCGTCCGGTTCACGACCTCCATCTGAACAGCGTACCGCTCCGGGACGTGCTCACGGTACAGCGCGCCGATGTGCTGGAACAGTGGCTGGAGTGACTCAAACTTCTCGGCCTCCGAGCCTGTCCAAGCCGTCAGCCGACAGTACTGCTTCGCTCCGGCCGGGTCAAACGCGCCGATGATGGCGCTGGAAACGGTGTCTGACGTACTCGTTCGAGTGCCCGCCTTCTCACCGCCGTGCTTCGGCGCCACCCTGCGGTAGCCAGAAGCGTTCCCACGGTTGTGGCTCTCGAACTTCCGAAGCTCATGGAGTGTCGGGTAGACGGCATCTCTCAACTCCTGCGGGATCGCTCCAGGGATGTAGATGCAGAGTGGCTTGCCGTCCGGCCGCTCGACACGCGCCGCCTGCGTCAGGACAACGCCGAAGTCTCGCGGGTCAAGTAGCTTGCCAACCTTCGCCTCCAGCGCGTCTGGCGCGATCTTGGACTTGACTCGAAGCGTGATCATGCGATCTCCTTGATGATGTCGGCCGCGATGATGTCAGCCGGGTGGTACGTTGGGATGATCGTAGCTCGCTGATCTGTCGCCAGAGCGCGAGCCTTGGAAGCGCGACTCTTGACCCAGGTGGCGTCCTGCGTCCCGGTTCCGTTCAGCTTCGCGCGCTGCTCGCGCCGCTCGGCCAGAAGCTCCTCTGGCGCTTCGAGGTAGAACAGCTTGAGCGTGTAACCGGCCGCGCGTACCGCGTTGAAGAACCGGAGGTTGGCCAGCCTGTCTCCCTCCGCAAAGATGGGGGACACGCCTTGGGATCCCAGGAACTCCGTGAATGGGATGGCCTTCTCGATCACCGACATGGACAGCGCGTCCGTGCCGCTGAACGCTCCGCGCTGGCCGCCGTACTCGATGGCCTTTCGCTCCCCATCCTTCATCCAGAGTGAGTGGGCAAATGGTTGAAGCACCGGACGCGGCACAACGCCCAGCTGGAACCGTATCCATCGCATGGTTGTCGTCTTGCCTGCGCCCGGTGCGCCGATCAGGTAAATGAACTTCAAGCTCGCCTCCTTCAGGGTGGTAAAGCTCCAAACGTCGAGCCGTCCCGACTAACGGCTGATCACTTCGCCGGTTCGAGCGTAGTGACTGGCGCGATGCCTGTCCACACCCTTCCAGCCGTTGAACTCGCCCAGGTAAGCTCGCGGCAGGACGGCCGCGCGCGCCTCCCAGACTGGCTTGATGTGAGGCTGAACTCGCCAATCGGCCTCCGCAGCGTTCATCTGCGCGAGGATGTCGTCAATGCCTTTGCCGTTGTAGTACCGGCCGTCAGCCATCGCGTGGAAGTCGCAGAGACACGTCTCAAGCTCCTCGATGGCGATGGGTAGGCCACGCCGCGCGAGAAGGTCTTGGAGGATCCAGCCCTGCTCATCCAGCTGCCGGATCGCGGCCGGACTGTTACCGTGGACGACGTCAAAGAACAGCGCCAGACCTTGCCGTGGGCCGGTGCTGTTCTCGTTTCCCATGTCTGGCGGTTCGAGCGGCCAGCCGTTGGACTTCATCAAGACCTCGGCCAGCTTGTAGCCTGCCCAGCGCCCGTTTCCGCGAACAGTCTGGACCAGCTTCACCATGCGGCGCCAACTCTCCTTCGGATCTGGAGTCAGCGCCTCCTTGAAGAACGCCGTCAGGGTGCCGTGCATCTCGATGACCTTCGCCCACGACTCAAAGTGGAGGGTCATCGGCAGGCCTCCGCGCAAGCCGCGCCGCTCCACGTCCGTGGGTAGCTTGGCGGCTGCTCCCTGTACGTTGTCGCCCGGTTCTGGGGCCACCTGAAACACGGCCTCGCTGGACGGCAGGGAGTGGTACGCGACGTACATGACGCTGCGCCACAGAGCCTGTTCCGGTTCCATGTCCCTCTCCAACCACTTGAGGAGAGGGTAGGCCGGGTCAATGTCCAGCGAGGAGATCTGGAGCCGCGCGAACGCGGTCAGGTCGTCTACGCGCTTGAGGTTCATCGGGTGGAGTCCAGCATCCCGATCAGCCTGTCCACTCTCGCGCGCTCCGCGAGGTAGTCAGACCGAAGCTGCTGAGGGTGCTCCACGGAGCCGAGCGCCTGAGCCAGCGCGCCGTACAACGGATGCTCCACCCCATCGGGGATGCGAGCAAACGCGTGGTCAGGGTTGGGAACCGCACCAGGCACCGCGTCGTGCCAGACGTTGTCGTGGCCGAGCAGACGGCCGGTGTAGTTGTCGCGAACCCACACGGTGTGGCCGAACGTGGTAACGTCTCGAACGACTATGACGTCAATCACGCTTCCGCCTTCGCCAGCGCCGTCCGCGTGTAGACGCCAGCTTGGAACGCAGACAGAAGCTCGTTGCCCTTATCCGCCTTGATGGCATCCTGAAGCTCCAGGAAGCTCGCCTCAGTCTCCTCCGGGGTGGGCGGCAACGTCCGCTCGCTCATAGCCAGGATGGTCTTGCCCACCGACTCGATGCCCCAGAACTTCTGGAGCGCCTTCACGCGAGCCATGAACGCGTTGTAGTCGTCCACCGCGTACATGAGGATGACCTCGTGGAATCCCTGGGCCTTGGCGACACCGCTCACGGTCTTGAGCTTCTTCATCGCCTCTGCCTGCGCTTCGGGATCGTACGTGGCGTGGTCAGCGAACTTCGCCGCCGTCTCCTCCAGCTTGGCCTCCGAGACGGCACCGGCCTCAGCCTGCAACGTCTCCAGCGTGTCGATGTCGAAGCCAGTCCCAAAGAAGTCTGTCTGCTCGATGCCCGCCACGATCTTCCGGGTGCGGCTGGGCTTGGCTCCGGCCGCGATCAGCTTGGCCAGTAGCTCCTTGTCGTACTC
>Ga0070730_10001404_pt1 | contig 23345 bp, 22 predicted proteins | sample Coa_R1_3_FD_66447 | JGI IMG/M metagenome (GOLD analysis project Ga0070730, IMG submission 66447) | Surface soil microbial communities from Centralia Pennsylvania, which are recovering from an underground coalmine fire - Coalmine... | ecosystem: Environmental > Terrestrial > Soil > Unclassified ... | reverse complement strand
TGAGATCAAAACCTGCATCCAACGGCGCCATCTCGCTCATGCGCCGCCCTGGTCGTCATCGACCGGATCAAGTGGTCGCCATGCGTCGGAATCCATGGTCGCCTTCACCGGAATGCGCAGGCAAGCTCCTGATGGGAAATTTTTAAGCGCTTTCGCAGGATCCGGACCTGTACGCGATCGTTCAGGTCGAACTTATTGCGCGCGCCAGTAAAATGGCGTCGGTGCATGGGGTGTCTCCTTTTGGGTGAATGGATGCGCCGGGCAGACAAGGTATCTGGCCTAAGGGGGACTACCCCAACTCCTGGCCTAAGTTTTTCTGCCTTCGGTGAGACAACCTGACATCGCGACTTGTGTTCCGGCTGCCGGCAAAGCTATTTCGTCCGATACTTATCAAGCTGTCATCGATGCTGGCTCAGCACTCTTTTCGTCGCTACGTGGACTCCTGCTCTGGCCAGCGCCTCTGCGATTGCTATTAGTCCTGAGGATCGACGCGGCCGAAGCCGGACAGAACAATATGGCGCGTGTCCTGCCAACGATCGCCGATGCTTGTCGCGCGTTGAGCCGGAAAACGTTCGGGCCGTCACGCAGATCGGCCGGCATTTGATCCGACAATATTGACGGACAATCTCGGCTTACTCTTGCCTTCAGGAGGTACCTTCCTTGCGGGTGCGGCGATCAGTCCATCCCGGATCGCTTGTTTGCGCGCCAGCTTGCGCGATCGCCTCACCGCTTCAGCCTTCTTTCTTGTTATCCTGTCGGAGGGCTTCTCGTAGAAGCGACGGCGGCGCATCTCCCGGAACACACCTTCACGCTGCATTCTCTTCTTCAGAACGCGAAGTGCCTGCTCGACATCATTGTCTCGGACAAATACTTGCACCGGGCTTGCTCCTCGGACGTGGAATTCGTTGTGGTCGATAGGAGGCCACCGAGATCAAGAAAGCCGGGAAGAAGGCGCCGGCACTGGCGAGCCGAGATTCGGCTAACGAGGACGGCCTTTTGCAGGCGGCGGATTGATTTCCGCGATCTTGTGAAGACAATCGGCCTCGGTATCGTGCGGCCCGGAGACGAACGTACCGCTCACTTTTGTGCTGTACCATCCGGCTTCGACGCCAAGTCGAAGCGACTCTTCGATAGTGACGCGGCGCGGCGTTAAATTCTGCATGGAAAATCGCTTTCTTGTAGGCGTTCAACCATCGAACGCTGTCAGGGGGTTGGCCGCTTGGAAGATCACGACTTTGGCTCAGCTGTTGTGGACAGCCGCGCGAAGTCGGCAAATATGGCGGCCACGAGGTCGCGATGATGCGTGTCGGCGGGCGAGAGACCTGCTGCGTATAAATTCAGCACATAACTTGCTTTTGCGACCGCTTCCGGCCACGACGTTGCTGGGATTAACATAAGTTCATTCTCGAGCGCGGCCTGCCGCTCGCGAAGGACTCGCGCGCTGCTTTCTGCGTCGGCCAGCGATCGTCTCAAGTCGGTCGCCTTCTGCGCGGCTCTGCCGCGGTGCCTGTCGAGATCGAGCGGCTCGTCAGTCATCGGGCGTGGACGCGTCGATGCGTTGCGCGTCGGACAAGTCGACCGAGCCGATGGAAATCATCTCCATCGTTGCATTGCGTGGTGGCGCCGCGGGAACCACGATCATCGTGGCGACACGGCGGTAAGCAGCAAACGACAATCCTTCGATCATCTCCTCGTCGGTGATGACCTCGTAATCTCCCGGCGGCAGCGACCGATCGATGCCATTAATCCGGAACGAGTGCTTGAACGTGATAGTTTCCCGTCGCGAGCGTGTGGTCATCGCCAGACGCAATCCGAAGACGGCTTCGGACCGGTTCGAGTATTATCCATCGAGGGACGGTGCGCTCTCTCACTCCAATTAGCCAGTGTTTTCTTGAGAATTTACGGCGCAGGCGAGATTAAATCCTCGCGTTACATTGTATTCGGCTTGTTTCGTTGCCATTTTAAGCATGCAAGTACCATTGCGGTCGAGTGTCGCGGGGCCTCGCGGCCGGAACTCGCACCAGCGCGCTTCGGGCATTCTGCCATTTCCCGAACAATGCAATCGGAACGGGCCCCACAGCATGAAGATCCGCGTCGATCGTGGCGACTGCTGAGGAGGAAGCTTTCGATCGAGCCGATTCACCTTGTTGATCCGGCATTGCCGTCGGCGCTTTTGTGCTGCTGCTGCTAGTCATGCGGCCCATTTGCTTCGCGGCCGATAGGCAGTGGTGCCGCATGCAAGAGAGCGCATCGCCTGTTTGAAGGCGCGGTAGGAACTTATCCGGCTGTGGCAGCTTGGACTTGGTTAGCGGGAGTGTGCAGTTGAAAATCCTTCTCGTCGAGGACGAGCCATTCATCCTGATGGACATCGAACTGCAGCTACAGCAGGACTCTCATTTCGTCGTTTCGGCTTCAGATGCTGACAAAGCCATCGTCGTTTTGCGGAATGAAGCAGTGGACCTCGTATTGAGCGATATCGATATGCCGGGCTCAATGGACGGGATCGGGTTGGCAGCCGCCGTGCGCGATCGATGGCCATCTGTAAGGATCGTTCTCATGTCAGGAAAGCAGCGTCCGACTTTGGACGAACTTCCGTCCAAAACCCGGTTTATGTCGAAGCCATTCAACAAATCGCAGCTCTTGCAGGCCGTTCGTGCGTGGTAAGTTGGGTATTTTGAACGATCCATCGACCGAGGACGCCGGGATGGTCTACGTCGCTAGGCTCGTAGGCCGGCGGTGGAAAGGCGGGTTGTGGGCGTAATCGAACGAAATAATGTTCATGTTCGGGGATCAGGCGAGATAGCCATGATGTTCGCCCATGGGTTCGGCTGCGACCAGAACATGTGGCGGTTCGTCGAACCTGCCTTTGCAAGCGATTTCAGAACGGTCCTCTTTGACCATGTCGGTGCTGGCGGGTCCGATCTGAAGGCTTACAGCAACTCGAAGTATTCGACACTGGGCGGATATGCCGACGATGTGGTCGAGATTGGCCACGAGATCGGTCTGAAGGATGCAGTCTTCGTCGGTCACTCGGTGAGCTGCATGATTGGCGTGCTGGCCCAGCAACGGGCTCCAGGCATGTTCGGGAGACTGGTGATGATCGGGCCGTCGGCTCGATACATTGACGATGGCGATTACGTCGGGGGATTTAGCGAAACCCAGATCGAGGAGCTCTTGCAGTTTCTCGAATCAAACCATATGGGTTGGTCGGCGCAAATGGCACCGGTAATCATGGGCAATCCAGACCGACCCGAACTCGGTGAGGAGCTGACCAACAGCTTCTGCAGGACCGATCCCGAAATCGCAAAAGCGTTTGCGCGCGTTACCTTCAAGTCCGACAATCGCGCGGACCTGGCCAAGGTCGATATCCCAACGCTCGTGCTTCAATGCAGCGAGGACATCGTTGCCTCAAAACCAGTGGGTGAATTTGTTCACCATAGCATACCCGACAGCGAAATGGTGATACTGGAGGCGACCGGTCATTGCCCCAACCTGAGCGCGCCCGACGAAGCTATTTCCGTCATGCGCGCGTTTGTCTGAGCTTGCCGTGCGTGATCCGCGGATCGATGATTACCAGGACATGATCGAGAATTCGCTGTGCGGCTACCTTACGCTGCAGACGAATGGTCGCATCGAACTTGTGAACCAGACGCTGCTCGGATGGGTTGGCCGCGGCCCGGATGAGATGATTGGCAAGCGATTCAGCGACTTTCTCAACATAGCGGGCCGCATCTATTATGAGACCCACTTGGCGCCGTTGCTGAGGATGCAAGGTTACTTCAACGAGTTCGCCATCGACATGCTTAAGGCTGATGGTGGGCTGATCCAATTGATATGCAATGCGCTGGAACGACGCGGCACCGAGGGCCAGCCCACCTTTATTCGACTTGCGATGTTTAAGGCTACAGATCGGCGTCGTTACGAACAGGAACTGTTGCAGGCTCGCGAAGTAGCAACCAGCAGTCTGGCAAGCGAGCGCGAGGCGTCGGAATTGCGCGAACAGTTCATCGCAGTGCTGGGTCACGACCTGCGTAATCCGCTGGCGTCGATAAGTGCCGGGGCAAGAATAATCGGGCGCGATGCGAAGACGGAAAAGGAGCATCAAGTCGTTGCGATGATGCAGACGACCATCATGCGCATGGCAGGCCTGATCGACAACGTGCTCGATTTTGCGCGTGGACGACTTGGTGGGGGAATCACTCTTGATCGCAACGACCGCGTCCTGCTCGAGCCCGTTCTGCACCAGGTCATCTACGAATTGCGGCTGTCTTCACCGGGCCGTCAAATCGATGCCGTCTACGCGATCAAAGCACCGGCGAATTGCGACAGATCTCGAGTCGGCCAGTTGGTTTCCAATCTGGTTGGGAATGCGCTCAGCCACGGGTCAGCAAACGAGGCTGTACGCGTGCATGCGGAAACAACCGATGGATTGTTCCGATTTTCCGTTGCGAACGGAGGTGAGCCCATTCCCGAAGCGGCTATGTTAAAGTTGTTCGAGCCATTTTTCCGGGGCGAAATGCGCGCCAGCCGACAGGGCTTGGGGCTCGGCTTGCACATTGCCTCACAAATCGCCAAGGCTCACGACGGCGTCCTGTCCGCAACGTCGACCCCTACGGAAACAAAATTCACCTTCGAGATGCCGCTTCGGTGATTGGCGGCGATGCGCGGTGCCCTGTTTCGAGTGCCACACCCATATTCACACTGTTCACGCTCATTCAGGGGGACGTTTCGGTCCTCAGTCGATCGAGGGTGCCAGAGCATGGAAACCAGGGGGCGTAAACATTCGACGCGGTGCGCTGGTGGGACGATTGGCGAAACAGGCCCTATCACGCGAGTGTCAGCTATTGGCCATCAGAGGGTGCTTCGCGCGTGCGCCAGCGAAGCAGAATGGAGGGATCCGACTCCGCCAACACCTTCCTTGCAAATTTGACGACTTCTCGCGCGCGCTCGATCTGCTCATGATCATAGTCGCCGGTATCGATCAATGGGCGCAGTCACCAGGCCTTCAGCAGCCTCCGACCTAGGAACATAGCTCCGGTTTCGGAGCTTTGGACGAAATGAATTGTCCGCAATGCAGGCAGCCGATGATTCTGTCAGGAAAGACTTTTTTCTGCGTCCCGTGTCGGGAATTCGTGTTGTTCTTCGCAGTCTCAAAGCGATTTGATCCTGATGCCGTTTCTCGTCCAGATTGGCTCAATGGTCGTGGTGATGCGCTCCGCAGCAGAAGCCCTGAGGCAGTTCGACATGTACGTTGTCATTCGGCCTGCAATATTTGGGAGCCGATTGACAGTCAAAGCCGGAAAAGCACGATCTGAGCAAACGACCTCCGGGGCTACCCGGCGAACGGACATTCTTAGGGTTCGTCGGCATGTCTCAAAGGTGCCAATAGCCGGAAAATAGCAGTACTCATGCGACCGCCGCGACTGAGCCAAGTGGCACATCCAACGAGTAGATGAATCCACCCGGTTCGTAAACGAGTTGGACCTGACCGGTCAATTGTTGGCCGAGAGAGCCCATCATTCTCGTGCCGAAGCTTCGCCTTTTTGGAGGCTCGACCGCCGGACCTCCCCTTTCCGTCCAAACAAGGCGGAGTCTCTGCTTCAACTCGTCTATCGTCCATGCGATTTCCACGCGGCCTGTCGGGACGGACAGAGCTCCAAATTTAGTAGTATTGGTGCACAGCTCGTTGAACGTCATCGCAAGTGCAATGACGGCTACAGAGGTAATCCTGATATCCGGTCCGTTGAAATGAAAGCGTCTGTCCCCCTGGCTGTCATAGGGCTCCGTCGCACTGCTTAACGTGTGCGTAAGGCTCGCGTTTGCCCAACTGACCTGCATCAGCAAATCGTGGGCCCGTCCTAACGCGATCAGCCTGCCTTCCATCGCCTTCTGTCCGTGCTCGATACTTGACGCTCCACGGAAACTCTGGGACGCGATCGCGCTGACCATGGCAAGGGTATTCTTGACGCGATGATGAAGTTCCCCGAGTATCAGCTTTTGCAATTTGTGGGCGGCATCGCGCTGCTCGGCTTCGATCCCAGCCTGAATTAGTAGGGCCTGCGCGTCTGTCCCGGCTTGTTCGAGCAGAAGGCGAAGGCTGTCGTTCTCCGCTGAGAGGACGGCCTCTTGTGCGGATCGGGACGAGGGATCAACCGTCTCCATGGCGTGCAGCGCCTGATCCGCCGGCCAATCGGTTGCGTTCGGAACGATCCTTAGTGCGCCCGCGCCCACCATCGCCTGCAACTCGGTAATCATTTGCTCGACGCCAAGCGGTTTGCCGAAGAACCGGCTGTCCGCGGGCCTTTCCGCGTCAGATGGCTTCACTTGACCGGAAACCAGTATGATCTTGATTGAGGGCCAGCGTTCGTGCACCGCGTGGGCGAGCTTCAGGCCGTCCATGCCGCCGGGCATTTGAATATCGGTGAACAGCAGGGAGACGTCCGAGCGAGACTCGAGAATCGACATTGCCTCGTCGGCATTGACGGCCTCGATGGGGCAGAACCCGGCATCCTCCACAAGATCGACCGCGCGCATGCGCAGAATCATCTCGTCTTCCACGACGAGTACGTTCGGCACCTGAGTTGAATCTGTCGACATGGATAACCTCACTCTCTCACAGGGAGCCGATTTGAGTTGCCCGAAGCGAACGTTGGTACAGCGATCGTCCGGCCGTTTAGCGCCTGCCGAGCGCCACGACATCGATCATTGCTGCGCCTTTCAAGCAAGGATAGCGAGCTAATTCGCAGCGCTCGACAGCGTGTCATCTCGAGCGATGACAGGCACCATGACTCGAGCGAATTAGGCGGGCAGACGTGATAGAGGCTCATCGCGCAATCGTTTCATGAGCATCAGCAAATGCGGCGGCATCCCAGGGGGCTTCGGCTTCATACAAATGGCCAGCTATTCACCGATTTCCTTGCAGATCGCCACGTTTGGAGGCGGCTGATCTCAACGTCGCCCTGCTGTGCGGAACAAGTCATGAAGTATCCGATACGTCGGCAAGAGAAATGGATGAGACGGGACCCGCTGCTATCGGCGGGCGGTCACAAGACGGGCTTCCAGGATTTTCGCTCCAGAGCCCGCGTTTCGCAAACAGGATGCGGCGAAATCTGGCCAGACCTGTGTTGAGCAATTCGAGGCAGAGGCTCGCACCTCAAGCCGGTCGCCCTTGGCCAGCACCGCAACATCATCCGTTTGCACTTTGGGAGCAAACCCGGGCAAGGCGATTACCGACGCTCCGAGGAGCGCGAGTACTGCAAGGGCTGACAGTGATTTGACCATTTGGGGCTGCTGACTTTTTCATCTTCGATCCCTCCACTTTTGGGGGTCGGCAATACAACAACCAAAACGAGAATAAGTTCCTTTATAGCAATCTGTACTTGTCCAATTCATTCGGCCTTTCTTGTTGCCGACTTCAGCTGCGGGTCGACGGGATCGAAAACGGCCTTGAGAATTGATGCGTCCACGAGGGGCGAACGCGAGGGCAACGCGTGACGTAACGGACCCGCAGGCCGGCGCTCGCTTTACCTGGGAAACTCAAGTTATCGTCAACATCGCGGGCGGAGGCCCTTGTGTCTCAGTGGCGCAGGCTTATGTGAGCAGCGGCTAGCACTCGTTCATTGCGACTGCCAATCCAGAAATAATCAAAAAGGCAAGGAGGATCGCATGCAATTCCGTCCGCTCCACGACCGCGTCGTGGTCAAGCGCATCGACGCCGAAGACAAAACCGCTGGCGGCATCATCATTCCTGACACAGCCAAGGAAAAGCCGTCCCAGGGCGAAGTCATCGCCGTTGGTCCGGGCGGCCGCGACGAAGCCGGCAAGCTGATCCCGATCGACCTCAAGGTCGGCGACCGCGTGCTGTTCGGCAAGTGGTCGGGCAACGAGGTCAAGCTCGATGGTCAGGAACTTCTGATCATGAAGGAGAGCGACGTCATGGGTGTTCTCACCGATCTGCCCGCCGCCAAGAAGAAGGCCGCGTAAGCGCGGCCAGTTCTCCTTATCCTGAGGAGCCGGCGCAGCCGGCATCTCGAAGGATGAGGCCGAAAGCTAAAATCTCGTCCCTCGAGAACTCGCGCGGTTGCGCGGCCTGTGGGATTGGGACCGTCGAAAACGGAGATCATTATGTCAGCCAAAGAAGTCAAATTCGGCGTCGAAGCCCGCGATCGCATGCTGCGCGGTGTCGACATCCTCAATAACGCGGTCAAGGTGACGCTTGGCCCGAAGGGCCGCAACGTGGTGCTCGACAAGTCGTTCGGCGCTCCTCGCATCACCAAGGACGGCGTCACCGTCGCCAAGGAGATCGAGCTCGACGACAAGTTCGAGAACATGGGCGCCCAGATGGTCCGCGAAGTGGCCTCTAAGGCGGCGGATGCGGCCGGCGACGGCACGACCACCGCGACCGTGCTCGCGGCTGCGATCGTCCGTGAAGGCGCCAAGTCGGTTGCCGCCGGCATGAACCCGATGGACCTCAAGCGCGGTATCGACCTCGCGGTCGAAGCCGTGGTTGCGGACCTCGTCAAGAACTCCAAGAAAGTCACCTCGAACGAGGAGATCGCCCAGGTCGGTACCATTTCCTCCAACGGCGACGTGGAAATCGGCAAGTTCCTCGCGGACGCCATGAAGAAGGTCGGCAATGAGGGCGTGATCACGGTCGAGGAAGCCAAGTCGCTCGAGACCGAACTCGAGGTCGTCGAAGGCATGCAGTTCGACCGCGGCTACATCTCTCCCTACTTCGTCACCAACGCCGACAAGATGCGCGTGGAAATGGAAGATGCCTACGTCTTGATTAACGAGAAGAAGCTATCTCAGTTGAACGAATTGCTTCCGTTGCTGGAAGCCGTAGTGCAAAGTGGCAAGCCTCTTGTGATAATCGCCGAAGACGTCGAAGGCGAGGCTTTGGCCACACTGGTCGTCAACCGTCTACGCGGTGGCCTCAAGGTCGCCGCCGTAAAGGCGCCGGGCTTCGGTGACCGCCGCAAGGCCATGCTGCAGGACCTCGCGGTTCTGACCGGCGGTCAGGCGATTTCGGAAGATCTCGGCATCAAGATGGAGAACGTTACGCTCGCCATGCTCGGTCGCGCCAAGAAGGTGATGATCGACAAGGAGAACACAACCATCATCAGCGGCGCCGGCAAGAAGGCCGACATCGAGGCACGGGTCAATCAGATCAAGGCGCAGATCGAGGGAACCACCTCGGACTACGACCGTGAGAAGCTGCAGGAGCGTCTGGCCAAGCTTGCGGGTGGCGTCGCGGTGATCCGCGTCGGCGGCGCGACCGAGGTCGAGGTGAAGGAGCGCAAGGATCGCGTTGATGACGCGATGCATGCGACCCGTGCGGCGGTTGAAGAAGGCATCGTGCCGGGCGGTGGCGTCGCCCTGCTCCGTGCTTCCCAGCACCTCAAAGGGCTTCGCACCAAGAACGACGACCAGAAGACCGGCGTCGAGATCGTCCGCAAGGCGCTGTCCTATCCGGCCCGCCAGATCGCGATCAATGCCGGTGAAGACGGCTCGGTGATCGTCGGCAAAATCCTGGAGAAGGACCAATACTCCTACGGCTTTGACTCCCAGACCGGCGAATACGTCAACCTGATCTCCAAGGGCATCATCGATCCGACCAAGGTTGTTCGCGTAGCCATCCAGAACGCGGCCTCCGTTGCCGCGCTGTTGATCACCACCGAAGCCATGGTGGCCGAAGTGCCGAAGAAAAACGCGAGTGCCGGCGCTGGCGGCATGCCTCCGGGTGGAGGCATGGGTGGTATGGATTTCTAACTCCAACCGTTCAGTGCTCAAAAGAAAAAGAAAGGTCCGGCAGCGATGCCTGGCCTTTCTGTCGTCGACGATGATAACGGCATGGAGTTGACGGGGTCTCAGGCAAGTAAGCCTGACATTTAAACACACCGATTTCAAGGATGGCGCGACAACCCGGACTGGACCATCGAGAAATATGCGCGTGGTATAAGCGAGTGCGATCCCTGGAACGAAATAGTCAAGATCGCTAGCCCAACAACGTGCGGACCTTATTGGCGGCGTCATAAATTTCGATCTGGAGTCTCGGATAAGCCGACTTCAGCTCCCGGCCCGATGTTTCAGCAGCCTCGGCAGTGTCGAACTCTGACTTGAAGTGGCCATCGACGATCGTCGCGAACCCTTCGGTGGGAGGCCAGTCGGCTCGCACCGCCTTCTTCGGCTCCGGCTCGTCAATTGAGAGAACAGGTTTTTTCATCGTTGCTTCTTCGCGGTTGCTCATTGCCTATGAAATGCCGGCGGCAAAGGTTCGCGCACGAGTTCGGTTAAATTCAGATCCTCGCCGCTTTCCGTGATGTCCGAGAACAATACCTCGACAAAGGGATGCTGTCGGTTGGACGCGGCGCCTCGCTGGTATTTTCCGCTTACGATTCGCTGAAGCGCGGCAAGGTTCAGCTTGCCAAGCGCGTTATATTGATCACGGAGCAGACTTTGTCGTCCTCCGCGATGCTCGACGGACTCCGCCCAGACGTCCAGTACCTTGCGGCCTACAAACGCCTCGACCCGTTCAGCTCCATCCAGGGCAAAAAGCCGCAGCCCGTCCATGTTATGGGGTCCGTCATCGATGCTGAATTGTGCAAGTGACATCGAAAATCCTCCTATGCTCAGCATTCATTCACATCGGCAGTCCGTCGCGAACTGCGCCTCCCTCGTTATCCCACCGCAACAAAGCCGCAGCGCCGGATCTCGCATCGCCAGCCGTGTCTTTCAAAGGCACGCCACCGGATTCATTCTTGTGCTTGTGCAGAAATCGGGCGATCTGCCCGCGGAGCGCCGCTGTCTCCCACAATTTTCCGACCGACCCGGCGGTATCGAAGATCTCCCGTTGCAGCGACGTCGGCAAGCTGTTCCATTGCATGATGATCGCCGCGCCGAGACAGCGCAAAACCTGCTCTTCTTCGGCAGCAAGGACCTCGCCGCGGGTCCGGTCCGATTCGTCAACGTGCACGGCATCATGATAAGCATCTGCGAGGCTACGCTCGTTATTCGCCAGAGCGACGAAGCGGTCCTCCAGGTCTTGGTATTTTTGGCTTTCCTCAACGTCAGCCGAGCTCTTGACGAGTTGACCGTACTCAGCTGCTTTCACGCGATACTGCCGGGATTTGAACATGCTGACCCCTTTCGTTTTGAAGTCGCGCCAATTCGAACGCCCGCATGGGTGGCACCATCTCGTCGGTGGACCCGGAGGGGCCACCGACCGGCCTTCATCTGGCCGGTGCATCGCCCTTGCCGAGGAAATGCTCGTGAATTTCTGCGGCGTTGCGAAGGATCATTGCCTTGTTCATCGCCCTCGTACGCCGAATTCCCGGCGGCATTTCGCGAGCTGCATTCAGGGCGGCCGTCGCCCTAACGTTCAGTTCGTCAGCTAGCGATGCCAAGGGTCGTTTGACCACAAACGAACTTTTTGCCTGAGCTGACAGCGGGACTCTGTCGAGGTGAATTACCACCGAATAAGCATCACAGCGGCGACCAACAGCACAAGAAAGATCGGCAGTAATATCGGGGGCACGAGCCACTCCCGAATACTGAATTTGTTGACATATGACATATTGACCGCCTTTGGTCGCGGCGGGAGCGCGAAGCTCTCAGTCACCGATAACGGCCGGGGGGCGCGCGGTGATATCAGACATATGGTGACCTTTCGCCGGATAACGAGGCTCTGCGCGACTTATTTATTCGGCCGGGATGGCCCGCATTGTAATCCGATTTCAGCGTAGCCACATAGATGAGAGCGCAGCCTTTCGGCGTTGCGGTGAGGACTGTGGCCATCGAAATATCTGGTGCAGATCGTGCGCAGGCCGGCACGGATCTCGTGCACTGGCAACTTGATCGGTTCCAGGCAATGATTGCGTTCCCAAATTATAGCCGCTCCTACGACCGAACCCGGCATGCCGTGCGGTTCTGGGGATATGATAGCGCAATGGAGGCATCCTTCTTCATAAACGAGGCCGCGCTCCGGCACATCCAGCCAGATACCCGCCCCGACGAGGCCGGTTTCCTGAACGCGTTCGATTCCAACCGTGACCGGATATGCGCTGCTGCCGCCAAGGTTTATGTTCGCGGAAGCAGGGGTTCTTACGACCTGGTCGCCCATAATTTCTGAAACGAAAATCCGGTGGCCGTTGCCTGAACGGGCGCTCGATGTACGGCCGCCTCTCCAAATGAAACCAGACGCCCCCCATTCTCGTCCCACAAGGCGAGCGGTGCACACTGCAAGCTCTGGAACAGGGTGATTCGTCCGACGGCAGCGAGCTGCGGGTGATCGCGCAATACATCCGGCAACCGATAACAAGGAATTCGACTGCACAGGTGATGGACGTGGTGAACGCCGATGTTCGCCGTGAACCAACGCAGGACACCCGGCAGGTGATAGTACGAACTGCCATGCAGCGCGGCTTCGTGAAAACGCCAGGCCTCACCGCGGGACCAGGACGTGTACTCGAACTGGTGCTGGACATAGAACAGCCAGACGCCGATCGATGCAGCCAGAATCATGATGGGCAGATGCACCAGCAGATAAGGTCCCACGCCGACCAGCCGGATCATCCCAGCGATCAGAATCGCGATGGCGGCGTTCGTACCCATCGTACTCAGCCAGGGCGCCCAGCCGTTTCGCATCATCCCGATCGGCAACCGATGCCGCAGGATGAACAAATAGGCAGGACCTATGCCGAACATCACGATCGGATGCCGATACAGGCGATAAAGTATCTGGCGCCATCGCGGTCGCGCGACAAACTCGCGGACCGTCAATACGTCGATGTCGCCGACGCCTCTCTGATCGAGATTGCCTGAGCTCGCATGATGGCGCGCATGGTTCCGTCGCCAGTAATCGTAAGGCGTGAGGGTCACAACGCCGATCGCGCGGCCGACCCAGTCGTTCGCAAGGCGACCGTGAAAGAACGCGCCGTGACCGCAATCATGCTGGATCATGAAGAGACGGACGACCAGGGCCGCCGCGGGCACCATCAGCAGCAGAGCACTCCAATGGCCGTGAACAAGAACGATCGATATCACGGCCCAGATGATAAAGAAGGGCCCCGCTGTGATCGTCAGCTCGAACACGCCACGCGCGTTGTTGGGCTTCGCGATAACGCGCGAGCTGTTGCGCCAGCACGCGCTCCTCTGGTCGGCTTTCAAACATCTCTGGACTGCTTTCGAACATGTGCATTCAAAGCACGTTTATTCGCCGCCCCTTCCGGGACCGCGTCACGCGGGCCCGCGCAGCGCTGACGGCATCGACGAGCCGATCATCTCGCGCAGCGACAAATGCCGTGATGAGATTCACTTTCGGCTCCTGGTCGAGAGACCGCTCCCCGAACCCGGACACTGATCCATTTCTCGATATTTTACTGAGCAATATTGCTCAGCCTGGAATCCAGGCGTCGCAGGGCAATTTTCGGCGAGAGTGAGCAAAATTGCACAGCGCAGACGTGCCGACATGATAATTTTGTGACGGGTGCTGCAAGCTGACCTTTGGCATCTAAGAATGGTCTTTGGTGCGCAACCCTCACGGAGTCCATTTTTTAGCCGCACAAAGGAAAGAGGCCGCGAACTGAGGGCAACCTGAAAGGTTCATCGTGACGCCGAAGGTCAAAGAGCATACCTGCACGGCCTGCAACGGAACGGGCTTCCCCACTGTGAAGCAGCCCATGCTGGCAACTCACAAGATCTATCCGGAAAAGTGCACGATTTGCGCGGGGAAAGGAAGAATTGCGGACAGCACCGACTGAGGCGGCGTTAACGCTTGTCCGACCCACAAAGCGACTCAATTCCGCAGGACCATTGGTCGCGGCGCTCACGCCCTTGGCGTTGGACAACCGGGAACCGCGATCTGCGAGCCGATAGGCGCGCCTTCCTGATCCGGTCACGTAGCCCGTCTAATTCCTGCATTTGAGTTCTTAGATTGGCTGTCGTGTTGGCAATCGCTGTAAGGCGCGGGTCAATGACGTTTCCAGCGCGCTTTTGAAGAGAACTCATTTGAACGCCCCACCAACTAAAATGAGATCGTCGATATTGGGACAGTATGCTTTCCCGAGTCCAAGGCTGCTGATCAATATTGCTCACATCGGAAAAGTTAATGAATCAAACAGACCGCTAAATCTGGTTTGCCGGACGGCCACGCGGGGTGTACTCGCGGGAACCAAGCCACCACGAATTGGTTGGCCCGGAGGTAGATTCGTTTCAGGATCAGGTAGAGCCGCAATTTCCCCTTCCATGAAGCGACCGCCGCGGGCGTCCATGCGCAAGGCTCGCCGGCGCAAAACAGCCAAGTTCCCTAATATGCTGGCCGCCGGATCTGCTAAACTAAGGTCAACACCGGGCGCAAGGGCCTCATGTCAAAAGCGGCGAAAAGCTTGTTTGATCCAAATCTCTTTCTCGCCAAGGTCAGCGAGGGCACAACCATATTGAATTTTGAAAAGAACGCGGTCGTTTTTTCGCAGGGGGACGCCGCAGATTCTGTTTTCTACATCCAAAAGGGAAAGATCAAGGTTCTCGTTGTCTCCGAGCAGGGCAAGGAAGCCGTGGTCGGAATCATGGAGCCCGGACAATTCTTCGGCGAAGGATGCCTGAATGGCCATCCCTTGCGAATTTCAACAACGACGGCAATGGAAGAATGCGTGGTCACTTCCATCACGAAAGCCGCGATGCTCGCGGCACTCAAAAGCGAGCCACAGTTTTCCGAATTGTTCATGGCATATCTTCTAAGTCGAAACAGCCGCATCGAAGAAGACCTAATAGACCAGTTATTCAATTCGAGCGAGAAACGGCTCGCGCGTCTTCTCCTGCTTCTGGCAAATTTCGGAAAGGATGGCGCCCCACAGCCCATCACCACGCAGGTTAGCCAGGAGACGCTTGCCGAGATGATCGGCACAACCCGCTCCCGTGTCAGTTTTTTCATGAACAAGTTTCGCAAGCTCGGCTTCATCACCTATAATGGAAAGATCGAAGTTCATAGTTCGCTCTTGAACGCGGTTTTGTATGACAAGCCCGAAATTAAGAGCGACGAGTGAGGCGGCTGGGCGGAAGGATCGACGGGGCACGTCAGGCCGCCGTTTTGGTTTGAAGCGGTGACGACCGTGGGCAGGAGGGCGCTCCAGCGGATCGAGAATGGCTTTGGCGATCCTCCCGACGGTGACGGACGATGCGCCGGCAACCGTAACTATTGCGGCGCCACGGTAGGCCTCGATGGCGCGATCTGCCCGGCGGGCCCGATTCCCGACGGCGTGGGCCCCGAAAAGTTCGCGGTCTATGCACATGCAAACTCGGCGGCAGTGTTTGAAAAGTTGAATGGAACGCCAGTTAGCCAGTTAGCCATTAAAGGCGCGCAGCTTAGAAGAGCGGGGCGCCTGGGGATTCCGGGCGAATACGGGACCCGAGCCGGAAATTGTTTTGCCCGTTTGCGGAAGTTCTTTTCCGTTCCCGTTTTGCGATCTGTTCTCAGCGGTCGGCTTGGGTGCTGTCCGTGTTCAACCCCATTTGTCTTAAGTGAAATTATGAGGTGCCCTAAATCGATTTTGGAACGCGGACTGACCTGTTAAATTGATCCCCATCACCGCCCGGACTTGGCCAACATCGGTGACTGAGAGACGCTCCGCGCTCCCGCCCAATGGGAACGTAACTAAATGCGTTATTATTTCGATCAGCGAGACTGGGACGGACTCTGCGTTGATGACGAAGGGACGGAGCTGCGCAGCCTGGAAGCCGTGCAGAAAGAAGCAACTGACTCCCTGGCAGACGCAATACGGGAGGTGTTACGCTGGCCCATTAGGGCGGGAGGAATTTCGATAGAGGTCCGGGACCACAAGGGGCAAGTCATGTCCGTCCGGTTCTCCATCGAGATTGAGGTCGGCCGCAAGAATTGAGGCCGCCTCAGTTAGTAGCCGCCAACGCGATCTACTTCTCAAGAAAGCGCGACAGGCCAACTAACTCGACCTGCAGCCATGGAAATAGCGATGGACCGGATCGCGCTGGCCGTCCTCTTCTTTCTCGCGGCTAGCTCAGTTGGATCGAGGACATGGAGTAAGGCTGCCCCGCGCGCAGGGACGAAATACGAATTAGATGGACTTCGGGGCAAATTAAGCGCGTAGTCCTTTACATCACCGCGCTGTCATATGGCCCATATCGGTGACTGAGAGTCCGGTAACGCTCCCGCCCAATATTGGAAGGAGTGTCTATGACTTGGCTCTTCAACAAATCCCCGACACTGTACGAACGCCTCACCCAAGAAAAGAAGCGACTCGAAGCCGAAGCGAGTCGGTCCGATCCCGGCCTAACCCGCAACAAGCTTCTGGAGAAGATTCGTCAGCTTGATGTCGCGTCGCATATTAATGGGTGGCTGGCATCGCCTGGGTTACGTGCTCCAAGCCGAACGGTACATTGAGTCCACGTCACCATGGACCCCTTGGATTTTAAGTTCGCCAACAATCTTCGGCCGCCCTGTTCCAGATGTGGTAGGCCATTGGTGTTGACGAGGATCGAGCCGGATAAAGCCGGGTTTGATCGGAGAATCTACTATTGTGCGCATTGCCAATCGGCGGAATCTATCATAGCGCGCGTCTGAATAGGGCCGTCTCAGTTAGCAGCCTAAATTCGGAGTGTCCCAGTTCGGTTACGCCTCGGGCGAGCGAACTATTCAGCAAACACGAACACCTGAGAGCGCTCCGCCATCGACGCGATTGTTGTAAAGAGGATTCCCGGCGACAAGGACTCGCCTGAGTTACGCAAGAAGATCGCCAGCGCGATCACCGAATGCGCAGGCGGTGGAACGCGCTCACTGATCGACTTTCAGGATGCTGGCATGAAGAGCTTGCCGAGTCCACCCAACCCTCTAGGCCGATATGGCAGGTCTGGCGGCGGACATGATTGACGCGCCTTCACACGGCTTTCAATGCCGCAACTCAGATTGTAGAGCGGAATACGTGGCGGTGCTTAAGAGCAAGGCGTAAGGGTCACAACGCCGATCGCGCGGCCGACCCAGTCGTTCGCACGGCGGCCGTGAAAGAACGCGCGGTGGCCGCAATCATGCTGGATCATGAAGAGACGGAGGACCAGCCGCAGGCACCATCAGCAGGAAGCCACTCCAATGGCCGTGGGCGAGAACAACCCACATCAAGGCCCAGATGATAAAGAAGGGCCCCGCTGTGATCGTTAGCTCGAACACGCCGCGCGCGTTGTTAGGCTCGCGATCGCGCGCGAGCTGTTGCGCCAGCACGCATCACCACCGGGATCTCAGTCAAAGGCGGAAGGAAACTTGCCCATGCGGAAGATGACCGTAGGCTCGTCATCATAGTCGCCCATTTCCGGATCCCCGGTGGATGAGAAGGCAACGACGCCGAGTTTGCTCGGCGCCAGTCGCTCCGCCGTTCGGACGGCCGCTGTCGCCGATTTACAGGGTATGGGAGCATCGGCCTTGAGATTGCTGCCTCGGCCGGCGTTGAATGACTGGACGAAATAAATCGTTTCGCGGGCCATCACCTCTCCTCGCATCATGGGTCGAACGCACTTGCATGCCGCGCCTTGCCTTCGCGGAGATCGCAACTAGGCCCGCATCGCCTGCATCAGCGCCGAGATATTGACGGTCGCAAAATTGGAGTAAGTATCCGATACCGCGTATGGCAGAATGATCTGGTCGTTGTGCTTTATGGCGCCGCACGTATAGACGACGTTGGGGACGTATCCTTCGCGTTCGGATGGTCCGGGCCGCAACAACGGCTCGCTTGAACGCGCTAGCACCTTGGAGGGATCGCGCTTGTCGAGCAGCGCCGCGCCGATCGAATATTTCCGGACCGGCCCCACACCGTGCGTGAGCAGCAGCCAGCCTTCGTCCAGTTCGATCGGTGAGCCGCAGTTGCCGATCTGCACGAACTCCCAGGGAAATTGCGGCTTGAGGATGGCCAGGCCGCCTTCCCAAGTGTACAGGTCGTCCGAATAGACGAGATAGAGATTCTCGTTGTCCTGTCGCGCGATCATGGCGTATTTGCCGTCGATCCTGCGCGGGAACAGCGCCATGCCCTTGTTGCGCGCGGCGGCGCCTTGGAGGGGCGACATCCGAAACGTCAGGAAGTCGCTGGTCTCGATCAATTCGGACCGGATCGCCGTGCCCTTGTAGGCAGTATAGGTCGCGTAATAGGTCTTCCGGCCGCCATCGGTGAACTGGACGAAGCGGGCATCTTCGATGCCGTGCGACTGGGAGTCCGTTACCGGAAAGATGACGCGTTCGCTGATATCCTGATCCGGCCTGAAGACGAGCTCCACCTCGTCGCCGATCGGTCCCGGCATCGAATGCCCGAGCCGGGGACTCGACGCGAGCCTGGCCGTGGAATCGATCGCGATGCTGCCGTCGGCCCCGACGGTGCCGGCGCGGAAGGTTAGTGACGACACGTGTCCTTCGCCGACGGCACGCAGACTGAGAACAAAGCGCAGGCTGCCGGTCGACGTCCCCGACTGGTCGGGGTGCGGTACGATGCTCGGATTGAACAGGGCCGACGCTTCGAACGAATACTCGTTCATGAAATAGGCGCCGACGAGTTGGCGCTGGGTTTCGGAGAAACCGCCATGCGCCGCGAAGGCCTCCTCCATCTCGTCGGCACGGAGCTCGAACGTCTCCAGCAGGTTGCGATGCCGGCCCTCGAAATTATTCAGCACATCCTCGAGCTGGCTGGCCGCAACCTCCGGCTCAAGCGCGAGAACGCGTTCGACGATGTGGTTGGCGCGTGCCTTGTCGGTCGGGTTGAGATCGCGCGGCTCCGTCGCCGGCTTGAACGGGCGTACAATGACGCGCGCGGGATCGGGCCGCAAATAAAGCGCCTGTCTATGCAGAAATGTGGCGTGCAACGGCGTGCCCTCGGTTGGTCGGAACGGGCATTAAATCAAGCGCCAACGGCGTGAATCGCCACGGCAGTTGTCAGGCTGACATTGATGCGAGCTTGCTGCCGAATCTCGGCAAGACCCAACAGATAGCACACAACCGACTCGCCCCCCCGATTTTCGTTGGCACGATCGGGATGCAGTCCGTCCCGGCAACTGCCGGTCGTGACATCGACGAGCGCGAGCGAAAGGTCGTTGCTGCCGAGAAACCAGGCGAAGACGTTGGCGGCGATGGACTTCCATTCGGCATCACCGCTCGCGCGCCACGCCGTCAGGCAGGCGGCAATCGTCGCCGTCGCTTCGACCGGCTGCTGATCGAAAGTACGAGGGGATTTCCGGAGTTCGCCGAAACTGGCCGTACCAACCGGCCGGAAATACCCCGCCGATGCCGTTTGTTGTGTCATCAGCCAACGCAGCGATCTCAGGCCGGCGTCGACATAGCCCGGTGTCTGCGTCGCCATGCCCGTCGCTATCAAGGCCTGCGGCAGTCGCGCGTTGTCGTAGGCGAGGCCTTCCTCGAACCACTTCCAGTCCGGCGTCTCGACCGAGGCGAGGCTCGACATCAATCTTTCGGCGAGCGCACGACGAATCTCGCAGGCTTGATGATCATCGGGAGCCGCAGCGCAATAAGCGTCGAGACCCAGCAGCGTGAACGCCGACGCGCGGGGCGAATGAAAGGTTTTCACGATCGGCAGTGCAGCAGCGAACAAGGCGGCCGCCCATCGGCGCCGTGACGGACTGGCATCCTTGCGCGCGCATTCACCCAACGCCCACAGCGTCCGTCCGTGGCTGTCTTCGGAGCCTTTGTCTTCAAGCCAGGTCCGATTGAAGCCCATGAAGTTGCGGAAGCGCCCGCTGTCCGGGTTCCAGGCATGCTGCACGAAGGCGGCAAAACGCGCGGTCAGCGCATCCGCAAGGGGCTGCTCGCCCGGTCCGTTGAGGGCACAGGCCAATAACAGCGCGCGAGCGTTGTCGTCCACGCAATAGCCATGCGAGCGATCCGGCACCGAATGTACGGCGTGCTGGAACAGGCCGGTATCATCGCACATCGACAGAAAATGACCGGTTTGCATGGCCGGCACCGCGGGGCCGTGCGGCGCGATCGTGTCCGGCTCGCCGCGCGCGATGACCTTCAGCCAATGTCCATGCCGCGCATTCTCAAAGACAGCCAAATAACGTTCGGCGGTGCGCTCCCATGTCATCGATCGGCTGGCCGCGTAGGCCCGCTCGCGCATCGCTTGCCGGCGAGGACCGTCGGTCAGCAATTGGGCAATTTCGCTGCCGATCGCTGCCACATCGCCAAAGGGAACCAGAACGCCGCGTCCGTCGGCCAGCAATTCGCGCGCATGCCAATAAGGCGTCGACACGACCGGTTTTCCCAGGCCAAAGCTGTAGGCCAGCGTGCCCGACGTCATCTGCGCTTCGTTGAGATAGGGCGTAACATACACGTCGCACATTGAAATGAATTCGAGCAACGTGGACTGGTCGACAAACTTGTCGAGGAACACGACCTGCTTCTCGATGCCGAGTTGCTGCACGCGCGTCAGCAGGCTCTGGCGATAGGCTTCACCCTGATCCCGAACCAGATTGGGATGGGTCGCGCCGAGCACCACATAGACCGCGTCGGGGCGTCGTTTCAGGATCGAGGGCATGGCGTCGATCATGACTTCGATGCCCTTGCTGGGGGACAGCAGACCGAATGTCAGAATGACGGAACGGCCGCCGAATCCGAGCTTGGCCCTTGCCACGTCCGGCTCGACAAACGGAAAGTCGGGAATGCCATGGGCGATGACTTCGATTTTTTCGTCTGGCACATGATAGACGCCGCGCAGCAGCTCGCGTCCCTTGTTGGCCATCACGATGATCCTCGAGGACCCTTCGACGATGCGTTCCATCACCGCACGTTGACCCACGGTCGGCTTGGCGAGCACCGTGTGCAGCGTCGTCACGACCGGCATGGTGAGGCGCGAAAGCAGCTCGAGGATGCTGGCGCCCGCCTCTCCGCCAAAAATTCCGAACTCGTGCTGCAGACAGGCGATATCGAAACGGCCGGCGTTCAGAAAGTCCGCCGCACGACAATAGTCCTCGATCGCGTCATCCTTGACCTGGAAGGCGACGGAAGCGGGATAATGATAGACCTGACCGTGGTCGGTCATCGCCACGATACAAGTCTCGAGATTCGGCCGGGACCCCGAGATCGCGCGTTGCAGGTCGGTCGTAAATGTCGCGATTCCACAGCGGCGTGGCAGCGAGTTGCCGATCACCGCGATCCTGCGGAGCGACGTCACGTTCGCACCTGGGCAAGGTCCATCAGCGCCGGAGCGGCAGTGGCAGCGGCGCGTCGTGAAACAGTATTGACCGATGACTCGCCGAGCCGCTGCAACAGCGAACCGATCGGCGCGGTTGCCGGATAGGCGACGAGCGCGGTCAACCCATTGACGCCGACTTCGATGCTGGTGGGGCCGCCGGCGACGAAGACCGCCTGTCCTATCGATGCCGCGACCAGTCCGATCGCGGCGTGGCCGTCGAGAACAAGAACCCAGGTCTCTGCTTCGGCGAGCAACGCCCAGCTTGAGCCCTCGGGCAGATCAAGCCGCTCGAGAATGAAATATCGGCTGGCGACGAGAACCGTCCGCTCAGCCGTCAGGCGGGTCGGCTTTTGCGCAGGTCGAAGCGGCCATGCGTTGGCCACCGCCACGCCATTGTCTTCGTGCAATTCGCGCTGACTGCCATAGTCGAACAGGCGGAATGTAGTGTCGCTGCGCTGTTGAACTTCGGCCAGCACGATGCCGGCACCGAGAGCGTGGATCGTGCCGGCCGGGATGAAGATGACATCGCCTTTCTCGACCGGACGCCATCGAACCAGTTCGACGATCGAGCCGTCGTGGATCGACGCGCGTAACTCCTGCGGCGTTACTCGGCGCTCCAATCCAACGCCGATCCGCGAGCCCGGTTCTGCCGAGATGATGTACCATGCCTCGGTCTTGCCGTTCAGCATTCCCATCGCGCGCGCGTAAGTATCATCCGGATGGACCTGGATGGACAATGGCTTGCTAGTGAACAGCAGCTTGAGCAGCAAGGCAGGAATCGGAGCGTCGTTGTCGGCCCGCTCGAACCACAGCTCTCCCACGGCATCAACCGTACCGTCGATGCCGCTCCAGGGCTGCAGATCGCTAACCCCCCACGGCTTGCGAACGGCTCGCACGGAGGCGTGTTCGACAGGCATATTTCTCCTGACCCAAGAAACGCACAAGGCGCGCCAGACGCCCACGTCCAAGCGACGTGCGGTCAGTCGATGTCGTTCATAGGATTGACGAGGCTAAGGCGTCGCGTTCCGGGACACGCCTTATTGCAAAGAACAGCTTGCGCTAATCATCCATATGGATACTGCGGCACCCAATATCAACCTCTCCGCGGTGCGCGCCGTCGATATACCGGAAAAGATCGCTTTCTCGCCGGACGGGTCATGGGAGCTGACCGACCAACTTTCAGAGAGTCGCCCCCTGCGTTCGCCAGTCACCGTTGGTGGCTGTTTGTTGTGCTGCGTGGGGTCACAGCGAGGCAGGGAAGGATGTCTGGGCGTTTTTTCAGCAGAAAGACCCGCCAAAAGTCGCGCGACCCGATCAGTTGTCCCGCCTTCAAGGTGGGGCGCCGGCCGGCGGCGGGGTTGCTGGCATTGCAGCCGTGCGCTGGCTCAAGGTCGAACGTGTGTCTCGACGCCAAGGCAAAACATCTAGCGAGGCCTCAAAAATAATCGCCGCTATCAAACTGAATTGCATCAACAGCCATTTTAGCTGTTCTTCTAAGCAAGCCGCGGAAAATGATGGCACCCTCAGCCCGCGATCTTAGAAGTGAAGCGCGATGCTTCCATCCCCGTCAATTGCACGGCGAGCCTAGGCCGGGCCGCCGATGACCTGTCAGGCCCGCCAGCTGCGAAGCGAGGGTGCGGCACGCGCCCGCCTTAACAGGGCGGCGGCGGTCCGGCCCAATTGAAGGGAGTGGGCGTCCTTCGCAGTGACTGCACTACAAGCTGAGCCCCCTGTTCCTTCCAAATGTCCACTCGATGCCACCGTCGTCGCGCATAAGGCCGCCGATATGCTGGCCAATGCGCTTCTCGAGGAGGGGTTGCCAGGGCACGAGCTGAAAGCCAAGCCCGTTGTCGATCATGGCGAAGCGTCCGCTGACAAGACTGGCGACGCCAGCGAGGCGGCCGCTGATATACTCACCGGCATTTGCTGGCATGTACGTTAGGCCGCGCTCTCTTGCCATCTGATGGCCGGCACGCTCAACCTCCTGTCGCCCAAGAGTCGACAAGGTGCCAACAGGGATGTGAACGTTGCCATCTTTTGCCGTCGCAAGGCCCATCTCAACAAGTTGCCGAGCCCGACGACTGATAGCTCTGTTGACATCTCTGCCAAAGCCGATGTCTCGAAGGTGCGAACGGTCGT
>Ga0070730_10001403_pt1 | contig 23364 bp, 25 predicted proteins | sample Coa_R1_3_FD_66447 | JGI IMG/M metagenome (GOLD analysis project Ga0070730, IMG submission 66447) | Surface soil microbial communities from Centralia Pennsylvania, which are recovering from an underground coalmine fire - Coalmine... | ecosystem: Environmental > Terrestrial > Soil > Unclassified ... | reverse complement strand
GCAGAGTCCTCCGGCCGGTACGCGCGGCAACAAGGCGCGAAGCGCCCCTCGCGGGGGGTCGCCGCGGGAAGGAGCGCGCAGCGAGCCTGCGAGCGGAGCAGCGACTGGCGGCGGGGGGCCGCAGGCTCCCCCGACCCGGACGAGTACGCGACCAGCAACTTCGTGGGCACTCCCGACCCGGACGTGTGCAGGGCGCGCAACTTAGCCGGCTCGCCCGACCCGGACGAGTACGCGACCAGCAACTTCGTGGGCTCTCCCGACCCGGACGTGTGCAGGGCGCGCAACTTCGCCGGCTCGCCCGACCCGGACGAGTACGCGACCAGCAACTTCGCCGGCTCCCCCGACCCGTATGCGTTAGCCACTTGCAACATGCGTCTCGTCGCGGATGCCCTTCAGGGTCTTCATGACGTTGTTCTCGCCGCGGCCGAAGTAGTCGTGCAGGCGCATGTATTCGGCGTGCAGGCGTTCATAGACCAGGTGGGCGGCGGGGTCCGGGGCGTACACGACTGGGGCGAGGCTGGCCATGTGAGCGGCGGCCTCCACGATCGTGTCGTAGCCGCCCGCCTGCGAACCGGCGGCGACGGCGCCGAACATGGCCGAGCCGAGCGCCGGCGTCTGGCTGGAGCCAGAGACCTTGAGCGGCATGCCAGTCACGTCGGCATAGATCTGCATGAGCAGCCGGTTGTGCTCCGGCAGCCCGCCGCAGGCGTACAGCTCGTCCACCGGCACGCCGTGCGCGACGAAGTTGCGGATGATGGTCTGGGTGCCAAAGGCCGTGGCCTCGATCAACGCGCGGTAGATCTCCTCGGGTCGCGTAGCCAGCGTCAAACCGATTAGAACACCCGAAAGGTCGACGTCGACCAGCACCGAACGGTTCCCGTTCGACCAGTCGAGCGCCAGCAGCCCACTCTGTCCGGGCGCAAGTAAGGCCGCCTTCGCCTCGAGCAGCGCATGGAGGTCCAGGTTCCGCTGCCGGGCTTCCTCCCAGTACGCGGCCGGCACGCACGTCTCGACAAACCAGGCGAAGATGTCGCCGACCGCCGACTGGCCGGCCTCGTAGCCAAAGTACCCCGGCAGGATGCCGTCCTCGACGACGCCGCACATCCCGGGCACCATCCGCTGCTCGGTCCCGAGCACCATGTGGCAGATCGAGGTGCCCATCACCATGACCATCTTGCCCGGGCCCACCACGGTGCACGCCGGCACCGACACGTGCGCGTCGACGTTGGCCACCGCCACCGCGGTGCCCGGCCGCAAGCCCAGCTCGGCCGCCATCGATGGCGGAAGCGCCCCGGCGCGTTCACCCTGGGCGTAGATGTCGCCGCTGAGCTTGTCGGCCACGACGGTGCGCAGCTCGGGGTGCAGCGCCGCGAAGTACTCCGGTGTCGGGTAGCCGGTGTCTTTGGCCCAGATGGCCTTGTACCCGGCGGTGCACGCGTTGCGCCGCTCCGCACCCGTCAGCTGGAGGATGACCCAATCCGCGGCCTCCATGAAGCGCGCGGCGGCATGGTAGACGTGCGGCGCCTCGTTCAAGATTTGCAGGATCTTCGGGATCATCCACTCCGACGAGATCTTGCCCCCGTAGCGCGACAAAAACGCCTCGCCCCGCTCGCGCGCCGCGCGGTTCACGGCATCGGCCTCCGGCTGCGCCGCGTGATGCTTCCAGAGCTTCACCCAGGCGTGCGGCTCGTTCGCAAACCGCGGGTCCGCACACAACGCCTGGCCGGCGCCATCGACCGGCAGCATGGTGCAGGCGGTGAAGTCGATGCCGATGCCGAGCACGTCGTCGGCGGACACGCCAGCTTGCTGGAGCGTGAGCGGGATGGTCGTGCTGAGCGTCCGCAGGTAGTCCGCGGGATCCTGCAATGCCCAGTCCGGCGGCAGCCTGGCGCCGCTGGTCGGTAGCTGTTCATCGATCACGCCATTGGCATACGCGTAGACCGCCATGGCGAGCTCGCGGCCAGTCCCGACCTCCACCAGGACGGTGCGTCCCGACTCAGTGCCGAAGTCGACGCCAAGCGCATACTTCGCGGTCATTGGAGTGGAAGCTCGACACAGCTGAATGAATGCGGCGGAAACGTGAGCTCGAGCTGGGCGCCGCTGGCTGGGGCGGCGTACGTCTGGACGTTGACGAGGTCCGGCTCGGCAAAGCTGTTGCGGGCGTGTGGTGAAGGCCCCGCCACTTGATGGACCACGGCGCCGCCGGCACCAATCAGGCGCCCGGCCGTCACCGACGTTGAGATGGCCGCGTCCGGCGAGCGGTTGACGACGGTGAGCACAACGCGCCGACCGTCGGCATCGCGCGTCGCCGCCACGTCCAGCAGCTTGAACGGGCCAAGGTCGCCGATCCGCTGCGGCCGCGGTCCACCCGGTGGATCCGTATGGGTGACGGTCTCGCAGATGACCGTCGGGTCCAACGCCACGTCCTGGACGTGCTCCGCGAACAGGCGCAGCGGATGGTAAATGGTCTGGAGGAAGAGTCCGTCCCGATTCGTGAAGATCGGCGCGATGACGTTGACCAGCTGGGCCAGGTTGGCGATGCGCACCGACCGTCGCACGAAGATATTCAGATAGGTTGCCACCGCCAGCGCGTCGGCCAGGTTGTACTGCTCCTCCAGGAGGGACTGCTCGCCCCGCTCGCGATACCAGACGTTCCATTCGTCGTAGGCGATCCCGATGGGACGATCGATCCGCTGGACCTGTCGCGCCCGTTCGATCAATGCCTCGCAGATCCGCAGCGACCGCTCGGCCTGGTGTGGGGCCAGGACGTTGCTCCAGTAGTCGTCGGAGCCGGTATAGATATGGATCGAGTGATAGTCGACGTATCGCGCCAACCCGTCGACGACCACCCGGTCCCAGTCACTCCAGCCGTCGCGCCCGCAGCCGACCAGCTCGATGGTGCGATCGAGCCGGCGCAAGGCGTTCGCCCAGCTGCGGGCCCGGGCCACGTACTCCTCGGCGGTGAGATGGCCGACCTGCCATTCGCCCCACATCTCGTTGCCCAGGCCCCAGTAGCGGATGTTGTAGGGCTCGGGGTGGCCGTTGGCGCGCCGCAGGTCCGCCCAGTGGGTCGCGTGCGTCCCGTTGCAGTACTCAATCCACGCCAGGGCTTCCTCCAGCGTGCCGGTGCCCATGTTCAAGCAGATGTACGGCTCCGCGCCGAGGGCCCGGCAGTACTGGATGAACTCGTCGGTGCCGAAGGTATTGGGCTCCTCCGCCTGCCAGGCGAGCTCCGTGCGTCGCGGCCGTTTTTCGGGCGGACCGATCCCGTCGATCCAGTGGTAGTTGCTGACGAAGTTCCCACCCGGCCACCGCAGCAACGGCATCATCAGTCCACGTGCCTGCGCCAGGACGTCGGCTCGAAACCCCTGTGCATCGCTCAGCGGCGAGCCCGGCTCGAAGACCCCGCCGTAGATACATCGCCCGAGGTGCTCGATGAAACCGCCGAAGATGCGGCGATCGACCGTGCCGAGCGTCCGGTCGAGTTCGACTGCGATGGCGGCCACGGAGCAGTGATGTTATGCGATTGGTGTGCGATAGCGGCGCAGCGCCGGTAGCCGCCAGGCGACCAGGCCGACCACGATCAGGCAGGCCACGCCGCCGCTCACCACGGCGAACACCGCGCTGGAGAGTGTGGCGACCAGGCCCGACTCGAGGGCGCCAAGCTCGTTCGAAGCGCTGATGAACACCGATTCCACGGCCGTGACGCGCCCGCGCAGGACGTCGGGCGTGCTCAGCTGGATCGTGTTCTGGCGCATGATCATGCTGACCTGATCGGCCATCCCGACCGTCGCGTAGGCCGCCACCGACAGCGGCAGCGAGGTCGAGACGCCGAACAGGACCGTGGCCAGCCCGAAGGCGGCCACCGAGATCAGTAGCAGCCGGCCAGCATTGGTTGGCGGCGGGACAACGACCAGGAACACCGCCATCAGCAAGGTTCCGGCCTCGAGCGAAGCCGACAGCATGCCGTATCCCAGTGCGTCGGCGTGCAGCACGTCGACGACGTAGACCGGCAGCAGCGCCCTGGCGCCACCGAACATCACCGCGAACATGTCGAGGGTCATCGCGCCGAGGAGCTCCTTGCGGTTCCAGACGAACACCAGGCCCTCCTGGATCGCCGACAGCTGAATCCGGCCGCTGACCTTCACCGCGGGCAGGTGGAGCGGCACCAGCGTGAGCAGCGCCAGGGCAACCAGCGCCGCGTGCACGACGTACGCATGCCCGACGCCGCCGAGCGCGATCAGCACCCCGCCGAGGGCCGGGCCGGTCACCGAGGTCACCGAGCTGAGCGCGGAGTTGGTGGTCATCGCGCGGGTATAGAGCCCGCGCGGCACCAGCGCGGGCAGGATGGACTGGCGCGCCGGGGACTCAAACGACGACGCGACCTCGGTGACCAGAACGAGGAAGTAGATCAGTCCCAGCGAGACGTGGTCGGTCGCCAGTGCGGCCAGCATGGCCAGGCTGGCCAGGCCGGGGACGGTCTGCGACGCGAACAGGACGAGGCGGCGGTCGTACGCGTCCACGACGACCCCGCCGATCAAGCTGCTCAGCAGGGCCGAGATGAAACCGACCAGCCCGACGAGGCCCAGGCTCAGTGTCGAGCCCGAGATGGCGTACACCTGCCACAGGACGACCGCCTGAAGCATGGAGTTGGCCACACTGCTGGCGGCCCGGCTGGTCGCATACTGCCGAAAGCCGGGTACGCGCAGAACCGCGAGCATGCAAGCCTGAGGCTAGCAACTGCCCGCGGTCTTCACCGCCTACTTGTCGATGAGACGCCGCAGGACTCGGAGCAGGGCGTCCCGCTCGGCGGGGGACAGACCCCGCACGGCTGGATGGTCGGCGATAAGGCGCACTTCGAGTTTCTGGCGAAGCGCGAACCCGCTAGCTGTCAGCCGCACGCCTTTGACGCGCCGATCGTCGCTGACCTGATGCTCGAGGAGACCGCGGGCTTCGAGGCGGGCGACGATCACGGTGACGTTCGACGGATTGGCGTGTAACCGGGCGGCGAGGGCGCGCATCGGCAGAGCCTGATCGGACTCGAGGCTCGACAGCGCCTTGGCTTCGGCAATGGACAGATTCAGCTCCGCGGCTCGCGCGGTGAAGTGGCCCCAGATGCGGCCGACCAGCGCGGTGGCGAGCTCGACGATCTCCTGGGTGACAGGTTCAACGCCAGTATCCGCGGACAGAGTCATTGAGACGCAGCGTAACAGAGCGCCGGCCGGGCTACCCAAATTACTAGTGCTACCGCATAAGTATCTTTGCTAGGGTATGCGCATGCGGATAGGACTCTCCATCGCTGACTTCACCGCGCCCGGCGGACCGGCGTGTCTCGGTCAGCAGCTCAGCCAGGTCGCCGTCGCGGCCGATCAACTCGGCTTCGACGCGCTCTCGGTCATGGACCACTTCTTCCAGATCCGAATGATCGGCCCGCCCGAGCGCGAGATGCTCGAGGGCTACACCACGCTCGCCTTCATCGCCGGGCAGACCAGACGCCTCACGCTGGGGACCATGGTCACCGGGGTGCACTACCGCCACCCCGGCATCCTCGCCAAGATCGTCACCACCCTGGACGTGCTCTCGGGCGGCCGCGCGTGGCTGGGGATCGGCGCCGGCTGGAACGCCGACGAAAGCCGCGGCCTGGGCGCGCCGTTTCCGCCCCTCAAGGAGCGGTTCGAGCGCCTGGAGGAGACGCTGCAGATTGTCCTGCAGATGTGGGCTGGCTCCGAGGCGCCGATGCGCGGTCAGCATTACACCCTGGAGCGACCGCTGAACTCGCCCCAGAGCCTGAGTCGGCCGCACCCGCGGATCGTGATTGGAGGTGGCGGCGAGCAGAAGACCTTGCGGCTGGTCGCCCGCTACGCCGACGCGTGCAACCTGTTCGCGACGCCCGAGATTCCGCGCAAGCTCGACGTGCTGCGCGCACACTGCGAGGCCGAAGGCCGCGATTACGCGTCGATCGAAAAGACCTCGATGTACATCTGGAACCCTGGCGAGGACGTCGACAACGTCGAGCCCGTCATCCAGGCGCTGCGCTGGCTCGCCAGCATGGGCATCCAGCGCGTATTCATCGGTATCTCCACCCCCTACGCCCTCAAGCCCCTGGAAGTGCTCGCCGAGCGCGTCATGCCGGTCGTGGCCGATCTCTGATACGCGGCCGCTGCCCGCATCGCTTCGCTCGCTCCCATGCGAGGGAGTAATTTTAGAGAGGGCGTTTCCTGCAGCTACCGCACCCCGACCGTGATGGGCCGCCCGACGCATTCACGGACCTCGCTCCGCAACCGCAGATGGAGGAACGCTTCCTCGGGCATTCATCGATCCGGGCGGGAGCGAGCGCAGCCATGCGGGCAGCACTGACCTCGTTCAGGGCGTGGACCAGGCCAGGACGACCGTGCCCGTGGGAGTGGCGCTGCCGGGGGAGGGTTCGAGCGTGATCTCGAGGGCGTCGGGCGCGACGGCCAGGGCGGGGTTCTCGGCGATCAGGCGGGCGCTCCCGTCGGGCTGTGGAGAGAACGAGCCCAGGGATGTCCAGGTACTGGCGTGGCGCACCCAGGCCTGGTAAGCACTGCCCGCCGGCGGGCTGGGTAGGGCCTCCACGGTAAGGACGGCGAGGCTGTTCTCGGCCCGGCTGCGATAGTTGGCGTGCGCGCCTGCCGGGACCCCCGTGGCGGCCGGCGTCAGGCGCAAAGGCGCCAGGTCACTGGTGGTGACCAGCGTGAGCGCCCGCTCGTCGCGATCGAGCGCGATCTGGCTCTGGACATACCGGAACCCGAGCACCGCCAGACCCAGGCCGAACAACGAAGCCGCGATCGGCGCCAGTTGCAGGCGCAGGATCTGCAGCCCCGAGCGGATGCGGGTCTTGGCAGTGCCGAGTGGCACGTCGAGGGCGCTGGCGACCTGTTCGTGCGTCATGTCCTCGAGGAACGCCATCGACACGGCCTGGCGCTGTTTGGGCGGCAGCGACTCGAGCGCCGACTTGACGATGCGTTCGTGCTCGCTCTGCCACGCGCGCTCTTCGGGCCCGGGCTCCTGGTCGGCGACCTGTTCGAATGGCTCGCCATCGTCGCCCGTGTCTTCGGCCGGTCGGCGGCGGCGGCGGCGCAGCTCGTTCAGGATCTTCCAGTGCGTGAGCCGCAAGAGCCACGGACGGAACGCGCCCTGGCTCGGATCGAAGCTGCCCGCCCCGCGCCAGATGGTCAGGAAGACTTCCTGGACGAGCTCCTCCGCGCCCGGCCGATCCAGGGTCTGGACGCACAGGTGGAACACCAGCGCGGCGTAGCGGCTATAGAGCGGTCCCAGCGCTTCCTGCTGGCCGCGCGCGAGGTCGCGCATCAAGTCCTCGTCGGCGCGGGGAGGGTCGACCCGAGCGGCGGCCATCGGCTGAGCATATACCCGGTTCTGCATCGACTCCTCCTATTCCAGGGCGTCAACACATAACCCGCTGCGCATGATCTGGATTGGGGAGCGATACCATTCCGGCACTCGTTCGGTGAGGGAGCGGCGCCATGGGAAAGATTCGGCACATTGCGATTCGGTGCGAAGACCCGGACAAGACCGCCCAGTGGCTGCAGGACGCGCTCGAGCTGCAGCTCGTGCTGCGCCGCGGATCAGGCGCCATCGACCTGTCCGACGGCGACGTCAACGTGACCCTGCTGCCACTCGGGCTGGGCACCGGCGATCGGCCTGCCCGACCGGGCTTCGAACATATCGGCGTGACAGTCGCCGATGACGAGGTGGCGCGCCAGCGCTTACTCGCCGCGGGCGCCACGGAACTGAATCCGATCGGCCTGGGCGAGGTCTTCTACGAGGCCAAGTTCAAGTCCCCCGAGGGCCTGGTCGTCGACGTCGGGCATTGGGCAGGCACCAGCCCCATTCGGCAGCCAGAAGCCGCGGCCACCGGCGCGGGCGAGTAGACCATGCTGGTCGGCGAGAGCACGCTTGCACACGCCTCGGCGGCGCTGACGCCGGATGTGTGCTGCGCATGAGCCTGAGATTTGAGCTCGTCCCGAACTGGGAGCAACTGCCCCCCGGCTGGAGCCACGGCGACGTCGCCGGAGTGGCCACGGATTCACAGGACCGCGTCTTCGTCTTCAATCGCAGCGAGCACCCGGTCATCATCTACGCGCCCGACGGACGGTTTGTCGGGTCGTGGGGCGAGGGGGTCTTCACTCGCCCGCACGGCATTACGATCCACCATGACGTCGTTTATTGCGCCGACGATACCGACCACACGGTGCGGGCGTTTACCCTCGAGGGCGCGCTGCTCTGGACGCTGGGGACGCTGAACCAGCCGAGCGACACGGGGTACTCGCCGGCAGGCCGATCGAACCTGTTGTCGATCCGCCGAGGGGCGGGGCCTTTCAACCGGCCGACGCGGCTGGCGGTGGCGCCGAATGGCGACCTGTACGTGTCTGATGGCTACGGCAACGCGCGGATTCATCGGTTCTCGGCGGATCGGCAGTTGATTCAGTCCTGGGGTGAGCCAGGCGCCGAGCCGGGGCAGTTCAATCTGCCGCACAGCGTCTGGGTGCATACCGACGGGCGGGTCTTTGTGTGCGATCGCGAGAACGATCGCGTCCAGATTTTCAGTCCGAGCGGCGAATTGCAGACGATCTGGACGAACGTGACGCGGCCGGGCGACCTGTGGATCGACGCGGCCGGCCACGTCTTCATTGGCGAGATGGCCTGGAACATGGACGAAACGCACCTGAACGGCGCGCCGTTCGCCGAAGCTCGGTCGGCGCAGATGAGCGTGCGCGACCTGGAGGGCAACCTGCTGACCCGCTGGGGCGGCGACGACCCGTGCGCGCCGGGCAGCTTCGCCTCGCCCCATGGTCTGTGTCTTGACTCGCGCGGCGACCTGTACGTCGGCGAAGTGAGCCACACCGCGCTCAGCCGCGGCGGCCGATGGCACCCCGGCTGCGACGCGTTACAGAAGTTCGCCCGAGTGAAGTAGGGACGAGATCGAGGCCGTTATGTTTGAAGGGGCAAGACCCCTTCGGCGAGCTGTTCCAGCTCGGCCGGCCAGGACGCGGGGGTTTCTCCCGGTCGCAGGACGAATTTAGAAAAGCCAACGTCCACGTAGCGCTCCAGCATCTGCCGCGCGCCGGCCATCCCGACCGGGATGAGCGTGGCCGGGTCGAGCCCGGGCCGACGTTTGGCCACGCGCGCTGCCTGGGCCGGCGAGATCTCGGCGTGCGCGTACGCCATGCTGATGCCGAAGTGCTCGGGGTCGACCTGCCGCCCGACTTCGGCGGCCGCGGCCTGGATCGCGGTGCGGCCGGCGGCGGCTTCCGCGGGCGTGCAGAGGCTGGGCAACCAGCCATCGGAGAGGCGTCCGGCGCGCCGCAGAGCGCTCCGCGCGGTCCCACCCAGCCAAACTTCGAGCGGCTGCTGGAGTGGCCTGGGCATCAGGCTCAAGCCCTCGTAGCTGAAGTGCTGGCCAACGTGCGAGACCTGATCCTCCGACCACAGGCGGCGCACCAGCGGCAGCACCTCGTCAAGCCAACCGCCACGCTCGGCGACCGGCACGCCGAGCGCCTGGTCCTCGAATCGATCCGTCAGGCCCGGTACGAAGACGAGCAGCAGCCGACCGTTGGTGAAGCGGTCGATGGTGGCGAGCTCCTTGGCCATGCGGATCGGGTTGCGACCCGTGACGGTCATCGTGGTGCCGAGCTTCAGCTTCTTCGTCACGCCCCCGGCAAACGCCAGGCCAGCGAGTGGATCGACAACGGCGCCGGTCAGGACTTCTGACAGCCACAGCGAATCGAATCCGAGTCGCTCCATCGACTGGACGGCGCCGGCGAACGTGGCCGAGTCGGACGCGCCGCCAGCGCCGAGGCCAACTCCGATACGGATTTTCATACGCCGCTCCAGCCTACAATGCGCTGCGTGCGGCTGGGGCTGTTTGGGGTGCTCGCGCTGGTGGCGTTGGCGCTGCCCGCAACGACCAATGCCCAGGCCGGCGACGTGTGGTATCGGGCCGCGCTGGTGCGGCGCGCCGTGGAGCCGCCTTACCGTACCCAGCTGGATGACTCGATCTATGCTCGATCGGATTGCGGGCCGGCGGTCCTGGGCATGGCTCTGGCGGCCTACGGCGTCGATCTCGACACGCTGGATTTGCGGCGTTTGACGCACACATATCAGGGCACGTGGCCGGCCGTCCGCGTTGGGACGGCGTTGCAACACATCGCGCACGTGGCCGAAGACCTCGGACTGTCGACCTACGGGCTGTATGCGGGCGACGACGCGACGTTCCACGAGTGGAGCGTCGAGGAGGTCGAGGCCAACGTCGCGGCGGGTCGGCTGGTCATCCCGCTGGTGCGCTTCGGGTTGTTGCCCGGTCACGAGGCCACCGGGGTGCGGTGGGGCCACTACATCCTGCTGTACGCCGTCGAGGGTGATGGCTTCGCCTATCAGGACCCAGCCGTCCGCCCGATCGAAGACGGCCGCGCCCGCTGGATCAGCCGCGCTCAGCTGGACGAGGCCATGGCGCCCGTCTGGCCGCCACGCCAGGCCGTCGCGCTCGGCGTGTAGGTGCCAAGAGATCGAGGTACGTCGCAAGGCTCATCCATCTCACCGTTGTTAGCCAACCCGCTCTGGCACTACGCGTGCGACGTGTGGCTGGAGCAGCATCAGGGTACCGTGGCAGGGTGCGCGCCATCGTGCCCGTGCTCGTGGCCGGCCTCGAGCTGAGTCACCCGTCGTGGTCCGGCGGCTCAGTAATCCAGGCCATTGCCAGCGCCGGAGCCTGGTGGATCCCTCTGCACGTGCTCCTGGCGCTCGGCTACGGCCTGCTTGTGGCCGTCGTTCTCTGGCCGCCAACGTCGACCGGTGGGTTGCCGGGATGGCGGTCTCGCACCATCCTGGTCATTTTCTGCGTCTTCAGCACCGCCTACCTCGCCGTCGACGGAGTCATCGTCGCGCGCGTTGACGCAGCGACCGCCGATGCGATGTGGAACAGTCCGTGGGTTGCCGCACTGGCCAATGCGGTCGGCGCCACCTGGGCCGCGGCCCTTCTCGCATGCGCGGTTGCGATCCTGCCACCCGGGCCTGGACGCGCAGTCGACATCGGCCTGGCCGTTACCTGGCTCGCCTTTACCGCCGGCGCCGCCTTCCCGCCGGCGGGGTTGGCCGGCCGCCTTATCGCACTGGCCAGCGGCGCCGCTCTCGTCTACACGCGCGGCGCCCCAGCGCTGCCCTCCGCCTTGCTCGTCTTCGCCGCCGTCCTGCGCCAGCACGTTGGCCCCGAAGCCGCACTTGCCATGCTCTTGATCGCCGCGGCGGCCGCCCTCAGAGAACGATCAAGCCCTGCGGCTGCGTCCCTGCCTTGAGTTGGCTGACGACGCTCAGCTTGCCCATGTCGATCACGGCGACCGAGTTCGCGCCCGTTACCGACATGAACCCGGTGCTGCCATCGCGGGTAAAGCCAATGTTCGACGCACCCTGGCCGACCGCCAGACGCGCAACTTCCTTGTAGGTCCTGGCATCAAAGACCGAGGCAAACGTGTCGCCTGAATTGGTCACGACCGAATAGCGATCGTCGGGCGTCCAGGCGTTGGTCACCGGTCCTTTGCCGGTCGGTAAGGTCGCCAGCGTCGACAGGTCGTCGGCGCTGAGCACGACATTCTGGTCGATCTTGCTCGTCTGGACCCAGACCTCCTTGCCGTCGGGTGAGACGCGCAGCATGAACGGCTGGCTGCCCGCCGCGAAGTTGACCGACTTGACCACCTCCCAGGTGCGCGTGTCGAACATCGTGACCGTGTCGCCGTCGCGCTCGGGCGTATAGGCATAACGGCCGTCTGGCGTGAAATGCAGGTCGCACGGGAACTTGCCGGTGGGCACCTTGCGCACGATCTGGCCGGACGCCACGTCGATCACCGCGATCACGTTGTCGCCGGCGACGTTGATCGCAGCGGTGTGCTTGTCGGGCAACAGCATCAGGCTGTGGCCGGGACCGTTGCCCAGGTCGGGGATCGTCTTCGAGACCGCGACGTTGCGCGGATCGATGCCAATGGCCTGCAGCTTGTTGTCTGGGAAGTCGTAGGTCCATACGAGCTGACCGTCCCAATAGCTCTGTTCGTTCGAGAGCCAGCGCACTGCCGCGCCCAGGGGTCGAGTCTCGCGCGCCTGACGCGCGGCTGCGTCGATCAGCGTGACGTCTTTCGAGCCGACGTTGAAGACGTAGACCGTCTCGGCACCAATCGATGTCGCCGCCGTGCTCGGCGCAGTAGTTGGCTGCACGGCCGCCGGAGTCGCCGGCTGGCTGGTCGGCGGCACCTGGGTCGGCGCCACGTTCACCGGTGCGCACGCCGCCGCCAGTGCGGTCAGGGCGGCCCCGCTCGCCCCTTTTAACAAGGTCCGGCGACTGAGGCCGCCGTCGAGGACCCACCGCCCGTTGCCCACGACCATCGTTGCGGCCCCGGAACTCGGGGCACAGTCAGACGGCCCTCAATGGGAGGGCGGATCGGCCGTGAGCAGCGGGTTGACGATTTTGCCAGCCATTACCCGGTGATCCTATTCGCCATCGAGCGCGCCGACCGCTTCGAGCTGCTGCCCGAGGTCGGCCACCAGTTCGGCCCGGCTCGTCCCGGCCGCGGCGGGGATCAAGGTGATCAGCCATTCCGGTTCGCCCACGCGCTCAATGGTCGCGCGGTAACCCTGCCTGGCCGCCTCCCAGGGGATCGTGCTCAATGCCGGCGCGTGGTCCGTCACCACCTGCAGCGACTCGCCCGCCGGCAGCTTTTTCAGCGCTTCAGACGCTTTCATCATCGGGTACGGGCAGATCTCTCCGCGCACATCCAGTTGTGTGTTGCTCATCTTTCAAAGACCTTTCTCAACGCTCAGGCGATGCGCCGAATGACCTGTGTACCAATGCCCGCGCCGATCAACAGCGCGAGCCCAAAGACCCAGCCGCTCAAACCGAGCGACGGGATCGCCGAGAAAAATGCACCGATCGTGCAGCCGATGCCGATGCCGGCTCCGTAGCCCATCAGCGAACCACCGGCGAACGATTGCACGTAGCGCCGCTTCTGACGCGGCAACCGGACTTTGAACTCGCGCGCCGCCAGTGCCGCCAGCAGCGCACCGAGAACCAGGCCCGCGTCGAGCAGCGTCGTCGCGTTGATCACTCCGGCCTGACCGATCGCCAGGTTGCAGCCCGCCAGCGCCTCTGCGCCAAGCAGTGGCCCTGCCGCCAGACCGACCAGGCCAGCCGCGCGGTCGGCCCATGCTGCCAGTTCGCCCGTTACTCCAAGTGGCGTATCGACCAGGTACGCGGCGACGTTCAGTCCGCCCAACGCGGCAAGGGCGACCAGCGGCGGCCAGCCCTTGCCAAGCACGTTCGCGCGCAGTGCACTGAGGTGTTGTTCGAACGTCACTGGCCGAGGTGCCGTGCGACCGGTCGGCACCGCGAACGGAAGTGTGTCCGCGCCGCGCGTCTCCCACCACAACGCGCCCAGGTAGGCTGCGCCGAGCGCCAGCCAGGTCAGCGCGACTGCTCCGCCGTAGCCAAGGGAGGTTGGCAGCCAGCCCATCGGGGCCGACTGGATCGTCCACGCGTACCACGCGTTCCACGTATGGGATGCGCCACTCAGGCCGAGCAGGATACCCAGTAGCGACGCCCACGAGGCGACATAACCCTCGCCGATGCGGTAGAGCGTGCCCGAGACACAGCCACCAGCGACCACCATGCCGATACCAAACAGCAGCCCGCCGACAGCCAGGTTGAGGCCCAGCGGAACGACGTGGGCGCCGGCCGCGACCGCGCCGAAACTCGGCTCAGGTACTGCCCTGGCTTCGATCAACGCGAACAGCGGCGTGAGCACCGCCAGTCCGACCAGGATGGCGCGCATCATGGTCCCGTTGCGCATCAGGAACAGGTCGCGGAAGGCGCCCGCAAAGCACAGCCGTCCGCGTTGGAGCACCAGCCCGACGCCCAGGCCAAGCGCCCAGTAGACCGCCAATCGAACTTCGATGCGCTGGGCCAGCGCGAGAATAACTACCGCGACCAGCCCAACCGCCCAGGCCGCGAGGGCCTGCCAGGGCCAATCCAGCCCACGCGGCCGCGCCAGAACACTCGCCGGAGGAACCATAAACGATAAAGTCGACCTACCAGGTCAACAATAGCCCCTGAGCCCCTCCCGCGGCAACATTGGCCGCCTCCTTGGCCTGGCTGCTCAAGCGGAGGACCTGCATCGATCGAGCACAATCCGCCGCCGCCATCGCGTTTGCGCTCTTTGGGTTCGTCCCAGCAACGGTCACCGCGGCTTGGCGGGCTGTGGCCGCGACCGACCTCACCGTCGTGTTTGTCGGCGGCTATGGCGCGAACCGGGCCACGGCGACGTCGCACTTCGCGGCACTGAAGACGGCCCTCACCCGCTCGAACACCACTGTCGTCCAGTACAGCGGCGCGGGTCTGAGCGGTCAGGGCTGCGGTGTGCCAGCGGCGTACGGCCAGTGCCTTCGGACCCCACGCCAATGTGCGGACATGGCGATGTACGCGGCCAAGCAGGCCGGCAAGGGCCGCTGGGCATTTTTCGAACCGGTGCTGAGGGACACCGCCGGTCGCCGCCTGCAGCTCGAAGTGGATCTGCGCCGCGCGCTGGAAGCACACGAATTTGAGCTGCACTATCAACCCGTCGTACAGCTCCGGGGCTCGAACGCACCGACCAGTCTCGAAGCGCTCGTTCGGTGGCGTCATCCAGAACGCGGGCTCACCGGAGCCATAGCGTTCATGCCGCATGCGGAGGAGACCGGATTGATCCTGCCGCTCGGTCTCTGGGTCCTGCGCGAGACGTGTCGTCAGGCGCGACTCTGGCAGCTGGACCCGCGGCCCGCGGTCCGATTCCGGTGTCGGTCAACCTGACACCGCGACAGCTTCAGCAGTCGGATTTTGCGCAGACGGTGCGCGATGTTCTCGACGAGACGCAATTGCCGCCGCATTTACTCACACTCGAGCTGACCGAGAGCAGCCTCGCACGAGAAACGGACGAGATGATGCAACGGCTCTGGGCGCTTCGCAACCTCGGCGTCGGCCTGGCGCTGAGCGACTTCGGGACAGGCTATTCGTCACTGTCGTCGCTGCGGCACTTCCCGTTCGACTCGGTCAAAATTGACCGATCGTTCGTCGAAGGTATCGATACCGATGCCGATCAGGCGGCGGTCGTGCGAGCCATCGTCACCCTGGCCCATGCCCTCCGCATGAAGACCGTCGGTGACGGCGTGGAGTCAGCGCGACAAGCACGCCGACTCTGTGACTTTGCCCAGGGCGATCAGTTCGCCAGACCGATGCGCGCAGAACTCACCGAGGCGTGGCTCTGGCCCGATATCGGACGTGCGGCATAGCGGCCGCTGAGTCGCAATGGAGCCTTCATGGCCTCCAGCGGACGGCAATGGGCATGCAACTGTGCGGTAGGCTTGCTGGCGTCCTGGGTATGCTACTTGTACCGTCTCTAGTGTCGGTGCTTGCCTTTGTTTCTCCCCCGGCCGGGGCCGGGACCGGGACCGGGCGCCGCAGTGACTCGCGTGGATGGACTCACCGGTGCCAGCGTCGGTTCCGAGGCAGCCTCAGCCACGCTGGCGGATGCCGTCGGGGCGTTACTCGATGAAGTCGGCGTGTAAGTGGGCGACGCCGCTTCAGTAGGACTCACCGAAGGCGCCGGCGTCAGCGTCAGCATTGGCGCAACCGATGCGGGCGCCAGCGTAGGTGGCACCTGCGTACCTGTGACGGGCCGAGCCAGCGCGAGACTCACGTCTGAGGAGCCTGGTTGCAGATGCATGGGTTCCGCAGACCCGAGCAGATTCCACAGCACCGTCACGCCCAGCAGCATCGGGATTGCCAATGCTACCGCCAGGAGAAGCTTGGCTCGCATTCACGTTTCGCTGGTGCGCACACGCTCTCAGTGAGTCCGGCTCATCCAGCCCTGCTGATCATGACTCGCGCCAACTCGTCCATCGTATGGCTGCGAAGAGAGGAGCCCGAGACATGCGAACGATCGATCGTCGTCGCCCGCAGCTCGGTGGCGAGCACGGTGTAGTCTTTGCGCGGCCCGGAGCCACGCGGCGTGCGCTCAACTGGGCTCGTCCGGTCCGCCCGGAGGCGTCTGCCGGGACCACGACTGGAACCCGCTTCGGAGCCTGACATAGTTCAGCCGCCGCATCAACCGACCACTCGAAGCTGGACCCAACGCAGGGACCCTTGTGATGTACGCGTCCGTCCAGTTCATGCGCAATCGTGTCGACTTGCTTTGCACGTACTGCGCGAATCCACACTGCGAGTTATCCGGTACCTCTCCTTCGAGGAGCTCGCTCACCGCCTCGGCCCATGCCGGGTCGCCCTCGGACACCAGGGACACGCAAGGAAGGCGTGCTGTTTGCCATGTCGCTTTTAACGGGCGGGCATCAAGGCGTGTTATGTCGGTGTGATCGGCTGGCCCGTAGCGTGTCGTGTCGAACGCGCGACTAACGCCAGCAGGCTCGGCGCATTCGGGGGCGTGACATCGTCGCTCGTCGACGGCGTCATCGGGGGTTCAGGTAGTGCTATTGGAGGTGCAGTTGGGACTGTGTGCTTCATTCAACAGACGGCAGATCGACTCTCCGCGGCGCACGGCCGGCCCGTTGAAGGACACGACCTTTTCCCGAGATGCGCGGAGCCACGAAATGAAGCCGGTGTCGTTAGAGAGACTCGCCAACGGCGTAACCCTTGCCTCGCACGGTGTGGATGACCATGCCACGCGATGACACTCCTCGCAGCCTCTGTCGCAGACGCCCGATGTGTACGTCAATGAGGTGGCCGACGTCGATGTCGTGGTAGTCCCAGACCAGTTGGGCGAGCGCTTCCCGTGAGAGCACTTCCTGCGGGTGACTCGCCAATGCAACGAGCAGTCGATACTCTGTCGGCGTCAGGTGGACAGACTGGCCGGCCAACGTCACCGTCCCTCGGGATGGGCTGATCACCACCTCGTCAACGCAGAGTTGGTCCGACCACGTCGCTGGCAGCTTCTCGGACACGCGTGATGCGCGTCGCAAGACCGCATCGATTCGCGCTTCGAGTTCGTCGAGGTCGAACGGTTTGGCGATGAAATCGTCGGCCCCCATCTTGAAGCTGAGTACCCGGTCGACCTGGGCGTGGCGGGCGCTCAGAACGATAATCGGGGCGCTGCTGAGCTTCTTGAACGTGTATGTGAGGACCAGGCCATCAGCATCAGGCAGCATCAGGTCGAGCAAGATGAGATCGGGCCGCATCTGCTTGAGGATTGACAGCGCGTCTGCCCCGGTCTCGACGCCCGTCACACGATAGCCGCTCGCCTCGAGCACCGATGACAGGGAGCGCAGCGTTTCGGGGTCATCCTCCACCACCAGAATTGTTCGGGCCATCGCTCGACCTCTCAGGTTACTCAGGCACACTCACCGTAATCGCTCGCGACGATCGCTGGTAAATCAAGGCAGCATTCTGCAAACTTCAGGCCAGCCGGTTGCAGTTTGCTGCGCCAGCACCGAGTGGGTGAACGGTGAATATTGTGTAGTTCGGGCGGTTTCGGTTCTGACGCGGCGACGCATTGGAATCGACTGTCATCGGGAAGTTACTTCTCAGCGCTGGCGCGGGCGGTCGAAATACCGACGAAGCAAGGCAAGGCGGGGTCGGAGCCCTCTGTGTCAACATTGTGGGAGACCGTATCGCGCAGACGGACGTGCGTCTGTATCTTGAGCCGAAGGTGGAGCCGCCGTTCCATCCCGACTCCTACGGCTACCGGCCAGGGCGCTCGGCTCTGCAAGCGGTAGGAGTTTGCCGAGAACGATGTTGGAGAGCAAGCTGGGTGATCGATCTCGACATCAAAGCGTCTTCGACTTTGTTCCGCACGATCTCGTGCTGCGCGCGGTACGGCGGCACACCGACGAGCGGTGGATCCTACTGTATGTGGAACGCTGGCTGAAAGCCCCGCTCCAGCAGGAGGATGGCACGCTCGGGCTGCTAAGGCGGCGGAGTCAGGCTCCAGGCGCCGTCGGCGCGGACTTCCCAGAAGCACGGGCCGCGGGAGAAGGTGATCTGGGCGGTGTCCTGGACAGCGCCCGTGCGATCTTCGACCACGATGGAGCCGCCGACGCAGTGGGCGTAGACGAAGAACGCCGATCTGCCGTCGTGTGACACGCTCCAGGCGGCCGTACTGGTTGGTGGCGTGAAGTAGGCGCTGACGGCATCGCCGGTACCGCTGAAGGCGGGCGAGCCGCCCCTGGCCATCGGCTGCACGCGCACGGTCCAGGTTCCATCGGCGGTGACTTGAAACGACACCGGTCCCTGGACCACCAGCGGCCGCTGGCCCGAGTACGCCCCGATGGCGCTGGTCAGGAGCTCGGTCTGGTCGCCTTCGGTCGCCGACACGATGAACGTCGAGCGGCCATCATGGGTCAGCGTGACCAGGTCAATGCCCTCTGTCAGCCCGGTATCGAACTGGGGGACGATGTCGTCGGTCTGCGAGGTGCCGTGGCCCTGGATGGCCACCCCCCGCGGCAGGTTCAAAACCGACGGCGGCTCAGGTACCGGGGTAGGTCCCGACCCGGACAAACCACCGCCACCGCCTGGCGTGCACGCCGCTGACGCGCACAGCGCAAGCGCTGCCAGCAGGCCTCCGCTCCGCCGCGCCGCCACAGCGCAATCGTAGTCCTAACCGCGTGCCAGTGGCATGTATCACTTCTGCCTGATACTGCAGATTCGCGTTGTCGATGCCGATGGCGAAGGAGCAGTCGCGGAACCGTCAAGACTCGTGTCGGACACTGGTCATCGGGGCCATCGGGGCACCGCTCGAACAGGTCCACGTCTCGCCCGGCGGCCTGTCCGAGAGCAGTTGACCGCCGTCGGCGGCTGACCAGCGGCGTCAGGCTACTATGGATCTGGTCTGCGAAAGGGCCTTCCACAACAGATGACCGACGTAACTGAGTTGCCGGCTATGAGCGCGCTCGAGCCCGACGCGTGCATCGAGATGTATCGCCAGATGGTGCTGATCCGGCACTTCGAGGAGCTGGCGTTGAAACTCCGGCTCGACGATCGCATCCACGGCGTTGTCCACCCGTACAGCGGTCAGGAGGCGATCGCCGTTGGCGTGTGCGCCAACTTGCGGGTCACCGATCGCATCGTGAGCAACCACCGCGGCCACGGCCACTGCATCGCCAAGGGCGCCGACGTGAACCGCATGATGGCCGAGTTGTTCGGACGCCGCACCGGCTATTGCAAAGGCAAGGGCGGGTCGATGCACATCGCGGACTTCGACGCTGGGATGCTCGGCGCCAACGGCATCGTTGGCGCCGGCTTGCCGATCACCGCGGGCGCTGGAGTCGCCGCCCAGCTCGAAGGCGGTGACGCGGTGGCGGTCGGCTTCTTTGGCGACGGGGCGACCGGTGAGGGCCCGTTTCATGAGTCGCTCAACATCGCGTCCCTGTTGAAGCTCCCGGTCGTCTGGGTCTGCGAGAACAATCAATACGCGGCCGAGACGCCCGTTGCCGCCGGCCTCGCCGCGCCGAACGTCGCCGACCTGGCCGCCGGCTACGACATGCCCGGCGTCATCGTCGATGGCAACGACGTTCTGGCGGTCTACGCGGCGAGCCGCGAGGCCGTCCAGCGCGCCCGTGCTGGACGCGGACCGACGCTGCTGGAGTGCAAGACCTGGCGACACCACGGCCACGCCCTGCGCGACGTCATGCCACCCGAACGCCGCCCGGCCGATCAGATCGCGCTCTGGCAGGCCCGCGACCCAATCCCCGCCTTCGAGACGTTTCTCCGCACCCACGGCCTCCTCAATGACGAACAGATGGCCGACATCGGCCTCTCCATCGACCAGGACCTGGTGGATGCTGTGGCGTTCGCGGACGCTAGCCCGTACCCGGCGCCGGAGGAGGCGCTGGAGGACGTGTTCGCCCTGTGACCAGACTGAGCTTTGCCGCCGCTCTCGATTCGGCACTGGCCGAGGAGATGCGCCGCGACCCGCGCGTATTTACGATGTCGACCTCGCCTTCGCCGGCGCTGCTGGCGGAGCTTGGCCCACTCCGGGTCAAGCGCATGCCCATCTCCGAAGCGACGATGACCGGCATCGCCGTCGGCTCCGCCGGCTGCGGCTTCCGGCCGGTCGTGCACTGGCGCTCGGTGACCTTCGCATTCATGGCCTTCGACCAGGTGGTCAATCAGGCGTGCAAGATCCGCTACATGTTTGGTGGTCAGCGCGACTTCCCGATCGTGTTTCGCGCCAACTATGCGACCGGCCTGCGTTCGGCCGCCCAGCATTCGCAGACCGGGTATGCGCTGTACGCCCACCTGGCCGGGCTCAAAGTCGTGCTGCCGTCCGGCGCGGCGGATGCGCGCGGGCTGCTGAAGAGCGCGATTCGCGACAACAACCCGGTGGTGTGCTTCGAACCAAGTCGGATCGACCCACTGGAAGAAGACGTTGCGGACGATGGCGAGGGCCTCGTGCCGATTGGCGTCGCCTCCGTCAAGCGACCGGGGACCGACGTCACGCTCGTAGCGCTCGGGTACATGGTCTACCCGGCGTTGGCGGCGGCGGAGGAGCTGTCGGCCGACGGCGCATCGGTCGAGGTCATCGATCCCCGCACGCTCGTGCCACTGGACGTCGATCGGATCCGGCAGTCGGTGCGCAAGACCGGCCGACTGCTGGTGGTCGACGAATCGCCACCGACGTGCTCGATGGCCGCGGAGATCACCGCGAGCGTCGCCGAGGACTGGGAGACGTGTCGCGCGCTGCGGGCGCCGGTGCGGCGGGTGTGCACACCGGCGGTCCCGATCCCCTTCAGTCCACCACTCGAGGACTTCGTGCTCCCCGATCAGGCGCGCATCGCCGGTACGGTCCGCGAGCTCCTCGGCTACACATGACATTTGCGCTCTCGGCCAACCACGTTGGAGTCACGGTCAGCGACCTCAGCCGGTCGATCGTGTTCTATCGGGATCTCCTCGGGTTTCATGTCGCGTACGAGCGCGGCGAAGTGACCGCCGAGTACATGCCGCGCCTCGTAGGCATTCCCGGCGCACGGTTAAAAATCGCCGGACTCGATATTCCGGGCCTGCACGTCGACCTGATCGAGTACATCACGCCACCGGGCGCCGCCACGGCAGGCCCGACCTCGGATGTGGGCAACGTCCACATCGGCTTCAGCGTCGACGATCTCTGGGCGGCGTACCGCGCGCTGTCCTCAGCCGGGGTGCGCTTCAAGTCGGAGCCCGTCAGTCCAACGACGGGCCCCAACAAGGGCGGCTGGGCCGTGTACTTCGTCGATCCCGACGGCGTGACGCTGGAGATGATCCAGCGCCCGGCCGCGAGCGAAGTCTAGGCCGCCAGCCGCAGCAGTTCGTCTCGGGAGGGGCCAGGCGGTGCCACCGGTGGGTGGATATCGGCCAGCTCCATGATCCGGTCAACTACGCCAGGCCGAGCCAGGACGTCCCGCGGCAATGCCAGCAGCGCGGTCATCTCGAGGAAGGCCCGGAAGAGCGTCGCGTCGTACAGCATGGCGATCGGCAGCGCCTCACCTGGGCCGGTCGGTCGCGGGGCCGGCCGGCCCTGGATAACCGCCTTGATCTGCGCAGTCCGGGCGCGATCGAACTCGACCGTGCTCGTGTACCACGGGGTCAGTCGCGCCTCGGTCATCGAGTCCTGAGCAAACGCGAGCGCCAGGGGGTCGTCGAGATGTTTGCGCACAACCTCCGCGGTGCCCACGGCGTGCTTGAGACCCATGGTCATCCCCCGGCCACCGATCGGGTTCGTGCATGCCCACGCGTCGCCGACCGCGACAACCCCTGTCACCACGGGTGATCCATCCACCACGAAGCGTCGATAGCGGTCGGTCACACCGGCCATCGGGAGCACGTCGGTGATCGGCTCGCCGGCCAACAAGTGCGCGTGGGCCGGACAGGCCGCGATCAGCGCGCTCCAACGGGCGGGGTCGCGGAACGCTTTCAGCGCCGGGTCTCCCGACAGCAAGAACACGGTTACTGACCAGGTGCCAGAGTCGCCCGGCAGGGTGAGCAGTGAGAAGGACGGAAACTGCGTCTGCAACCCCGCCCGAAACCGGGGGACTCCACCCTCGGTCGCACGGAAGAAACGCGTGTAATAGATGAACGCGGACTCTTCGACCTCCTCGATGGGCCGCCGGGCCCCGATGGCGTCCAGCCAGTCGGGCAACCTGGACCGTCGCCCCGTCGCGTCAATGACCAGGTCGGCGAATACCTCCGTACCGTCCATGGTGCGAACGCCGGTGACGTGTGGGATCCCATCCGCGGCGGACGGGCCGGAGACCAGACCGGCGATCGAAATGCCGCGAACGACGCGCAGCCGCTCTTCGGCGACCCGCGCGACCGCGTACTCGAGTGTCGGGCGGCGGCCAGTGACGGTCACGAACCGGTCATCGTCCTCGCGGGCCGCTCGATCGACGATGGACCTGGGCATGAGGCTGAGCAGGTCGAAGGCAACGCCGCCGGCAGCAAGCAGCGCCTGCTTCACCTCCGGCAGATGCTCATCGAGGATCAGGCGGCCTGCCGAGTGCAGGTAGTGCGGCTGTCGGAACTGCACGACGCCGCGGCGTTCCCACGACTCCCAGGCCGCTTCCGTCGAGCCGGGAAGCGGCGTGTCATCGCGTTCGAAAACCGTGACGGCGTGGCCCTGGCGCGCGAGGAGCAGCGCCGTCGACAGCCCGACGACGCCGCCGCCCAGCACGACTATTTTCGACATGGCTGGTGCAAACCTCCTGGTGATGGCCCGCCTTGCGGCGCCGTCACAGACTGCGCTCGAGACGCTGCCCGAGCCCTCAAAAGGGCGACAAGCGTCCTGATAATTCCCGGAAAGAACGTCCACGCGGAGGTTCTTAGGGGTTTACCCCAGCGCTGGCCCGCAACACTTCCCCGCCCCAGCCCGTCTCAGGGGCACCGATCCGTGCCCGGGACCTTGAAGCTTCTCCTGGGGATCGCCGCCGCTACGTGATCAGTCGAGGAGCGTGTGGCCCCGGTAGCTCACGATTTTGGGCTTGTCCCGGTCCGCCGGATCGAGTGCTTCCGCGGTGAAGTCCGTGCCCGCTTTGAGGCGGCTCACGAGATCCGCGAACGCGCCCGCGGCGGCTGACGCGGGGGTCACCAGGATCGGCGTGCCGGGCGGAGCGGCTTCTCTGGCCGCCTCGCGGAGGTCGGGCGGGACGACCAGGATGTCGGTATCGGTCGGCAGGTCCTCGAGCGGCGCCAGCGTCGCCTTCACGTTGAGCTCGGCGCGGGCAAACACCCGGTCCAGGCGCCGCCAGGTTTGGAGCCAGTCCCCTGGCAGCCACCCCAGCCGATAGCTGACCACCACCCGACGCACCAGCTTCGGCCCCGCTTCCGCG
>Ga0070730_10001402_pt1 | contig 23378 bp, 20 predicted proteins | sample Coa_R1_3_FD_66447 | JGI IMG/M metagenome (GOLD analysis project Ga0070730, IMG submission 66447) | Surface soil microbial communities from Centralia Pennsylvania, which are recovering from an underground coalmine fire - Coalmine... | ecosystem: Environmental > Terrestrial > Soil > Unclassified ... | reverse complement strand
CAGGCCGACCCGCGCTTTCACGATCAGATTGCCGGGCTGCTGAAGAACTATGTGGGGCGGCCCACGCCGCTCTATCGTGCCGAACGGCTTTCAGAGAAGCTGGGCATTCCGATCTATCTCAAGCGCGAAGACCTGGCGCATACGGGCGCGCACAAGATCAACAACGCCCTGGGGCAGGGCTTGCTGGCGCAGCGTATGGGCAAGCGGCGCATCATTGCCGAGACTGGCGCGGGGCAGCATGGCGTGGCGACGGCGACGGTCTGCGCGATGCTGGGGCTGGAGTGCATTGTCTATATGGGCGAGGAGGACATTCACCGCCAGTCGCTGAACGTCTTCCGCATGAAGCTGCTGGGCGCAGAGGTGCGCAGCGTAACCTCCGGCAGCCAGACGCTGAAGGATGCAATCAATGAGGCGATTCGTGACTGGGTGACAAACGTCGAGACAACGCATTATCTGATCGGCTCGGCGGTTGGGCCGCATCCCTATCCACGCATCGTGCGCGATTTTCAGTCGGTGATTGGCACGGAGGCGCGCGCGCAAATCCTGGCCGCCGAGGGGCGCCTGCCCACCTACGCGCTGGCCTGCGTCGGCGGCGGCAGCAACGCGATTGGGATGTTCTATCCCTTTGCAGGCGACGCGGAGGTGCAGTTGATCGGTGTGGAGGCAGGCGGCAAGGGCATCGCCACCGGCGAACACGCGGCCTCGCTGGTCGGTGGGCGCGTGGGCGTGCTGCACGGCGCGATGAGCTATCTCTTGCAGGACGCCGCTGGGCAGGTGATAGAGACGCACAGCATCTCTGCCGGGCTGGATTATCCCGGCGTCGGCCCAGAGCATAGCTATCTCAAAGACAGTGGTCGGGCCAGCTATGTTTCCGTCGATGACGCGGCGGCGCTGCGTGGCCTTCAGGCGCTGAGCCAGATGGAAGGGATTATCCCGGCGCTGGAGTCGGCGCACGCGGTGGCCTACGCGCTCCAGATGGCCGAGGAGGGCCAGTTGCAGGCGGGCGAGGTGATGGTCATCAATCTGTCGGGCCGGGGCGATAAGGATATGGGCACGGTAGCAGGCGCGCTGGGCGTCACGCTGTAGCAATCGATTGCTCGTCATTCGCAGGTGGCGCACGATCAAGAAAGCAGGAAACCATGATCGAGAAAGTGAATCTGGCGCAGAAGTTTGGCCGCTTTCAGGAGTATTGGCGTCCCAAGATTGCGGGCGAACTGAATGGGCAATACATCAAGCTGGTGAAGATCAAGGGCAAGTTTGTCTGGCATCACCACGAGACAGAAGATGAACTGTTTCTGGTCGTGAAGGGCAGATTGCTCATCAAGCTCCGCGATCAGGAGATTCATCTGGAGGAAGGCGAGTTGGTCATTATCCCCAAAGGGATAGAGCATCTGCCGGTCGCCAGCGAAGAGGCGCGCGTCCTGCTGCTGGAGCCGAAGACGACGCTCAATACAGGCAACGTGCAGAATGAACGAACGGTTGCTAACGAGGAATGGGTGTAAGTATGGCATCTGATGAAATCAGCGCGATTCCGGCTGATGTGAGCATCGGGGCGTCGGCGCAACCTGGCCTGCCTCTGGCGGCGGGGATTGATCTGGCGTTTGCGCGGGCGAGGGCAGAGGGGCGTATCTGCCTGATCCCTTATGTGATGGCGGGCTACCCCGACGCGGCGGCCAGCGAGGCGCTGGCGCTGGGGCTGGCGCACGCGGGCGCGGACCTGCTGGAATTGGGCGTGCCCTTCTCAGACCCGCTGGCCGATGGCGCGACCATCCAGCATGCCGGGCAGGTGGCCTTGCAGGGCGGCATGACGCCCGCTGGCGTGTTGGAACTGGCGGAGAAGCTGCATCGCCAGGTCGCCACGCCGCTGGTGGTGATGGGCTACTATAACCCGATTCTGGCCTTCGGGCTGGAGCATTTTTGCGAGGCGGCGGCGCTGGCGGGCGTCTCCGGGCTGATCGTGCCTGATCTGCCGCCGGAAGAGGCTGAGTCGCTGCTGGCTTCGGCCAATCGCGCCGGGATGTGCCTGATCTTCCTGGTGACTCCAACCAGCACGCCGGAGCGGCTGGCGCGCGTGGCAGCGGCGGCAGAGCGGCAGAACAGCGGTTTTGTCTATTGCGTCTCGCTGAGCGGCGTGACCGGCGCGCGCAGTGAGCTGCCCGCGACCCTGCAAGGCTTTCTGGCGCGCGTGCGCGAGCAGATTCACCTGCCGCTGGCAGTAGGCTTTGGCATTGCGACGCCCGCGCATGTGGCCGCCCTGGCGGAGATGGCCGACGGGGCCGTGATCGCCAGCAAGCTGATTGATACGCTTGATCACGCGCCGCCGGGGCAGGGCGTTGCTGAAACGGTGCGCTATTTCGAGACGCTGCGCGCCGCTGCGGCTTGCTCGCGCCAGTAATGACTGGGCATGGATACACCCCTGGCGCAGTCGTTCTCTTGGAATGGCTGCGCCTTTGGCAAAGTTGCTCCTCCCGGCGCTCGCTTTATGAGTCACACTATGTTACAATTGGAGTGAGGCCAGGGGGAAACAGCCTACGCTTCTTTTCCGCCACACTGTTGTGGCGCTGCTCTTATTCTCCTCATTTTTTAATGATGGACGGGCCTGCTTCACCCTCTCTGGCCTGCAATCAACAGGGCGTCTTTCAGGGCAGCCTGGCCGCCAGGGTTCAGCAGCGCCAGCAGCCGCCGCTGCCAGAGACGGAAGGAGCGACATGAGCGGTTATAGCACAATCACCGGCTGGGGCAAGTATGTGCCTGCCAAAGTCCTCTCCAATGCCGATCTGGAGAAGATGGTAGATACCAACGATGAGTGGATCGTCTCGCGCACAGGCATTCGTGAGCGCCGGATCGCCGGGCCGAATGAGACGGCTTCCACGATGGGGCTGGCCGCCGCCCGCGAGGCGCTGAAGGTGGCAGGGATCGAGGGCAAAGACCTGGGGATGATTATCGTCGCTACGGTTTGCCCTGATTACCACTTCCCCAGCGTGGGCTGCATCGTGCAGGCGCAGCTTGGCGCGTCGTGTGGAGCGTTTGACATCGAGGCCGCGTGCAGCGGCTTTCTTTATGCCCTCTCGATTGCCCATCAGTTTGCCAGCAGCGGCGCCGCCAAACATGTGCTGGTGATCGGCGTGGAAAAGCTCTCGATGTATGTGGATTATACCGACCGCGCGACCTGTGTGCTGTTTGGCGATGGCGCGGGCGCGGCGGTGGTCAGCGCCCGCGAGACTCCCGGCGGATTCCACTCCTTTACGCTGGGGTCGGATGGCGCGCGCCCGGAACTGCTCTATGTCCCCACTGGGGGCAGCGCCGAGCCGATCACGGTAGAAAATCTCAATCGAGGGCAGCACTGCATCAAGATGATCGGGTCTGAGGTTTTCAAGTTTGCCACGCGCGCGATGGACGCGGCGGCGGATAAGGTGATCGGCGAGGCGGGTATCACGCCGGAGGAGATCGATCTCTTCCTGCCGCATCAGGCGAACCAGCGCATTATCGAGGCGACGGCGAAGCGGCTAGGTTTGCCCATTGAGAAGGTCTTTCTCAATATCGACCGCTACGGCAATACCTCGGCGGCGTCGATTCCGATTGCGCTGTGCGAGGCGATAGAGCAGGGGCGGGTCTGGCCCGGCGCGAAGGTGGTCTTCGCGGCGTTTGGCGGTGGCCTCACCTGGGGCGCGGCAGCGATGACCTGGACGACGCCCATCCCTGGACAGGTGGTTACTTCTACGCCGCGTGTGAACGCGGCTGCTAGCAGCCACTCATAAGAGCGAACGGACCAGTGGGGCAGCGCAGATCAACTGCGCTGCCCCGCCGCTTTTTTCAGCGCCTTGCTGTCCGCTACGCGCCTGGCCCGTTATCCACTGGCCCGATACCCTCGGTTTTCAGCTTTTGAATGAAGAGCGCCAATAGCTCGCCGCCAGCGACCCGGATGCGTGGGAGTTGGTAGGGCTGCTGTGGATTCTGGATGGCCGACTCTGCGCCTGGGTCGAGCAGCGCGCCCACATAGCCATCCTGATAGAGCAGGCTGATGATGAACTGGCGGCGCTCCAGGGAGCCACTATGAAACGGCTCACCGGAGGGATAGCAGAAGAACTGGATAGGGAAGCTCAGTTGCTGATCCAAGGTCTGTTGGGAGACCAGCAATTCCTGCTCGGCGATCTGCGGCGCTACGGAGGCCAGGCTCAGGTGGTGGATGGTATGGGAGCCAATCTCGATGCCCGCTGCGTTCATCTGGCGAATCTGGTTCCATGTCAGGTAGCGCCCACCGATCATGCCGGTGATGATATTGATTTCGGCGACAAAGTGATGCTTCTGAAGGATGGGGAAGGCGTCCGTGTAGTTATCCTGGTAGCCATCATCGAAGGTAATACAGATCGGATGCGCGGGGAGGACCATCCCATAGTAGAGGTTGTCAAAGATGGCGTTGAGCGTGATGGGGTGGTAGCCATTCTTTGCCAGATAGTCCATCTGGGCGGCAAAGTCGGGCGTTTTGATCGTCAGGTCAAAGTCCAGAATGTTTTTGGTTGGTTTGGCGGACACATGATGATACATCAGGATGGGGACTCTGGCAGTGATGGCTGGGGCTTTGGCGGGCACGACGATGGGCGCGCCCTGGTCGAGCGGTCCCGCCAGCAGGACGCGCCAGAGTCCATTGGTCTTCTCTTCGGCAAACTCCAGATGGTTGAAGAGGCCATTTATAACGGCTTGCTCGGAAGGCGACGTGAGGACGCCAGTGCTGGGGCCGATGGTGAGCGAGACCGGCAGGACTACGGCGCTGCTGTAGACCTGGGTGGTATCGGGATCGATCCAGTTGGAGAGGCGTTCTGCTGGGCCGACAGCGAAAGAGACGCGCGGTAATGGGCCGAACTTCCTGGTGAGGAAGCCCGTATAGGCCGCCTCAGAGAGCCAGAATGCCTGCGCGTCGGGATGGAGCAGTCCCCAAAGCTGGTCCATGTTCTGCTGCATAAAGGCGTCCATGAAACGCCGGGCGGTCTCGCTGGGGTCTGGCGCGAGGCGTATGGTCAGGTCGGTGCCTGGGCTGATCGGCTGCGCGTCATAGTTGGGGACGGCGACGACCACTTGGCTGGAATTGGGCACGCGCAGGGAGAAGTGGCCTTGCGCGTTGGTGGTTGCCTGGGTCTCAAAGCTAAAAATTCGCGCGGTGACGGGGGCGTTGGCGATGGGCTGGCCGGTTTGCGCATCCTCAATGACGCCAGAAGTTGTGACCAGCGACAGGCGTGAGATGGTTCGGGATGAGAGGAAGGAGATGACCCCAAATTGATTCAAGCAAACCAGCGCCAGCGCGACGAGCAAGATGGCGCTGGCCGCAAGAAAGAACCGCTGCCGCCAGGTATACTTTCTGGACGAGCGTCGCTTGATTGGCTGGATCATCTTCTGGCGCGGAGACTCAAGCGTCCTCATCAAGCTCTCCCCTCTCTGGCGGGCCATACGCGCACCGCTGGAGTGTGCGGAGCCGGGACGCTCTGAGATAAGCGATCTAGCGAGAAACCGCTACCCTTCTGGGATGATTGCATATTTAATACCCTCGCGCCCAAGTAATTGTTCAAAAGCGTCGTGTAGTTGGCTGAGCGGAAACGAGCCGCTGATGAGGCGCTCGACGGGGATACTGCGCTGCGCAATGAGTTGGAGGGCCGTCGAGAAGTAATACGGCGTGTGGTGGAAGACCCCCTTGAGCGTGATTTCGCCATAATGCAGCGGCTGGGTCTGGAGCGAGATGCTTGTCCCGGCAGCGCAGCCGCCGAAGAGATTGACGAGGCCACCGTGTCGGACCATGCGTGCTGCTGCCTCCCAGAGTGCCGGGTCGCCGACGGCTTCAATGACCACATCGGCGCCGCGCCGCCCGTCGGTCCGCGCCCGCACGGCTTCGACCTCTGCAACCAGGTCGGGGAGCTGGCCTGCATCGATGATCGCGTCGGCGCCCAACGCCTGCGCGACGGCCAGACGCTCAGCGCCGCGCCCGCAGAGAATGACTCGCGCTCCCTTCAGCTTTGCCACTGCCAGAAGGAGCAAGCCCAACGGACCGCCGCCGATGATTACGACGCTTTCGCCGGGGTGAATGTCACTGGCTTCAATGCCATGCAGCGCGCAAGCCAGCGGTTCTGTCAGCGCCGAGCTGGTGAAGGGGAGATCAGGCGGCAGTTCCCAGAGGTTCTGCTCGACGATGCGGGCAGGAACGAGCAGATACCCGGCGTAGGCGCCGTTGAGCAGGAGCAGGTCTTCGCAGAGGCTCTGGCGTCCCCGGCGGCAGAAGAAGCAGCGGTTGCAGGGGGCCGAGTTGGCGACGACGACGCGCATGCCAGGCTGGAAGCGATCTACTCCTGGGCCACTCTCGGCCACTGTTCCGGCGACCTCGTGTCCAAAGAGCGAGGGCAGGGTCTTCAGCAAGACCGGATGCCCACGTCGGTAGGCTTTGAGGTCGGTGCCGCAGGTGGTGGCGGCGGCCACTTTGACGAGTACCTCGCCTGGCCCTGGCTGGGGCACGTCGATCTCTTCGATACGCACATCCAGCGGCGCGTAGAAGCGCGCGGCCAGCATTTTCATGGGCGCCCCCCCCTTTTGCCAGTTCGGCAGTCCTGAGCCGCTGATTGTGGCGGTTGCAGCGAGGAGTGTAGCATAGAAGCAGGCGCAGGTCAAACCGTTGCTCTGAGCAAGGTCTCGACGCATGCAGGGCGATATGGTACAATGCAAACTACATCGCATCACCTTGCAAGGAGCGCCTGTGTGTCTATCCTTCTGGTCGCCACCACGAATCCAGGCAAGTTGCGTGAATATCGAGAGATTTTTGTGGAACTGCCCTTTGGCTTGACGACCCTGACCGAGCAGGGGATTGATCTGGATGTGGAGGAAACCGGCGCGACCTTTGCCGAAAACGCTTTACTGAAGGCGCGGGCCGCTGCCGAGGCCAGCGGATTGCTGACGCTGGCCGATGATTCCGGGCTGGAGATTGATGCCCTGGGTGGCGAACCCGGGGTGCGTTCGGCTCGCTGGCCTACCCCGGACACGTCCTATCCTGAGCGCTTCAAGCTGATTTTCGCCCGGCTGGCCGGTTTACCGCCGGAGCAGCGCGCAGCGCGGTTTCGCTGCGCAATTGCGCTGGCCCGGCCCGATGGCTGGCATGAGATCGTGGAGGGCGTGGTGGAAGGGATCATTGCGGATGCGCCACGAGGCGACAAGGGCTTTGGCTATGATCCGATTTTTTACGTGCCTGCACTCGGTTCGACAACTGCGGAACTTTCCCCCGAAGAAAAGCATCGCATCAGCCATCGGGGGCGCGCGGCCAGGGCTGCGCGTGATGTGCTGCTGCGCTTGAATGCGGGGTCTGCTCATCGCTAATCTGCCTGGAAAAGCTTCTGGAGCCAGCGCTGTCCGGCTGCGGAGGCCACCACTGCGCGGCCAGCCCATCCGCGTCTCGATTGATCTGGAGACGACGGGGCTGCAACCTGAAACTGACAGCATTATTGAGATTGCCGCTGTGAAATTTCGTGGGGCTGAGGTCATCGATACGTTGCAGACCTTTGTCGCCACGAGCCGCCCGATTCCCTATCGGGTGCAGCGCCTGACGGGCATTACCTCGGCTGATCTGCAACATGCGCCCCATTTCGAGGCCATCGCGCCTCGGCTGCGCGCCTTTCTAGGCAAGGCCGCGCTGGTGGGGCACAGCGTGCCCTTTGACGCGGCATTTTTGCGGCGGCGCGGGCTGGCCCAGGAGAATCCGCTGCTCGATACCTTTGAACTGGCAACGGTTCTGCTTCCAGCCCTGCCGAGCTACACCCTGGAGCGTGTGGCCGAGGCGCTGGGGGTGTTGGGCGATGTCTTTCATCGGGCGATGGCCGACGCGGTGCTGGCGAAAGATGTCTTGTTGGCCCTGCTGGCGCGTATCGAGCAGCTTGATCCATCGGTGCTGGAGGAACTGTCGCTGCTGAGCGGGCGTCTGAGCTGGCCGCTGCTGACGCTCTTTACGGATGAGCGTCGGGCGCGGGACGCCAGGCGTCTCTCTTCTGGTGGCTGGGGGTCGGTGGGCGAGCAACTGGCGGCCAAACTGGGCGTCAATCCCCAGGTGTTTGCACTGGGCATTGCGCGCCCCAGCCCCGCCCCAGCCGGCGAGACGTCGGCGGTACACGTCCCCGCCCCACCTGCCAGCACGGAGGCTAGCGGTACACGCGGCGCCCCGCCCGCGAATCCGGTGATTGCGGCGGCGATCAGCGAGGCGTTTGCAGCGCCCCGCCCGCTGCTGCTGGAGGTTGAGCCGGATGCCGCGAGCCTGCGGGCAAGCTTGCTGGCCGCGCTGCGCTGGGCAGAGGAGCAGCGCCGCCCGCTGGTGATCGCGGCGGCGAATCCTGCCGCGTGCCGACGGCTGATGCAGGAGACGCTGCCGGAACTCTGGGTTCATCTGCCCCGGACGCCCAATGTAGAGTTCCTGACTGAGTCGGAAAAATACCTCTGCCTGCATCGCTGGTTTGGAGGGGCGCGCCTGCCACGCAACGGGCGCCTGCCCGCCGATATTACGCGGGGCCTGGCAAAGCTGACCATCTGGCTGAATTATAGCGCGACGGGCATCCGCGATGAGTTGGCTCTGATGCCGCAGGAGCAGGCGGCCTGGGAGTTGGTGCGCGCTGGGCCGGAATATCTGGATGAACTACCTACCTGCCGCTACGCGCAGAGCGGCTATTGCTTTGTCAAACGGTCGCGTGACGCAGCGGCGACGGCGGATGTGCTGGTGACGACGCACGCGGCGCTGCTGTCCTCTCTCTCCAGCGATCAGACGGCTTTGGTGCAAGCCGCCCATCTGCTGATTCTGGATGCACATCTGCTGGAAGAGGAGGCGCTGCGCCAGGGCAGTTCTGATCTGAACCAGCCAGAACTGGCGCAACTGCTGGATGATTTGCTCACTGAGGGGCCGGAAGAGGCGCCGGGTGGGCTGTTGGCCCTGGCGACGCGCCCGTTGGAGCAGTCCCTGGCGGCCTCTGCGCGGGGCACGCTGCCAGGGGAGGCGCGCCTTGCCGCCTGGCAGGCGCCGGTACACGCGGCGCAGCAGGCGCTGGAACACTTCTTTCACGCGCTGGCGTTCCTGCTCTCTGAGCATCAATCGCAGCATCACGGCGGGGGGCCGCGCGCCTGGAATGAGGGCATTGATCCGGCGCTGCGCTTGCAGCCGAAGATTCGCAACGTGGCCGCCTGGAAAGGCGTGGAGGAGGCATGGGCTGAACTGGAGAACGGACTGCTCGCGCTGATCTCTCGGCTGGATCGGCTGATTGCTCTGCTGGGCGCCTTCGATCCGACGGGCCTCCAGCGGGCGGCGCAGACCGGGAAAGCGCCCGCGTCTGTGACGCTGCCTGATCTGCCGCCAGCGACTGCGGGGACGCTGGCGGCGCTAGGCGGCGAACTGAACGGCGTGTGCTTCCGTCTGCGCCGGTGTGTCGAGCGGGGCAGGCTGGCGATTACCCAGCCGCGTGGGGAGATGGTCTATTGGGTGAAACCCCCACTGCCGCCGCCGCCGCCACGCGCAGCGTCGGGCGCTGTGACCACCCCGCCTGCGGAGAATTCACCCGCCGCCCTGCCGAGCCTGCACGCCGCGCCGACGCATGCCGGGGCGCTGCTTCAGCGAACGGTTTTCCGCCCTGATCGCGCGGCGACGCTGGTCTCTTCGGCCTTGACCTTCAGCGGAGAATTTGATTATATCGCTGAGCGGCTGGGTCTGGCCGCCGGACGCGCCGCCGCGCTTTCGGTGGCTCCTGAAGAGCAGCCACAGTCGCTGCTCTATCTGCCGGAGGATGTTTCCGAACCGAATACGCACCATTACCAGCGTCATCTGGACGCGCTGCTGATTCAGCTTGCGACGACCCTCAATGGCGAGACGGTGGTTCTGTTTGCCTCGCACGCGGCCCTGCGGGCAGGCTACGCGGGCGTGAAGGCCGCGCTGGAAGAACGCGGCATTCTGGTGCTGGCCCAGGCGATTGATGGCTCGCTGCGCCAAATTTGGCAGACCTTCCGCTCGCAGGAGCGCGTGGTGCTGCTGGGCGCGGTGAACTCGTGGGATACGGCGGACCTGCCGGGCGCCCCTCCGGCCTGCGTGGTCGTCACGCGGCTGCCCTTCCCGGCGCTGAGCGACCCGCCGCAGGCCGGGCGGGCGGAACTCTATCATGACCAGTTGCAGCAGTTTGTCATTCCCCATGCGTCGCTGCGCCTGCGCCACGCGCTGAATCGTCTGGCCTGGAGCGGCGCGCGCCGCAACGCCATCGTGCTGTTTGATAAGCGAGTGCTGGCGAAGGATTATGGGGCGGTCTTCTTGCACTCGCTGCCCCACTGCACGGTGCGCCAGGGCAGCGTTTCGCTCCTGCCGGAGCATGTGGCGGGATGGATTCGGGGAGAAGACGTTGAGTGAGTCTGTTCCAGAAAAGGCAGCAGCATCCGAGACGATCCAGGCGCTGGGCGAGTTTGGCCTGATTGCGCGCCTGACGCGCGGGATGCGGACGCGCCCGGACGTGCTGGCGGGTGTGGGCGATGATTGCGCGGTGCTGGCCCTGGGCGACGATCAGGCGCTGCTGGCGACGTGCGATGCCTTGGTGGATAGCAGCCAGTTTCTTCAGCGCGTCGCTACGCCCGCGCAGATTGGGCGGCGTGTGATGGCGGTGAACCTGAGCGATATTGCCAGCATGGGCGGTTCGCCGCGCTACGCGCTGGTTTCGCTGCTGCTGCCCGCTGACCTGCCGGTCGCGTTTCTGGATGGCCTCTATCTGGGCTTGCGCGCCGAGGCGTGGCTGTATGGGGCGGTGATTGTGGGCGGCAATATCGTTGGCTCGCCGACGTTTGGCGTCGATATAACGCTGCTGGGCCAGGCGCGGCGCGACCAGATCATCTTGCGCAGCGGGGCGCGCCCCGGCGACTCGCTGCTGGTGACGGGCGCTTTGGGCGAGGCGGCGGCTGGCCTGCATCTGCTGTTGCATCCCGAATTGGCAGCGCCTGAGGCCATTGCCGGGCGCTTGAAAGCGGCCCAACTGACGCCCGTGCCGCGTGTGCCGGAGGGGCGCGTGCTGGCGCGGCTGGGCGTGGCGACGGCGATGCTGGACATCAGCGATGGCCTGGCGGCTGATCTAGGGCATCTCTGCGAGCAGAGCCACGTCGGCGCGCGGCTGGATGAGGTGGCGCTGCCCATCGCTGAGGATATGCGCCAGATGGCTTTGCGTGCCGGGCAGAGCGCGCTGGAGTGGGCGCTCTACGGCGGCGAGGATTATCAACTGCTCTTTACGGCTCCGCCAGCCGCCGTGCCGCGCATTACTGACACCCTCTGGATTGCCACCGGCACGACCGTCACAGTGATTGGCGAGATGCTGGCTCCTGAAGCCGGGCTGACCCTGCAAGCCCAGGATGGCTCCATCAGGCCGCTGGCCCCGCGTGGCTGGGATCATCTGCGCTCGGCGTCGCCTGCATAAGAGCATCTGTGCTGCTGCCACTCAGGGGCGCTTCGGCCTTGACGCGCCTTGCTTTGCCCTGGGCGGCTGATTGATCTGAGGGGTTCCGGCGGGCCCGGTTGGTTCATCCAGAAATGTCGCCAAGCGGCGCAGATGCTGGAGCAATTGGGCAAATTCCTTCTCTCCCAGACCCTGCGCCCATTCCTGCTGAAGCTCCTCTACCACCTGCCGGGCGATCCGGCTCACGTCCCAGCCGCGCTCGGTCCGCCGAATGAGCGTGGCCCGGCCATCAGTGGGGTCGGGGACGCGCTCAAAGTAGCCATGCTGCACCAGATACTCGACCGTTTCTCCCATCGTTTGTTTGGTGACACCAGCGCGCTCGGCTAGTTCCGTCAGGCGGCTGCCCTCTGGTCGGCAGAACTGAAAGACAATACGATGCGTCGGGCGATAATCGCTAAACCCATACCCCGCGACTGCTTGCGTGACGCGCCGCTCTATCACTTGCACCGGCAGATAGAGCAGCGCCCCGATCATCACTGAGTCATAGCGTGATCGTTCCTGATCCATAGCCATGTTTCTTCCTCCCTCTTGACATTATAGTCAGGATTCCGTATCATTTCAATGTGGTCAGGAAACCTTACTAAATGAAAAGGAGCATGGCTGTGACAGCAGAAACGAACGGTGTCGTGGTCCGTCGGGTTCTCGCGGCGCTGGACCAGGGAGATTGGACGATGTTTGACGAGCATCCTGGGCTGCATGAGACGCGCCAGCATCTGCCGCTCTTTCGCGCCGCTTTCCCCGATATGCGCCATACGATTGAGACGGAGTTCAGCGCTGGCGAGATGATCGCCTGCGTGATGAACGTGCGCGGCACGCATCACGGCGTCTTTATGGGGATTTCCCCCACTGGCAAGCCCATGAGCATCATGCTGCTCTGGATCAACCGGATCGTTGATGGCAGGATCGTGGAGCATTGGGCGGTGCCGGACTTTCTGAGTCTCTTCCAGCAACTCGGCGCAACCCCAACCGTTGCTACGCTGGGCGCAGAAAAGCCGTCCGTGTAGCGGAGAGCAAAGAGAGGAGCAATGGTATGGCCATCGAAGAGAATAAGCGCGTCGGTATCGGCCACTTCGAGGAGGTCTGGAACCAGGGGAAGCTGGAACTTATCAGCACGTATTACGCGGCGGACTTCAGCAATTTTGGGAAGCAGACGCCTCTGGAGCGCATTCGCCAGATCGTCGAGGCGTGGCGCACGGCCTTCCCCGACCTGCATTTTTCTATCGATGCGCAACTGGCTGAGGGAGATCGGGTGCTGTACCACTGTACGCTAGCGGGCACGCACCTTGGCCCGTTTGTCATGCCTGGCCTCTGGAACCTCGCGCCAACGGGCAGGCGCTTCAGCGTTCGGCAGATGCACCTTATTCGCGTGCGCGACGGCCAAATTGCGGAACACTGGGCTGTGCGGGACGACCTGGGCATGTTGCAGCAGCTTGGGATTGTTCCCGCGCCGGTTCAGACCGTGTAGAGCGGCTCTATTTATGCAGCACGCACATGAAGCAACGGGCGCTGCTGCCGGGGTTGGGTGGCTGCCCCAGATGTTTCTGCCGCAGGATGTATTGCAGCGTGGGTTGCGCGCGTCCAGGGCGGCCTGGCGGGTGGATTCTGCTCCTGGTCAAGAGGCTTCATCTGTCAAAAAGACAGGCGGAGAACCGCATCAGCGGGCTGACGGCGAAACCGGCTCCGCGTGCGCTTTTGCGTCAGCCTGCTGATGCGTGACCCCTTCTGCCTCCGTCAGTGTGGAATGATGCCTGGGAACAGGTACTGCTGAGCCATCACCAGCAGACCCAGCAAGGTAGCCAGGAAGAGGCTGTGCTTGAAAGTGCGCATGACGACCAGCCCCTCCTTGCCAATCAGGGTGCTGGTCGAAACCCCGGTGGTCACGTTTTGCGGCGAGATCATTTTACTCATGACGGCCCCCGACGAGTTGGTGGCCGCCATCAGGACTGGACTCAGGTGAAGCTGCCTGGCTGCGACTACTTGCAGGTTGCCGAAGAGCGCGTTGCTGGAGGTATCACTGCCGCTCAGGAAACAGGCGATCCACCCCAGGAAGACCGAGAAGAAGGGGAAGATGCCACCCACCTTTGAGATCGCCAGCCCCAGGGTGTAGGCCATGCCGGAATAGTTGAAGAGGAACGCCAGGCCCACGATGAGCATGACGGTCAGGATGGCAAAGCGCAGTTGCTTCCAGGTATCCGCCAGGGCCAGGCCCAGTACCTTTGGACTGTTCCCGGCTCCCAGCGCGACCAGCGCGGTTAGCACGACGGCTACCAGGATTGCTGTGCCCGTGCCCAATGGCTGGAGAGTATAGAGGGCAGCATACGGCTTGTTGTAGAGGGTCAGGAAGACTGCTTTGTCGAGTCCCGGCCAGGCAATGATCCGCTGGCCGATGATGGGTACTTTCAAGAACGTCCAGGCAATGACTACCCCGCTGACTAGCACCCAGGGCGTCCAGGCCAGGACCGTCTGGCCGAAGCTGGGCTTGCCGCCGCCGCTAGGCGCGCTGGCGGCTTCCGGGGCAGTGCTAGCTTGCTGCTCACCCGCAGCCGTCACGGCGATGGTTCCCCCGTCGCTCCCGGCAAATTGTGTCTTGTACTGCTCGACATCGCGCGGTTTCCAGACCTGCACAAACCCGATGACACAGATGAGCGAGACAAGCGCTGCCAGAACGTCCGGGAGTTGCGGACCAATGAAGTTCGAGACGGCAAACTGGGTGAGAGCGAATGAGCCGCCTGCCACCAGTGCGACCGGCCAGGTAGTTCTCAGGCTGCGGAAGCCGGTGAAGATGATGACTGCGTAGAAGGGCAGGATAAAGCTAAAGAGCGGAAGTTGGCGGCCAACCATCGCCGAAAGCGGGCCTGGATCCAGCCCTGTGACTGCGCCCAGCGTGATGATCGGCGTTCCCAGGGCGCCAAACGCCACAGGTGTCGTGTTAAAGATCAGCGTCAGCGTAACGGCTTCCAGGGCAGGGAATCCCAGGGCGATGAGGAGCGCGCTGCCAATCGCTACTGGTGTGCCAAAGCCGGCGATGCCTTCCATGAGTGCGCCGAAGCAGAAGCCTATCAGGATGAGGAGGATGCGTTTATCCGCCGGAACATTGTACACCATCCAGCGGCGGAAAAGTTCAAATTTGCCGGAGCGCACAGCGATGTTGTAGAGCCACATCGCATTCCAGACGATCCACATGACTGGGAGCAGGGCAAAAGCCATCCCGTTCAATGTGGAGTCTGTGGCAAGGCCAATGGGCATCTGCCATACGCCGATGGCAATGAGCAGGCCCACCACGAGTCCTGCAAGCGCTGCTTGCCAGGCGGGCCGCCGTAGGATGCCAAGCAGGACGAGGACGACTGCGATGGGGATTAATCCGACGAGGAAAGAGAGGAACAGATTGCCAGCGACAGGAGCAAGGATCTGGTGGAACATCAGCGTCTCCTCCTTGAAGGACAATGCGTGATCAATTCAAGGCAAGTGAACAGGATATTCCAGGGGGGTATAGGCTAGGACCCCGTAGAGTTGCTCGCGTTGTAGGCCGATGTGAAGCTGGCCCACCTCCTTTCGATGGAGCCCCCAGAGCGCAGTTTCCAACTGGTAGATGCTCTACCGGCAGAAGCATGCGTCAGGAGTTTGGAATGCGGTGAGTGATCGTACGATGAGAGAGATACTCTCCCTTTATTATAGCTGAAAGACAGCGTTTTTGCAAGCGGGTTCTTGCTGAGTCTCCTGGCATTCTTCTTGCTATCAACATACCAGTTACGCTATCTGGTTGCCTGTCCGTATCTCTGGTTGCGCAGGCGCCCGTTCCAAGGAGAGCGCGTCTATGGTACAGAAACGAGGGTCACAGCGGCTCTTTCAGCGAGAGCTGTGCCAGTTGATCGAGGAGTTGACGGAGATGGCGCTGGTGGCCGAAGCGTCATTCGGCGCGAGCGCGCGCGCGTTGGTCGGGCGCGACCGCTATCTGGCGCGCCAGGTGGCTGAGGGCGCGGGCGTCGGGCCATCCCAGGAGGAGGCGGGCGAGACGGTGCATGCGCGCACGTTGGCGCTGCTGCAAGAGTGGACCAACGTGGTGGGCAATGTGCGCAGCCTGCTGATGATTCAGCAGTCGGCGACGGAATTGGAGCGGATTGGCGACCACGCCCGGCGCATCGCCACGCACGCCCTCGCGCTGACTGATGGCGCTGGCAGGGGCCTGTCGTCCCTGGGGCGCGTCATGGGCGGCGATCTGCTGGCGCTGATTCGGGTGGTTGCGGCCCAGCTTCGCGGCGGCGTGGAGCTGCTCTCCGCGCCCGATACGGCCCGCGCCAGGCAGCTCGCCGACGCCGATGCCGAGGTGGATCGTGTCTACCTGCGCCTGGTAGCGGAGCTTCAGGAGGGGATGGCACGCGATCCCGGCCAGGCGCTGATGCTGACACGCCTGCTCTTTGCGGCGCACGAGATGGAGTGTGTGGGCAACCGCGTCGGCAATATCTGCGAGAATATCAGCTATATGCTGGTCTATTGGGAGCCAGCGGCTGCATCAAAGGGCGGCGCGCGGGCGGCGATCTGAGCCAGCAGGACGCCCAGCGCCCGCAGTGCTTCCTCGCGGGTCAATTGGTCCAGGGTGTGGTCGGCGGCGAATTCGTCTTCGTCCAGCACCTGCCAGGAGCCGTCGGGAGCGACCCAGACATCCAGGATCAGGTCTTCGGCGGCGACCACTTCGTCGCTGATGGTGGCTGGGCGGGCAATGTTGCAATACCAGCCCTTGAGCGCGCCACTGTGGACCGAGCGGATGGCGAAGATGTTGTGCCAGCGGTCGGTATAGAAATATTCGGTGAAGTGATCGCCGGTTTCAAAGACGATGTAGCCCAGGTCGCGGGTCGGCCAGGCCCAGGTGGCGTGGAGTACCACGCCTTGGGGCAGGTGTTCGGCCAGTTCGGCCTGGTAGCTGACGACGACCTGCCCCTGGCTATTCAATTTCTCAACTCTCATTTCCCCACCGATAGGCTGGCGGTTAAAACCGCGCCTGGAGGCGCCTGCGGGGGCCTCCAAGTCCGACTGCGCGGACTCCCCCCCTTTAACCGGCAGCTTCGCTTTCCAGCGCCAGGATGTTTTCCTCCAGGCGAAAGATACTTTGTTGAAGCGCCTGTTTGCGCTGCTGCGGGCCAAGCAGACGCGCATCCTCGATTTCTTTGTAGCCGTGACGCAGCGCCCAGCCTGGGACAAAGGCCGACGTCTCGTTATAGTGTGAGCGAATCTGGGCCATTTGCGCGTTGACCTCGCGCAGTTCCAGCTTCAGGCGCTTGAGTTCCAGCTTGAGCGCCTGAAGCTGCTCTTTGGGTGTGGCCGCGCCCCCGGCCCCAGCCGGCGTGGACGCCGGCGGTACAAGCGCGCTCCCGGCCCCAGTCGGCGGTACAAGCGCGCCCCGCATCCTTGCCGACGAGACGCCAGCGCTGCGGGGCGCGGCGACATCGGCGTTTGGGCTAACCGGCCCGGTGGCACGCCTGCTGCTGGTGACATCGGGGGCCAGCAGCGGCGCGCCGCACTGCCCACAGAAGCGGCTGCCGCTCTGGGCTGCCGCGCCACAGTGCGAGCAAAACATCGCGTCTCTCCTCTTATTTCCCGGCTTTGCGGGCGCGCTCGCGCTCGCGCAGTTCCACGCGGCGAATCTTGCCGCTGATCGTCTTGGGCAGTTCGCTGACGAACTCGATCTCGCGTGGGTACTTGTAGGGCGCTGTGACGGTCTTGACGTGTTCCTGCAACTCCTCGGCCAGCTTCTCCGAGGCGGTATAGCCAGGGGCCAGGATGACATACGCCTTGACGATCTCGCCGCGCAGTTCGTCGGGGCTGGCGACGACGGCGGACTCGGCCACTGCTGGATGCTCGACCAGCGCGCTCTCGACCTCGAACGGCCCGATGCGATAGCCAGCGGAGATGATCACATCATCGGCGCGGCCCACGAACCAGAAGTAGCCCTCCTCATCTTTATAGGCGCGGTCGCCGGTGATATACCAGTCACCCTTGAAGGAGCGGGCCATCGCGTCGGGGTTGTTCCAATATTCCTGGAAGAGTCCCAGTGGGCGGTTTGGCTTGATCTTGATAGCGATGTCGCCCTCTTTGTTGGGCGGCAGTTCATTGCCCGCGTCGTCGATGACCGAGAGATAGAAGCCCGGCGAGGGTTTGCCCATTGAGCCAGGCTTGACGGTCAGCGGCGGGAAGTTGCCGCAGATGAGTACGGTCTCGGTCTGGCCGTAGCCGTCGCGGATGGTGATGCCGGTCGTCTCTTTCCAGGTCTCGATGACCTCTGGATTGAGCGGCTCGCCCGCGCCGACGCAGTGACGTAGCGCCTTCGGCTTGAAGCGCTTGAGGTCTTCGAGGACGAGCAGGCGATAGACTGTCGGCGGGGCGCAGAAGGTAGTGATCGGGTATTGCTCCAGGAAGCTGAGCGTCTCTTTGGAGTTGAACTTGCCGCGCGCGTCCTGAATGAACAGAGAGGCGCCCTGGCTCCAGGGGCCAAAGAGGTTGCTCCAGGCGGCCTTGGCCCAGCCCATCTCAGAGACGTTCCAGTGCAGGTCATCCGGGCGCAGGTCCAGCCAGTATTTGCCGGTGATGCTGTGGCCGATGCCATAGGAGGCGTGGGTGTGCAGGACCATCTTGGGATAGCCGACGGTGCCGCTGGTGAAGTAGATCAGGCAGGGGTCCATGCTTTTCGTCGGTGTGGGCTTGTAGGTGGGCGAACCCTCCGCGACGACCTCGGCGTAGGAGGTCCAGCGGGGCCGGAAGGAACCGACGATGATCGCACCTTTGATGCTGGGGCACTTGTCGCGCACCTCGTCGTACTTGGGGGCGTTGTCGTTGTCGGTGATGATGGCGGTGGGTTGGGCGGTTTCGGCGCGGAACTGAATGTCTTTGGGCGTGAGCAGGACGGTGCAGGGGATAGGTACAGCGCCCAGCTTCATCAGCCCCAGCGCGACCTCCCACCATTCCACCAGGCGCGGCAGCATGATCAGCACGCGGTCGCCCTTCTGGATGCCCAGCTTGCTGAAGGCATCGGCGGCCTGATTAGAGCGCCGGGCGAATTCGGCAAAGGTGACGTGGCGCTCCTGCCCATCGGCGGCCACATGCCACATGGCCTCTTTCTTGGGATCGGCGGCCCATTTGCCGATCACATCGACCGCGAAGTTGAACTCGTCGGGAACCTCCCAGCGAAACGTTTGGCGCTCGGCCTCATAGTCGCTCATATTAGCGTGGACGGTTGCCATCTCGCGTGTCCTCCTTCTGACAAATCCGCGTTCATGCCGCGCAGCGTTGTGCGGCGTCTCTTTTTATCGTGAGGAGATTATTCCTAGTATAGCGTGTCTTTAGGGTCTCGGCAACCGTTGTGTTTGGTGGAACAGGGTGATTCAAGGGTCCGTTTCAAGGCACGGGGGCTGGCGGCTGAAGGCTGCGCCTATGGCGGCGGGCGCTGGACGGCGCGAGCCAGCACAGCGGGCGAGAGTGTGGACGCCTGGCGTCCGCAAGCCGTCCAAGGCTGTAGGCCCGCAAGGGCCGCTCCCCGCAGGGGCCGCCCCTCTCGCTCCCGTTGGTCACTCGTGCGCCCGCGCCTGGAGGCTGCGCCACGAAGCCTGCCTGCGCAGGCTGGGACGAAGACCTATTGTATGTATCAAACGTCATTCATCGCCGACTGACCGATGTCACGCCGCCAGACGCTCCTCATAGAGCCATGATGCTGCAAAACCGCGCTTGTATCCAGGAGGTTGCTATGCCAGCTCCACTGCTGATCCTGATCTCTGGGCCGCCCGGCGCGGGGAAGACCACGCTGGGCGCGAGGATCGCACAGGAGTTTGGCCTCCCGTTTCTCAATAAGGATGGTATCAAAGAGACGCTGTTCGATTCGCTGGGCTGGAAGAATCGGGAGTGGTCCCGGCAGTTGGGCATTGCCAGCACAGCGCTGCTCTTTCATGTGATCGAGCGCCAGCTTGCCGCTGGGCAGTCGGTGGTGGCCGAGAGCGCCTTTCATACACAGTTTGATGTGCCCAGGCTGAAGCGCTTGCAGGAATGCGCTCCCTTTCGGACGCTAGAGCTGCATTGCACGGCGGAGAGAGAGGCGCTGCTGGCACGCTTTGCCCTGCGCGCACAATCGGCGGAGCGCCACCCTGGGCATGGAGAACAGGTGCAGGCGCGGGATGCAGAATTGCGCGCCAATCTTGCACGCGGCGTCTATGGGCCGCTCAGCCCGCATGGCGCGACGCTGATCACCATCGACACAACGGATTTTGCCAGGGTAGACTATCAGCGTCTGCTGCGTGCCATGTGGGCTGCGTTCCACGATGGAGACACTTCGCTTTAGCAGTTCCCAACAGTTTTAGGGTACTTCAGAGATCAGATGGATGGGGCTGCCGTTGAGCGAGATGTTGATGGTGATGGTGTCGGTTGGCTGCCCATTGGGAGTGAGATATTCGATCTGCCACCAGTCCTGTCCCGCAGGCGGGTTATAGGTGGCAGGGATGGCGATGGGCATATGCAGCCAGAGGCCATTATAGTACCGCCCGCTCGCGTCCAGTTCTGTGCCACCGCTGCTGCCAACGGTGCGCACCCAGGAGGGGAGTTGCACCGGGTTGCCGCTGGGGTCTAGAATCTTCATATAGACATTGCCGCTGGAGTCGCCGGGGTCAAAGAGGCTGAAGTCGAGCGTTTTGCCCGCGTAAGCCGCCGGAATCTCGCCGAGATCGAAGATGGAGTTGGCGCCGGAGGTCTTGAAGTAGACGCACATGTCGTTCCAACCCCATAACTGCGTTCCGGCGGGCGGTGGGCTGAATCCGTCATTTTTGGAAAAGGATGGATCGAAAGCGGGATTGAAGATTTGGACTTTGACGTTGCCCGCGCCGGGCGGTACGACAATGGCATAGTTGTAGCCCAGCGTACCTGACGCGCCGGTGAAGTTTGGCGGATGCTGGTCGGGATTGGTGATTGGCGTCGGCCACTGTTGATGATTGGTACAGCACACCGCCGGAGTCCAGCGGTTGATGGCCCAACTGCCGCCGTCGGGATACGCGATGGGGTCGGTTGGGCCTTCCTCCCAGAGCGGGGTGTAGGCGTCGCCATTTTCTTTCAGTTCCCAGGGGCCATTGATGCGTGCCCAGAAGGACTGGTTGGCGTCGTCGTCTACCGCGTCGCCAAAGGAGGCGCTGCGTGAGCCGAGTTGGATGGGAGGCAGGTATTCTGCCAGCGCGACGCGGCTGACGGTGGCCGATGCGAGGTTGGGGTCTACGTAGGCCAGGAAAAAGATGTCGGCCTGGAGCGTGACGGTCACTTGCAATTCGTACTGGTTGCCCGTTACGATGGAGATGGCGACGCCGATCTGCCCAGGTGGCGCGGGGCAATTGGTGTTGCCATTCTGTTTGATGATGGCGCAGGCGCGCATCATGGCGTCCTGCCCGTCGGGCGAGACGGTGCTAAAATAGGTGGGCATGTAGAGCGCGCCCGCCTCAGCCGCCCGCTCGGCCTGCACGGAGAGGATATACAGCCGCACGGAATCGATCACCAGACCCAGGAGGAGGATGACGAACAGGATGACAAAGCTGATGATGATGCTGGTCTGGCCGCGCTGGCCGCGACGACGATGGGCTGCGCTCCCAGACCAAGCAAGCCCTCTCATAAGGCGCTCCAATCCCCATCTGTCGATGGAGCGGCATAACGTGATCATGACGATGCCCAGATTGCCTGCTCTATCAGCATGGACGCCCCCCTGCTTTGGGGAACTGGTCCGTTTGTCAGCAATTGCTGTGCCAATCAGGCGCGTCGAGGGGTAGTTGTCCTGGACGCTCGCGCAGGAGTTTTGGCGCGCCCTATGCCGAGGCGAGGGCAGAGACGCGAGCAGGGCTTGTACGCTAAAGAAGAAGGAGCGTTTTGCGGATGATTGGAGTGGCGCATGAGGCGCGTCCGCTGGTTGTGGACGTGTTGTTGACCCCTGGCGAATTGAGCAGTGGGCTGAAAGGTGGGGCAGCGGCGGTTGCCATTGTCATTGACGTGATTCGGGCGACCACCACGCTCTCGGTGGTGTTTGATTGCGGCTGCGCGCGCGTGCTGGTGGCGGGGGATATACCAGAGGCGCGGGCGTTTATGGCCGGGCATCCTGGCATGTATCTACTGGCGGGTGAGTCGGGCGGCCTGCGCCCGCCCGGCTTCGACTTTGGGAACTCGCCAGTGGAACTGGCGGCAGCGAATCTGGCCGGGCGCGAGTTGGTGTTCTGCACGACGAACGGGACGCGGGCGCTGCATGCCTGCGCCGGGGCGCGGACGATTCTGGCCGGAGCGCTGCGCAATGCCGAGGCGGTCTGTCGTGTCGCGCTTGGTCGGGTGGCTGCGCCGCCAGTGACGCCGCCAGCGCCGCCCGACCAGGCGCGGGAGGCGGCGCCTCCCGAAACCGCCAGCGAGGCGCGCGTTGAGCCGGAAGAACGCGCCGCTGATCTGGTGATCGTCTGTTCAGGACGGCTGGGGCGCCCGGCGGTGGATGATACGCTCTGCGCCGGAGTGCTGCTCGATCATCTGGCTCGCCTGGTTCCACGATATGGCTACACGCTTCAGATGCGCGATGGAGCGCGTCTGGCCCGCGCTGTCTCGGCGGGGACGCCCGCCATCGCTGATCTGCTGCGGGCGTCGGCGGCGGGTCAGGCGGTGGTGAAAGTGGGACTGGAGCCTGATCTGGCGCTGTGCGCGGCGGTTGATGCCAGCCAGAGCGTTCCGCTTGTGGTGGGCAGCAGCGCTGAGGGCCTCCTCATTCTGGAGCGCGCTGCTGGATGAAACCGCTTCTGCTGTCATCATCAGGTGTTATCGACCCCTAAGCCGCCGTGCTGCTCCAAAATGGCGCGTGCGCGGACCACCTCTGGACCCTGATTGCGCCCGGTGAAGCGCAGGCCGATGGCGACCTGCTTGCGCAGGCTCTCGTTCTGGCTGCGCCACTTTTTCCATTCCATCGATCCCAGCGCCACCCCGGCGACGGCTCCGGCAGCGCCCAGAATGAGCATCCAGTACCAAACGGGGCCAATCTCTGGCGCGTTGAGAAATAAGCCCACCAGCCAGCCTACGGCTGCGCCTGCTACGGCGCCAACCACAAACTCGACACAGATGATAATCCAGTGGGCAATCACTGCGTCGGTCACGAGTTCATCGGGCGAGAATTTGATCTGCCCATCGAACGATACCTGATTGCCAGAGGGGCCAGGCTGCTCTGGACGGAGCAAGAGCGCTTGTTCGGGGCCAAAGCCTGCGGAGCGCAGTTCCGCCAGCGCCTCGCGCGCCTGGATTTCTTCAACGAAGGTGGCAATCATGTCAAAATGACCCCTGGTCACATTCTCTTTGCCAGATGAGAACTGCCGCCTCGCGTCATTCATAGGACTCTCCCTGCCTCTCCTGTGGCTGGTGTCTCGAAGCAAGACATTGCAACTGGTGGGCCACGAGGCTTTCAACGGCGATACAAAGTCCATAATGATTCGTGGCCTTTCATTGCAGAAAATCTGCCAGGACTTCTGGCGGGGCCGGTTGCTCTGGCAGGAAAATTAGCCAGCTACGGAGAGCGGGGAGAGCGCGCGTAACTGCTCGATGATGCCGGGGAGCGCCTGGGTAATGGCGTCCACGTTGGCCTGCGTATTTGCTTTGCCCAGAGTCAAGCGCAGGCTGCCGTGCGCCAGTTCCGGCGGAATGCCCATTGCCAGCAGGACGTGCGAGGGGTCCAGCGAGGCCGAGGTGCAGGCCGAGCCGCTGGAGGCAGCAATGCCCAGCAGGTCCAGGTTCAGCAGGACGGATTCGCCCTCAATGCGCTCAAAGCAGAAGCTGGCGTTGTTGGGCAGCCGCTCAGCAGGATGGCCGGTCAGATGCGCGCCTGGAATGGCGCCCAGCCGCGCGATCAACTGATCGCGCAGCGCG
>Ga0070730_10001401_pt1 | contig 23385 bp, 21 predicted proteins | sample Coa_R1_3_FD_66447 | JGI IMG/M metagenome (GOLD analysis project Ga0070730, IMG submission 66447) | Surface soil microbial communities from Centralia Pennsylvania, which are recovering from an underground coalmine fire - Coalmine... | ecosystem: Environmental > Terrestrial > Soil > Unclassified ... | reverse complement strand
ACCCGACAGGGGGGTATCAGGCGACGGACGTGCTGCCGCCGGGGCAGGCGGGCTGGCTGGTCGGCCCGGTCGCCCCCGGTACCACGCTCGACAGCTCGATTCGCTAGCGACGGCGGCGAGCGAGGGCAGCCGGCAATTCCGGCGTTACGATCGACGGCGCCGCCGTCCGCCGTCCAATGAGCCTTCTCCCCGTCTTGTGCCTTCTGGCAATAATGCCCGTGGACGCAGCGCGGCCGGGCGCCGTGCTCCGCCCGGCCGCGCTGCTCCTTGCGGCTGCCGGCGGCTCTGGATGGAAACCATCGCGCTCCGTCCCTTGACAGCGCCGCGCCGGTCGGCCATTCTTAACACATCGGTTCTAGAATGAATAGGTTATGAATGCCGGACGATCAGCTTAGCGCCGTGTTCGCCGCGCTCGCCGATCCCACCCGCCGCGCGATCCTTGCGCGGCTGGCCGAGGGCGACGCGAACGTCGCGGAGATCGCGGCGCCGTTCAGCGTCTCGCAGCCGGCGATCTCGCGTCACCTCAGGGTGCTCGAACGAGCCGGGCTGATCTCGCGCCGCCGTCGCGCCACCGCCCGCCCCAGCCACCTCGAAGCCGCGCCGCTGCGCGAGGCGACCACCTGGCTGGCCGGCTATCAGGCGTACTGGGAGGAGAGCTACGGCCGGCTCGACGCCCTGCTCGCGGCGCTGCAGCGCGATCGTGCCGGCGAGCCGCACCAGGACACCGCATCGGAAAGGAACGCACGATGACAAAGACGCAGATCACCATGGAACCCGGCGTACCGCAGGTCGTGATCACGCGGGAGTTCGACGCGCCGCGCGAGCTGCTCTTCCGCGCCCATATCGAGCCGGAGCTACTCGTGCAGTGGCTCGGGCCGCGCGCCCTGGCGATGACCGTCGATCACCTGGACGCCCGCGACGGCGGCACCTGGCGCTACATCCACCGGGACGTCGAGGGCAACGAGTACGGCTTCCACGGCGTCTACCACGGCACGCCGTCTGTGGACGCCATCGTGCAGACCTGGGAGTTCGAGGGCATGCCCGGCCACGTCTCGCTGCAGACGGCCACGTTCGAGGAGCGCGGCGGCAGAACTCTGCTGCGTGCGAACGCCGTCTTCCAGTCGGTCGAGGACCGCGACGCGATGATCGAGGCCGACATGGAAGGCGGCGTCAACGAGGGAATGGAGCGCCTGGACGAGCTCGTCGCCCGGCTCGCCCCGGTGCGCTGACGCACTTCAGCGTACGGCGCTGGTTCGCGCCAGGAGAGCCCCGAGAACAACCAGCGATTTGGAGAGGAACAGATGACCGAGCGAGCACCCAGCGAAGTCACGAATCTTGATCGCTACGGAAACCCCGCACTGCCGTGGAGCAGGCCGCACGATCTGCTCACGGCGGGCGCCGCGCCGGCGCCGGGCAACCCATTCTTCCTCGGAACCTGCCGGCCGGACGGCCGCCCTCACGCCGCCGGAATCGGCGCCCTCTGGCTCGACGGCGATTTCTATTTCACCAGCAGCCCCCACGCTCGCAAGGCGCGTAACCTGGCCACGAACCCGGCCGGCACGATCTCCGCCAGGCTGAAGGGCATCGACATCGTGCTCGAAGGCGAGGCGGCGAGGGTCACCGACCGGCCGACGCTGGAGGAGGTGGCTCGCCGCTACCGCGAGGGCGGCTGGCCGGCGGAGGTGGCAGGCGACGCGCTCACGGCGCCCTACAGCGCCCCCAGCGCCGGTCCGCCGCCCTGGTGGCTCTATCGCTTCACATGCCATACCGCGTTCGGGGTCGCCACCGCCGAGCCGTACGGCGCCACCCGCTGGCGGTTCCAGCAGTGAGGGCAGGATGCGCCTTGCGGCCCCTGCTCGGCGCGTCGCAAGAGAGCTCGCAGAACACGACGGCCGGCCGGTTCTGTGCCGGCCAGCCGTTTTGGCTCTCTGCAACGTGCAACCCGTGCATGGGGAGCGCGGCCGTCGTGCCTGAACCGTCGCTGCAGCGGCCATGCGGCCGCCAACAACCCGAAGGCCCGAGGAATGAAGCCGTGCCGGATTCCCAACCAGTTACCTGAGATCGAATAACCCGCTCGATCGGACTCAGGAGATCGCCACAACCCGGCCGGGTGCCGTCAGCCGCGGCCCGCGGGCGCCGGCTCCCAGTTCAGGCCGAAGCTGCCGCTGTCGAGATTGCCGTCATCACGCGGGCGCTTGAGGATGCAGCGAGCCTGGAGCTGCGTGCGCCCGCCGTAGGAGTACTCCTCCCAGTGGGCGGTGATCAGCTCCCAGCCGGCCTCGCCCAGCTCGTCCAGCTCTTCCTGCAGGTGCAGTCCCTCGAACACCTGGTTGAGATACTGCCAACGCTGCGTCATGGCGCCCCTCCTGACCGTTTCCCCTGCAGACGGTCGCGCCCCGGCCATCGTAGATTCAGTATGGCCGGTCTCGCCGGTACGCGCACTGGCCGAAGGACCGAGTCGCCCGCTGGCCAGGTGGCGAGTGTGCGTGCCGTCACAAGCCGCGAGCCGGCGCATCGTGCCTGCGCCTGCTGTCTCTATCTTGCTAAACGCCGCCCGAGCGGAATTTGTTGCGCTCCCAGCGGGCGTACAGCGCGATGCCGCCCGCGATCGCCGCGATGCCCAGCAGCCCCAGCAGCCAGAAGAGGCTGAACAGCCAGATCACGGCGACGAGCGCCAGCAGGATGCCGATCAGCACGGCCAGCGGCACGGCGAGGATGCCGAACACCGCGCGGCTGATCGTGAGCACCTCCAGGCAGCCGCCCGGCTCCTTCTCCGACTTCGGCTGCCGCCCCGGCCCGTAGTAAAAACCCATGCTTCGCGTCCCGGCGGGGAAACCGGCCTCGGCCTGCCAGCGTTCCCGGCGCCACCGACCGCGCAGGGCGCCTACCCTTGGTTGCTCCGCAACCTGTTATTGGAAGTCTCCGACGGTTGCGCTGCGCTCTGGCCCGACACAGGAGGGGATTCCTGGAGCGCTCCCATCGCCGTGCGAGGGGAGCAGGAATGGGTGTCCTCGCAGGACGGCGGGCAACTCCGCGTCATCGCCCCTGCGGCTCGCCTGCCGCGTGGGCGAGCGGACCACCGCGCCACACGCGCGAGTCGCTCAACCATCCACGGCGTCTCGCGCGAGGACACTGGCGCCGCGCTCCCCTCGCACACCCCCTGAAGCGCTCCAGGAGTCCCTTCCTCGTTTCGGGAAGGGACAGACGGCGCGAGCCGTCAGGGTTAGGCGCCTCGCCCTGCTACCCGCACTTCGTATAGCCGCAGCCGCGGCAGATCAGGCACCCCTCTGCATACTGCAGCACGGAACCGCATTCCGGGCAACCCACGCCCGAGCTAACGGTCGGCTTGCCGTTATAGTAGTGCCCGTTGCCATTGCCGTTGCCGTTCGTGTAGCCGGTTGCGCCCTCCGTGCCGGCGTAGCCCTCGGCCAGCGGCAGCGCTGCCTGCACGCCCGGCACCCCCGGCACCCCCGCCATCGGCAGCGCGGCCTGCTGGCCGGTGATGAAGCGCAGCTCCAAATAGCGGGCGATGTAGTCCACCAGCGAGGTAGCTGTCGGAATGTTGTGGTTGCGCGTCATGCCGTACGGCTCGAAGCGGCTGTTCTTCAGCTTGTCCAGCAGGCTGCCCATCGGCACGCCGTACTGCATCGCCATCGACATCAAGAGCGCGATCGTGTCCATCAGGCCGCTGACGGTCGAGCCCTGCTTCGAGACCTTGATGAAGATCTCGCCCGGCCGCCCGTCCTCGTAGAGGCCGACGGTCAGGAAGCCCTCCTGCTCGCCCACGGCGAACTTGTGTGTGATCGACTGGCGCTCGTCCGGCAGCCGCTCGCGCCGCGGCCGCGCCGGCTCGGCCGGCACCGCCGGAACGGCCTCGCCTGCCGCCGTCCCGGTCTTCGCCGGCTCGTGCGAGAGCACCTGCAGCGCCCGCGAGCCATCCCGATAAATCGTGATGCCCAGGCAGCCCTCTTCGTAGGCCAGCCGGTAGGCGCGGGCCACGTCCTCGACCGTTGCTTCGTTTCCGAAATTGATCGTCTTGCTCACTGCATTGTCCGTATGCCGCTGAAACGCGGCCTGAATACGGACGTGCCACTCGGGCGCGATGTCGTGCGCGGTAACGAAGACGCGCTTCACCCAGTCCGGCACCTCGGCGTGGTCGGCCAGGTGGCCGCCGGCCGCGAGGTCGTCCATCAGCTCCGGCGAATAGAAGCCCTCGCGCCGCGCCACTTCTGCGAAGTAGTCGTTGACCTCGGTCAGCTTCGTCGTCTGCGTCGGATTGTTGCGGTCCAAATAGTGCTGGCGGGTGAAGGCGAGGGCGAAGACCGGCTCCACGCCGCCGGAGCAGTCGGCGATGATGCTGAGCGTGCCCGTGGGCGCGATCGTGGTGCGCGTGGCGTTGCGCAGCCGCGGCCGCTCCGGATAGCGCTGCGACATGTTGTAGATCGAGCCGTCCCACTCGGGGAAGGTGCCGCGCTCGCGCGCCAGCTCGCCCGAGGCCTGGTCCGCCCGCTGCTGGATGAAGCCCATCACCTCTTCCGCGAAGGTGACGGCCTCTTCGGAGTCATAGGGGATGTTCAGCTTCATGCAGGCGTCGGCGAAGCCCATCACACCCAGGCCGATGCGGCGGATGCGATGGCTGACGTCCTCGATCTCGGGCAGCGGGTACTTGTTCATGTCGATCACGTTGTCGAGGAAGCGCACGCAGACCGGCACGACCTCGCCCAGCCGCTCGTAGTCGAACACCCGCTCCTCGCCGCGCCGCACCACGAATTTGGCGAGGTTAATGCTCCCTAAGTTACATGAGTCATACGGATATAACGGCTGCTCACCGCAGGGATTGGTGCTTTCAATAGGCCCCATTTTCGGCACCGGGTTGGCGCGGCCGGCGTTGATGCGGTCGATGAAGACGATGCCGGGGTCGCCGTTCTGCCAGGCGTTGGCCACGAGCTTGTCGAAGATCTCGCGGGCGTTGCGCGTGCCCGTGACCTGGCCGGTGTGCGGGTCGACCAACTCGTACGCTTCGCCGCGTTCCGCCGCCTGCATGAACTTCTCGGTCACGGCCACGGAGATGTTGAAGTTCGTGCAACTCACCATGTCGGCCTTGCACTCGATGAACTTCTCGATGTCCGGGTGGTCGACGGCGAGGATACCCATGTTGGCGCCGCGCCGCGTGCCGCCCTGCTTGATCGCCTCCGTCGAGGCGTCGAACACCTTCATAAATGACACGGGGCCGCTGGCCACGCCCGAGGTGCTGCGCACGAGTGAACCCTCGGGCCGTAGCCGCGAGAAGGCAAACCCGGTGTTGTGAATCATGGCGAGGCCAGATCGCCCGGCCGCGTAGGTGTTCCATCCGTCAACGGTCAGGTCGTAGTAGGGCTTGGCAACGGCGGCGCGTGCCACCGACTCGACTTCGAAGCCGTGCCTTGCGACACGCTGCAGCAGCGTGGCCAGTGCCGGATTATGCGGAGTAAGCCCCACGGCGATCCGCTCCAGCCCGACCCGTGACACCCGCTCACGCTCGTTGCACGACCAGTGGCTCAGATCGAGTGCGAACGGGCTGGCGACGCCTGGCCCACGCCTTCCCGCGAGTCCAAGCGCTGCCAGCGCATCACGCCAGGCATGGAAGGGCAGGCGCAGCGCTCCCTGGCCTGCTGGGGCGTTCAGAATGCGCGTGCGACGCCGGTCGTTCGCCATATAGGGGGCGATCTCGCCGGCGAGCGCCGGAACCTGAGCCGTGGTCCCGACGCGCACGGTATAGATCGTTCGCTTTCCCTTGCCGTGTGGCGCCTTGGACGCTACTCCGGGGTGAAAACCAAGCAGGCTCAGCAGTGCGGCCAGGTCGTCGGCCATCGCCGCGCTCACGGTCGAGTAGCTGACATGACCGCGCGAATCCACATACCCGTCGCTATCCAGAAGACCAGCCACGAAGGCGCGGACAACGGCCAACGGCGACTTCGCGATCAGCTCCGGTACGCGAATGCGACCATCTTTTGCGCCAAAGGTTTCCAACCCGCACGCCTCCAGCAGGTCGTGCACGAACCGTTGGTTCAGCGTCGCGACGGACAGCAGCCCGCGCCTATCGCGGGCGATGGAGACGTGGATACCATGCCGCGCGAGAATCGTGCGCACCCGCTCCAGCACGTCCTCGCTGCCGGAGAACCAGCGCACACGGTACTGGCGCAGCGCCGGCGCATAGCCAAAGGAGCCGTCCCCGAGCGTGAAGCCGATCAACCAGCCGAGATCCGCATCGGCGCTGAGGCTGCCTGCGCTCCGTGGCTCGCTCCAGGGCCAGAAGCTGTCGGGCCGGTCTGGGCCGAGCACGATGTCGCCCGGCGTCAAGCGGTCTGCGCGGACCTCCACGAGCTGCGTGCCTCGCACCGCCATGAAGGGATGCCAGGCGCTCGTCTGAACTTCGGCGCCGTCACGTAACCGGATGACAAGCTGCTCCGCCGCCGGCACTTCGAATCGCCAGACGTGTGTCACAGGGCGCAGACCGGTCTCGCCGCTTTGCGGATTCATCGAGAGCGTCTGGATGCCGAGATCGCCAACGTCATAGACGATGCCCGCGCCGTAGCGCTCACCGCTCCTCCCGTCCACCGTGGCACGGTTGAAGAGCACCTCGATCGGCTCGATGCCGCAGAACGTCGTCCAGACACGGGCGTCGCCGGCGATGCAGCCGCCCCCGCTCTGATGCACAAGGGCGGTGGCGCGGATCGTGTCGAAGATGCGGTCGATCGAGTCCTCCACCGGCAGCACGAAGCAGGCGGAAAGCTGCTGCAGCGGCCGGCCGGCGTTGCCCAGCGTGGGCGAGTTCGGCAGGAAGTCGAGGCTGGTCAGCGTACGGTAGAAGAGCTCCTCGACCTCGGACAGGCGCGCGTCGTCGGCGCCGTAGTTGCGCTCGGCCTGCGCCAGGTTGCCCGCGACGCGGCGGAAGAGCTGCTCCGGCGTCTCGATCGGCTGGCCGTCGTCGTCCTTCGCCAGGTAGCGGCGTTCGAGCACGACGCGCGCGTTTTCCGAAAGCGACAGCCGTGCGCCGCCGCGCCGGGCGCCCTTACCGCTGCGGGAGTTGGACTCGATCACCATGATGTCACCCCTGTCGCGTTGGTCTGGCGTGAAGCCGAAGATCGCAAAGAGCGGAATCGCTGCTGTCCTGTCCGGGAGCGCGGGGCGAGACGGCCGGCGCCCTACGCCTGGGCGCGACGCCGGCTGCGGGCTTGCCGCTCGGCGCCGCGGGGCAGCGGCAAGATGCGCGGCGGCGCCAGCAGCCGTTGCAGCTCGTCTTCCGGCAGCAGGGTGAGCTGCTCGCGCGGGCGCAGGCTGCTCTGCGCCGCGTGCAGCTCGTCCAGCGTCTCGCGCAGCGTGTCCAAATCGGTGAAGGCGCGGTAGACGCAGGCGAAGCGCACGTAGGCGATCGGGTCCAGTTCCTGCAGGCCGCGCATCACCAATTCGCCGATGCCGGCGCTGGCGACCTCGGTCTGGCCCAGGCTGAGCACGGCCTCCACCACCTCGTCCACCAGCCCCTCGACCGCCGCCGCGTCCAGCGGGCGCTTCTCGCAGGCCTTGCGCACGCCGAGGAGGATCTTTTCCCGCGAGAACTCCTCGCGCCGGCCGTCCTTCTTGACAACCAGCACGCCGACCGGCTGCACGCGTTCGTAGGTCGTGAAGCGGTGGCCGCAGCGCAGGCAGGCGCGCCGGCGGCGGATCGCCGCGTCCACGGTGCGCGAGTCGGTCACGCGGGAGTCATCGTAGTCGCAGATCGGGCACTGCACCGGCAGATCGCCTCGGTTCGGCCACGCTTATGGAAAGCCAGATGCCACAACATCTGGTAGCCAGGAGCGCGAAATCGCCTACATCTTGTACCTGCAGAATGTCATTCTCCGGCAAATGACGCCATCCGTCAACCGGGCTAAGCGCCTGAGCAATAAGTTGCCATAACGGCCGGATCACCTCTCCGCTAGCCTCGCGGATGCACATAAGCGGCACTGCCGCCGGCATGCCGGCGGCAGTGTGGTGCGGGTGTTTCGGCGCTGGATGACTTAACGCGACGTCATGGAGCGACGTAAAAAGGTCGGCAGATCCGTGTCGCCGGCGCCGGGCAGCGGCTCGGTGCGCAGCCGCGGCTCCGGACGTTCCGCCGGCGGGGGCATGGGCGCCGGCTGGCGCGGCTCGGCGGGCTCCGCGCGGGCCACCCCGGGCCGCAGCGGGCGCGGGAAGCGCGGCAGTTCACTGTCGTCCAGATCGGGCAGCGCGGCCGCCGGCCGCGGCGCACTGGGCGCGGGGCGGATGCCGTTGCCGTTCGCCGCGGCCGCCGGCTCCTGCTCGGCCTGGTGCATGGCGGCCTCGCCGCCGCCCATGTCCGTCTCGGCCTCCGGGAAGCCGGTGGCGATCACCGTGATCTTGACCTCGTCGCCGAGCGATTCGTCCACCACGGTGCCGAAGATGATCTCGGCGTCGTCGTCGACGACGTCGGAGATCACCTCGGCCGCCATGTTCAGCTCGTGCAGCATCAGGTCGCGCGGGCCGGTGACGTTGAACAGCACGCCGCGGGCGCCGTGAATGTCCACGTCGAGCAGCGGGCTCTGGATCGCCTGGCGAGCGGCGTCCACGGCGCGGCTCTCGCCGCTGCCGTGGCCGATCGCCATCAGCGCCGGGCCGGCGTCGGACATGATCTTGCGCACGTCGTTGAAGTCGAGGTTGACCTCGCCGGGGCGCGTGATGATCTCGGAGATGCCGCGGATGCCCTGGCGCAGCACGTCGTCGGCCGACTTGAACGCCTCCTGCACGGTGACGCGCTTGTCGCACATCGAGAGCAGGCGATCGTTGGGGATCACGATCAGCGTATCGACCTTCTCGCGCAGGCGCATGATGCCTTCATCGGCCTGCTTGCGCCGCTTGGCGCCTTCGAAGGTGAAGGGCCGCGTGACGACGCCGATCGTCAGCGCGCCTTCCTGCTTGGCGACCTCGGCGATCACGGGCGCGGCGCCGGTGCCGGTGCCGCCGCCCATGCCGGCGGTGACGAAGACCATGTCGGCGCCGCGGATCGACTCGCGCAGCTCCTCGCGGCTCTCCTCGGCGGCGCGCAGGCCGACGGATGGATCGCCGCCCACGCCGAGGCCGCGGGTGAGCTTGTCGCCGATGCGGATCTTGGTTGGCGCTTCGGAGTGGACGAGCTGCTGCGCGTCCGTGTTCACGGCAATGAACTGGACGCCGAAGATCTGCTCCTGGATCATGCGGTTCACGGCGTTGCAGCCGCCACCGCCCACGCCGACGACCTTGATTGGTGGGAGGCCGTCGAGATCGGGCCTTGCCGTCTGCTTCATCGCTTCCTCGCCTCTCCTTTCGCGGACCCGGCCCACACCGCGGGGAACGGCGACCGTGCGCGGACACGTCATTGGTATGCTACATGAACGAATTGTGCAAGATCATAGCACGCAGCGCCCGTCCCCTTCAGCAGAGCAAAGCGTACAATCTGCTGTGCGCCGCTGCGGCGTGGCCGCAGTCTACTCCGGCAGAAAGCCCCGAATCATGCGGCGCACCCCGCTGAACCAGCGGGGCGCTGCGGCGTGCGCCGCCGCCGGCGCGGGGCGGACGTGCCTTCCCCCCTCGCGCATCGCCCAGTGTAGCAGACCGACGCCGGTGGCGTATGCAGGATTTGCGAGGCTGTCCGCCAGCCCGGCGAGCGGCAGCGGATACCCTATCCGAACGGGCATGTTGAGCACATCGTGCGCCAACGGCATGAAGCCGGGCAAGTTGGCGCTGCCGCCGGTGAGCACGAGTCCCGCCGAGATCATCTCGTTGTAGCCCGCCTGGCGCACCTCCGCGAAGATCATCTCCAGGATCTCCTCGCTGCGCGCCTGCAGGATCTTGCAGATGCCGCGGCGATGCACCTCGATCCGCCCTTCGCCGCCGAACGCCTCCAGCTCCACCACCTCCCCGTGCGAGACGGCGCTGGGCAGGGCGTTGCCGTGCTCGATCTTCGCCGCTTCGGCCGCCTCGAAGGGCACGCGCAGCCCGACGACCAGGTCGTGCGTGAGATGGTAGCCGCCCACCGGCAGCACGGCGGTGTGAAAGACGGCGCCGCCGACGAAGATCGCCACGTCCGTGGTGCCGCCGCCGACGTCCGCCAGCACCACGCCCTGCCGCCGCTCCTCGTCGCGCAGTACGGCGTCGGCGCTGGCCAGCGGCTCCAGCACCATGCCCTCGATCGCCACGCCCGCCTCTTCGACGCAGCGCGCCAGGTTGCGCATGGCCGAGACGGCGCCGGTGATGATGTGCGTGTCCACGTCCAGCCGCTGGCCGTGCATGCCGACGGGGTCGGAGACGTTGTCCTGGCCGTCCACGGCGTAGTAGCGCGGGATCACGTGCAGGATCTCGCGGTTGGTCGGCAGGCTCAGGTTACGGGCGCCGTCCAGCGCCCGATCCACGTCGTAGGCCGTGATCGCGTGGCCGCGGTCGGCGATCGCGGTGATGCCGCGGGTGTTCACCGAGCCGATGTGCGAGCCGGCGATGCCCACGTGCGCCCCGCCGATCTGCAGGCCGCTGGCGCGCTCCGCCTTCTCGACCGAGACGCGGATCGCCTCCGTCGCGTCGTGGATGTTCTCCACCATGCCCTTGGTGATCCCGGCCGAGGGCGCGACGCCGACGCCGAGCACACGCAGGCGCTCCTCCGCGTCCAGGTCGCCGATGATCGTCGCGACCTTCGTCGTGCCCACGTCGATGGCGGCGAATGCGTCTCTGCGTGCCACGGCCGGTTCTCCCTCTGGCTGGTACGGCGGGCGCCGGGTAGTTCATGCGATGCCTCAGCGGTAGTACGGCCGGTCGCCGTCGCGCAGGTCCAGCTCGTGCAGGCTGGCCGGATTGACCGCGGCCACGACCTGCTGCCAGACCGCGAGCTTGTAGTCCAGGTTCTCGCTGTCGCCGAGCTGGACCTGCGTGCCGCGGTCGGTGAGCACGCTGGCGCCCGCCTCGCGGTCGTACTGCACATGCACGGCGTGCTGGCCGATCGCGCCGGGAATCACCTGCGCGACCTTCACCGCGATCTGCAGCGCCTCCGGGTCCACGCGGCCGCCCACGCGCAGATCGCTGCTGGAGCCGGTGGCATCGACCATGGGCAGGCCGCCCGCATCGCTCGTCGTATCCAGCACCACGCCGTCCGCGTCGACCAGGTACTCGACGCCGCCGCTCGTCCATACGCCCGCGGGCTGCCGTTCGACCACCGCGATCGTGACCGTGTGCGGGAAGCGCCGCGTCACCGCCGCGCTCTTCACCCGCGGCAGGGCAAGCAGACGCTTGACCGCGCCGCCGGTGTCGGCGGTGAAGTAACGCTGGCCGGCGATCGCCGCCGTCTCGCGCAGGTCGTCGGGCGCGAGCGCCTGGGCGCCCGTCACGCGCACGTCGCTGATCACCAGCCACGAGGAGGTGTAGAGCCGCACGCCGCCGGCGCCGGCGAGGCAGAGCAGCAGCGCCGCGGCCAGCCACAGCCAACGCCGCGGGCGGAGGCGGGCGCGCCGGCGCTCCGCCGCCCGCGGCCCGCGCCGGCCGCTGCGGAAGCTCAGGTGCCGCGTCGGCGTGCTCACCCGCCCCGATCTCCTGCCATCAAAAGCCCTCGCCGATTAACGCCACTTCGGGGTGCAGCGCGATGCCGAAGCGCTCCTGCACGCGGGCGCCGGCCAGGTCCATCAGTTGCTTCACCTCGCTCGCCTTCGCCTTGCCGGCGTTGGCGAAGAAGTTGGTGTGCTTCTGCGAGATCTCTGCGTCGCCCAGGCGGCGGCCGCGCAGCCCCACCTGGTCGATCAGCCACCAGGCCGGGTGCTGCGGCGGATTCTTGAAGATCGAGCCGGCGTTGCGCCCGCGCGGCTGCGTCGCCAGCCGCTTCTCGTCCAGCTTCGCCACGTAGGCCATGATCTCGGCCGCGTCGCCGCGCCGCAGCGCGAAGTCGAGCGAGAGGATCACCCGATCCTGCAGCAGGCCGCGGGTGAAGACGCTGCCGCGGTACTCCAGCTTCAGATCGGCCGCGGCGATGCGGCGCTCGCTGCCGTCCGGCTCCAGCACCTCGATGCTCTCCAACACGTCGGCCAGACAGCCGCCGTAGGCGCCGGCGTTGTAGACCACGGCGCCGCCCAGCGTGCCGGGAATGCCGACGGCCCACTCCAGCCCCCACCAGCCGTCGCGACAGAGCCGCCGCGCCGTCGCGGCGAAGCTGGCGCCGCTCTCGCCGCGCAGGCGCACGCGGCCGTCGTCGAGCGGCTCCGGCTCCTCCAGGCGGCGGGCGTTGTTCTCGATCACCAGGCCGCGCACGCCGCCGTCCCCGACGAGCAGGTTGCTGCCCGAGCCGAGTACGAACAGCGGCACAGCCTGCGCCCGCGCCGCCCGCGCCGCCGCGGCCAGCGCCTCACGGCTCGTCGCCTTGAAGTAGAGGTCGGCGGGGCCGCCGATACCGAAGGTCGTGTGGCGCGAAAGCGGCTCGGCGCGCCGCAACTCGCCCAGGCCGTCGAGCGCGGCGGCGAGCGCCTCCAGGCGGGCGGGGTCCACGCCGCTCATCGCGTCAGCGCCTCCGCGAAGGCTCGGCCTACGGCATCTACCGTGCCCGCACCCAGGGTGATGACAACATCGCCCGCGCGGGTCTGTTCTCTAAGCCGGCGCACGGCATCGTCGGCGGAACTCGCCAGTAAGGGCCGGGGCCGAACAATCGCGTCCGCCAGGGCGGCGGCGTCGAGGCCCGCCTCGGCGGTCTCGCGCGCCGCGTAGGTCGGCAGCAGCAGCAGCAGGTCGGCGCCGGCGAAGCAGCCGCGGAACTCTTCAAGCAGATACTGCGTGCGGCTGAAGGTGTGCGGCTGGAAGACGGCGATGAGCCGCCGGCCGGGGAAGCGCTGACGCAGCGCGGCGATGTTCGCGGCGATCTCGGTCGGGTGGTGGGCGTAGTCGTCCATCACCGTGACGCCGCCGGCCTCGGCCACCAGCTCGAAGCGGCGGCGGGCGCCGTGGAAGCCGGCCAGCGCCGCACCGATCTGCTCGCGCGAGAGGCCGAGCGCGTCCAGCGCAGCCACCGCGCCCAGGCAGTTCGCCGCCATGTGCCGGCCCGCCAGCGGCGTCGTGAACACGCCAAACGGTGTGCCGCCGTGCAAGACGGTTAGCCGCTGCTCCACGCCGCTCGCCTCGACGCGCGCCGTCCAGTCCGCCGCGGCGTCGAGCGCGTACCTCTCGACCCGCGCCGCCGGGCGCGCGGTCGCCAGCACCGCCAGCAGCCGCGGACTGTCGGCACAGACGAAAACCCGGCCGCCCGCCTTCACCAGCTCGATGAAGCGGCGGAAGGCGGCCTCGATCCGCTCCGCCGTGCCGTAGTAGTCGAGGTGGTCGACCTCGACGTTGGTCACGATCGCGATATCCGGCGCGTAGTGGAGGAACGCCTCGGCGTACTCATCGGCCTCGACTACGATCTCGGCGCCCGTGCCCGGCGCGGCGTTGTGGCCGAGGTCCACGGCGTCGCCGCCGAGCAGGTAGCCTGGGTCGCGAGCGGCCTGCACGAGTGCGTAGGCGAGCAGACTGCTGGTCGTCGTCTTGCCGTGCGTGCCCGCCACGCAGACGGCGGTGCGCCCCTGCATCAGCGCCGCGACCATCTCCGCACGGATCAGGATCGGGATGCCGCGCGCCCGTGCCGCGGCCAGCTCCTGGTTCTCGCTCTTCGCCGCGACGGTGGTCACGACCAGCTCGGCCTCGCCGATATTCTCGGCCGCATGCCCCACGAACACCGTCGCGCCCTCCCGCTCCAGCCGCTCGGTGTAGCGCGAGGGCGCGATGTCGGAGCCGCTGACCTGCACGCCGCGCGCCAGCAGGATACTGGCGATCGCGGACATGTGCATGCCGCCGATACCGACGAGGTGCACGCGCCGCACGCGGGCGAGGTCGATGGCGGCCGCCGCGCTCATGCCGTCGCCTCCAGCACGATCGCGGCGATCGCCTGCGCGGCGTCGGGCCGGGCAAGCCTGTGCGCGGCTTCCCGCATGGCGCAGAGCCGGGCGCGGTCGTTCAGCAGGCCGAGCACGGTGTCGGCCAGGCGCGGCAGCTCCGCCTCCGGCAGCATGACGGCGGCGCCGCGCGCCTGCATGAAGGCGGCGTTGGCGCGCTGGTGGGCGCCCGCAAAGGTGCCGGGCACCAGCACCGCCGGCAGGCCGGCCGCGGCCGGCTCGGCCAGCGCCGAGGCGCCGGCGCGCATCACCGCCAGGTCGGCGGCGGCCATCGCCGCGGGCATCGCGTCCAGGTAGGCGACGGGGCGGTAGCGTTCGCGCAGTTCGTCGGGCAGCGCCGCTGCCCGACGCTGCGCCTCGGCCAGGCCGTCCGCGCCGGTCTGGTGCAGCACGGCGCAGCGCGGCAGCAGCGCCGGCAGCGCCGCGAGCACGGCGCGGTTGATCGCCCGCGCGCCCTGCGTCGCGCCCGTGACCAGCAGCAGCGGCAGGTCATCGGCAAAACCCAGCCGCTGCCGTGCCGCGCCGCGATCCTCGCTGAAGAAGGCGGCGCGCACGGGATAGCCGGTGACGCAGGTCTTGCCGCGCGGCAGGTAGGCAAGGCTGCCCTCGGAGGTGACGGCGATGCGCCGCGCCAGCCGCGCCAGAAAGCGCACGGCCCAGCCCGGCCGCACGTCGGGCAGGTAGAGCACCAGCGGCACGCCGCGCAGCCGCGCCGCGACCGAGACGGGCACACCGGCGTAGCCGCCGGTGGCGAGCACGGCCCACGGCCGGAAGCGCCCCAGCAGCCGCCAGGCCTCCGCCGTGCCCCGCGTAAGCTCCCAGGCCGAGCGGGCAAGCTGCCACGGCGCACGGCCGCGGACGGGGGCCGCGCGGACCGCGGCGAAGGGGATGCCGGCGGCGGCCGCCAGCCGCTCGACGTCGCCGCGCACGGTGCCGGCGAAGAGCAGCTCCACCGGCGCGCCGGCGCGTGCACACAGCGCCTCCGCCGCGCTGAGCGCGGGGTAGACGTGGCCGCCCGTGCCGCCGCCGGTGAGCAGAATCCGCATCAGGTGCGCCCCCGCTCGTATTCGTGGCGCCGGCGCCGGCTGCGGCCGCGCCTGAACATCGGCTGCTGACCGTGCGCCGGCGGTTGCGGGCCGCGGGCCATGCTGGCGATCGGCGGCGGCTCGAGCCGCGGTTCCGGCGCGGCTGCCGCGCGGGCGTAGCGCGAGATGTTGAGCAGCACGCCGGAGGCGGCCAGCGTCGCAATCAGCGCCGAGCCGCCGTAGCTCAAAAACGGCAGGGGAATGCCGGTCATTGGGATCGAGCGGGTGATGCCGCCGATGTTGATCACCGTCTGGAGGCCGATCCAGCAGGTGACGCCGATCGCCAGCAGGCGGCTGAACTCGTCCGGCGCCTTGAAGCCGGCGCGGAAGCCGCGCCAGATCAGCGCGGCGAAGAGCAGCAGCACCAGCAGGGCGCCGATGAAGCCCGCCTCTTCGCCGATGATCGCGAAGATGCCGTCGGTGTGGGCGCCGGGCACATAGAAGAGCTTCTGGCGGCTGGCGCCCAGACCGACGCCGCGCAGGCCGCCGCTGCCCAGCGCGATCAGCAGTTGCAGGATGTGGTAGCCCGCGCCGGAGGGATACTTCTCCGCGTCGAGAAACGCCTCCCAGCGCTGCGAGCGGTAGCCTTCCAAAAGCACCAGCAGCACGCCGCCGGCCACGCCCGAGGCGACCAGCGTGGAGACGTGGCGCAGCGCCGCGCCGGCGATAAAGAACATCGCCATCGTCGTCAGCGTGATCACGATCGTGGTGCCCATGTCCGGCTCGGCCAGGATCAGCCCGCCGACGAGGCCGACCATCATCACGAACGGCGCCACGCCGAGCGAGACCTGCTTCAGCTCCTCGCCCTTCGCCGCCAGCCAGGCCGCGATGTAGATCACCATCGCCAGCTTGGCGAACTCGCTCGGCTCCAGCGGCGGCAGCGGACCGAGCGCGATCCAGCGGTTGGCGCCGTTACTTCGCACGCCGATGTGCGGCAGCAGCACCACGAACAGCGTGATCAGCGAGAGCAGCATGATCAGCGGACTGAAGCGGCGCAGCCAGCGGTAGGGCAGCCAGGCGAAGAGGGCCAGCAGCCCCAGCCCGGCGGCCGCGCTCAACGCCTGGCGCAGGATGAAATAGTTGGGGTTGCCGAAGTCGTTCCAGCCCACGGCGAAGCTGGCGCTGTAGACGGCCAGCAGCCCCACGCCGGTGAGTGCCAGCACCAGCGCCAGCAGCACGTAGTCGGGCCGGCCCGGCTTGAGGCGCGCGGCGGTTCTCAGCGCGGCGATGGCGCACCGTCCTTCTGCACGGTCTGGCCGGCCAGCGCGCCGGCGAGGCGGCGGAACTCCTCGCCGCGCCGCTCGAAGTTGGGATAGGCATCGAAGCTGGTGCAGGCGGGCGAGAGCAGCACTACGTCGCCGGGCAGCGCCCGCCGCTGCGCCGCCGCCACGGCCTCCGCTAACGTGGTAACCCGCACGACGGCGGTGCGCGGCCCTTCGTCCGAATGCTCGGCGAAGGCGTTCGCCAGCAGCCGCGCCGCCTCGCCGAAGAGGATCACGGCCCGCGCCCGTGCGTTCGCCTCACGCACCAGCTCTTGCAGGGGCAGGTTCTTGTCGCGCCCGCCGAGCAGCAGGATCAGCGGCCCGTCGAACGACCGCATGCCGGCCAGCGTGCGCTCCGGCGAGGTGGCGATGCTGTCGTTCACGTAGGTGACGCCGCCCGCGCTGCCCGCGACTTCCAGCCGGTGCGCGACGGGCTGGAAGCGCCGCACGGCAGCCGCGACCGTCTCCAGCGGGATGCCGCAGGCCGTGGCTGTGGCCGCGGCGCAGAGTACGTTCTCGACGTTGTGCGCCCCGCGCAGCGGGACCTCGGCGCGGCCCAGAAAGGCCGTGTCGCGCCCGCCGCGCCGCGCGATCAGCGTCTCGCCGTCCAGGTAGAAGCAGTCGTCAGCGGCCATCGGCGCATTGAACCAGACGCAGCGACCTGCGATTTCATTACGGAAAGTTAGCGATACTGTATCGCTCGCATTGAGGATCGCGCAAGCGTTCGCCGGCTGGTTTTGCACCAACTGGCGCTTCAGCGCCACGTACTCCTCCCAGCGGAACTGGTCGAGGTGGTTCGGCGTGACGTTGGTGATCGCGGCCACCTCCGGCCCGTGCTCCAAGAGCTGCAGTTGCGTATGGCTGATCTCCAGCACCGCCCAGCTCTCGGGCGTGCCCGCGTCGAGCTGCGCCAGAAGCCCCGCGCCGATGTTGCCGCCCAAAATGTGCGGCCGGCCCGCGGCGCTGAAGGCGGATGCGACCAGCGAGGTCGTCGTCGTCTTACCGCTTGAGCCGGTGATGCCGCAGACCGGCCCCGGCCAGCGGCGCAGGAACTCGCGCAGCATCGAGCTGACCGGCCGGCCCAGCGCCTGCATGCGCAGCACGAACGGCTCGCGCTGCAGGAGCACACTCTGCGAGACGTAGAGCGCGTCGAAGCCGTCGGCCGCGGCCGCGTCGATCGGGCCAAGCCGTGTCTCCGCGCCCAGCGCGTCCAGTTCGATCACGGCGCCGGCGATCGCCGGCGCCTGGCGCGTGTCGAAGACCGTGACACGGGCGCCCCGTGCGCTGAGGAAGCGCGCCAGGTCGCGCCCTTCGATGCCGGCGCCGAGCACGGCGACCGGCCGGCCCTGCAGCTCGCCGTCGTTCATCATCACGACACCTTGATCGCCAGCGCCACGCCGATCATCGCCCCGGCGATGCCGGCCAGCCAGAAGCGGATCACGACCTGGACCTCCGACCAGCCGCCCATCTCGAAGTGATGATGCAGCGGCGCCTTGCGCAGGATGCGCTTGCCGTGGCTGTACTTGAAGTAGCCGATCTGCAGCACGTCGCTCGCCGCCTCGACCACGAAGACGACACCGATGATCGGCAGCACCAGCCACTGCTCCGTCATCAGCGCCACGACGGCGAGGCTGGAGCCCAGCGCCAGGGCGCCCGTGTCGCCCATGATCACCCGCGCCGGGTAGGCGTTGTGATAGATGAAGCCCAGCGTGGCGCCGACCACGGTGAAGCAGAAGGCGCCCAGGAACGGCTGCCCCTGGACGGCGGCGACGATGCCGTAGGCCGCGAAGGCGAAGACGCTGGTGCCGCCGGCCAGCATGTCCAGTCCGTCGGTCACGGCCACGGCGCTGGTGGTGAGCACGATGATCAGCACCGCCAGCGGGACGATGCCCCAGCCGAGGTCCAGGTGGCCGTAGTAGGGCACGGCCACGCGGTGGACTTTGAGCGGGAAGTAGAGCACGAAGCCGGCGACGAGTGCCAGCAGCGCCACCAGGCCGAACTTCAGCCGCCAGCTCAGCCCGGCGCGGGCGCGCCCCTGCAGCGAGCCGAGGTCGTCCACGAAGCCGATCAGCCCCGTGGCGCCGATCATGGCGAAGGGCAGCAGGATCGACCAGCGCCCGGCGAGGTTGAAGGGCACCGTCACCAGCAGCACCGTGAGGAAGATGATCAGGCCGCCCATCGTGGGCACGCCGGCCTTGATCTGGTGCGAGCTGGGCAGATACTCGCTGATCGCCTTGCCCAGCTTGCGCGCCTCGAGCTGGCGCACCACCGGCCCGCCGAGCAGGATGGCGATGATCAGCGCCACCACGCCGCTCACCAGCGCCCTGGTCACGAACGCGCAACCGTCGCGGCCGGCGCCGCGTGTCCCGCGAGTTGCGGCCGTGTCTGCCGCGTTTCCCATGCGTGCGCCGGCCGCGGTTGGCCGGGCGAAGCGATCGGCATTGCTTATCTCCCCGCGGCGTTGGTCTCGGTCGCGGCGGGAAGCGGCCGGTCCGGAGGAACGTCCAGATACGTCAGGATCTCGCTGGCCAGGTGCGAGAACATCGGCGCCGTGAGCACGCCGCCGAAATCAGCGCTCTTCAGGTTATCCAACTTGACGTAAATGAGCACGCGCGGATGGTCGAACGGCGCGAAGCCGATGTACGAAGGGATCGTCACCTCCTGCGCGTAGGCGTCGCCGGCGCTGGTCTTGGTTTTCACGGTCGGCACGTAGGCCGTGCCCGATTTGCCGCCGGCCGTGTAGCCGGGCACCGGCGCGAAGGTGTTCGCCTGCAGTACCAGCTTCATCATGTCGCGGATCGTCGCCGCCGATTCGCTGGAGATCACGCGGCGGCGCACCGTGGGCTGCGTGACGCGCGTGGTGCCGTTGCTGCGCACGTCCTTGACGACATACGGCTGCATGAGATTCCCGCCGTTCACGATCGCGGCCACGCCGGTGATCATCTGCAGCGCCGAGACGGAGATGCCCTGGCCGAAGCTGTTGGAGGCGAGGTCGGCCAGCGACCAGGCGGTGTCGGCGTTGCTGCGCACGATGCCGCTGGCGTCGCCGCTGAGGCCGGAGCCGGTGGGCTCGCCGAAGCCGAAGGCGCGCACATACTGGTAGAAGAGGTCCGGCCCCAGCACTTTGGTCGTCAGCCAGAGCGTGCCCAGGTTGAGGCTGCGCACCAGCACCGTGGTCATCGTCGTGGGGCCGTTGCAGGAGTAGTCCCAGTTGTGGAAGATGCGCTGCGACACCACCACCTGGCAGGTGTCGATGTAGGTCGTGTTCGGGTTCACCTTGCCAGAGTCGATGCCGGCGGACATGGTGAACAGCTTGAAGACGGAGCCGGGCTCGTAGATGTCGGTCACGGCGCCGTCTTTGAAGCCCTCGCCCTGCGGGTCGGCGCTGAGGTCAAGGGTCGAGAGCTTGAAGCTGGGCTCGTCGTCCATCGCCAGGATCGCGCCAGTGTTGGGGTCCATGACGATGCAGGTGCCGCCCGTGGCGTGCGTCTTGTCGATGCCGGCCTTCAACTCCTGCTCGCACATCTGCTGGATGTTGCGGTCGATCGTCAGCTCCACGTCGCTGCCGGGCTGCGGCGCCACGCTCTTGCGCACGCCGGCGGCGATCGGGTTGCCGAGCGCGTCGCGCTCGTACTCCGAGCTGCCGGGCAAGCCGGTGAGCAGGCTGTTCTCGTCCAGCTCCAGGCCGGTGAGGCCGCCGCCGTCGCGCCCGACGAAGCCGAGCAAGGGTGAGGCGAGATCGCCTTCAGGATTGACGCGCTTCTCGCGCGGCTGCGCGAGCACGCCGGGCAGGCCGAGCGCGGCGATGCGGCGGCCCGTGTCGTAGTCGACGTCCTGCGCGATCGTGGCCGGGCCGGTCGTGGCGTCGCCGAGCAGCGAGAGGATCTGCTCCGGCGTGCGGTTGAGTAGCGGCGCCAGCGCCTGGGCGCCGCGCTGGGCCGCGGCCGCGTCCTGCCAGATATGGCGGTCGACGCCGATGTCGTAGGTAGCGATGCTGACGGCCAGCGGGAAGCCGTTGGCGTCGAGGATGGCGCCGCGGTGGGCGGGCACGGTCGTCTGGTCGAGATGCTCGCCGGCGGCCTCGCTGCTGTAGCCCTTGTGCTGCACGATCTGCAGGAAGACGAGCCGCGCCACCAGCCCGCCGCCGGCGAGCAGCAGCGCCAGCGCCACGGCGGCGGCGCGCCATGGCGCCGGCTGGGCATGCGCTCTGCGGGAGATCGTCGCCATCGCTGCGGTGCTCGCTGTGCGGATTTTGGGGAGGGAGCGGGAGCAGGCCGGGCCGTTACGGCGGCGGACCGACGGAGGGGACCGGGCCGGGCGGCACGATCGTCGGCACGGCGGTTGGCGCCGGCGTGGCGCTCGGCGCGCCGGCGGGCGGGTAGCTCTGATCGGCCGGCGTCGGCGGCGCGGCGACGCTGCTCTCCGCGGCGCCGGCAACCGCGGTGAGCGTCGGCGCCAGGCCGTGCGGCAGGAAGACGCCGGCCGGCGCCGGCACGTTGACGGTGACAGCGCTGGCGCGGCCGGCGGGCACCATGCCCAGCCGCGCGGCCTCCTGGCGGATGCGCGTTTCGGATCCAAGATCGGCGATCTGCGCCTGCAGCGTATAGGTCTTGGCGCGCAGGTCGTCGAGCTGCTGCTGCGCGTGCTCGATCTGGTAGCCAGTCGAGGTCGCGTCGCTGTTCTGCAGCACGGGCAGGAACATCGCGCCCAGGATCATGCCGCCGGCGAGCAGCAGCGCGAGCAGCACGCCGGCACGGCGCAGCAGCGGCGTCTCGCCCGCCTGCTCACCGCTCGTCGCCCGTCTCTGCGCCAGCGCCATGCTCCGCCCCGCCCCTTCCGCTCCCGTACCCGGCTAGATCCGCTCGGCCGCGCGCAGCCTGGCGCTGCGGCTGCGCGGGTTGCGCTCGCGCGCGGCCACGCCCGGCATGACGGGGCGCCGGCCGAGCGGCCGAAAGGTCTGCGTGTGCCCGCACCGGCAGGCCGGGATGCCCGGCGGGCAGATGCAGTCGCGGCTCTCGCGCTGCAAGAACTGCTTGACGATGCGGTCTTCCAGCGAGTGAAAGCTGATCACGGCCAGCCGCCCGCCCGATCGCAACAGCTCCGGCGTGCGTTCCAGCGCTGCACTCAGCGTCTCCAGCTCGCGGTTGACGGCGATGCGCAGCGCCTGGAAGGTGCGCGTGGCGGGCGAGATGCGCTGTCCCGGCCGCCCGGCCACCCGCCCGACGATGCGGGCGAGCTGGCCGGTCGTCTCGATCGGCCGTTCGCGCACGATCGCGCGGGCGATACGGCGCGAGGCCGGCTCCTCGCCCAGCCGCCAGATCAGGTTCGCCAGCTCCGTTTCGTCGGACTCGTTCACCACCTCGGCCGCCGTCTCGCCTGAAGAGCGGTCGAAGCGCATGTCCAGCGGGCCGTCGAGCCGGAAGCTGAAGCCGCGCGCGGCCGTGTCGAACTGCAAGGAGGAGGCGCCGAGGTCGAGCAAAAAGCCGTCGCAGGGCGCGAGACCGGCGGCCAGCGCGTGCGGCAGGGCCTGTGCGTAGCTGTCGTGGATCAGCGTCACGCGCTCGCCGAAGGGCGCCAGCCGCTCGCCGGCGAGCACCAGCGCGTCGGCGTCGCGGTCGAGGCCCAGCAGGCGGCCGTCCGGGGCGCTGGCTGCGAGCAGCCGCGCGGCGTGCCCGCCGAGGCCGACGGTGCCATCGACGTAGCGGCCGCCGGGCCGCGGCGCCAGCGCGGCGATCGTCTCCTCCAGCAGGACCGGCTCGTGCACCGCGCCGCGCTCAGACATCGCCGCCCGGTCCCTTACGCTCATCAAGTTGCTCAAGGTGCTGCGGGTAGAGCGCCTCGGCGCCGGCCAGCTCGGCCTCGCAGACGGCGGTGTCCCAGATTTCAAGGTAGTCGCCGCAGCCGAGCATCGTCACCTGGCCTTCGAGCCCGAGCCGCTGGCGCAGCGCGGCGGGTACCAGCAGGCGAGAGGATTTGTCCAGCTCGCCCTCGTAGGTGCGGCCGAAGAAGGCGCGGCGCAGTTGTTGGCCGCGCTCGGTGTGCGCGCCCTGCGCCAGGATCAGCGCCGCCGTCCGCTCGTAGGCATCGGTCGTGTACACTCGCAGGCAGCGGGGCGGGGCGGGCGCCAGCACGGCGCCGCCGGCGAAGGCGTCGCGAAAACGGGTGGGCATCGGCACGCGGCCGCGGTCGTCCATGGCGTACTCAAACCGGCCCAGAAAGAGCATGGAAGCGTCGCCTCAGGCAGGAAACTGAGCCGGGATTCGGCGGTGTATGAAGACGCAAGTTGCTATGGAATAACGCTGAGACCGTGATTGTATCGCGGTCCCACCGTGGTCCACATTCTCCCACCGCCCCCCATCAAAGTCAACGCGATTCCCGCGGGCCCCGGGCGCGCGGCGGCGCAGAGGTTCCGCGATGGCGTTCACGGTCGGCGTCCTCACCCTCAGCGACAAGGGCTCGCGTGGCGAGCGGGAAGATACCAGCGGCGCCGCGATCCGCGAGCTGGTGGCCGGCGCCGGCGGCACAGTCGCAAAGTACGCGATCGTGCCCGACGAGGCGGAGCAGATCGCCGCGACGCTGCGCGAGTGGGTCGATGCGGGCGGGCTGGACGTGCTGCTCACAACCGGAGGCACCGGCCTCTCGCCGCGTGACGTGACGCCGCAGGCCACACGCACCGTGCTCGATTATGAGGCGCCGGGCGTTGCCGAGGCGCTGCGGATCGAAGGCCTGCGCCACACGCCGATGTCGATGCTGAGCCGCGCCGTGGCGGGCGTGCGCGGCCGCACGTTGATCGTCAACCTGCCCGGCAGCGAGCGCGGCGTGCGCGAGAACCTGGCCGTGCTGCTGCCCGTGCTGCCCCACGCCGTCGAAACCCTGCGCGGCGCCGCGGGCGATCACGTGGCAGGATAGATCCATGGGCTACGAACGCTGGGACAACAAGACGCTGAACCTGACCGATGCGTTTGACGACGAGGCGGAAGCGTTGGCCGCCGTGCGCGACGTGATCCTGCGGGATGGCCCATCAGCTATCGCCAACTGGGCGCTGGACCGCGTGGACGGCGCCTCGCCGCCCCT
>Ga0070730_10001400_pt1 | contig 23387 bp, 21 predicted proteins | sample Coa_R1_3_FD_66447 | JGI IMG/M metagenome (GOLD analysis project Ga0070730, IMG submission 66447) | Surface soil microbial communities from Centralia Pennsylvania, which are recovering from an underground coalmine fire - Coalmine... | ecosystem: Environmental > Terrestrial > Soil > Unclassified ... | reverse complement strand
AGTCTTGCCGACGCCACCCTTCTGGTTGGCAACAGCGATAACGCGTCCCATATTTAATTGTGAGGAGAAGCAGAGCCACTGGCAGCATACTGCGCTTCAGAATTGAAATGCAATGACGAACTGCTGTGCAAACAAGTGAATTGTGTGCAAAACAGGTCCAGTGTTCCTGCAGGAACACATCGGGCGCTCTTAGCTATTGCTCTTAGCTTTCAGCTTCAACCAGAACCATAAAATCCTGCAAAGCAAATTGCGAAGGAAGTGTTCCTGCAGGAACACTATGCGCGAGCGGCGCATGAGTCCCACGCGCCTGCGTAGATCCCTTGTGTTCCTGCGGGAACACTTCGATCGATTGGGAATGCTAGAAACGCTTTGTGGCTCCGGGAGGCCTGGGCGGGTCAATTTTGTAATTGTAAAATTGCAGAAGTGTTCCTGCAGGAACACTGTGGAAAACGTGCCTGATTCTCGACCTGCATTGTGTCGACTATGCAGCTTCTATCCCACTTAGCAGCACATTTAGCGCTTACAATTAACACTGACAACTGCAGTTACTTATTATTTAAGTGGAGTTATTCCACTTTGCGTGATTCGTAGGTGGACTGATCGTGTTAGCTGGGGATTGGCTTGTTCTGGGCCGGAGTTGGAGGCTGGAGACTTCACTTACTGCTCCATAATCGACATTTAATCCCACTTCGTTGTACGCAACCAGCAATCGGCGCACGTTGGTGCATTAATATACGCCTGCTAATGCAGTGTTTATCCCACTTGTTGATGGTTCAGGTTCCTGAGGGTATGGGCGATTCTGCCAGCAGGAGGATGCGGGATCGAGAGTTGGGAATCGGGATGGGATGCGACCAGAGCAGGCTGGGGAGTATTAGGCGAGCTTGCGGCTCCTGCGCGCAGCCGATCAGGAGGGCCAAGCTGCCGGCGGCCCGGACGAGGTTGGCGGCTACGGGCAGGATGGATTCGAAGCGCTCGACAGCGCGCAGGGTGACCACGTCGAAGGCGTGGGGCGGCAGAGTTTCGGCGCGGGTGGTTTGTATATTGATGTCCGTCAATGTAAGGGCGCGGGCGACTTCGCGGAGGAAGGTGGCCTTCTTCTGATTGGATTCAATCAGAGTCAGGCTGATAGTAGGGGACCAGAGCTTCATGGGAACGCCTGGGAAGCCGGCGCCCGAGCCTACGTCGGCAACTTCAAAATCTTTCACCACAGAGGGCACAGAGGACACGGAGGATTTTGGAAAGAGGTGGCGGGCGGCGAAGAGGCTCTCGCCGAAGTGGCGGGTGATGATTTGTTCTTCGTCCCGGATGGCGGTTAGGTTGATGCGGAAATTCCAGCGCTGAAGTATATCGATATACGTCGATATATTTTGCAGGTCGTTGGAGGTCAGTTGTTGGCCGTTCGCCGGGTCGAGGAATGGTTGCAAGAGTTCGGCGATGCGGGCGAGGGTCATGGATTGTTGATTGTAGATTGACGATTGAAGATTGGAAAAGGAGATGCGGAGGCTCGGGAGTTCAACGCCCTTTACCACAGAGGGCACAGAGGACACAGAGGGTCTTGAAACAGGTGACGGGCGGCGGAGCTCCGCGGCTGGAGAGTCATGACGCGCGGCTGGACAGCCGGGGCGGCGGGCCCCACCTAGATAACTATGGACTTCAGTTTTTGAGGGCGGCGGGCCAGTTGGTTAGCAGCGTGATGGAAGTGGATTTGGTGTGGTCGGTGGTTTGAACTACGAATTGTTTGGCGTCGGGACTGACGTCGTAGCTGATGCCGGTGAAATTTGGGAGATCGAGCTGGAATAGAGGTTCGATGGAGACGACGTGAAAGCTGGGTTGCGTGATGGTGTGCGCGACCATCAGGCGGTTTCCCATGGTGACGAAGAAGAGTTCGTTATTGCGGCTGAAGATGGTGTTCCATCCGCCGGTGGTGGAGACCTGGGTTTTGGCTCCTGCGGCAAAGGGCACAACGTAGACTTCGGGCCGGCCGGATTCGTAAGAGAAGTAGGAGAGCCAGCGGCCATCGGAAGAGAAGCGGCCGTCATACTCGCTCGCCGTCATGTGAGAGGTGGCGGGCGGCTGGAAGGGTTTGCGGTCGCCGGTCAAGGGTAGGATCCAGTTGGAAAAGACCCCATCTTTGGTTTCCAAATCGAGGGAAAGATATTTCCCGTCGGGCGACCAATCAACGGGCGAGCCGTTGATATACGCATCGTCCTGATACAGAATCTCTTCCGGTTGGCTGCCGTCGAGAAAACGGCGCCGGGTCGAGTTCTTGCCGTTTTCAAGGACGGCGTAGGCAATCTGCTTTCCATCGGGAGACCAGACGGGCCAGTAATCATCCGGACCAAAAGTGACGCGGGTAGGCTGGCCGCCGGCGACGGGAAATATCCAGATATCGTCGTTGCCGGATCGAGGATCTTTGACGGTGACGGCGATGGATTTGCCGTCGGGAGAAAAACGCGGATCGGAATAGATAGCGAGCGGACCAGGGGTGGCGATCAGGTTTCCGCCACGGTCAAAGATCTTCAGCTCAGACTCAGCTGAACTTTCATGATACGCAAGCACTCCGTTCTGCGAGACGGAAAAAGTGCGGGCTTCGCCAAAGGTTTGAGGATCGCCGGACAGCTTGAAGGTGCGCAGGTTGAAGCGCTGAGCCTGGATGTGTCCGGCGAGGTCAAACAGCAGATGACCGGAAGCGAAGGCCGCGCGATAACCGGGACCAATCACAATTCCATCCCGTTCGGGTTGGCCAAGAGTGCCCACCTTGATTTGTGACGGAGCGCCGGGTTGAAACGCCACATAAAGGAAGTGCTTGCCGTCCGGAAGGAAAGAAGGATTTACATTGGCAAGTTCGCCTTGGTTGAGTTTGGTGGCAGGCTGGATCGGACCGCCGGAAGCTGGGATCTGCGAGATTGGACCGAAGTTCTGTTGGCAGAAAAGGATGATGCCGTCCGGGCTCCAGTCGCCACCACCACCAGAGATGGCATCGGCCAGGATCTGGGCGTCTCCGCCGGAAACGCTTATCTTTTTTAGTTTGCGATCGGCGATGAAGGCGAGGTAGCGACCATCGGGAGACCAGAAAGGCGAGGCGGCGTCTTCGGTGCCGGGGAGCATGGTGGCTTGCTGGGCGTCGAGCGGTCGGAGCCAGAGATTTGTGCGGCCCTTGTCGTCGACGGCGGAGAAGGCGAGCGTCTTGCCGTCGGGCGAGACGACCACTGGGCCGGCGTCAAAGCCGGAGGCGCGGAAAGTGGTTTGCGGCGGAGGCGGAATGTAGGCGCGCACCGAGAGCGCGGGGACGTTGGCACGCTGCGAGAGGAAGAAAGTGAGGAGCGCAGACAGCAACAAAACCGCGGCGATCAGCGGCAGCAAATATTGGCGAAGGTTCCGCGACCCAGGAGCCGGCGCGAGCGCGGAAGAGGAAGCCGGCGATTGCGAAATCGCTTTCAATTGCAGCCGGACATCGTGGGCGGACTGGAAACGTTCTTCGCGATCCTTTGCCAGACAAGAGGCGACGAGAAAGTCGAAGGCCGGCGGCATCAGGGGCTTGGTTGCCGTGATGGGCTCGGGATCCTTTTCGAGAATGGCGGAGGCGACGCTGATCTGGCTCTTGCCCTCGAAGGCGCGCTTGCCCATGGCCATCTCGTAGAGGACGGCGCCGAAGGCAAAAATGTCGGAGCGGGCGTCGGCCTCTTTGCCTTCGATCTGTTCGGGAGACATGTACTGGATGGTGCCGACCACGGTGCCGGCGGTGGTGAGTGGGCTGACGGGATTGGGGCCGCTCATGGTGCGGGCGGCGGAGAGAAGCGGAGCCGATCCGGAGCCGGGTGCGCCGAGTACGGCGGGCTTGGCGAGGCCGAAGTCCATCAACTTGGTTCCAGCCTTGGTCAGCATGATGTTGCCGGGCTTCAGATCGCGATGCACGATGCCGGCGCGATGCGCGATCTCCAATGCCTCGGCGATTTCGATTCCAATCTTGAGCAACTCCGGGAGAGGCAGCGCGCCCCGGCGCAGACGATCGGCGAGAGTTTCGCCGTCGAGGAATTCCATGACCAGGAACTCGGTACTGTCCTGGGAGCCGACATCGTAGAGATGGCAGATGTGGGGATGATTCAGAGAGGAGACGGTGCGAGCCTCGCGCTCAAAACGCTGCTTGAATTCGGGATTGGAGGAGAGATGAGTGGGGAGAATCTTGATGGCGACGGTGCGATCAAGGCGCGTGTCTCTGGCGCGGTAGACCTCACCCATACCGCCGGCGCCTAGCGGGGATTGAATTTCATAAGGGCCTAGTTTGGTGCCGGAGGTCAGGGGCATGGGTGGGGAGTCATTATAGCGTGAGTCGCTGGTGATTTTAGATTGCAGATTTGCTACCGGAGCGGCGAGGCGCAGTGCGCGGAAACCTTTCAACCACAGAGGGCACTGAGGGACACAGAGTCAGGGCTTAGTCTCAATGGCTTATCCGAGAGTTCTAGCGAGCAGAGCTTTCACCGCTGAGTACGCTGAGCTGGTACGCGGAGGACGCGGAGAAAAACTTTTGACCACAGAGGGCACTGAGGGACACAGAGTTCGGCTTAGTCGCACTGGCATTTTTGATTTTCGCGAGCAGATCTTTTACCGCTGAGTGCGCTGAGTTGGTGCGCGGAGAAAAACTTTTAACCACAGAGGGCACTGAGGGGCACAGAGGTGGGCTGAGCCACCTCGCAGTGCCGGTGGTGCTTTCGGGCTTACGTTGGTGGGGTGGGAGTCGGACGAAGGTAACTGGGAAACACGGAGGGCGGGGGCCATGATTGAGCGTTCGGCCGGAGGATGTTTATGTCGAAGTCTGCTGTGCGGTTGCTCTCCGCGTTCCCTCTCCTTTTCGTTTCGCTTTCCCTGAATGTGCTGGCACAGACCGCACCGGCTGCTCCGAAGCCATTGCGGGCCAGCGAAGTCATGGCGCTCGAGGCGGGCGGAGCGCTCGGCGCGAATATTGCGCATGATATTGCGGCGCGCGGGTTGAACTTTCATCCCGACGACTCGTTTTTCAGGCTGATGACGAAGGCGGGAGCCGAGGCGAGCGTGATCGCAGCCCTCAAGGCGGCGAAGGTGAACGCCGAAACAGCGCCGCAGCCCGACAAACAGCTACTCGAGCAATTGAGTGATGCCGCGACTTTAATGAAGAACCAGCAGTTCGCCGAAGCGGGCTCCAAACTAAGCGATGCGCTAGACGCGAGTTTCGCGCGCATGGAAGTGGGCTTTGTGATGGCGGAGTTGATGCGGGAGGCAAGGCAGTATGTAAAAGCCGCAGCGGTATATCAAGAGATCCTGGAGGAGCGGCCCGATTTTGCGGAGGCGCACGACAAGCTGAGCTTCATCATGTACAAGCTGGGCGAGCCGGAGGACGGGCTGAGAGAAGCCAGGGCGGCGCTGACGTGGAATCCAAACGATGCGGAAGCACACAAAAATGCCGGGCTGTGCCTCGAGGATGAGCGAAAATTTGACGCGTCGGCGGCAGAGCTCAACGAGGCGCTGCGCATCAAGCCGGACTATGCGGCGGTCCGTTTGGATCTCGGCATCCTTTATTACGACATGCAATCCATGGATCAGGCCATTGCGGAGTACAAGAAAGCAATCGCGCTCGATCCCGGACTGGCCCTGGCGCACTACAACTTGGGAAACGCCTACAACGCGAAGGGCGATGCGACGTCGGCAATCCAGGAGTTTCGCGAAGCAAAGCGGCTCGATCCGAACGATCCGGCGGCGCGGCAGAACCTGGGATCGGTGCTGATGGGACGCAATCCGAGGGAAGCGATTGTGGAGCTGCGGGAACTGGAACAGAAATTCCCAGATTTCGAAATGTGTCACGTGTGCCTGGGCAAGGGGCTGGCGTGGACGGGGGACATTGCGGGAGCGGAGGCGGAGTATCGCAAGGCGGCGGAGTTGGATCCGTCGGATCCGGAAACGCACAGCGGCCTGGCCGCGATGCGGGAGAAGGAAAAGAATTACGACGGCGCCCTGGAGGAATACCGCGCGGCCGAGAAGTTAGGTCCGCAAGAGGGACGGGCTCACGCGAATGTAGGCAGAATGCTGCTGGCCAAGAAAGATATAGAAGGAGCGCTGGCGGAGTTCAAGCAGGCGGAAGAATTGTCGCCGAGTTCATGGCAGTTTCACGAACTCTACGGGCAAGCGCTGGAGGCTGCGGGACAGAAGGATCTGGCGATTGCGGAATTGAAGGAAGCGGTTTCGCTCGACCCGAGCCAAGGGCAAGTTCAATCGGAGCTGGGCGAGGCTTACGAGAACAAAGGGGAGTGGGCCAGCGCGATGGAGCAGTACCGCAAAGGGGCGCTGACCGAGGGCAACCGGATGAGGCAGATACAGCCGGGGCAGCCGATCGCGGTGTTCGCGAAAGATCCCCAGAAACAATACAAGGAGGCGCAGGGGCGATTCGCCGATTACCTGGTTTCGCTGAAAGCGGCCGGAAAGAAGGAGGAAGCGGCGGAGCTGGAAAAGCGTGTGCAGGCGCTCGACGCTTCCGGGAGCAATGTAGAGAAGGTACAAGCGGCGCTGCAGGCCGGCGACCTCGCCATGAGAAGCCAGCAGTTCGAAGAGGCCGAGAAGTCCTATAAGGATGCGGTGGCGCTGGCGGAGAAGCTGCCTCCGGGCGATGAGAATCTGATTGTGGCGCTGGGAAAACTGGGAAATGCCTACGGGATGCGCCGTGATATGACGGGCGCCCAGGAGGCGTTTCACCGGGAGATGACGATCATCGAGAAGACGCAAGGTCCGGCTTCGCCGCGCATGACGGACCCGCTGTTCTATCTGGGGAGCATCGCCGCCGGAACGGGGAACTTTACCGAGGCGGAAAGCTATTTCTCGCGGGCGCTCGATATTAATGTGAAGGCGTTTGGAGAAAGTAGTTCTCGAACTTCGGAGAGCCTGCGCGCACTGGCCGGGATGTACATGGCGCAGCGGCAATGGGAAAAAGCGGAGCCGTACCTGGTGCGGGCGGTGAAGGCGGGCGAAGCGGCCGCCGGTCCTGACGATAATTTGACGCTGATTCCGCTGTGGGGATTGTGCGATCTGTACGACCGCTGGGGAAAGCCGGAGAAGTCGCAACCGTGCTGGCATCGGGCAACCGAAATCATGGAGAAGCAGGCAGGCGAGAACAGTCCGCAGCTGGCGCAGTCGCTGGCGAACGAGGCGGGAGCCTTGCGCAAGATGGGGCGGGTGGACGAAGCGGAAAAGTTGGAACAGAGGCTGGGGAAGATTCAGAAGACGGCTGCTAATCAGTAGATTGGACATCTCTTCCGCCCACTTCTTGCAACGTCGGCGAGAAGTGGGGCACCCTATCCATCGTTGTCTCCCCTTTAAATTCTCAGGGTTCATATTGGCTCCGGAGCGGCGGGCGAGACGCCCGCCGGACAGCCGCCGGGACGGCGGCGCTACGTTTCGAAATGCGGGCGCCGGTATTTGTCCGGTTATGAACAGGGGTTGGCGGGAGTGGACATTTCTGAGTGCGTCGCTCTCTTCGGTTTCAATCAGCGGGGCTTTGGGATGTGTGGTTTGCGCTTGCCCGCAGATCGGCGGGAGAATTGCGGCTGATTTCCGGGGCTGTCGTGCTTTTAAGCGGTCCCATACGTTGAACCTTATATAGGTTCCCATACATTGAATTAGCGAGCGGATTATGAATGGAGTCGCGCAGGATCTTCGGCACGCGCTGCGGCAGTTCCGCAAGAGTCCGGGATTTTTCTCAATGGCGGTGCTGACACTGGCGCTGGGCATTGGGGCGAACACCGCCATCTTCAGCATGGTGGATTGGCTGGTGCTGCGTCCGCTGCCGATCAGGGATCCGGGGCAGATGACGTACCTGGTTGTCTCCGGAGGAGTGGGCGAATCGGAGCCGCAATTTTCTTATCCGGAGTTTGCGGAGATTCGCAAACAGGGTGGCGAAGTATTTTCCGGCATGTCGTCCTTTATTTTTGGGGGGCTGGAGGGCGCGCAGAGTGCTCCCAATGGTTTGACCTGGAACGGCGTGACCAAGCCGGTGCAGACGGTTTATGTAGGCGGCGATTTCTTTTCATTGCTCGGCATTCAGCCTTATCTCGGGCGGTTCATTTTGCCGGCCGAGGGAGTGGTTGCGGGAGCCGATCCGGTGGTGGTTCTCAGCTACAACTGCTGGCGGTCGCGCTTCGATGGCGACCAGTCGGTGATCGGCAAGACCGCGTTTATCAACGGTACGGCGGTGAGCGTGGTGGGCGTCGCGCCGAAGGGATTTCTTGGACTGACTCCCCTCGTGGAGACGGAAGCGTACCTGCCGTTGGGCATGTATTCGATTGAGAGGGGCACGGCCAGAGACTTTCTGAATAATCCGAAAACGCGGGACATGATTGTGTTCGGGCGGCTGAAAGCGGGAACAACGCTGGAGCAGGCACAGTCCGCGGTGGCCGTGGTTGGGACTCGGATGTTGCGGCAGTATCCTAGGGAGAGCGGGAATCGCGAGCTGCAGGCGAAGGCGATGCGGCCGCCGGGGCTGATCACGGGGGAGAATCCGCTGCCGAAACTGGCGGCTCTGTTCCTGATTCTCGCGGGGACGGTGCTGGCGCTCGCCTGTGTGAACGTGGCCAATCTATTTCTTGTGCGCGCGGGCATTCGCCAAAGGGAGATGGCGATGCGGGCGGCCCTGGGCGCGTTGCGCGGCCGGCTGATTCGACAACTGCTGACGGAGAGTCTGCTGCTGGCCGGCATCGGGTGCATCGCGGGAGTGTTGCTGGGCGTCGGCGGAAGCCGCCTCTTGAGCGCGTTGCCGGTGCAGACCGAGTTGCCGCTGGTTTTGGATTTCAGTTTTGACTGGAGAGTGTTTGCGTATGCGCTCGCGGTGGCGCTGGCCACAGGAATGGTGGTGGGGATCGTGCCGGCGCTTCGGCTTTCGCGCGGCAATCTGAGCGAAGTGTTGCATGAAGGTGGACGCACCTCGAGCGGCGGACGCCAGCGAATGCGAAGCATTCTGGTGGGAGTGGAAGTGGGCGGATCGCTGGCGCTGCTGATTGCCGCCGGGCTGCTGGTACGAAGCATGCAAGGAGTGGAACGAGCCGACCTCGGATTCGATCCAAAAGGGGTGCTCAATCTGACGGTCGATCCCAATGGGATTGGGTATAGCGAGGCGCAAGCGAAGCCGCTGTTTCGCGAGATTCTGGAGCGCACGCGGGCGCTGCCGGGGGTACAGTCGGCCAGCCTGGCATCGGCGGTCCCGCTGAGCGAGTCGGTTTCGGGCGCCGATCTTGTGGTTCCTGGATACGCAGTTGTGAAGGGCCAAGGCGCGCCTCACGCCGAAAACAACTCGGTGTCGTCAGGATATTTCGAGACGATGGGCATGCGGTTGCTGCGCGGGCGCGAACTCAACGATGGGGATAACGAGAATTCAGCACGCGTGGCCGTGATCAACCAGGCGATGGCGGAACGCTATTGGCCGGGGCAGGATCCGCTGGGCCGGTCGTTCGCGATCGCAGAGGATACCGGGCACCCCATCAGCATCGTAGGCGTAGTAAAGAACAGCCGCATGTCGGAGGCTTACGGCGCGTACGAGCCGATTTTTTATTTGCCGATCGCGCAACATTATTTACCGGTGCAGACATTGCAGGTGAGGACGGCGCAAGCTCCGCAGGCGATGGTGCCTGAAATCCAGCAGGTGGTGCAGTCGCTGGTGCCCGCGATGCCCGTCTATGGTGTGCGCACGATGACGGCTGCCCTGCAAGGGATCAACGGCTTGCTGCTGTTCGAAGTCGGGGCAGGCCTGGCCGCGGCGCTCGGGTTGCTGGGATTGGCGCTGGCGATTGTCGGTGTCTATGGAGTCATGTCGTACTCGGTGAGCCAACGCACGCGGGAAATCGGGCTGCGGATGGCAGTCGGCGCGCAACGGGGCGATATTCTCAGAATGGTTGGACGCGGAGGGTTGCTGATGGTCGGCGGCGGATTGCTGGTGGGACTAGTGGCGGCGTTTGCCGTGGGCCGGCTGGTCAGCGATTTCCTGGTCGAGGTTACGCCGGGAGATCCGGTGACCTTTGTTAGCGTGTCGCTGTTGCTGGTTTTCGTGGCGCTGATCGCGGGATACGTTCCGGCGCGGCGGGCGATGAAGGTGGATCCTATGGTGGCGTTGCGGTACGAATAACTTCTTAGGGCTGCATCTCGGGCGCGGGCCGGCGGGCGGACTTCGATCAGGCAAGGAAAGCCGGAGAGCCTCCGGGACAGCGGCGCTACTGTGGGGTTTACAACCGGGCAGCCGATGTCAAGTACCTAGGAGAGAATTTTCAGAAAATTAACTTAGAACCGTGGGCGTGCGATTTGCATCCCATTGCCTATGAAAGCGACGAAGGAAATCTTTGACGAAAACTACCGTGTGGTGTCGGTGGAAGGTCAGAGCCTTACGATCCAGGGAGTACGGAGCGGGAAGGTGCTGACCATCGTCAATCAGACTCCTGAGGTGCCGCTGACGCCGGTGGATTATCCCCCGGGCAAGTTGATAGCGCTGAGCGATCCTACGAGCTCAACGGTCAACTGACGAGCAGGCGCCGATCCGCTCGCAAGGTCCGTCTGGTTTCGGCCACGGCCACATACTCCTGGTTTAAATCACAAAATCCCCACTTCTCCCAAAGATCGGGAGAAGTGGGGCGCAATCTTTTTCCCGCGCATTCTTTCTCTGGACAAAGGCTTTGATTCAGTGTATTCTGTTTGTACTGAAATAAACGACATGCCAGAACTAACCGGAGTGCAGAAACAGTACATTCTCCACTGGGGAGAGATGGGGACGCGGTGGGGGATCAACCGCACGGTGGCGCAGATCCACGCACTGCTGTACCTGTCGCCGCGGGCGTTGCCGGCCGAGGAGATTGCCGAGACCTTGAGCGTGGCGCGATCGAATGTGAGCACGTCGATCCGGGAGCTGGAGACGTGGGGGATCGTGCGGGCGGTACACGTGCTGGGCGACCGGCGGGAGCATTACGAGTCGATGAAAGATGTGTGGGAGATGTTCCGGCTGGTGATTGAGCAGAGGAAGCGGAGGGAGATCGATCCGACGCGGGAAATCTTGCGAACCTGCCTGGCGGATCTGGATCCGAAGGAGACTGGGGCGGATTATACGCGGGAGCGGCTGGTCGCGATGGCGGGGTTCTTTGAGGCGGTGACGGAGTTGTATGACCAGATGAAGCGGCTGCCTACGGGGACGGTGAGGAAGCTGCTGCGGATGGGGACGAAGGTTCGGAAGAAGGCGGGATAATTTTTTTGCGGCAAAAAGATTTTAACCGCTGAGATCGCCGAGGGCGCGCGGAGGCCGCGGAAGAAAAGCTTTCACCACAGAGAGCACAGAGGCACACAGAGGGGGATAAGCGCAGTGAGAGCCACCCTGTAGCCGCGGTTTCCTCTGTGTTCCTCTGTGTCCTCTGTGGTAGAAGCTTTTCTTCTCTTCTCACACTTGCCAGTTTTTCCATGCGCCACTCTCGTGGCGAGGCGATTCCTTTTCGATGACGATGCTTGCTCGCGAAAACAGATTTGTCGCTCGCGCGAATGCACAGTCTGCGCGGCAGTTACCATTGCGGCACTTGACAGCACGATGCAATCGGGTACTGAATAGGGACTCGCGAAGAAATCCAGCCGAAGTTTTTTTCGAGACAAAAAATATTTGTGCTAGTATGCCGGACTGGTCCTGCTTTTGGCCTACGAGAAAATTTTCAGCGCAACGTCAGAACGGACCCATTCCGCAGTAAAATTAACGTTCCATCGAACTCAGGACGGCAGTCTTAGAAGGCGCTCGCACACCAGCCGCCGGGGCGCCGCAGTGGTGATAATCATATATGTCAGCTCCAAGCACAACGACCCTGTCTCCGAACCCGTGGGCGCGCATTCTGGATGCGCTGGAAAAGAAAATCAACCGGCACTCCTACGATACCTGGCTCAAGCCGACACGCTATAGCCACTCGAGCGGTGGCGTTTTGTTCGTGCGCGTGCCTACGGTGGAGTTCCGCCACGCCGGCGACAAGTATGCGGACCTGATTCAGGAAGCGATTGACGTCTTGGGACTGGGCTTCGACGATGTGAAGTTTGTGACGCCGGAGGACGATCCCGCGGCGACGACGATGCGGCACGACGGCGGGCTGAGCCCGGCGGTGGCGGGAAGTCCGTCACAGTCGCGGTTCGATTGGGACGGCGCCGCGCAGTTGAATCCGCGGTACACGTTTGACGCGTTCGTCATCGGCAGCGGGAACCAGTTTGCTCATGCGGCGTGCCAGGCCGTGGCAGAGCGCCCCTCGAAGGCTTACAACCCGCTGTTCCTGTATGGCGGCGTCGGCATGGGCAAGACGCACCTGATGCAGGCGATCGGGCACGAGATCAAGCGGCGCATGCCGCAGGCGGCGATCTGCTACGTATCGAGCGAGAAGTTCACCAACGACATGATCAACTCGCTGCGCTACGACAAGATGACCACGTTCCGCGACCGCTTTCGGAATGTGGACGTGCTGCTGATCGATGACATTCAATTCCTGACAGGGAAAGAACGCACGCAGGAAGAATTCTTCCACACCTTCAACGCGCTGCACGAGTCGATGAAGCAGATCGTGATCGCGAGCGACCGATCGCCGAAAGAGCTGGCGGAGATTGAGGACCGGTTGCGGAGCCGCTTCGAGTGGGGGCTGATCGCCGACATCCAGCCGCCCGATCTGGAGACCAAGGTGGCGATCCTGCAGAAGAAGGCGGAGCAGGAGAAGGTCACGCTGCCGACGGATGTGGCGCTGTATGTGGCATCGAACATCCGGTCGAACGTGCGGGAGTTGGAAGGCGCGCTGATCCGGCTGGTGGCGCACTCTTCGTTGATCGGCGCTGAGATCACCCTTCCTTACGCGCAACAGGTTCTGAAGAATTTTATTGATTCACAGGCGCGCAAGGTCACGATCGAATCGATCCAGAAGATGGTGGCCGAGCAATTCGGGCTGCGGCTGGTAGAGATCAAGGCGAAGAACAACTCGCGTGCGATCGTGTATCCGCGGCAGATTGCGATGTACCTGGCCAAACGTCTCACCGAGGCTTCTTTGCCGGAAATTGGACGGCAGTTTGGCGGCAAGCATCACACCACCGTGCTGCACTCGGTGGACAAGATCGAAGAAGCCCGCAAGAACGATAAAGATTTGAACAGGCTGATCAATAAATTGACTGAGCAATTAGGCGGATGAATCGCAGGGCTCGCGGCGATTTCCACTTTGCAATACAGTCTTCCTTGTAGATGCCTGTGAACCGGTTGTGGAACTTGTGCAAGAGCAGCGGGAAACCGGAATGAGGGGCGGAATAGAGTAGGGGCTCCGAAGCGGGCGGGACCGATTTCTCACACGAGGGGTCGGGCGGGAAGGCAGTGACAACAGGCAAGTTGAGAGAGATTTCCACTTCTCCGCAGGGCCTACTGTTACTGCTGGTTTAATAGGTTTTGCATTTGATATAAGGTAGTACCAGAAGTAGCAGGCGAGTCGCAGGTTTCGGGGAGAAGGATTTATGCCGGTGGAAGCCGCCGTTGCCGCGGGGACGATGGAGATCACGGTCAGCAAATTTGAGCTGCTCCGAGAGTTGACCGCAACCCAGGGCGTGGTCGAGCGCAAGACCACGATTCCAATCCTTTCCAATTATTTATTTGAGGCGGCGGGAGACCGGCTGTCGCTGACGGCGACGGACCTGGATCTGAGCCTGCGGACGTCGTGCGCGGCGAAGGTGAAGAAAGAAGGTTCGTGCACGATTCCGGCACGGAAGCTGTATGACTATGTGAAGCTGCTGCCGGATGCGGATATCACGATCAAGCTGCTGGAGAATCACTGGGTCAGCATTCGATGCGGGCGTTCGAATACGAAGATGGTGGGGATGGCGAAATCGAATTTCCCCAGCCTCCCGGCGTTTCCGACGGCGGGAGCGGTAACGATCCGGGCGCAGGTGCTGCGCGGGCTGATTGCGCGAACAGGGTTTGCGATTTCGAATGAAGAGTCGCGCTACACGCTGAATGGCGGTCTGATGCTGCTGAAGCCGGAGTCGATCACGATGGTGGCGACGGATGGCCACCGCCTGGCGCACTGTGAGCGCGCGGGAGAAAAGTTTGAAGGCGTCTCGGGCGAGATGAAGACGCTGGTGCCGAAGAAGGCGATGGACGAGTTGAAGTCGCTGTTGGACTCGACGGATTCGGAGACGGTGGAGTTTGCCAAGGATGAGTCGACGCTGTTTTTCCGGATCGGGTCGCGGCTGCTGACGTCGCGTCAGTTGACGGGGCAATTCCCGAATTTTGAGGCAGTGCTGCCGAAGGACAACAGCAAGGTGGTTCCGCTGAACGCGGATGAATTGAATTCGGCGATCTTGCGCGTGGCGCAGTTTGCCGATGAGCGGTCGCGAGCGGTGCGGCTGCGGCTGGAGAAGGGCGAGGTCAAGATTTCGGCGTCGTCGACCGAGGCCGGCGAGTCAGAGGATTCGCTAGAAGCGATGTACAACGGGGAGCCGCTGACGATTGGATTCAATGCGGCGTACCTGGTGGATTTTCTGAAGGCCGCGGGCACGGCGGAAGTGAGATTGGAATTGAAGGATCCGCAGTCGGCGGGGCAGTTGCGGCCGGCTGAGGGGGATGATTATAAGTACCGGTACATCGTGATGCCGATGAGGATTTGAGGGCCCTTTCCATTGGCCACTGACGAAAAGACGTTGCAGGAAGAACTGGGAATTTTCGAACAACATAGGTCTGAGTGGCTGCGGTCACATGCAGGCCAGTTTGTGGCGATTGCAGGGCGAAGAGTCGTCGGTTTCCATCCTGATTTTGAATCCGCATTCAAAGCTGGTCTTGAAGTGGCAGGTCTCGGCAGGAACTTCCTCGTGAAGCAAATTTGGGCTGAGGAGCCGGTGTACCTGATCTACTGAAGGCATGAATTGAAGTGGCGTCCGAACCCGAACATATTGCAACTGCAAGGCCCGGTCATTGAGATCGTGATTGGCACGAGCCGGCCGGAACTGGAAGAAGGACGAAGAATCGGGCTTGAGTATCCAGAACTTGCCATTAAAGCGCTGATTGATACTGGCGCTGCGCTGACCGTAATCAATCCACAAATCGCTTCTACCTGTAGACTTCTCCACACGGATTGGAGTCGGATCACAGCCGTGGGTGGTAGCGAGGGAACATTCCCGGCCTACGCGGCCGCGATCTCCTTCCCGAAGACCGAATTGCCGAGCTTTGACGTTATCCGGGTAGTGGCTTGTCCGATAATTCGGCAGCCGTTCTACTCGTGTTTGATTGGAAGAGACATATTGCGCAAGTGGTTGCTGACGTATGACGGCCCGAACGGCGAACTCGAGATACGGTCGTGATATCGGTTCGAACATCCCCTCACGCTTGACCTCCCTGCTTTCCTGACTTACATTGGCCGCATCCATTTCGGAGGGGCACCGTTATGCTCGACGGATTCAAGAAATTCATTCTGCGTGGAAATGTTGTGGATATGGCGGTGGGCGTGGTGATCGGCGCTGCGTTTGGCGGCGTGGTCACGGCGCTGACAAAGGATTTGCTGACGCCGCTGATCGCGGCAATCGTGGGCAAGCCGGATTTTTCCTATCTCGGATTCAGTATTCGCGGCACACCGTTTCCGGTGGGCGATTTTATCAATGCGTGCGTATCTTTTCTGCTGATTGCAGCGGCGATTTATTTCTTCGTGGTGACACCCGTGAATGCGCTGGTGGCGCGCATGAATCGCGGGGAGAAGCCGCCGGATCCGACGACGAAGAAGTGTCCGGAATGCTTAAGCGAGATTCCGATCGAGGCGAAGCGGTGCTCGCATTGCACGCAGCCGGTGATGGGGCGGGCGGCGTAGGCAATTGTTGATTTTTGATTGTGGATTGTTGAATAAAAACCAGGTTCACCTGATCCGTTAAGATTGGCAGATGGGATTTTCTCGTCGGCTGAAGCTGTATCTGGTTCCGCTGCTTGTGGTCGGCTTTTGTGCGGCGGGTGCTGCGCAATCCTCGCCAAAGTCTTCTTCCGCCAAGCCTTCCTCGTTGGGTTCCCATGCTCAAAAATCTGCTGGAGACGATTCCGGGATGGACGCCGGGTCCGTTGTCAATGGCGTTTATAGCAATAAAGAGTTGGGGCTGACTTACAAAATTCCGGCGGGGTGGGTGCTGCGGACCGACGAGATGAATGCGCGGGACGAGGCAGAGAGAAAAAATTCAGAATCTTCACCACAGGGGACACAGAGGGGCACGGGGGAGAGCCGGGTGCTTTTGGCGGCGTTTTCGCGGCCTCCAGAGGCGACGGGGGAGGATGTGAATGCGTCGGTAGTGATTGCGGCGGAGAGTGTGGAGGCTTATCCGGGGCTGAAGGAGGCGGCGCAATATTTTGGTCCGCTGACGGAGGTGGCAACCGCACAGGGGTTCACCGTGGATGAGGAGCCGTATGAGGCTGAGGTCGGGGGAAAGAAGCTGGTGCAGGGGGATTTTCATAAAGATGTGGGGACGCGGGTGATGCGGCAGTCGACGCTGGCGTGGCTGGCGCGCGGGTATGCGGTGTCGATCACGGTGATTGGCGGGTCGGAGGATGAGGTGGAGGGGTTGATTGAGGGAGTGATGTTCACGAAGTGAGCTTCGCTGTTGTGAGTTGCGAGGAGAATGGTTTGGGTTGCAGGCAGGGTGGAGGAACCGGGAATCCTTCGCTTCGCTCAGGATGACAGGAACAAATTATTGTGGAGAAGCGACTGCTTGTTTTATATCGATCGCGATTTTGGGTGGGTGGAGGAGGGTGTTGTGGATTAGGCAGTGGTGGACGGAGCGCTCGACTCCGGCGCGGTGCTGGTCGGTTAGTTCCACCTGGGTTTCGATTTCGATGCGGAAGTTGTCAATGCGGGCAGCGGGGTCTTTGACTTTGTCGGCGGTAATGCGGACGCGGGTGCCTTCGGTGGCGAGATGGAATTTGCGCAAGTATTGGGCGGCGTAGAAGGCGGCGCAGGATCCGAGCGACGCAAGCAACAGTTCGGGCGGGGTCATGCCTTCGTCGAAGCCTCCGTTTTCGATGGGTTGATCGCAAGCGATGGTGTGGTGGCGGGCTTTGATTTCGAATTGCACGGCGCCGAGATGGTCGATGGTGACTTCCATGGAAAGCCTCTGGAGAAATTGTGGCATTTTCATGGATACGTGGATGTATCCAGGATCACGCATTAGCGTCGTCCAGTTGAGGGTCTGACAACCGCTTACCGCAGAGTTCGCGGAGAAATTCCGCGCGGAGAGCGCAGAGAAGGACGTTCGGCGAATCTCAGGGCGTAATTATTCGAGGGGTTCGGGGTGGAGGCTTAGATCTTTTTCGCCGGCGGCTTTTTTGGCGGCGTATTTCTTCATCCAGGCTTCCCAGGATTTTCCGGCGGCGGTGTCGCGTCCAGTGAAGGCGAGGGCCGCGATGTCGGAGTACGAGATCGAAATCTTTTCGTTCGAGTCTTTCGGGTAGAGGCGGACTTGGGAATCTTTGAGCGTGGCGGCGGAACGGCGGTCGAAGAGGTAGCCTTCGATTTTGGAGCCGTCTTTGCGGGTGATGGTGATGTCGCCGCGGTAGTCGAAAGCTTTCTCCAGGGCCTGGCGGAGTTCTTCTTCCGTTGCCAGCTTGGGATTCCAGCCTTCCAGTTGCTCGTGCTCGGTGCCAGGGGCTACTTCGAGCGCGTCGGGATTGGAGTGCTGCGGATGTTCTTCGATGTGGCCAGCTTCTTTGCCTGTCATAAAATCAAAAGCTTTACCACAGAGGACACAGAGGAAAACAGAATCTACGCTCGCGTTTCCTGCAGTTCGTGCGATGACGACGAGGGGGCGATCTGGATCAACGGATTTACCGGGGCTTGCGGCTCGTCGAGCATGTGCAGGGCCTCTTCGTCTTTATATCGGGTGAAGAGCGTGCCTTTCACGGTCGCCAGGAAGCCCGACAGCGAGCTGAAGGTCGCGTTCACCGCGCTGGCTTCGTAGCCGCTGTGGACCATGCAATTCGCGCAGGCCGGGTTGCCGGACTCGGTGCCGTAGTTGCTCCACTCGGTGGTCGCTAACAATTCTGAGAAGGTTTCGGCGTAGCCGTCTTGCAGCAGGTAGCAGGGCTTTTGCCATCCGAAGACGTTGTAGGTGGGCATGCCCCACGGGGTGCAGGGGTAAGTGCGCTTGCCCATGAGAAATTCCAGGAAGAGCGGCGAGAGATTGAACTGCCAATTCTTTTTACGATTCGACAGGATCGCGCGGAACATGCGGCGCGTGCGGGCGCGTCCCAGGAAATGTTTCTGGTCGGGGGCCTTGTCGTAGGAGTAGCCGGGCGAAAGCATCATGCCTTCGACGCCGAGGTCCATCATTTCGTCGAAGAAGGCGCGGACGGATTTCGGGTTGGCGCCGTCGAACAGCGTGGTATTGGTGGTGACGCGGAAGCCGCGGTGGAGGGCCTCTTTGACGGCGTCGACGGCAATATCGTATCCGCCTTCGCGGCAGACGGCGAGGTCGTGCTCTTCGCGCTGGCCGTCGAGGTGAACCGAGAATGTCAGATACTTGCTGGGCTGGAAGAGATGGATTTTTTCTTTCAGCAGCAGGGCATTTGTGCAGAGGTAAATATATTTCTTGCGGGCGACCAGGCCTTCGACGATCTTGTCGATCTGCGGGTGCATGAGCGGTTCGCCGCCGGGAATGGAGACCATGGGGGCGCCGCATTCGTCCACGGCGCGGAAGCACTCTTCCGGGCTTAGATCTTTCTTAAGGATGTGCGCGGGGTATTGGATCTTGCCGCATCCGGCGCAGGCCAGATTACAGCGGAACAGCGGCTCGAGCATCAGGACGAGCGGGTATTGCTTGCGTCCGGCGAGCTTCTGGCGGAGGACGTAGGTCGAAACCGTCCACATTTGCGACACTGGTACTGGCATTGAACCCCTTGTAGATCATATTTTATCAGGGATTGTGGCAGCGGCGGGGGGCGGGGGAATCGGGGAGGGTACGGAAGTACAGTTTCGAGTTTCTAGTTTCGAGACCGGCACAGGGGAGGCGGAGATGACGATCGTGAATGAGGGTTGGAGCCGGAGGCAGTTTTTGCAGACTTCGGCGGCGGGGTTGATGGTTCCGGGCGTGGCAAAATTGGCGGGAGCGCGACCGGCGGAGGCTTCGCTCTTGAATGACGCGGATTCCTTTGCCGCAGAACAGGAGCGGCGTAGGAAGGAGCTGTGGGGATTGCTGGGGGATTTGCCTTGGCAGCATCAGCCGAAGGCGCCGCGGCTGGTCAAGAAAGAAGATCACGATACCTACACCTTGGAGCGGCTGGTGCTGGATTTGAATGGGGTGGAGGATGTGCCGGCCTTATTGCTGATTCCGAAGAAGCGGCCGACGCGGGCGCCGGGACTGTTGTTTATCCATTGGCATGCGGGGATGTACGACTTGGGTAAGGAGGAGTTGCTCAAGGGAGTGGAGGTGCAGCCGGCGTATGCGCCGGTGTGCGCGGAGAAGGGGATCGTCACGCTGGCAATCGACAGCTGGTGTTTTGGCGAGCGGAAGCACGAGGCCGATGGTCATGAGGGCGAACAGGACGCGTTCAAGCTGATGTTGTGGCGCGGGCAGGTGCTGTACGGGATGATGATGTTTGACGAGTTCCGGGCGATGGATTATCTGGCGGGGCGTCCGGAGGTGGATGCGAAACGGCTGGGCGCTTTTGGCATGTCGATGGGGGCGACGAAGGCGTGGTGGCTGGCGGCGCTCGATCCGCGGGTGAAGGTGTGCATGGATGTGTGCTGCCTGACGGACTACGAGGAATTGATCAAGGCGCACGGCTTGAAGGAGCACGGGATTTATTACTACGTGCCGTCGCTGCTGAAGCATTTTCAGACGGCGGACATTAATGAGCTGATCGTGCCGCGGGCGCATTTGAGCGTGAATGGAAGGCGGGATCCGTTGACGCCGCCGGCGGGCGTGGAGAAGATTCGGGACCGGCTGCTGCCGCTATATCGGAAATACGGGAAGGAGTCGGATTGCCATATTGAGCTGTTTGATTGTGAGCATCAGGAGCTGCCGGAGATGCGGAAGCTGATTTTGGAGTGGATGGATCGGGATCTGGTGGCGGGGGCTCGTGAGTAGGAGGATTGATCGAAAACGGATAGTCGAACCTTGGTTCGGGGGCGGGACGCCCCCGCGACAGCCGGCGGGACGTCGGCGCTACGCTGGGACGTCGGCGGTACGGTAGGAGGGCATAAATCCTGCAACCTGGGCTCTGGTTTGTTCGTCTAAAGGTCCGTGCCCTTCCGCCAGGGGGTACGACCGAAAGGACTCTTGTTCCGCGGTAAGAAACCCGATACCCTAATTGCCAATCAACGGTATGTTCAACCCACACCCCAACCTGGCGGACGAGATCAACAGCGGCATTATCCAGTCGGAAATTGAGGGCGGGGTGTTTCTGAACGAGTTGCCGCCGTCGACTGTGCTGCAGATCCAGACCATGCATCATTGCTATACGGCAGTGCTGCTGGGTGGGAGCGAGGCGCTGCTGTCGGGCCATCCGGAGTTTTGCCCGGAGCCGGTGCAGGTGGCGATTGCCGGGTCCACGTGGGGCGGTTCGATGCTCAAGATGCAGTATGTGGGCCGGGGCATGCATTTGGAGTTTCGGCACCCGGGGTATGCGACGCCGATCGTGACGTCACCCATTCAGGAGATTCGGGACAGCGTAGACCTTCCCGCGCTGGAATTGGATTCACGGCCGCACGGGGCGCATTCGTAGCGCACCACAGGGGCTAAAGCCCGGTTTTCATCTCACTCCTATCGCGGCGCTAAAGCGCCGCTCTTCCACCAAGGGTTCTTCTACACCTGCCGGACTGCAAAGCTATTTAGGGTTGTCGTGGGTGTCTCCGCAGGGGATGTCTTTAGGCTGCGGCGACTTGTCCTCTGCGGGATCGATGATCAGTTTCAGATCAACCACGGCATGGGGACAGTCGGAGACCACCTGCACATTCTCACGGCTGAAACCCGCCGGCAGTAGGTCGCGATTGGCCTCGATGTATTTGTCGATATACCTGCGGTCGTAGGCGGTGCCCTCAGGGAGTTTCCATTCCGAACGGAGTCTTGCGGCCGTCTCCTTGCTCGCTAGAATCTCAAGCTTGCCCATATGGTACTGAGTGCCTTCAATGGCGGAGATCTTGAGCATCATGGTTGCATTCGAGGAAGGCTCGACATCGGGGACGAAGGCCACGTCAAGGTAGCCACTCCTGCTATAGAGCTTGCGAATACTTTCCAGGCCTGCCGCGACTTTGCTTCTCGCGAACACGTCTCCTTTTCTAAAAGGAAACGCCTGACGGAGACGTTCCGTGCTGAAGGCATGATTGTCGACGAAGGTGATGTCAGCGAGCTTGTACACCGGGCCCTCGGCAACGTCGGCTTCCATGGTCACAGGTTTGGGAATGCCGAGCGGATCGCCGGGCTTGAAACCGATATGTTTTACCTCCACGGCAAAATATCCGCGATCCTGAAAGAGAGCGCGAATGCGCTCGCCTATTTCTTCGGAGTCGTCGTCAAAGCAGGAGCCGGTCAGGTCAGAGGTGATGCGGGCCATTTCCGTGGCGCTCACGGCTTGCGTGCCGGTAATGGTGAAGTCGGTGACCAGGATTCCGGCATTTTTGTTGGACCGATGATCCTGCGCGCAATCGGCGAGCGAGAATGAAGCGCATGCCAGGAAAGCAAAAAAGATTGCGGCGGGCCGGAGTGGCATGGGAGCCTCCTCTGCGTCCTACGGTTGGAATTGTACGCGCGCGCATGGGTTGCCTGTGCCGCCATTGACTTGGGGTATTAGAGGCACTAGTATTCGGGCCATCGGGCGGGGTATGCCTGTACCATGCCGCTGACCATCGAAAGCCGCGAGGTCGCACACGTCACCATTCTCGACGTGAAGGGGCGCATCGTCCTGGGAGAAGAGATCCACGTACTGCGCGACGCGGTCCTGGGGATTCTGGAGAAAGGCAAGAAAAAGATCATCCTGAACCTGGCGGAAGTGGATTACATGGACAGCTCGGGTGTGGGCGAGATGGTGAGCGCGTTTACGACCGTGCGCAACGCGGGCGGCGAGCTGAAGCTGCTGAACCTGAGCCCCAAGGTGAAAGATATCCTCTACGTCACCAAGCTCTACACGGTCTTCGATATTCGGGACGACGAATTTACGGCGGTACGGTCGTTCGATTATTTCTTCGCAAAGTGAACGGAACCACGAAGGACACGAAGTTACACGAAGGCACGCTTAGGCCTCCGCTTTCCCAGCGCGGGTAAATCGAAACCACAGAGGGCACTGAGGGTCACAGAGCCGGTTTGGGCCGAAGTTACAGGACTAATTTCCCATTCTGCCTGTTTGATTTTCTGAACCGTTCTTGATACGCCTCACATTATCTCGGCAGGGGTAAGATCGAAACCACAGAGGGCACTGGGGTCACAGAGCGAGTGATCCTACGGGTTGGTGTGCGCGATCATGGGCCACGCGGTTTGCTTGCATCTGGGAGTGGCGCAGGTCATGGCTTTGAGTGGTGGAGATCATCGTACCCTGCAGGACAAGACTGCCAGGGAGTTAATCTGGACGTCGCACCATACATTCAAAGGATGGACGTGTTCGCAGTGCGAGTGGAATTATCCGCTGCCCACCATGCTGAACGATCCGGATGCGAAAACGGCCTACGACCGGCTGGCGGCAGGGAAGTTTCGCGAGCATAAGTGCGCGGACCATCTGGCACGATTGAGAGTGCCGGATCAGGAGAGCTTCACGCCACGGATCCGAAAGCTGGTGGCGCAAGGGTTCAAGCCGAAGGACGCGGTCGAATTGTTTTTGCAAGAGGTCGCGCTGGAATATCGAAATCAGCCGAAGACGCTGGAGCAGGCCAGGGCCGATGGCGAAGATTTTTTGCGGAGAGTGAAGGCGGGATTGATTTGATGTTCGAATTTCGTAACAGAAATTGCCGCCGCCTGTCCCGATTTCGTAAACATGGCAAGGGTAAACATTCCGAATGACTTGGGCGTGAGTCATGCCGCTGCTCGGCCTTTCTCGCTGTAGCAATGCGGTACATACAGACATTTACTCATTGACAATGTCACGAAGTCTGAAGGACAATCACGCGGTTTTTGCCCCTTCGTAACCCGACTCAAAAAAAGGAGAGAGACCCGATGAGATGGCTTTCGTTCGCCGCTTTGCTGTTTTTTGCCCTTTCGGTAACAGCCCAGGATTCGAATAAAAATCCCAACAAAAGTGAGCCTCCAATTTTAGGTCCGCACTGGACGCAGGATGCAGCGAGGCTGCATGCGCCTCCGGCCAGTCCGGACATGACGTACCATGGAGGGCCGATTTTGCCCACCACGACGGTCGAAGCGATCTGGTGGGGATCCAGTTGGCCCGGCTATACGGG
>Ga0070730_10001398_pt1 | contig 23396 bp, 17 predicted proteins | sample Coa_R1_3_FD_66447 | JGI IMG/M metagenome (GOLD analysis project Ga0070730, IMG submission 66447) | Surface soil microbial communities from Centralia Pennsylvania, which are recovering from an underground coalmine fire - Coalmine... | ecosystem: Environmental > Terrestrial > Soil > Unclassified ... | reverse complement strand
CAACCTTGGCTAAAGACGACAAATTAGTCAATGCCCTACAGGCCAAGGGTTCGCAACAGCTGCTAATGTCGATCGCAGATGAGTTAAATCCTCCTATAATCCAATTCAAGGTGGACGTACTTGACTATGGAGCGGGACGATCCGCACATATCCAGAAAGCGGCGGAGATTTTATCGAATAAAGACAATGATAAACACGAGGATCAAATCAAGTTGGCGCAAGAACATTTGAAAGCTGTGCTTGGCTCGGACGCTGATCCGAAGCTTGTTCAAAATCTAGTTTCGTTTCTCCAGAAAAACCGAAAAGATGACACTAAGACGAGTATGGTCCTTTCTGTTTTATCGGTTGTTGGAAGAGCTGCAGGGGCATACTTTGGCATACCGGTTCGACTTGGGGCCACTAACGTGAGCACGTCGGCTGGATCACCACAAAACGGGGCGATCATTAGTACTTTGGCGACTCCAGCGAATTAGCACGATAAGCGGACTGAATGATTTTTCGCCTGTGTTGACTGGCTCTTGCTCGCCTAAGTATATGTCAACCTCTTCTGACAGGTGGTGGTACTGTAGGCGGTAATCGGCGCAGATTCAAATTCCCTGAATCTGCGCCGATTAAGGCTGTTGCAGGTTTCTCATTCCAAACCTCTTTTCCACCTGAGCTTTCCCCTGAATCTTAAAAATCCTTCAAAATCCGGTTCGGGACCAGGGGTCGGCCTCCTCGGTCAACCGTACGGAGTCCCGAACATGTCTGACATTTTTGAAATTGCAAAGGGTTGAGGTGGAAATGTTTGGAGGATATTCCCTCGGTCGGCTGCTTGAATGGTATTGTAGCCGCCGACCTCCCCCCATGCCCGGAGCCGAGGTAATCAGGAACGAACCCAAAGCCGGTGTCTCAAAGACCTCGAAACTAAGACCAAATCACATTTCTAGTTATATCCGCGTAATTTCGCACGGACTGCTATGCTCGTCAAAAGGAGGACGGCATGGAGATTGATGATGAGCTGAAGCAAAGCATCGCGCGGCTGGCCGAGGAATCCGATGTTCCGGTTCAAATGCGGGCCCTTGATGCTGCTATTGCCGGCATTCCCTTGATCGGCGGTTCCATTTCTGCTCTGCTGACGACAGAAGGTAAGCGGAGGCTGGTTGAACGAATACTTGAGCTTGCGGATGCGATTTCCAAAAGAGTTACTGAAGTAGAGGCTGCAACCCTAGATAAAGAGTATTTTAAGAGCGAGGAATTCCAAACACTGTTTGCCCTGGCATGGGAACAACTAAGAACTACTCATGACAAACGGAAGATGAAACAACTGGCGAGTGCGCTGGTAACGAGCGGAACGACTGATTTCAAGGATGATGAGCGAAAGGAATTGTTCCTCAGGGTCTTGCGTGACTTGTCTCCCGGGCACATTTTTATCCTCAGCAGTCTCCTGCCGTCGGAGCGTCAATCCAGTTCTTGCCGGGAACCTCAATGTGGCCTTTACTGCCCGTGTTCTTATGATACTCCACTGCGAACGCAGAAAACGAAATTCGCACCAATTCATAACGAAGTAGGCGGCAACCGGCGCATCTTCAGATTCTTTGAATCTACGCCGACGAAGGCTTTTGCAAGCCTTTGAAAACAAAAAACTTCCCGCTTGCCTTTGCTTCACAAATTCAAATCCCTTGAAACCCGGTCCGGGACCAGGGGGGCAGAGGGTGGCATCTCCGCAATTGCTTTGGGTTACGGCTCGGTCTTCAGCCGTTCCTGCCAGTAAACCACGTCAGAATAGAACTTGTGTTCGTGGCGAAACTCTTCCGCATCCGGATCGATCACTACCTGCACGCCATCCACTTTTTCGATGAACCGGAGCAGGCGGGCGGTAATGTTGGCGCCCCATTCGATATCGTGATAGAAGCCACTGCAATGAAAGCCGCGCTTATATACCGGATGGAACCCACTGGGGTTGGCCTCGATCACGCGGAATTGGCCGTCCGGGGTAAGGCCCACATCCCATCCATAAAGCGAACCTCCGATCATGGCATTGGGCAGCTTATCGATGATGGCCTGAATATAGCCGTTGGGGGCGTCCCTCTCGCCTTCGATGTTGCCCCGGCCATAGCGCCGGAAGGTGCAGTCTTCAATCACCTGGTCTTCCAGGCTATGGACGCGGTACTCCCTGACCATGGAAATTCGCTCCTGCACGATCCAAGTTTCATCCACGATTCCCGGAGCTTCACCAGCAGGGTGCTCCCCTGCTTCAATGGCCGCCAGAATCAGGTGGGTCTGATCGCAATCTCCCAATTCACCGGATGAATCGCTTAAAGCCCTCTTAATAAAGAATCCGTCGGGAAACTCCCGGTGCAGGGAGCGCCGGAAGCCGGCACGATCCATGCGGCGCATCTGACGATCGAGCCCGCGCGTGACCGGCACGATGCCAGGACAATAATGGTTGAGCACCAATGCCTGGACCAGTTTATGCTCGAGCCGCCAGCGCAATTGCAGGTGTTCGTCAAAGCCGAAGATCTGATAGAGCTGACGAATGGCGAGCGCACGCGAGTTGCCGGCAAGTCCTTCCCGCAGGGGAATGGCCTGCGAGAGGGTGAGGCGCAAGGTCGGATGGCTGACAGTCCGGCGGCGGGCGACTTTGAAAGCATTCATTTCCCGAACCAGGGCGGCAGCCTGGTTTACTTCCTCGGGAATCCAGTTGGGCACAGGCATCTCATCTGCTCCAGGAATTGCCGGCGCCCGAGGGCAGGCGACGAAACTCGAAATCGGGTGGGCGCAGACTTGGACGCAGAGAAGACTTCTCCAGAGTCAGGGCGCCTTTCTTGATGGCCTCAAAATCGGCACGCCACATCTCGCCAAGCTGGCATCGCAAGGGAATGCCATCTGCAGTTTCAGGGGCGACAGTCAGCGATTCGCCGTGGCGGCGGCGGATATAAAGAAATTCATCCACGTTGGCGATGCGCAGCTTGAAGTGGGCGCGCAGAAGGAATTGAGTGTCGTAGGCGATCACGCGGTCGGTAGAGAGTCCTCCGGCAGAAAAGAATCCAGCATGGGCGACGATGGCAGTGGCATGGAGAAAGGCAAAGCCAGCCGTCCTTTGAAGAGCGCGGGAGACATCGAGGGGGTACCGTATGGGAGAGACCTGCTGACGCATCTCATCCACCATCAGCTCATGTGAACCCACCATCACGTCCCGCCCGGCATAGCGAAGCTCGGCGCGCAGAGTGGTGAAACGGTCATGGCAGGAGATGTCATCCGAGTCATGCAGAATCAAGAGCGGCTCAGCCGTCCGGGCGGAGAGTTCCTGGCGAATCGCGTACGGACCCACCGGCGCAGGCTGCGTGTAATAAAACTCGGTCTGCGGGTATTGGGCCGCCAGGGAGGAGAAGTCTTCCGGCTTGTCCACATCCAGACCCACGCGAACGCGGGGCCGCTCTCCTTCCGCCTGATGGATGAAATGCAAGGCTGCTTCAAGATGGTCCCGGCTCCCCCGGTGCGCCATAATCAGGCTTGCGGGCTCGCCGTGTCCGTGCGACAAAACAATTTTCCCCCAATAGGGCAACTGCCTTACAAAGATCCTCTCGACCAGGAGACGGCCATTCATGATGGCGTGCAAGAGCGCAAAACAAAGCTGCTCCAGCGGAGTGCCGGGGGCCAGCACAAGAAAACTGCGGAGCACTGACGCACTGCAGATGAAGGCAAAGACCGGCTCTCCCTGGCTGGCGCTGACTTTCGGAAGCGGGGAGCGGGCCAGCAGCACGACCATGGTAGGTGTAGAAAAGTCGAAGTCGCGCAGCAAGTTGGGGGCTGAAACCGCGAATTCAGCGCGCAGCCTGGGGTTGATGACGGCGACGCCCTGAGCGTCTGAGCCGGCCAATTGATGCAGACTCTCGGGCGTCCAGGGAACCGGGCGATCACGATCAAGATCGGTCCGCGGCGTTATGCCAAGAGCCAGCCACGACTTGTCAGAATCACAAACTCTCACCGTCGCCTTCCGGAGTATTGAGATGGGTGGAGCACACTAAAACGCCATTGGAGCAGGCTTGAGTATTCGCCGGCGAGGGACGGAAAACAGACTCGATCCCGCAGGCAGATGCTGCATGCATAGGACGAAGAGAGCTCTCTTCAAGCCGCAGTTCGCCTCGCTTGACCGCTTCGAAATCCTCAGTCCATTGATTGTCGAGCCGCGTCCGCAGTTCATTTCCAGCGGCTGTTTCCGGAGCTATGGTCAGCGAACGGCCATGCCGCCGTCGAACATACAGAAACTCATCGGCGTTGCCGATGCCGAAGTAAAAAAAAGCCCGCATCAGGAACTGGGTGTCGTTGGCCACAACCTGGTCGGTGGAGAGGCCGCCAGCCGCGAAGAATGCGTCGCGCCGGATCATGAGAGTCGCGTGCAAGAGCGCAAAACAGTTGCGCTCACGGAGGGCAGCACTGGCATCGAGGGGGAAACGCACGGCCACGACGTGCCGCTCAATTTCATCGACACGCAGCTCATGGGAGCCGATCATCGGGCACTCGGTAGATGCGATCTTCGCTGCCAGCGTGGTAAAGCGGTCATAACAGGAAAGGTCATCCGAGTCCTGGAGCGCGAGCAGAGGCTCAGGCGAGCGAAGGGCCAGTTCCTGCCGGACCACATAAGGCCCCACAGGCGCAGGCGTAAAACGGAAGAACTCCGCTTCAGAATGGCATTCGGCCAGCGGCTGGTAGTCTTGCGGAGCGTCTACGTCGAGGCCGACACGCACCTGGAGCCGAGCGCAGCGCTGGGCTTTGGAAAGATAATGGAGGGCAGTATCGAGGTAATGTTGCGATCCGCGATGGGCCATCACCACGCCCACAGGGAGGTCCGGGGGTGAAGGCGCAACCGGCGGCTGTTCCGCTGAGACCTGGCGAACCATGAGACGGTCTACGGGTTGAATGGCTCCGTCCAGGAGTTGGTGAAGCAATTCAAAACAAAGATCGCGCGGGGCGGCCTCCGGAGAGTTCACCAGCACCTGTTTCAACACCGAGGGAGTACATAGAAACGAGAACACCGGTCCATCGGAGCGAAACTGCGCTACCGGCGGAGACCGCCGCGAAACTAGGACGATGACTGTGGATTCAGTGGCCGGCATCAGGCCGATCAATGCCGGGGATGATGGATAAAACGCATCCCAAAGAGCACTGTCCACCACCGCTACAGCATCCATCGGCTTTTCCAGCAATTCGGCCAGGGTGAGCGCTCCGGCAGCCCCAGACTGCGACGAACTGTTCATGCGGGAGAGGCCAGCGGCAATCAACGACGGGGACCGCTTGGCTCCTTCCGGGGGAGCAGTTACCGGAAGCGGCAGCCAAGGGCGCATGACAGGCGACGGCAGGACCGGGGAACCTGCATCGGATTCCGCATTGCAGGCCGGGCCGGGCAGTCCATCGATGAGGGGTGACTGGCTCAATTTTGCTTCTCCACTTTCTCTCTCTGATCCATCTGTTCTAGCGTCTCCACCTGTTCCAATGTCATGGCTCCGTTCTTCAGGCCCATGATTTGAATGGCGGTGTTCCCGGCACGCTGGTTGGGGCTGTAACTGAGCGGCGGAGCCAAGCCGGTATCGAAGCTGGAAAGATGTTCTAGAGTCTCTATCAATGCCTCGCGGCTCAACTCTCGTCCGGTGCGCTTCAAGGCTTCCACAAGGGTGCGAGCGCCAGCAAGCGCCGCCCGCTGTTCAGCAGAAAGATTTCGAAACTCAGCAGCACCCAGGTTTTCTGAAAGACCGAGCGGCAGGGCGGGAGAGGCCATGAATATGCGTCCATTCATAAAAGAGGGAGCAGCCACTGTATCATTTTGGGCCAGCGCTGACGGAATCAGGAACGACGCATGGACTGCGCTTTCACCTGCCTGCTGCAAGACCGTGCGCAAAGCCGAGTAGGGCAGCAACCAGAAGATAGAGCGTGCCTGGGCGATCTGGCGCAACACATGATCCCCGGTTTTGCTCTCACCCGAAATCATCACACGGAGGGGCGCAGCCATGCCCAACTGTTTGCATTCCTGCTCCACCGCATCGGCCAACTGACGCGAAGATGGGTTGTCAGCATAGATGATGGCCGGCTGCCCGCCGGCCTGGTGAAATCTTTTCGCAGCAAACCCGGCCAGAGCTTTGACTTGACCGATCATGCCCTCATCCAGATAAAAAACAAACGGATTGAGTGGGGCGGCCATCTGCGGAAAAAGGGCAAAGGCCCCCACGACCGGGGTTTCGGTTTCCTGAAAGATCGGGGCAAGGGCGGCTTCGTCGCCGGCCATGAAGCTGCTGGCCAGCGCAAAGATGTTTTCCGCAGCAAGAAAGTCGCGAATTTTACGGCCTCGCTCTTCGGCGAACTCCGGGTAATCAAGGGAGCGCATTTCCAGGCGACGGCCAAAGATCCCTCCCTGGCGATTGACCTGCTCAAAATACGTCTTCAGGACGGACTCTACCGCGTCATGCATCTTCGCCAGGCGGCGCGGGGGAAGAATGACTCCGATACGGAGCTGATCATCGGCCACCCCCGGGTCGGCCTCGCTGCCTAGAATCTTCATGTAGGCAAGCAGATCAACCAGATCCGATTGCGACATCTGAAAGCGAGGCATGGCCGCACTGAGAGCATTGTTGGAGGAGTCAAATCCCAGGGTGATGGCGCGTTTCACCAGGTGCTCGGTATAGGGCCCACGCTTCCGTCCGGAAGACAAAGTCAGCTCGTAAGGTTTGGCGAGGCTGGTCCAGCGGATGTCCGAGGGCACAGTTCCTCCCTCCGGCTTGCCCTGGCCATTGCGTCCGTGGCAGTTAGCGCAAGGGAAGGCAGCCCCAGGCACGCGATTCGGATCTTCACCCAGATTCGCTGTAATCGGCGATCCGGAGGCGCTGGTTCCCTGCAAATAGATTTGTTTCCCGCGAAGTTGCGCCTTGTCGAGGCCTGGGGTGTTCGTTGCACGAAGCCCAGCGCAAAGCCCAAGCAGGCAGAGTATACAGATGGCATAGACGGAGCGCATCAGCTTTGGTTCTTGATCACCTTCTCAAGTTCCTCGATGATCTTCTCCGTGGTGATGACTCCTGGAACCTTGATCCAATATTGTTGTGGGACATTGCCAATCAGCAACAGGTTCAGGTGATCGTCGCGCTGGTCTACTTTCTGTCCCAGCCGACCGAGTACGAAATCCACATTTTCCTTGTTTCCACTTAGGAAATACCAACCCGGCCTGGCCTCAAACTTGGCAGCGTAGGCCTTAAGACGCTCCGGCGTATCGTTGCCCGGATCGACGGAGATGGAGAGGACATTGACTTCTTTCCCCAGCCGGTCGCCCAGCCATTTTTGCAGGCCAACAAGCTTTCCCTGGGTCACTGGGCAACTGGCTTTGCATTCGGTAAAGAAGGCATTGATCACCACTACCCTATCCTTGAGAAGATCGGTGTAGAAGCGGCGCGAACGTCCGTCCTGGTCAACCAGGGTGACATCGGTGAAGTACTTCGCTGCTGCAGAGTCGCCAATAGACTTGTCTTCAGCAGACGGTTTGCCCTGGACAGGAGCGGATGATATGCGCGCGACGGCATTCAGAATCTTATCCGGCGAGGCCAGGGCGCTGGCGCGGGTCCAGCCGGCCGCGCTGCTGCCGATGAGCACGGTGGCGGGATGGTCCTGGCGTTCGGGCGCAAAGAGCCCCAGAGATTTCAAGAGCCGGTCGAGATCCGGTTTGTTCCCGGTCAACAGGGTCCAGCCACCTTGGGCGTGAAATTTCGCTCCCCAGGATTTGAGGCGTTGGGGCGTGTCGTTCAGCGGATCGACGCTGACCGATACTAAAACCACGTCGCGCCCCAGGCGGTCTCCCAGCTTCTTCGACAGGTGCTCGAAATTTGCACCTGAGACCGGGCAAATTGTCGTACACGAAGTAAAGATGGTGTCGATCACTGCGATTCGGTTGCCGATCACATCGGAATTGAACTTGAGATGCTGTCCATCCTGATTGACGACCGCAACATCCGGGAGCTGCAACGGAGCCAAATCTGCTTCGGAAGCACTCTGCCCATAGAGGCCAGACAGGGAAGCGACAAAAAACAGCGCGATCGAGATTATTACTCTCATTTAATTCCAGCCCCCTGTACGCCTACTACGTCCAGAAAGAGATAGCCGGACCTGGTGAGGGCAAGCTTGTGCGAAAGACACTCAAAATAGATGTGATAGACACCCGCTTCCGGTGGAGTAAATTGCGCCTCATAAACCCCGTGACCGACGCTTTCGGCGTGCTCCGAGGTTTGCCAGCTTCCAGGTTGCTTCACGGCCATGATTCTAATATCTTGCAAGCCCTCGACCGGAGCACCGGAGATGCGATCACGCACCTCGAATTGCACCCGGAAAGGCTTGCCGAACTGGGCCTGGTGGGTCTGCGGGAATACAACGCGAATCGAAGGCTGGTTGGCATCGGCCAACGCGGTGTTCGGCGCAACTTCGATGGGGTCGAAGCACTGCACGACGCGGGGGGAGTCGAGCAAAAATGCGATTCGATATTGGCCTGGCCGGGGCATTTTTATCGTGGTCTGAAACACCCCCGGAGATTGCTGTTTCAGGCTCTTATCCACCACCTGAACAGCCCTGGGTTTTCTCGAATAGTTGGAGAACGACCCCATGGGAGCGGCCATTCCCTCTTTATAGAAATAGATCATGCGATCTTCGGGATTGGCCACCAGCACAGCCAGCTCTCCCGGCGCCTGCACGATTCCATCGGCAGAGCTGGGATTGGCCATCTTGCCAGGAGGGAATCTCCCACCAGTAAAGTCTGCCAAACCGATCGATTCAGCCCCGGAGGCAACCACGTCGAGCGGAATCATCAAAACTGCATCGCTCCCGCGATGGCGCACGTAGGCCAGCTTCTCGGAGAACATGATGGAGTCGGGGCTCTTCTCGACCTTGGCAGTATGGAGGAGCTGATTGCTGGCCGCATCGAAGATAAACACCTGGTCGGTGGCGGGATTGACCGCAAAGCCGTACCGGCCTCCAGGGGCAAAGCGCACCTGGCTGATCCCCGGCCGCAGTTGGATGGGAGGGAAGGACTTGCGCCGCACGGCATCTATACTGACGACGGTTCCGTCATCCTGGTTGGCGACATATGCCAGCCGGCTCAATTCCGAGTATGCAAGGAAGCCAGGGCGAAGGCCGGTCTTGAAGTCCTGCACCTTTTCCATTTTGGCGACGTCGATCAGGGAGACAGTTCCCGCCTCGGCGTTGCTTACAAAAACGAAGCGGCTGTCTTGTGCTGCGGCGATCCAGTGAGCACCAGCGCCGGTGGCCATACGTCCGGCGACTTTTAAATCCGGAAGAGAGAATACGGTGACTCCGGAATCAGTGGCAGCCCAAAGATAATGATCGTCCGGCTGGATGAGCAGCCGGTTGACATGCGGGCCAGCTTCAAGATTGGTAACGACGCGCCAGTTCTCCGTATCGATCACTGCGATCTGGCCTGCGGCTGGCATCGAGACAAACAGACGCGCGTGGTCGCGGGTCAACACCCAGTCATCCCCTGCGCTCTTCAGGTCGATCAGCGCCAGCAACTTGGAATTGCCGTAACCAAAGAGCGGATCAACCACAGTAATGGTCGGGTCTTCGTTGAGCGCCAGAACGTAATAGCTGTTCAGATCAAGCTCAGCGCGGGAAAAAAGACTGCCTTCCAGAAAGGTTTTTACGGCTTCATCGCATTTCTTGAGCTTCGGGTCATTTTGCTCCAGCCGATCGATCCATGCAGATGGGGCTGGCCCGCTGAAAGGCTGTCCACTGACTGCATCTTTCAGGCGAAATCGAATGGTGACGTTGTCGCCTTCCTGCAATTTTTGCGCGGCTGCGGGCTTCGAGGCAGCGTCTGCTGAAGAGATGGAGAGTTCCACAGAGATGCCGTTGTTCACAGCAGATTTCACGGTGTCAGCAATGGCCATTGCCGAGACACACATAAAGATTAGAAAAAATTTAGGATAATATCGCATAGCTCCCGCAGATTTCGCAACACTGCTAATGCCCTGCCGAAGGCAGAAGGGTTTCTCTTTCTCCTAGGAAGGACACCATCATCACACAAGCGCACTCTTAAAGAAAGAAGAAAACAGAAAAAAACCTGCATCGCGTGGTAGGATTTTGTTCCTCGATTGCGTTTATAGCTCCGTACATCAGCCCCAATGGAATCTGACCTCACCTCAGCCACCATGAAAAGGAGAGCAACGTGACAATCTCACTCCAGGAACAACCGTATATGCGACTCCAAGATAAGGTCGACTCAAAGACGGGAAGAGAGGGGTTGAGCTTCGACCGGTTCATCGGAGCGTGGCAGCACACCGATCCTGACCCGCAGGTGCTGAGCAGCGTTTCGGTCACTCACTCGGGCAACGCACTCTCCCTGGAATGTTTTGGAGCCGGGTTGATTGTGCCCCCCAGCATTCCGGCCGTCCCCATAAATACGACGTTTGCCGCAGGTCCGGCCTCCCAGGATGGAATGTCTTTTTTTGCCGAGGTCGACTTTGGTTTTATGATCTCCCGCTTGCAGGGCAACGTGAACCTTGGCCTTCTGGTACTGGCAGGATTTCACGACTTCAAGGATGGCAGCGCCCGCTCTAATTTTTTCTCGCGGGAGTTCTACTATTCTGCCGGAGCCGGCGTCGACAAGCGGCTGGCACGCACTCCGGTTACCAACTCGAAGAAAGGCAGCAGAAACCTTGATGCTTCTGCGTTGACCGGGCGCTGGCAAAATACCAACAGCGCCTCCGTGGGAGTTTCCGCAATTGAAATCAGGGAGAATGGAGAAGACCTTGCCGTGCGCGCTTTCGGCGCAGGCGAGCCTGGAGTTGTGGACTGGGGCGAAGTTGCAGGACGGGCGTATGGCAAGGACTTTCAGTCCGACGAGGCAATGGCGTTCAGCGCGACGTTCCACTCGGACCCGGCAGGCAATTCGGGGGGCATTCGCTGCCATTTGCAGGCCAACATCAAGCAAGGCGTGCTGGTGGTGGCCTACTTTACCGAGTTCGACGACAACAGCGGACGCTCGAACTATTTCGCGCGGGAGTTCTACTACAAGACCAACCAAGAATGAACGGGCTGCGGAGCCAGCACTATGAATAAGCCGCTACGCTTCCACTGGAGCATGTCTTCAGCGGGAGAAAAATTCAGAGGCGCAAAGGCAAGGGCCGCTCAGTCTGGAATTCCGGACCTGGCCGCCCATGTAGAGTTTTGCTGCGCAGCGGAAGAGTGCAACATCGAGAGCCTGTTGACCGCAGTTGGATTTCATCGTCCCGACCCCGTCGCCCTGGCATCGGCGCTGGGAGTGCTCACCAGCAGGATCAAATTCATGGTGGCGTGCCGCTCCGGTCTTTTCTCTCCTACCGCCTTCGTACAACAGGTGAACACGGTTTCGGCACTTACCGGGGGGCGAATCTGCCTGAACATCGTGGGCGGGCACACGCCGGAAGAGCAGCGTTATTATGGCGACTTTCTCACTCACGATGAACGCTACGAGCGCACCGACGAGTTTCTTACCATCTGCCGCAGCTTCTGGAGTGGCGCTACGGAGGTAAATTTTCAGGGCAAGTATTTTCAAGTGGAAAAGGGAAAGTTGAATACTCCGTTTGTCTCCGGCAATGGGCCGGAGATTTACGTGGGCGGAGCTTCGCCCAGGGCGGTGGAGCTCGCGATCAAACATGCTGCCTGTTTCTGGACACTGCCCGCCGGTCCAGAGGAGTTGTGGCCGCGCATCCGGCCGATCCTCGATGGCGGCGTTGAAGCCGGGTTGCTGGTATCCCTGATTGCGCGTCCCACGCGGCAAGAGGCTGTGGCAGCCGCCCAGACCATGCTGGAGTCGCTCGGCAACGCTCCCAAAAAGACACATCAGGAGTTTGCCCGGCGCTCCGACTCGGTGGCTTTTGGTTCTACTCTGGCTCTGGCCGAGTCGCAGAACCAGTGGCTTACAGACTGCCTCTGGACGGGTGCAGTTCCCTACCTAGGCGCGCCAGCCATTGCCCTGGTTGGGTCCTTCGAAGAGATTGCCTGCGCACTGTGGGAATATCGCCAGGCCGGCATTACCCAGTTTCTCTTTATGGGATGGCCCGATCTGGAGGAGATGAAGTTGTTCAGCCAGCATATTGAACCTCTGGTACGCGCGCGAGAGAGTCAACTCAGCCAGGAGGCGACTTGCCTCTGAAATTTCACTGGCGTCTGGTTCAAGGGGGCGAGCGATCGAAGCTCACGCGAGCTACAGGCGCCGGCAACGAGTCCACCGGATTCCTGATCTTGACGCTCAGATCGCATTCTGCCGCCAGGCCGAGGAGTCCGGCATCCACGGATTGCTCACCGATTTCGGTGCCTCGAAACCTGATTCCATCCTGCTGGCCGCAGCACTGGGCCTGGCCACCAGCAGGATCGAGTTCATCATCGCGTATCGGTCAGGGCTCATCGTGCCTACTAGTTTTGTGCAGCAGCTCAACACCTTGTCGGCCATGATCAACGGACGGCTGAGCCTGAACATCGTTGCCGGACATTCGCCTGAGGAGCAGGCCTTCTACGGCGACTTTCTGCCCCGCGAGAGACGGTATGAGCGCACGGCCGAGTTTCTGGAGGTCTGCCGCGCCTTATGGGAAAAAAACGGGCCCGTGACCTATCGCGGCCAGTACTATCAGACTGAAAACTCCCGGTTAAATACGCCCTTCATCGCCAGCCAACGCACCTTCCCTGAGATTTTCATCGCTGGTGGTTCGGACGAGGCGCGGGAGGTGGCGATACGTTGCGGCACTCTTTGGATGCGCATGGGAGATACACCCGAAAATCTCCGGGATGGCAATCAGCGAGTCTTGGCAGCGGGAAAGGAAGTCGGCTTGCGCATGGCCATCATTGCGCGCCCTACGCGTGATGAGGCCCTGCACGCGGCCCGCGAGTTGGTGGGGGAGCTTGACCCCTCTCTCCAGGAGAGCCAGAGGGAACAGGAGTTCATAAAAAAGAGCGACTCCGTATCGATCAAGGCGACCTATCAAAGGGCAGCGGAAGAAGAGTGGCCGGCTCCGTATCTCTGGCGGGGAGCGGTCCGCACGCACGGCCCGGCGACCGTGTGCCTGGTGGGTTCGCCGGAAGAGATCGCATGCGCTTTCATGGAATATAAAAAAGTTGGAGTCTCGCAATTCATCCTTTCCGGCTGGCCCAAGCTGGAAGAGATGGTCTATTTCGGCAGGCACGTTCTGCCGCTGGTCCGCAAGAAAGAGCAGGAGACGACAGCATGAGCATGGCCCTGCAAGCTCTCGGCTTCGGCCCCAAGGAGCGCGTGGTCATTCTGCACTCGGATGACATCGGCATGTGCCAATCGTCGGTTTCGGCGTGGGTGGAGATGCTGGATGCAGGCATCGTGAGTTCGGCATCGGTCATGGTTCCCTGTCCCTGGTTCCCCAAGCTCGCGGCCTTGTGCCGTCAGAACCCCAGCGTCGATATGGGCGTTCATCTCACCCTTACCAGCGAATGGAAGGCTTACCGCTGGGGTCCAATCTCTACGCGCGATACTTCCTCCGGCATGATTGACCAGGATGGATACTTTTTCCGCGACCCTCGGCAGCTTTTCGAGAATATCTCCGTAACCGCTGTGGCCCGCGAACTTCGGGCCCAGATCGACAGGGCGCTGCAGGCAGGCATTGATGTGACCCATCTGGATAGCCACATGTTTTCAGTCATCTATCCTGCGCTTCTGCCGGTCTATATCGAGATAGCGCAGGAGTATGAATTGCCGTGCCTGGCCTGGAAGCCACAGGGGCCTATCTTCCATTTCACAGCCGACGACGCTGCGGAGATTCGGGCGATTGTCTGCAAACATGAAGGGCCAAGGCTGCTGGCCTTTGATCATGCCTTTGCCATCCACTACGACGATCCCGAAAACCCTATTCCGGAGATCAAACGCGGCATTGATGCCCTGAAGCCGGGACTGACCCATTACCTGATCCATCCCGCCAAAGACACGCCAGAACTGCGGGAGATGTGCGCTCACTGGCGCCATCGAGTTGCCGATTACCACGCGTTCCGTGATCCCGAAGTGCTGGAGTACATGAAGGCGTCTGGCGTGCGCGTGGTTGGATATCGCGCTCTGCGCGAAGCCCTGCGCGGCAACCTGGCCAAGCGATGAGAGTTGAACTAGTTCGTGCAAGCGAGATATCGCCGGAGCTTAGCGTCCAATGGAGCCGGGCACAGTCTTCGCGCGCGGAATTTGCCAGTCCATTCTTCTCTCCGTTGTTCACGCAGGCCATTGGCGCTTTTCTCGATGAGATCTTTGTCGGCGTGCTGGAGTGCGGCGGCGAGATGGGCTTCTTTCCTTTCCAGTTGCTCAGCCCCCGGACCGGACGTCCTCCGGGCGGCAGAGTGTGCGATTACCAGGCTGTAATTGCCAGTACAGATCTTGACTGGACGCTTGACGAACTGCTGCGAGGCTGCCGCCTGGACCAATACATCTACAGGAGGCTGCTGGATTGCCAGCCGCAATTCCAGAGATTTCATAAAGCTTCCAGCAGCTCAGCTCTTATAGACCTTCACGACGGCTTTGAAGCTTATGCGGCAGGCCGCAAGTCGTCTGGCTCAGAAGCTGTGAATAAAGTTGCCGTTTATCACAAGAAGCTGGAGCGCGACCATGGTCCGTTGCGTTTCGAAGCGAAGTGCAGCGACCTGAAAGTTCTCGAGTGGCTGTTCGCCGGCAAGTCCGCCCAGTATCTGCGTACGGGACTTGACGATCAATTCCGGCTTCTCCCCTGGCTAAAGAACTTTCTCGCTAGCCTGCATGCTGCCGGGGACGCAGCGTTCGGTGGACTGCTCTCCGTTTTGTGGGCCGGCGACCGGATCGCGTCCGCTCACCTCGGTCTGCGTCAGGACCACCTGCTGCACTACTGGTATCCCTGCTACGAGATCGCTTTGAAAGATTATTCACCCGGACTGGTGCTGCTGATGGAGATTGCGCGGAATGCCGCCGGATGTGGCATCTCCCTGATTGACATGGGGCGAGCGGACGCGCCTTACAAGCAAAGATTCATGTCGGCGGGAATGCCCATAGCGGAAGGTATTGCGGTTGTGACGGCCCCAAATCCTGAAGGAGAACAAGCGTATTGTGCGAATACTTCTGGCGTCTACCCATAGATATCCCGCATCCGTAGGCGGACTGGCCGGCAATCGCATTTTGGATTGGCTGGCGAATGGCCTGGCGGAGCTTGGCCATACCGTGTATTACCTTCTGAAAGATGGAGCGGCCTTTCCCTTGCCGGAGCCGATCGAACTGGTAACGGAGGTGCCTCCCTCACTCGACATTGTTCATGCCCAGGACGACAGCACATTCGAGTGCCTGGGAATCACAGGTATACCGTGGGTACGCACCTGCCACGTTGACATACGGCTCCATGGAAAAGAAGTGAGCCGGGCCAAAGAAAACTGGATTTATGTTTCTCGTACGCTGGCACAAACCTATGGCAGCACACGCTACGTAACCAACGGAATCCATCCGGCCGAATATTTTTATTCTGAAACTAAAGGCGACTATTTCCTGTTTGTCTCCGGCCTGGAGCGTGCCATAAGCAAGGGCCTGCTGATTGCGCTTGAACTCGCGCAGCAAGCGGGCGTTCCGCTGGTGGTGGCCGGATCAAGCTGGAACAAAGAGTTGGTGGCTGAGATTGCCGATCTCTGCCGCAGATCAGGCGCCTGTTACGTGGGCGAGGTCTATGGGGCCGAAAAAGCCCGGCTGTTCGCCGAGGCCAGGGCCCTGCTCTTTCCTACTCAATGGAATGAAAGTTTTGGCGTGGTGATGGCGGAGGCGCTGATGTCAGGAACGCCCGTTATATGCAGCCATCATGGCGCGTGCCCGGAGTTGATCTCTCCTGATGTGGGTTTTGTCTGTGCCGATGAGCACGATTATTTACGGGCCTTCCGCGAAATTCGGAGTATCTCCCCCAAGGCTTGCCGCGCCAAGGCCATGCGCGATTTTCATTATCGCCGCATGTCCGCCGATTATGTTCGCCTCTATGAGCAGACCATTGCGTCATACGCGCAGCATGGGGCGGAAGTAACTTAGCAGCGCCTTCATGGTCTGGCGCTCCGAAAAACGCCGCGCCGTGGCCCATCCTGCACGCCGGATTGCGGTGAGTTGGCTCTGCATGCGGTCATAGCGCTGCACTAGTTCCAGCGTGCGCTCCAACAACGGGAAAATATGATGGTTCGGGAATACGTAAGCGTTCTTGCCGTCTTCCAGAAAATCGCGGCCTCCAAAAGCCTCATAGCAGATCGGGATACAACCGGCTGCCATGGCTTCCGGCACCGTGGCATTAAATGACTCCTGGCAGTTCACGTTGAGATGAAAGGCCGACTCCTGCATCACGCGCGCCACTTGCCGGTGGCTCTTGTCTTTTAGCTCTATCAACCGCCAGCCGAGGCCAGGCAACCGCGAACGCAGAAAACTGGCCATCATCTCGTAATCTTCGCATCCCATTTTGGGAACCAAGACAATCTGCCGCTTACGGTGGCTGCTCGAAATCTGTAAACGGTCTGCAAGGAAATAGGGCGCCACGCACGGAGGCACCACTGCCGCCGAGGTGCTGAAGTGCCGCTCAAGAATGGCTTGAATGTGCGGCATCACGGCGATGGCCCCTTCATAACCAAGCTCACGGTAATTCTGGGCGCTGCCAAGCCCGGCCATGATCAGCGAACTGCCCTGCACAAAGACCACACGACGACAGCCAATATTCAGGAATCGCTTTTTCGAGTACGCTCGGACATGCGCGCCATCGGCCACGATCTCAGGAATGACCACGATATCGCGGGGACGAGGCTGAAATGATCGGCGATCAAGATACTCCCGGGATACGTTCATCTGCAGCCAGTGCGGGCGAAAAGGATAGCGATCATGCAGGACAAACGCGGGTATCCCGCTGGAGCGGAGCAGCCGTACATGGGTGTACAACATCCCGATGCCCCAGCTTGGCACATTGTGATCAGGAGTGTAATAGAAGATGCGGGGAGAGCTACTATGAGAAATGCGGATTTCTTCCAATGCAGTGGTTCCTCCAGCTTCGGCTATAGGTCGTGTTCCACTTACGGAAGAAGTAGTGCTTGTCCTGCGCCATGGTCGTCTTTTGGCGGGCCGTATCGAAAAGCGGCCGGATCGTCCGGCTGCCGAAGTGATGCGTGAGACAACGATGCACGCAGACCGGAGGCCTGCCGGCATCGATCAGCCGGTTGCGGTAGTCCGTATCGGAATAGAGGAGCGTCATCTCTTCATCGATGTAGCCGATCTTTTCAACACATTCAGGGGAGACAAAAAAACAATATCCGCAGAAGCCATCGGTTTCATGCGCGGCGTGCAAAGTCTTGGGAAGGTTCCAGTGGGCGGGGGCGTAGTAATCCTCGCCCGGCTGATGCTTCTTTCGCAGGCGCAGATCGGCGTAGGCTTCCTGAAGGCGTCCGGCAGCCGCCAGCCTGGCGCGCTCGGCAAAATCCACCGGAATTGCGCCACCATCCGTGTAAGCCAGAGGGAATGAGCAGTACGCGCCTTCATCAAGGGCACGAACGCAATGCTCGATCCAGCCCTCACCCAAAATCACGTCGGAGTTCAACAGGCACACGGCATCCGCGCCATGTATTTCGCAGCCAATGCGAATGCCGGCATTCCAGGGCTTAGAGACCGCCAAGTTGACTTCGTTGCGAAAGAGCGTCCAATCCAGCCCCATTCCGTCGAGCAGGCGGGTATCAAGTTTTTCGTCGGAAGCATTGTCGAAGAGCACAACTTTGACACGATAACCCGGAGAAGGTGTGTTGATCACCGAGCGCAAGGTCTGCAAAAGATAGGAAAGCTGATTGAAAAACGGAATTACGATGGTGACAATTCGTTCTCCGGCCATGAGTTGGGTCAGCCTCTCTTCCCTTCAATCTTTCATTTCTTCACCAGATAATGAAGCCAGCCGCTCCGCAAGCCGCAGCCAGGTTCCAGACCGTCTCGATCGCAACATGTAATTTCTCCCTCGAAGCCAGCCGCGCGCAACTGCCGCCGCACTTCGCGCTGGCTGGCGTAATAACAAAGGTAGGAGGAGTTGCGCAAATCCTCGCGGATAATGGAGTATTCCTCCAAACCATAGCGGGGGCCGGCGCTTCGCCCCGGATACAAGATGCTCTCAATGTTGTGCGACGAAAACAGAAGATAGCCGCCGGTCGTCAACACCCGCCACACCTCGCCCAAAACACGCTGCCGGTCGCGGTGCGACATGTAGTCAAGACCGTTGAAGGAAAACACCACAAACCTGAAACTGTTACCTGGAAAACGTCCGAGGTCCCTGGCGTCTCCGCAAAGAAAGATTACATCCGGAAATTTGTTTCGGCAAACCTCGATCATCTCCGGGGAATAATCCATCCCGATGTATCCGCTTCCGGCCTGGCGCAGGCGCGGCACCAGCCGTCCGGCTCCAACCCCGAGGTCGAGGACCTCGCCATCGCGAATCTCGTTCTTGATGCGGTCCAGAAGCGATAGTTCGCCGGCCTCGATCCAATGCCATGTCGCATACTCGCACACCACATCCGCGCGTCGAAAAGTCCGTTGGTTGAACCCGGCTATTCTCTCTTCAATCACTTTCCCAGCCTCGCCTCTACATCCGAAATTTCTACATTTACGTCCTGGATTCGCGCCTCAATTTGTTCTGTTACCGCGGGTATCAATCCGGGAAGCCCCAGCGACTTCTGTAGAATGCGCTTTTCCCCCAGCAACCTGGGGTAAAGCTGCTCGGGGGTCCGGGGCATGTTGGGCGTGCCGCGCTTGATCCGGGTAATATCCGGATACCGCCGAACCTTGGCCAGTACCTGCGGGCAGATCACGGTGCGGGCGCAATTATAAAGCCGTATTTCAAAGTCCCAATCCTCCAGCGCCCCCAACGAAGTGTCAAAGGGAGGCCATCCCAACCGGTCCAGCGCCCTTCTGCGGAAGGTGAGGCAGCAGGTGCTCACCAGGCTTCGCCGTACCCACAGCGGAGGCAGTTCCGGTAGAAATTCAGGCCCGCCGGACATGGTTTTCACATCGGTCTTAACAAAGCGAGAAGGAAATGCCGGCCGGTCCTCGACCCAGTGCTCACTATCGGAGATGATCACGTCCGCTTCCGGCATGGCGCCGAATATTTCCAGTTCGGTCTTCAGTTTGTGAGACAGCCATATATCATCCGAATCCAGAAAAGTGATGATCTCTCCCCGGCAGCGCCCCACCCCATTGTTTCTGGCTGAGGCTGGACCAGAGTTTTTCTGGTAAACGTACTCCACCCCTGGGCCGTAGCGTTCAACTACCGCACGGGTATTGTCGGTGGAGCCGTCATCCACCACGATGACTTGAATATTGGCGATGCCCTGGGAGAAGACACTTTCCAGGGCATCGCCGATCAGGTTGTCGCGTTCAAATGTCGGAATTACAACCGATACCGACAGTTGGTTCCCGGCACTCATTTTGGCGGCGCAACTTTATGCGGAGGTGGCAGACTTGGCCGCGTCATCTGCTGCTCTTTCTGGGTCTCGGTCGGCGTTTCCACGCTTGGAGCCGCTGCCTGCGTTCCCGAAGGCGATGGCGCGCAAGCCGCAGGCAGACTCTGCAGAGCGGTCAGATTCAGCGATCCCACGCCGCCGAAATTGGAAACGGCGCACAGGTTCGTAGTGCCTGACGGTATGGAGAATTGCCAGAAGCCGTTGCCTGAGGCGATGCTGGTGGTTGTCCCTATCTTTGTGCCGGTGCAGCCTGCGCCGCCCGGAGGTCCGTTAAAGATGTCCACGGTAGTAGCGTACTTGCCCGTGGCTGTGTTGACCGTGTTGTAGCCATACAGCTCCGTGGGCGATTGGAAATCCGCTGTAAGGGAGACGATGTCCTTATTCGGAGGACCTACGCGGAAAGCACCCAGCGCTCCGCCTTGGAATCCCAGGTCGTAGTGAGCGCGATAGAGATAGTCGCCCTGCACTTTGTTCGTGCCGCCCGCGCTGGGCAGCACAACGTCAAAGTGGTCGGTTGGTCCGTGGCCCATGCGCATCGCCTGCCACTGCGAGAGTGAGTTGTTGCCGATAACGGTGGAGTTCTGCGTATAAGGCTCCTCCTGCCACACATGACCATGCAGCTCAAAGACCTGATCGTTGACACCACCAGGGTTGAGAACATGGAAGCGGACCGGGCTGCCTGCGCCGGCCGCATAGATAGGCGTCCTGAAATCACCTACCGGGCTGCCGGGCGTGAAGTTGGTACTGTTGGTAACCAGCTTATTAGACAGGCCGCAGGACAGATCGAAATTATTGAATGCCCGCTTCTTGATGTTGAAGCCCATGCGCAACACCCAGGGCTCCGTACCATAGTTAATGGCGGAGCTGGTGTTCACCGGAATCTGTGTCTGCCCGGAATTGGGTGGAGGAAAGCTTTCACTCATATCGTCGTTCATGATCAGGGCAAAGTCGCGGAACGACTTGCCGCTGGGTGGAGTCACGGTCGCTGAGGCATTCGTGCCCTGGTCGAGCGTGACCTTGGAACCGGCAGGCTCAACGATGAGCGCGCCATACAGTCCCTGCTGGTGCTGCTGCAGCAGATCGGGAGGCAACAGGTTCGTTCCTCCGAACTCCACCGCGTGAGGATTGTACTTGGCAGTGCTTGCTCCTCCGGCTCCTGTGGTCGGATCGTACAAGGCCCCGGCATACCATTCGTAAACCTTGGAGCAGTGCGGCGTGCAACCCTGGGCAGGCACCGTATTGACAGGGTTCCGTCCCACGTTGAGTCCATCATTCTTGGTCACATCGTAGGCCAGAAGCTGCGGATGGAGACCAGCCGTCTGAGAGGTGAACAGCTCGATGCCATAGTTGGCAGTGGGCACAGTGGAGCTGTCCGCAGTGCCGCCACCATATGGACTTCCTCCGGAGAGCCCGATGATACCGTTCTGCGGTACTGCGAACTGGGTGAACACGTCAGAGTTGACATCAAACTCATTGATTAACTCCACATGGACACATTCGCCGGCATTGGCCCGTAAAACCAGCGGCTCCGCCGCCCGCTGCCCGCTCTTTACCGCAGCATAGTCCTGATCCAGAACATACATCATTCCAGTTGGATCGGTTACGCCCAGCCGCTTGTTGAGTTTGAGCGTCAAGGCCTGGTTTTTGTCATCTGTATTGATGGCATGGACTTTGAAGTTGTGCCGGGGCGCATTGGCAGGACAGCCTGCAATCTGGCCTGTCGCCGACCCAGTGGGATTGTTAGGCAGGAAGGCAACGCCGGGCTTCTTGCCGCTCTTGGCTCCATCGTAGGCGCGCAGGAGTCCCCAGATTCCGTTTTGCAGGCCGTTGGTGCTGGAGTCGGCCACATAGGCGTAGTCTGCGTCACCCGCAGTGGGCGGCAGCGTGAATAGAATCTCAAAGTGTTCGGAGATGCCCATCGCCTGGGTGTTCCGGTATCCCGAGTTGGAGAACGACGGCTCAAACAGCCAGTTCAAGCCCGGAATACTGAAGTCGTGCGGAGCAAGGTGCGAACCTACCAATAACCTCACCTGCACACGATCACCCTGATAGGCGCGCAACATGGGCGTGAACGGATCATGGACGTCCACCCCATCCGGCCCTAAAGGCTGAAGCGGTTTGGGATAGGGCGTCTGGTTGTTGGCTCCGCCCGTCTGGTTGGGCGGGTTGTTGGTGATGGAGGCCAGCGTATCCGGAAACTTTGGCTGCCGGTTCAGGTCGGAATCGGCGCGCTTGATGGAGAGCATCGCCTTGGCCAGATCACCGGCCTTATCGCCTGGCTGGAATCCTGGAGGCGGAGATTGCACTGGATTCCACACTCTCAAGGGCAGCGGCTCATTCCGGTAATTCAAGGAGTAGGTTCCTTCCGTGAAGGCCCCGGATACCGCATCCGGCGTGCTGCAGCCCAGAGTGCCGGGAGCAGCAGGAGGAGTGGAAGGACAACCCGGCGCATTGCCGTTCTGCGGAGGATTGACGATCTCATCCATCGCATCAAACCAGCCCACTTTGCTGACTGTAGCCAGGTCTGTTCCGGTGTAATTTGGAGGATTGGGCTGCTGCGTGCCCATCGTTTGTTTGCTCTTAGGCAACATGCCAAGTTGCAGGTCTTCAAACTCCAGCAGGAACTCGCGGTAGCTGTTGCTCCCGTTCGCACCCGTGATGATGTCCGCCTGCCAGCTTGTGGGACCGCCATCAAAACGTGTGCCCATCGTGATCTGGTTGGCAGGGTTGGCGGGATCGGTCATCTGCCACTTGGAATCTTCAGGTTCTACCACCAGACCTGCATACAACCCAGTCTGCTGATGAGTCGAAGGGCCAAAGTGGTCATGGGTAAACACAGTTCGTAAGGTGCGGTCAAAAGAAGGCTGGCCCGGCTTGCTGTTATCGAGCAGAGGGTCGGCCCACCAGCGCTGGATGGTGGTTTGCGCTCCCGCCCAATGGCCGTTGTTGCCGCTGCTGCCCGAGCAGTAATCCTTGTACCAGAACGATTTTGGATCATCACAGAAGAAAGGCGGCAGGGCCGCTTTCAAGGTCTGCGGATTTCCATTGAGGTCAATAAATCCGTTGTCGGCATTCAGGGCGGTGATGCGCTCCTGGACCTCATCGGGAGACAGGCTGCCGTCTTCGTAATTAAATCCGTTGGCCGCGCCGTCTGAAGAAGTTACGTCGAATTTCACCAGGTGAATGTGCTGGCCGATCACGTCGGTGGGCGTCCGCACCTGGAAGTTGTCGAGTTCGTAGTAGCTGGGGATCAGGTTGGTCTGCCAGTACTCGACGCAATCGGTGCTCTTGGCCCGGAAGAACATCGGCTCCGGCGCTTTCTGATTGGCTCCGGTAACCTTGTCTCCGAATTTGGTTGGGATTACATCTCCCCATAGCGCCAGCATCCGCTGCTGCGGATAATGCCAGCCTTTCTTGTTGAAGATCACATCAAGCTGGATATCGGCAGCCTTGTATTGGCGCATCGTGGGGTTCAGCGGGCAAGGATCGGCATACGGCGCCCCCTGCTGGGGCTTCGGGTGGCCGTTGACTACAAAACCTCCGGGTTGGCCGCTGGGACGCGAGGAAGCAATCGGGCTGGTCTCATTGAATTTCATGGCCACCTTCTCGACGTGGGTCCCGGTTTCGTCGAGTTCCTTGGCCTTCAATGTCCCCAGGGACTTGGTGAAGTTGTATTGGGTATGCTCCTCTTCTGAAATTGTGCCGCCGGTAACCACGTTGCGCGGCAGCCCACCATCAATCGGCTTTCCGCCTTCAAGCGCAAAATCCAGAGGTGGTTGGGGCGCGCGATGGCTGGCCAGCCCAGGAATAAAGAAGGGGAAGCCCGGATTCGTTTTGACGCCGGCTCCGGTGGGATCGGGAGCGGCTGGAGTGCCATAGACAACCTGCCCGTTCTGAATAAACACGCTGGAAGGTACGGG
>Ga0070730_10001397_pt1 | contig 23400 bp, 23 predicted proteins | sample Coa_R1_3_FD_66447 | JGI IMG/M metagenome (GOLD analysis project Ga0070730, IMG submission 66447) | Surface soil microbial communities from Centralia Pennsylvania, which are recovering from an underground coalmine fire - Coalmine... | ecosystem: Environmental > Terrestrial > Soil > Unclassified ... | reverse complement strand
CCGCGATTAGGTGTGAGACGCGGCGGTTCATCCGCCTAAAGGCCTCGCCGCGGCGCGAAAGTCGTACGGGGCAGCCGGGTGGCGTTCATGGATCCGATCCTGGTGGAGCTGGCTCCACACCGCGGGAGCAGGCGCGGGCGAAAGACCGCAGCGGCCGCGAGCAGGTGATGCGTGTTCATACTCCAATGGCGCCGCCGAGTTCTCGCAGATGCTCCCGGAAGGTCAGCGAAGGCGTCCTTTGGCGCCCAGCAAGGTAGGTATCAAACTGAACCTGGTTGCGCAGGGAAATGCCTCCACGCATGCGCTCGGCTTGACGCGCTTCAGTGTCGCGAATCGTCTCTGCGAGCGTGAAGACATCCGCTGCCACGGCCAATCGAACGAAAAGCACCCCATCGTCGTCGGCCAGGACCAGGTCCTCCCTGTCCACCGTCCAATCGCCCACGGTCGCACGCTCCAATGCGCCGTCAGGACGTAAATCGAGACGTTGAGGGCCGGTCGGGATCGCTCCAAGGCTGATCACAGGCAACCTAATCGCACGTATGTCAGACGTATCGCGATGTAGGCCCCAGATCACGATGCCGTCGAGTCCAGCCGCGTGGGCTTCAAGGACAACAAGATCGCCTACGCAGCTTTCGTCGAGGCGTCCGCCGTTGTCGACGTCAGGTCGGCCTGGGCGACGACGGGAAGATGGTCGTGGCGATCGTCTGTCCGATCCGACACCAGGGGCTGAAAAGGTCCGACCGTCTTTGCCATGAATCGCTCCTCCTCTATTTCCTTTCGGGCTGCGGGACGACCTGCGCGACTCGTCGTCCGAAGGACCAGTTCTCCCTTTGAACTTCGAGCAAGTTGATGAATCCGTCGTCAGCGGCTTTCGAATAGGACCCTCGAGTCACACATTGGACCGTAGTAGCTCGCGATACCGACTGTCTTGAACGATCGTGCGACTGGAGTGCAGCTACCGTCCGGGCAGGGCTACGGCAGCCATCCTTGCTCCCTCGGAAACCACTGTTTCAATGAAGCACCGTGAGCGCGGTCGCGCCGACGAGGGCCACTGCAAGCGCGGCGTTTACCACGCGGGCTCGACCTGGGTCGCGGAGCAACGGCGCGATTGATGTGCCGGCGACGAGCCATATCGCGCAGATCGCAATGATCATTGCCGTCAGCACCGCGATTTTGGCGGCAGCGTCGGTTGCCGTGTCGTCGGCGAGGTGGCCGCTGGCGAAGACTGCGGCGATGGCGACCCAGGCCTTCGGGTTGGCGATGCCGAGGAAGGTTGCCCCCGCGAACGAGAACATGCTCGAGACTGCGGTCGGTTCCGAGAGTGGCGGTGCGGTAGCGATGTGGTAGGCCAGCCAGAGGATGTACGCAACCGAGATCCAGATCAGGATGGAGCCGATCGCGGGAGTGGCCAGGAGCGCGGCCGTAATCCCGGCCGCGACCGCCAAGAGCACAATCGTTGTGCCAACGATGATCCCGATCAGGTACGAGAGCGATCGCCGCACGCCGTACGCTGAGCCGGCGGCCATGAGGCTGATGGTCGCGGGACCGGGACTGCCCATGATTGCCAGCGAAATCAACAGTAGCGGCCCGACCGATCCCCAACGAATGCCATCGACCTGAAGCACCTCAGGCACTGGGAGCGCTATACCTTAGTCCCATGCCGCAGACGCTAGGAGGTATCGATGCCGGCGGTCTTGAACAATCCCGCACCCGGCGGTCGGACTCGATCAGGTTCGGACCGAGTTTGCACGGGATCGAACGCGCCGAGATCTACCTCTCCACATGCGCGTTCGAGCCGCATCGGCACGACACCTACGCCATCGGAATTACGACAGCCGGCGTGCAGACGTTCCACTACCGCGGCTCGCGCCGCATCTGCCTGCCGGGTCAGCTCCACGTCCTGCATCCTGATGAAGGGCACGACGGCGCAGCCGGAACTGACGGCGGGTTCGGCTACCGAATTCTCTACATACCGCCCGAGCTGGTTCGTGACGCTTTGTCCGGTCGCGCGCTGCCGTTTGTCGCCAATCCCATTCAGCAGCTGGTACCGGCGGCCCGACCCATTGCCTCCCTGCTTGCCGATATCGACGAGCCAATCAACGAGCTCAGTTCCGCTGAGATCGCCGTCGCGGTCGCCGACGGCCTCGTTTCGTTAAGCGGCCACCCCGGTCGCCGGAAAGCAGCTATCGATACCAGGGCGGTCGAGCTCGCGCGCGACTATCTTGCGGCCCACGCACGTGAGCAGACCTCGGCCTCGATCCTCGAAAAGATCGCGGGTACTGACCGCTTCACGATCGCTCGCCACTTCCGATGGGCGTTTGGGACGAGCCCCGATCGATACCGGACTTTGCGCCGCCTGGCGCTGGCGCGGGCTGCGATCGAAAGCGGGCAATCACTTGCCCGAGCTGCTTCCGAGGCCGGCTTCGCTGACCAAAGCCACATGACACGTCAGTTCAAGCGAACCTATGGCCTGACACCCGGTCGCTGGATGGCGCTCACAACAGACTCGTCGCGCGAGACTGGCGCGAGAGTCCACAGCGGGTAGCCAAGCCAAGGGCGTACCCGGAAACCGCGGCCCCCAAGCGGATCGCTTAAGCATGCGGGATGGGGAAACCCGAAAGTACCCAAAGGATCAACGCTGGCTCAATGATGAGATCGATCAGTGCGTGACCGGCGATCACGGGTGCCAGGCTGCGCTTGCCGAAGTGATAGGTCAACGCGAAGACCAATCCCAACACGGCCGTGCTGGCGATTCCGTAGACCGAGTAATTGAAATGCGCGACTCCGAAGACCGCTCCTGATCCCAGAATCTGCAGCCACACCCGGGTGCGCGAACGCTGAAGCTCGAACATGAAATATCCCCGGCAGACGACCTCTTCCACTGTCCCAGCGACGATTGCAGCGACGACGGCTTCCGCCTTAAGGAGGTCGTGAATTTCGAGGTTGGGCCGGAGGCCGGGATTACCGGCAGTGAGCACGCCATACCCCAGCGCGAAGGCAAGAGCCGCAACCATGGCCCAGGGCTTGGGCGCTTTCCACATACCCAAGTCAGTCAGCGTCAGACCTTGCCTACCTAACCACCAGATGAGAAGGACCAGGAATGCAGCCTCACCGATGATTGCGCCACCAATTTCGACAGCTGCACGAGTATGGACATCGGACGGCCAGTCCGCGATGTTCGATACGAGACGCAGCAACGAGGTAACGCCAAGGTTCACTACATACAGCGCGGCAACTGCGCCGACAGCGCGGACCCAGGCTGAGCGCTGCGTCAGCGTCGGCGCGGTCAGTACGGAAGTCGACGTCACGGCGGATTAGCTCCAGATATCAGCCGTTACTGCAGTCCACGCATTATGTGCGACGAAGACGGCTAGTGTCTGCTTGACCACGAGGTTCAGGAGGCTCGCCGGTCAATCGCACGGTTAGGCCTTCGGGTCATGTTCAGCCAGAACTCCACGAAATTGAGCATTTCGTGGCGGCCAAGCTCGTCGGTTCCGTTGCGCCAGCGTGTTCCTGTAGCTCCGGCGAGGGCGATTCTCGGGCCGACCAAGGTGACCGCCACTTGGTTCGCGTTACGTCGTGCCCAGCAAGGCCAATCGACCGGCGGGTGTGAGTCCCGCCCCGTCGCAGGTGGCATCCGAAGAGGCACCGGATTCACCAAACGCCGACCACCGGCGGATCTTCTGATGGCCTTATGTCGCCAATCGGCCCGATACCCGGTGTACCGTAAGTCGCAGTGTTCTCTGGCCTTATGGCCTTTCTGAATCTGAAGCACGACTCCAACTCGAGGTCATGGGCCCTCGATCGCGGTTGCTCGACCCCACATGGCTGGCCTACGCCATCAAGGTGGTCCGAGCTCGGATGCCTTACGCACTGAGCTCCCGCTCGTCGCTGCGCGCCGCTCCGTCGGCGCGTGAGGTGCTGGTCGCCGGCTATGCCGTCCTGGTCGCCTCGACGGCGATCGGGGCATGGCAGGGATGGCCGGACCATACGACCCGCGGGCTGACCGAGCTCGGGACGGCGGTGCTGTGGCTGGCGGCCTGGCGCCACTGGAGCCGGTCCGGCGACGCGGTGACAAGGCGCTTCTGGCAGGTGATGGGCTGGAGCGCATTCAGTCTGGCCGGATATGGGATTGCGGGCGGTATCGCCGACCTCACGGGAACGTTGTGGCTCGGTCCGTTCGCCGCCGCGTTCGTGCTGGCCAGCGTCCCGCTGCTGGTTGCCAGCATTGCCTTTCGTTCCAGTCGTCAGGAGGGCGGGCCGGCCGGGGCGAGCACCGTGCTCGACGTGGGGATCATCGTGCTGTCGGCCGCCGGTCTCCTTGGCCCCAGCATGATCGGCCCGGCGATCCGCACGGGCGACGTCCGTGTAATCACGCTGGATGCGGTCTGGCTGCTGATCCTGTTTGTACTCGGCGGCTACCTGTTCCTGATGTACAGGATCCCGGCCGGCAGGTCGCCGCGGGGGCTGTTCCTGATGAGTGTGATGTTGATGATCTTCACGCTGGCCGGCTTTGCCGGTGCGATCGGGGTGGCCAGGGGTCTGCCGTTGGGGCCGTGGTGGGTCGGTGTGCTCTACGGGGTTGGAGTCCTGGTCGGGCTGGAAGCACCGCGATTCGATGTACGACTCGAGGTCGCGGGCGCGCCGCTTTCGACTTCAGGCCTGTGGGGGTCGGCTCGAATGCTCCTGCCCTATGTCGCGTTCGTCCCACTTTTGGTTGTGACCCTTTTCGTGGCGCTGGCGAAGCCAGGCACCGACATCGCCAAGTCGCTGGCAGTCACCCTGGTCGTGGTGAGCGCGCTGGTCACGGCCAGGCAGATGCTGCAGGTCCTCGTCAACCGCCGCCTGGTGGCCGAGACCGCGGCACTGCTCAAGTCAAGTCAGCAGAACGAGGCCAAGATCGAGCAGCTCAGCCGGACCAAGAGCGAGGTGATGTCGAACCTCAGCCACGAGTTTCGCAACGCACTGGTGGGGATCCAGGGCTTCAGCGAGTTGATGCGAGACCAGGACCTTCCTCCCAACGAGGTCAAAGAGTTCGCCACCGACATTTTCAACGACTCCAACCGGCTGACACGGATGATCAACGAGATGCTCGACCTCGACCGCATGGAGTCGGGCCGCGTCAAGCTCGAACTGAAACCCCTCGACCTCAACGCAGTCGTAGAGCAGGCCGTCGACCGGGCAAGGGTGTCGGGCGCCCAATGCGAGTTCGTGTGCAGGCTCCAGACGCCGCTGCCGGTCGTCGACGGCGACAACGACCGCCTGTTCCAGGTCATCTCGAACCTGCTGGGTAATGCGGTGAAGTACTCGCCGGACGGCGGCGAAGTCCTGGTGACCACATCGCAAGCGGACGGTGAGGTCACGGTTTCCGTCAAGGATCATGGCGTCGGCATTGCCCCTGAGGACCTCCCGCGCCTCTTCCAGCGCTACGAGCGCATCGACAGCAAGACCGGCCACAAGATCTCGGGGACCGGGCTCGGCCTGGTCATCGCGCGCCAGATCGTGGAGATGCACGGCGGCCGGATCTGGGGCGGCCGCAACCAGGAAGGGGGCTCGGAGTTCGCGTTCGTCATTCCGCAGGTGCCGCCCGCGGCCCCCAGCCCGGGCCCGGAGGCAGAGTCGTCAGTCGCAAGAGCTGCCTGATTTGATTTGGGCCGTTCATCGCCACCGATGAATTCACAGTTGACTGCAGTTGACGGCCTGAACAGGCGGTTTTAGACATTCCGTCGGCCGGCGCGGCCGCGTCCCCAGGGCTACCCGCGGCGATGTAACGGAGGCCCGTCTGTCGGATGAACGAGCCTTACGTGCTCCGGAGGACTCGGACAATTCGGGCCCCGGGGAAAGGCGTCGGATCTGTCGCTCACAGTGGACCTCGGTCTGCCCGCCACGGTCATCTTCCCGATCGGTCCGGAAACTCCTGGCGGCCGAACGACCATCACCGTACAAGTCTCGTATCTCGCGCGCCCCTATATGGGTGGCGCCGCGGACACCGCTGGGGCGAGTGCCTCATCTTGGCTGCGATCGATAACTGTCGGACTCGTCGACCACGCCAGTCAGCTCGTCACGGCCGAAAGCTTCCGAAGCTCAACGATGTACGGGATAGCCGGCTCAGCCGTGATCACGTTGAAGACAACCTGATCAGCACCAGCAGCAAATAGAGCTTCGGTGCGTTCACCGATGCTTGCTACGTCGCCCCACGCGACGATCGCGTCGAAGAGGCGATCGGAGCCGGGAAGCTCGAGATCACTTTTCGCCCATCCCATCCTGAGCAAATTGTTTCGGTAGTTCGCCGTGGAGAGGTACAGAGTGGTATGGCGATCACCGATCTTTCGGGCCATCGCACGGCTGTCGGCAAGCACGATGGGGAGGTCAGCGGCAAGGAAGTGCTCCTGCCCCATCGCATCTCGCACCTCTCGGACGTGCTCGGCAGTCGTGAAGTAGGTGTAGTCGCCGGCAGTCCTGTCCCGCGCCAGCGCCACCATGCGCGGGCCTAGTGCGGCCAGAACAATCGGCGGGAGCGGAGCCTCCGGCCCTCGCCAATCGCTGTGTGACATGGCGTCCAGGTAATCGCGCATTGTCGTGACGGGATGGTCGTAGCGATGGCCCCGGCGCTCCACCATGGGGGCGTGGCTGACGCCCAGGCCGAGGATGAATCGGCCTGGCCAAGCCTCGGCCAGTGCTCGGCCGCCGGCCGCCATCGCTTGCGGATCACGTGCCCAGATGTTGGCGATGCCGCTGGCGACGACCAAGCGGTCCGTCGCGGCGAGCAGGATTGCGCCATGAGCGAAGGCTTCCCGCCCGGCTGACTCGCCATACCAGATGGTCCCAATTCCGAGTTGCTCGGTCTCGGCCACCACTTGGCGCTCCACCATGGCCGGTTGCCCGGCCAGGGAACCGAGGAATAGGCCGTATCGACCCGGCTGCACACCGTTCAGACGCAGGAGGCCCATTCGATCAGTGTCGCGGATAGGGGACGGCCACGGTTGCCATCCACTGGATCGGCGCTCGCGAACCGGACCCTGACCGGTTGAGCCTTAACAACTCAAAACCTATGAGTGCCTCCGCCCCCGTCGTAGTTGTTTTTTCGTGGGGAATCGACAACTCGACTTCCGATCGAGCACCAAACCGACCAGCAGCCCCATCGTCATCCTCGGGGCGGGGCCCGCCGGCCTCACCGCCGCATACGAACTCGTCAAGCATTCCGCGCCCGTCTGCGTGCTCGAGCAGGACCCGAAGTACGTCGGCGGCATTGCGCGGACGGTCGAGCATCACGGCTATCGCTTCGACATCGGCGGCCACCGCTTCTTCTCGAAGTCCCAGGAGGTCGAGAACCTGTGGACTGAGCTTATGGGCGACGAGATGCTCACCCGCGACCGGCTCAGCCGCATCTACTACCAGGGGCGCTATTACGACTACCCGCTCAAAGCCTTCAACGCGCTCCGCAACCTTGGGGTCCGCGAGACCGTCCTTTGCATGACGAGCTACGCGAACGCAAAGCTGCGACCACACCCGAATCCAAAAACGCTCGACGCTTGGGTCTCGAACCAGTTCGGCGAACGCCTCTTCCGCATCTTCTTCAAGACGTACACGGAAAAGGTATGGGGCATGCCGTGCTCGGAGCTCTCCGCCGACTGGGCGGCGCAGCGGATCAAGGGGCTGGACCTCGCGACCGTCGTGAAGTCCGCGCTGCTCGGCAAGCAGCGAGCCAGCGACCGCGGGAAGGTAGTGAAGACACTCATCGACCAGTTCCGATATCCGCGGCTCGGGCCCGGGCAGATGTGGGAGCGGGTTGCGCAGTACCTGTGCGACGCCGGCTACCCGATCCGCATGGGCGAGGCGGCTGTGCGGCTGAATCGGGCGCACGGCCACCTCGCGAGCGTCGAGACGGATCGCGGCTCTACCGTCGCGGGCTCGGGCTTCGTGTCGTCGCTTCCCATCCGCAACCTCGTCGAGATGATCAACCCACCTCTTCCGGCGGAAGTGCGGCATGCAGCCGCCAGCCTTCGCTACCGCGACTTTCTCACCGTCGCCCTGGTGATCGATGGCGACAGCCTCTTCCCAGACAACTGGGTCTACATCCACGACCCGGGCGTGAAAGTCGGTCGCATCCAGAACTTCAAGAATTGGAGCCCGGACATGGTCGCCGACCCTGCCAAGACATGCGTCGGTCTCGAGTACTTCTGCTTCGAGGGCGATGGGCTGTGGAGATCGACCGACGAAGACCTCGTCGAGCTGGCCAAGACGGAGCTCGCAAGTCTCGGCCTCTGTCCGCCTGAGAAGGTCGTTGACGGCGCGGTCGTCCGCGTACCCAAGGCCTACCCCGTTTACGACGACGACTACGCCTCGCACGTCGAGACGATTCGCCAACACCTCGCGGCCGAACTGCCGAACCTGCACCTCGTCGGCCGCAACGGCATGCACAAGTACAACAACCAGGACCACTCGATGATGACCGCGCTCATCGCGGCCAGAAACATCCTGGGCATCGACCAGCGCGATCCGTGGAAGGTCAATGCCGACGCCGAATACCACGAACAGGCCACGGTCGGGGAGGACCGCAGCGGCCGGCTCGTGCCGCGCCGGCACGAGCTAGCGAGCTGACATGACGATCGCGGCGCGCAAGGCGCACGCGCTCGCCCGGCCCCGCCTCCTGGCTCTGTCGACCGCCGGATTGCGTGCGCGGGTCGTCTTCATCTACCTGGTTGCGCTCGTGCCCGCGATGGCGATGGCCGCCATCCAACCGGTGTGGTCGCGCGTCGACGAGCCTCAGCATGCGGACGTTCTCGCGCAATACGCACACGGCGTCATCCCGATCGAAGGTGTGACCAAGCTTCGACCCGAGATCGTGGCAGTGGATCAGGCGACGGGCGTCTACCGCTGGTATCCGGCGGGCACAGGCCCGGCGCCGACCGAGACCGATCCGCAGGCCTTCGTCCCGCCGCCGCCCAGCGCGAGCGCGGCCGCGAAGCAGGCGTGGATGGGCCGGCATCTCTGGGGCTTCTCCTACGAGGCGATGCAGCCGCCGCTGTACTACCTGCTCGCCGAGCCGGTCTGGCTGCTGGGCGCTCGGTTCGGCGACACGGTGGGCGGGATCTACGCCGCGCGACTCTTCAGCGCGCTCGTCGCCGCATGCCTCGCGCCGCTCGCGTACCTGATCGCACTCACGATCCGGCCTGGTGCACAGCGCATGCCGCTCTTCGCGGCGGGTCTCGCGGCGCTGCTGCCGGGCTACGTCCTCAACGCCACGCAGATCACCAACGACGGTCTGGCCGCGGCGCTTGGAGCCGGGCTCACCCTGGTCGCCATCAAAGGAGCCCGCGAAGGCTGGACGAGATCCCTTGCCCTCACCTGCGGCGGGCTGCTGGGCGCGGCCGCGATGGCCAAGCTCACGGCGGTAGGCCTGGCGCCGCTGGTCGCCGCCGCCTTCCTCTGGCCTGGCGCTCAGCCCTTGCGCACCCGTGTGGCCTACGGCGCTGGCGCGGCCACCGTCGCGGCGGTCATGGTCGCGCCGTGGCTCGTCTTCAACGTCCACGCGTACGGGCAGGTGGTCCCGTCGCGGGCGGCCCGGGACCTCCTCGGCACGGCGTTCGGGCCGCCTCCTCACACACTGAGCTATGTGCTCGGCTCCGCCCACTACGCCATCGATGGCTTCGTCGCCGGCGAACCCCTCGGCACCATGCCCCTCACCAGGCCGCTGCACTGGTTCGAGGCCGCCTGCGCCGGGCTCGCCGCGATCGGACTCTGGATGGGCCGCAAACGCCTGCGGCTGGAATTGCTCTTGCTGTTCGGCGTGGTCGCGGACTTCCTGTGGGTGCTCGCGACGCCGTATCTCTCGGGGGTCGGCGGGCCGATGCCGGGCCGCTACCTCTACCCGGCGGCCGCGGCTGCGCTCGTCGTCGTCGCCGCCGGCCTCGAGGCCCTACCTCTTCTGCTCGCTCGAGCGGTCGCAGCTGTGGGGGCCGCCGGTGCGCTCCTCGCCCTGGCGGTGTTCGCGAGCGGACAGCTGGCACCGGCGCACTATCAGCCGCTGGCTCCGCCTTACGCGGCGATGACCGTCCATGCTCACGGTGACGCGGCGGGCCTCGACGTCGTCGCCGATCGCGTCGCCGTGCAGGACGGCGGCCGAACGATGTGGGTCCACGTCACGGTGACGGATCTCGCGCCGCGCCCGGCCGACTTCCAGCCCATGCCTGACGCCCGCACCTCTCGCGGCGCTTACCTCTATGCCGACTACACCAACTCGACGGCGTTCCCCGAGCGTCTCGAGCCCGGTCAGAGCGAGAGCGGCTGGCTATGTTTTCCTCGCACCAACGGTTCGGCTCTCACGCCAGTCCGGCTCTATTACCGCAATGTCACGACCAACGACTACGCGACCATACAAACGCTGTCGTTGGTCGTCGCTCCTTAACAGCTCTCTTCAGCCGCGCGGTCGAAACCTACTGGAGCCGCCCCTAGCCTTGACCGGCGGTGCGGGGACCCCTACAACTTCTTGGCCTGCTCGCCTGCCTGGCGTTGGTGTTGAGCTGCTCGAGGCCGCCGGGTCAGTTCGCGGCGAAACCGGTTGCGGCCCAATCGATGGCGGCGACTGCTGCCGTCCGCTCAGTCAGGCTGACCGCCGGCGGTGTGATTCGACCGGCCTTCGACCACGACTTTCCCGACCCCTCCGTGATCACGGCCGGCGGCCGGTACTACGCCTTTTCCACGCACACCGCGTGGGAACCACCAGGCCACGTCTTTCCGATTCTCGTGTCCTCAGACCTCGCTCACTGGAGCTATACCGCCGACGTTTTCTCGGCGCCCCCCACGTGGGGGCGCGGTGATTGGTGGGCTCCGGCGGTCGTCGCGGTCGGACGCCACTACTTCCTTTATTACTCAGGCCTCGCGCCGTCGGGGATGCACTGCCTGGCCGTCGCTTCCGCCAGCGCTCCGACGGGTCCGTTCACCGACCACGGTCCGATTGCGTGCCAGGACGGCGCGAGCGCGAAAGGCTACATCGACGCTTCGCCCCTCGTCGCGGCCGGCAAGCCGTTCCTGTATTTTTCGGTCGACGGGCCCGACCACCACAGCATCTCGGTCCTTCCCCTGAGCGCCGACATGCTGCACGTCGCCGGCGCCCGGGTGGAGCTGTTCGGTGTCACTGAGACCTGGGAGAAGATCGGGGACGCGACCGTGGAAGGCCCTTCCGTCTTCGCCTGGGGATCGCGCTACGTGATGCTCTATTCGGGAGGCAGCTGGCGCGGGCAGTACGGCATGGGCTTCGCGGTCGCCCGCTCACCCCTCGGCCCGTTCGTGAAGAGCGATTTGCCGCTGCTAAGGAACGATGACGCCCTCAGTGGACCCGGCGGCGGGTCTTTCTTCCTCGACACGACCGGCACGCCGTGGCTCGCGTATCACGCCTGGGTGCACGGCGGTCGCGAGCTCTATGTCAACCGGCTCTCGATCTCGTAGCTAGAAATGCGGCCCCTTCGATATTCCATCAACATCACATTGGACGGGTGCTGCGATCATCGTGCAGGCTCCGCAGACGAAGACTTGCATCGCCACGCGGTCGAGAACCTCAAACAGGCCGATGCTCTCCTTTTTGGCCGCGTGACTTACCAAATGATGGAATCAGCGTGGCGACCGCCGGCGCCGGCGGGGGCGAGACCGGCCTGGATGGAACCCTTCGCCCAGACGATCAACGCCGCCAAGAAGTACGTCGTGTCGAGCACCCTCGAACACGTCGATTGGAACGCGGAACTGGTGCGCGGGGATCTGGCCACGGCCATTCAGCAACTCAAGCGGGAGTCGGGCAAGGGCCTGTTCGTGGGGGGTGTGAAGCTGCCGTTGGCGTTGACGGAGCTGGGATTGATCGATGAGTACGAGTTCGTGGTGCATCCCAGACTGGCGGGCCACGGGCCGACGTTGTTCGCGGGGCTGTCGAAGCATGTCGACTTGAAGCTCGTGAGCCGGCTGGAGTTCGGCTCGGGGGCAGTCGCGATGCGGTACGAGCCGAGGCGGTAGCCGTCGGGCCTGCTCGTGCCGCCGCATGATTGCTTTCGATGTAACCTGCCGGGCAACTGTGGAAGATCCCACCACCCGAGATCGCTCCGCCCCGCCCCGATACCCGGGCTGGGCCACGCCTCTCATCGCGGTCATCAGCCTTGGTTTTCTGATTGCCGCCCTTGGCGGACCCGAGCCCGTGCTCACCCTGAACGTCTCTGCCTCGGTGCTGACAATCGCCCTCGCGAGCGCTGTTGCCGGCGTGGCCGCTGCGCTCGTTCTCGAGCGACGGTCCTACTCGAGACGCCGCAAGCCAGCGAACCGCCAGCCCAAGGCTGGTAGCCGAAGCAGCTCCGGCTGGATCGTGGGCGCGGCCCTGCTGACGGTCGTCGTTCTGCGCATGGTCGTGTCGACGAGCCCCTTTGCGGCGGCGTTGATTTGGGGACTTTTCGCGGGGGCTGGCCTGGCGGCATCAGCCGGGTTTCAGTGGGAGAACCGGCACCCCCCGCCTAGATAGGGCCCCAAGCCTGCCTCCTGGTTAGACTCTATTGACTTTTGGAGTCACTCCAAGTTAAACTAACTCTAAAGTTGGAGGCAGAGTCAATATGAAGACAATTGGGGCTCGTAAGTGGTGGGCGCTCGCGGCCATCACGCTTGGCGTCCTGGCGGTGGGACTCGACGTAACCGTCTTGAGCGTGGCGTTGCCAACGCTGGCGCAGGCCCTCAAGGCATCCGAGTCCGACCTGCAGTGGTTTTCCTCGTCGTACGCGATCGTGCTCGCCGCCGGAATGCTGCCGAACGGGGTGCTCGGCGACCGCTTCGGGCGCAAGAAAGTGCTGATCGCGGCGCTGATCCTGTTCGCCGCCGGATCCATCGTGTGCGCATATTCGACCACCCCGGTCGAGTTCATCGTGGGTCGTGTCCTACTCGGTGCGGCCGGTTCTGCCGTGGTGGTGATGGCGCTGTCGGTCATGACGGTGCTCTTCACGGAAGAGGAGCGGCCGCGCGCGGTCGGCATCTGGGGCGCGGCAAACTTCGTCGCTCTGCCGATCGGCCCCATCTTCGGGGGGTGGCTACTCGGCAACTTCTGGTGGGGATGGATCTTCCTGATGAACGTGCCGGTCGCGCTCGTGGGCCTGGTCGCGGTGCTTACCCTGGTGCCCGAGTCGCGAGCCGAAGAGCGGCCGGCCATCGACCCAGTCGGCATCCTGCTCGCGAGCGCCGGCCTGGTCGGCGTGACCTACGCGCTGATCGAGCTCGGCCGCAACGGATGGACCGATCCGCCCTCACTCGCCGTGGGGATCGCGGGCGTCGTCGTGATCGTGCTGTTCTTCATGTGGGAGCGGTACCTCACCGCGCGGCCGGGCGGCAGGCCGCTCATCGACCTGAGCCTTTTCGCCTCGAGGGCCTTCACCTGGGGCGTGATCCTCGCGGCCATGGGCGGGATGGCGCTGATCAGCGTCGTCTTCACGATGCCGCAGTACTCGCAGGGCGTGCTTGGGCTCGACCCCGAGGGCTCCGGCGTGCGGCTGCTGCCTGCGATCATCGGCCTCATCATCGGCGCAGTCCCGGCAGACCGAATCGCGGCGCGACTCGGGGCCAAGATCACCGTCGCCGCCGGGTACGCGATCACCGTCGCCGGGCTGCTGATCGGCGCCACGACCGCCATCGGAGCCAGCGAATGGTTTGTCGCCGCATGGATGGCGATCGTCGGGATCGGCATGGGCATCGGTTTCGCAACCTCGGCTTCGGCCGCCTTGAAGACCATTCCGTCAGAGAAGAGTGGGGTCGCTTCGGCCGTCATGCAGGCCATGCAGAAGGTCGGCTTCCCGCTGGGCTCTGCGATCGTAGGCAGCGTCCTGGTGACCGCGTACCAGGCGCACCTGACCCTAAGCGGTCTTCCGCCGGCCGCGGCCAGCGCGGTCAAGGGGAGCGTGTTTGCCGGCGTCGCGGTCGCCGCAAGACTCCACTCGGTTGCGCTTCTCGACTCGGTCCGCTCCTCATTCGTGGCCGGGATGGACGCCGCCCTGGTGGCCTCTGCGGGTGCAGGTGCGCTCGCCCTGGTCCTGGCGCTAGTCTTCCTTCCCGGGCCCGTGCCGTCCGAGGCCCGCGCCGCCAGCCCCCTGGCCGAGAAGGCGGCCTGAGCCTATGAGCCCAGGATTACGTGAGCGCAAGAGGCTGAAAACCAGGGCCGCGATCCAGAAGGAGGCCCTGCGCCTCTTTCTGAAGAAGGGCTTCGACGAGACCACGATCGAGGAGATCGCCGCCGCCGCCGAGATCTCGCCAAGCACGTTCTTCAACTACTTCCCGAGCAAGGAAGACGTTGTCTTTCAGGACGAGCTCGATCCGCTCATCCTGGCCGCGTTCGACGCCCAGCCACAGGGCACGAATCCGATTCGGGCGATCCGTAATGCCATGAAGTCGGTGTTCGAGAATCTGACCCCGCTCCAGGACAAGATGATGCGCGAGCGAATTGCTTTGATGTCGTCGACCCCGTCCCTGCGCGCGGCGATGCTCGCGCAGTTCGCCGACCTGGTCGGCCAGATCGCCGAGCTGGTCGCAAGCCGGTCCGGCGGAAGCCCCACGGACTTTGCCATCCGCAATTTCTCGGGCGCCCTGCTGGGCGTGATGATGTCGGCCCTGTTCACCGCGGTCGAGGATTCGCAGACCGACCTGCTGGACGTGGCGGACCAGGCGATGGCACACCTGGAAGCCGGCCTGCCGCTCACCTGGACGCCCCATTCTGCAAGCGCAGGGATGGGCGATAGGGGAAGAGATCGATGATCTCCCCGCTGGTTACACGCCTCTGCATTTCGTGCCAGTAGGCGACGTCGAAGAGCTCGCTGTGGTGGCGACTCAGCACGTCGAGCAGGTGGTCGGGGAGCCCGATGAAACGCCGGAACTCCTCCGGGAAGAGATCTCTGGGCCCGACGCCGAACCAGCTCTCGTCCGAGAGCTCATCCTCGTCGAAGCGGGCAACGGGCAGATTGCGAAACGTGAAATCCGTGAGAAACGAAAGCTCGTCGTAGTCGTAGGAGACGACTCGAGCGTGACGCGTGACCCCGAAATTCTTCGGCAGTAGCTCGCCGGGGAAGATGCCGTTGGCGGCCAGGTCCTTGATCGCCTGACCGAAGTCGTCGACCGCCGCCACGGCCGCTTCGTCCGGCGCGCCCGCGAGATACACGTCCAGGGGCGTAACGCGGCGCTCGACGTAGGCATGGTGAATGACCACCGCATCCGAGCTCACCTCGACCGTCTCGTCGGTGTCGCGCGCGAACTCGTCGATGAGATTCGGCGCGAACCGGCGGCGCTGGAACTCGAGGTGCTCGAATTCCTGGGCTTCGACCAGCCTGCCCGCCCGCTCCGATCGGAACACCATGCGGTACGTCTTCCTCACGTCATTGGGCGTCATCGGCTTGATGGCGGGGAATCGATCCCGGATGACTTTGAACACCACGTCGTAGCCCGGCAGCGTGAAGACAACCATGACCAGGCCATGGATGCCGGGCGCAAATTCGAACTGCCCGTCGCTCTCTTGCAGGTGGCGGAGTATGTCTCGGTACAGCTCGGTCTTCCCGTGCTTGTGCTGCCCGATGGCGATGTAGAGCTCGGCGACGGGCTTTTTCGGCATCAGCAGCTTCAGGTAGCGGATGACCTCCACCGCCGGCTCGAGGTCCACGTGGAAGTGCGAGCGGGCGAAGCTGAAGACGATGCTGATGTCGTCCGAGTCGCAAAGCACGGCATCCAAGACGATGCCGCGCTCCGAGTTCAGGAGGGCGAGCCCCAATGGCAGACAGGTCGCCCCGCTGAACATGCGGCCGAACAGGTAGGCGCCTTTACGGCGGCAGAACAGGGCGGGGATGATCTCCACCCGGTCGGGCCGGTCGGAACCCGCCGCCGCCATCAGCCGCTCGGCCAGGCGATCGGCAACCAGGCCGGCATCTCGGCCCAGGTCCTCGAACTCGCAGTCGAAGCCGCAATCCTGGAGGATCGTCGCGACCAGATCCGCCAGGCCGGCCACATGCTCGTAGGTCCGCAGCTGAAGCTGACGACGGGCCCAGCCCGCCGCCGGCCGGCCGGCAGCGGCCGCGAACTCGATGTTCGGGTCGACTCCGACGGTGACGACAATCCGCCGCGTGATCGAGTTGAAGAACGTCTCGGCCAGCTCACCGTCGGCTCGGTCGCCAATGAGCTGTGAATACGTGGTCTTCATGGCGGCCCACAGGTGCCGGTCGGAGACCCGCTCACCCAGGGCCGAACGTACCTCGCCCTCCAGGGCGTCGATCACATGGCCGTAAAGGTCAAGACGTTCGGCGGCGTCGGCCACCGCGCCTCGCCAGTCGCAGCGCTCGAAGCGTCCCTTCGCGCGCAGGGTGATCGCCATGAAGTCGGCCTGGTAGGCGTCGAAGGCGGCGACGATCGCGGGCACGACCGCGCTTGTGAGCCGGCTCGTGGAGAGGTCGGCACCCACGTTCTCAGGCATCCGTGGCCAGAGTAGGAGAACCCGGCGCGGGGCGCTGCGCCGCCGGCGAAGGACCTAACCGAGAAAAGCGCCCGGGACGATCCAGCCGGCGGCGAAGTGACGGCCTGTCACGCGCTCGGGATGAAGTGCAATCCAGTGCAGCTTGACGCCTGGCGCAAGTGGATCCACATCGAGCTCACGCAGGGATCGGCTCTGATCATCTTGAGCGTCGGTGATCTCCTCTAGGGATCCGATCGCTGTCACGCTCCAGCCCTCGCGGGCGTGCCGGTCGTAGCCGTCGATCTCGAAGCAGGCCATAGAGCCGGGGCCGTGGGCCAGCTTGCTGCCCGGCGCGGTGCGGAAGACGATCCATCTCTCGCCGACCGCGTAGTTGACCGGAAAGATCTGTGGATACCCTCCCACCACGATCGCCAACCTGCCGAGCTGTTGAGCTCGGAGGTGCGCCCAGCACTCCTTCTCGGTGAGCTCGAGCACTGCTTCCGAGGCAGCTCTCGCGCCGGCGGGGTCAGTCCTGCCGGAATGCGGCATAGCTGCCCACCAGGCAGCTCTCGTAGCCCGCGGGGATGTGCCACTCGCGGCTTCCGCGGATCGGCTGGGGCAGCGAAAGGATCGAGCCCGCGCAGGGAACCGTGCCGTTCGCCAGCGCGCGTGGACATCTGCCTGCGCTGTCGGGCCCGCTGCAGGCGTCGACCTTGGCGCCGTCCGCAATGCGGCAGACGGTGATGGCCTGGCCGTGCCTGGGCAGGCTCATGTCGACGGGCTGCGGAAACGAGAAGCCAGGGTGGGACTTGCGGATCCGTGGGCCGCGGACCGGCGAGGCCACGGCGTGGGAGCGGTCGCCGAGGGCCGCTGCCGCCCACCACATCACCCACACCACGGGCGCGAGCAGCGCCGCGATCAACAGGTACTCGAAGACGAATCCAATGGCCATTCCATCACTCCTTTCACGACAGCCTGCGCTGTAAGGCGGATAGGAATAGGGCCATAAGCCCCGATTCGTCCGGGACTTTTGCGACTGGCGGGCCGGCGCTCAACCACGGCACGGTGTGACGCACGATGTTCCTGCGTTCCTATGTGGTCGTGGCGCGGCCGGCGGAAGAGGTCGAGGTGGCCATGGTCAGCGGCGCCCAGAACTGGGTTCCCGACATTGCCAGGGCGGCCAACGGGAACGGCCAGAAGCTCCTCTCCGAACTGGGCTTTGACATTGGCAAGCAGCGGATTCGCAGGCGCATCAAGGTCGAAATCGGCGCTGCGAAGGTGGCGTCCGGGCTCATCTACATGCCCATACGGTGGCGTGCCGCCAGCGAGGCCGGGATCTTTCCGACCCTGGACGGAGAGCTCGAGGTCGCCGATCTGGGCCCCGAGCGGACTCAGCTCGCTCTGAGCGCCAACTACGAGCCACCGCTGGGTTTGATCGGCAAGCTTGCCGACCGTGCGCTGCTGCACCGAGTCGCCGAGGTTACCGTGCATGACTTCCTCGTACGGATCGCAGAGCGTCTCGAGAAGGCCGGATAGCCCCGACTCGCGCGAACACCGACGTTGACCGGACGGTTAAACTACCGCGAATGCCCAAGAGGGCCTCTCAGCCGGCGTCAGAAGCCGCCCCCGACCGCAGGGTCGATCTGGTCCGCGCCGCCTACCGGCTGTTCAGCGAGAAGGGCGTCCACCGCGTGCCTCTCGAGGAGATCGCGGTCGCGGCGGGACTGAGCAAAGGCCTGGTCATCTACTACTTCAAGACCAAAGAGAACCTGGTCCTCGCGACCATGAACTGGGCGCTCGACAGCACCGCCGAGCGGGTCCGGCAGGCGATGGCGAACGCCACCACGCCACATGGAAAGGTGCTGGCCATGATCGACGGGATCTGGACCGGAGCCGAGACCAACCGCCGGTTCTACCTCCTTTATCTCGATCTTGCCGGACATGCGGCCAGGGTCCACCACTTCACTCAGCTCAGCGCCACGTTCCATGGCATCGTCAACGCCCTGTACGCGGAGGTCATCGTCCAGGGCATCGCGGAGGGCGCCTTTGCGGTCGAGGATCCCGAAGAGGGGGCGGTGGCCCTGCGCGCGATCATCGACGGGCTCTTCCTGCAGTGGCTGCAGGAGGCCGACTGGGAGCGCCTGCATCCGTGGTACCGCGAGACCTGCAAGCGTGCCGCGGTCGCCTATCTGACCAGGACGCCCGGCTCTCCGGCCGCCTGACCCGCGGCGGCGAAGCCGCCATCGGGATCAGCACGTGGGTATTGACTTGACTGACCGGTCAGTCTAGACTCCGCCCATGGCGGTCGCCGTGCGGTCCGGCTTCGAGACGATCCTCGAGCGGTGCTCGGAGCTGGCCGAGGACGTGACCTATCCGAGCGTCAAGCGCTGGCGCGAGGCACACCCCGACGGACATGCCGTCGGCCACTTCCAGGTCTATTTCCCCGAAGAGCTGATCCACGCCGCGGGCATGCTGCCGGTGACTCTGATGGGCGCCGGCTCGCGGCTGGAGGCCAAGCAGGCAGACTCCCACATCGGCTCATTCATCTGCTCGATCTGCCGCACCTCGCTCGAGCTCGGCTTCAGCGGAAGGGTCGGCTTCCTCGACGCCTTCTACACCACGCCCATCTGCGACGTGGCCCGCAACCTCGCCGGTATCTGGGGCCGCAACTTCAAGGGCATGACCGCGGAGATCCTCTACCTGCCGCAGAACGCCAACGCCAGGTCGGCGGGGCAGTACCTTCGCGACGAGTACGCGCGGGTCATGGCCGAGCTGGAGCGGATTGCCGGCAGACCGATCACCAAGGCCGACCTGCGGCGCAGCATCGGCATCTACAACGAGAACCGGCGGTTGCTGCGCGAGCTCTACCGTTTCAAGCGCGAAACGCCGTGGCTCCTGTCGACGACCGAGGCGTACCTCCTCGCCAAGGTCGGCACCGTGATGCCGCGGGAGGAGCACAACGAAATCCTCCGCGGGGCGCTCGCCGAGATTCCGGGTCGAGGCGGCCGGCGCCAGGACCGCGTCCGAGTTGTGTTCGAGGGGGGCTTTTGCGAGCAGCCTCCCCTGGACATGCTGCAGCTGATCGAGGAGGCCTGCTACATCGTCGACGACGACCTCCTGATCGGGATGCGCTGGATCGTCGATGACGTTCCTGAGACCGGCGATCCACTGCAGGCGCTGGCGCAGAGCTATCTGGAGCATTCCACCTACAGCTGCGTGCAGCACGACGACCGCAAGCCCAAAGAGGAGATGCTCCTGCGCCGTGTCGAGGGGTCCGGCGCCGAGGCGGTGATCCTCGCCGCGGCCAAGATGTGCGAGCCCGGGCTGGACGAACAGGTCGCCTACCAGAAGACCCTCGAAGAGAAGAAGATCCCGTTTCTTCTGCTCGACTTCGAGGAGAAGATGACCGCCTTTGAACGGATGCGAATGGAGGTCGAGACCTTCGTGGAATCGATCCTGTTCGACTGATGGAGGGAACCAGATGTCGGTAAGGCAGGCTTCCGCACCGCAGCTGGAGGACGAGGTGATCGGCCGGGGTAGGCGCGACGGCAACCGCCTCTTCAAGGAATGGTACGCAGAGCTCGACGCCGCGGCCGCCGCCGGCGCTCCGTCCGCCTATGTGTTCGTGATGGGCTCGATTGCCGAGATCCTCAAGGCGTTCGACATCAACCTCGTGTTCCCCGAGATCAACTCGCTGCAGATGGCCGTCCGCAAGGTCTCCCTCGAGTACCTCAACAAGGCGGAGGACTACGGGTACTCGACCGATGTCTGCGGCTACGTCAAAGCGGACGTCGGTATGCACCTCGGTGGCGCCAGGCATCCGAACGGAAGGATCCCGAAGCCATCGATCGTCGTCGCCACCAACATGTGCAACACGTACGTCAAGTGGGTCGAGATCTGGCAGCGGATGTATGGCTGCAAGGTCTTCGTCCTCGACATCCCCGGCCAGCGAGGCATTGGCTGGAGCACCCAGCCGGGCAGCGAGCAGTTCGAGAACGACCGCCGCTACGTCCAGAGCCAGCTCGAGGAGCTGATCGAGGCCTGCGCCGTGGTCACGGGCAGGCCGTTCAAGCTCCAGCGCCTGCAGGAGAACCTCGCCCACGTCAACGGGATGGCCGCCGCCTGGCGGGCGGTGCTCGAGCTGAACCAGCACATCCCCGCGCCCTTCAACGCGATGGCCGACGGCCTGACTTACATGGGCGTGCTCAGCGCCTACCGGGGCACGGCGACCGGGGCCCGGTACATGACCGAGCTGCGGCAGGAGATGGAGCGCAAGGTGCGGCTGGGGATCGGCACCATCGCCGAGGAGCGCTTCCGGCTGCACGGCGTGGGCCCTGCCTGCTACTCGTACTTTCGCCGCTTCCTCGAGCTGTTCCAAGACTGGGGCGCGGTGTTCGTCAACTCCGAATATCTCGCTTATGCCGGCGGAGGTCTCGATCTGGGCATCCAGTTCGACGTCGAGCGGCCGCTCGAGAGCCTGGCCGAGCAGCTGCTCATCACCGGCCGGCGCTCGATGTCGAACATGTTCTTCAGCCAGGATCAGCTCGCGGACGCAGTCCGCGACTGGAAGGCGGACGGGATCGTCTACCACTCGGTCAAGAGCTGCAGGACCGTCAGCACCGGGATGGCCGACAGCCGCGAGTACCTGACCCGGATCAAGGACGTGCCCTCGCTCTTCGTCGAATCCGACCTCGTCGACCCGCGGCTGTGGTCCGAGGCCCAGTTCAAGAATCGAATCGACGCCTTCTTCGAGGCCCTCGGAGGGCGTAAGGCGGCCGCCTTGGTGGCGGCGAAGGGGTGAGGCGATGCTGGTAGCTGGCGTTGACGTCGGTTCCACACAGACCAAGGCCGTGGTCATGGACGAGCGCCGCCGGGTCCTCGGCCGCTCGCTGATCGACACTGGCGGCATCGTCACCGCCGCCGCCGAGAACGCGTTCCAGCTCGCCTGCTCGGACGCCGGCACTACGCGTTCGGACGTCGCCTACGTCGTGGGTACCGGATACGGCCGCTACAAGGTCACGTTCGGCGACACGCAGGTTACCGAGATCAGCTGCCACGCGCGCGGTGGCCAGTACCTCTTCCCACGCACCCGGACCGTGCTCGACATCGGCGGCCAGGACACCAAGGCGATCAAGATCGGTCCCGAGGGCCAGGTCCTCGACTTCTGCATGAACGACAAGTGCGCGGCCGGGACAGGTCGGTTCCTCGGCGCCGCGGCGATGGCGCTCGACATCTCGCTTGGCGAGCTGGGTCCCCTGGCGCTGGTGGCCAGGAATCCGGTCAAGATCACGACGACCTGCACCGTCTTCGCCGAGACGGAGATCATCAACTGGCTGGCCCGAGGCAAGAAGGTCGAAGACGTCCTCATGGGTGTCCATCAGGCGATCGCGACCCGCAGCATCTCGCTGTTGAGAAGGGTCGGAGTCGAGGACGAGCTCACCTTCACCGGCGGCGTCACGCGGAACGTCGCCATGGTGAAGATCCTCGAGGAGATGCTCGAGACCCACCTCAATGTCAGCGAGGAGGCCCACTACATGGGCGCCATCGGCGCCTCGCTGTTTGCCCTCGAGAAGGCCATGACCGGAGCCGCCGGTGCGGTCGAGGCGATGACTGTCGGCGCCCGGCTCGACTCCGCCCGCGCCGCGGTCAGCGACTGTGAGGTCTGCCCGGAGCTGCCGGACCGCAAGTTCCGCGACGCGCAGGAACGGCTGATCCAGATCGGGCGCATGAGCGAGGCGGCAAAGCCATGATCAAGGTGGTCGGCATCGACGTCGGCGCGACCTACACCAAGGCATTCGTGCTGGACGAGGAGAGGCGCGTCATCGGGCGCTCGATGGTGAAGACGGGCTTCAACCTGGCGGGCGCCGCGGAGCGCGGCTACGCCGAGGTGCTTGCCTCGGCGGGCCTGGCCCCGGACGAGGTCGACTACGTCGCTTCGACCGGTTACGGCCGCTACATGGTGCCGATGCGGGACCTGCAGATCACCGAGCTGACCTGCCACGCGAAGGGAGCTTTCTTCCAGTTTCCGAACACCAGGACGGTGCTTGACGTCGGCGGGCAGACCGTCAAGGCGATTAAGGTTGACGAGCGAGGCAAGGTTCGATCCTTCCGCCTCAACGACAAATGCGCGGCCGGCACCGGCGCTTTCCTCGAGAAGACGGCCCGCTACATGGGACTCGACCCGGCCGAGATCGGCTCGCTGGCGATCGTGTCTCAACACCCGGTGACCATCTCCAGCGTATGCGCGGTGTTCGCCGAGTCGGAAGTCATCAACCACCTGACCAGCGGCACGAGTCCCGAGGACATCATGTACGGGGCTGTGCTGTCGCTGGCCGGCCGCGCCCACCAGCTGATGAAGCGGGTCGGCATGGATCCGGAGTTCACCTTCTGCGGCGGGATGAGCCGCAACGAAGCCTTCGTCAAGGCGATCAAGCACGAGCTGCAAGCTCCCGTCAACGTGCCCGACGGTGATCTGGGGCATTTCAACGGTGCCCTGGGCGCCGGCCTGCTCGCGCTCGACCGGGTGCGCAAGCTGCAGGCGGCCGGGGAGTGGACGGAACGCAGTCGCGGAGCTGCACAAGGAGTCGTCGCATGAGCACGTTCAAACCCCGACCGGCCGCGGACTTCGGTTTCGAGCAGATCCTCTACCAGAAGGACGAGTGGGTGGCCACGGTCACGATCAACCGGCCCGAGGTCTACAACTGCTACAGCGCGCAGACGCTCCAGGAGATGACGGTCGCCTTCCAGGACGCGGCCTGGGACGACTCGGTGGCCGTGGTCGTGCTGACCGGTGCGGGAGAGAAGGCGTTTTGCACTGGCGGCGACGTGGCCGAATACCAGTCCAAGTACTTGAAGCGCCCTCGTGACTACTGGAAGTACATGGGGTTGTTCCACGACTGCCACGACCATCTGCGCAAGATCGGCAAGCCCGTCATCGCGCGCATCAACGGGATCGT
>Ga0070730_10001396_pt1 | contig 23406 bp, 24 predicted proteins | sample Coa_R1_3_FD_66447 | JGI IMG/M metagenome (GOLD analysis project Ga0070730, IMG submission 66447) | Surface soil microbial communities from Centralia Pennsylvania, which are recovering from an underground coalmine fire - Coalmine... | ecosystem: Environmental > Terrestrial > Soil > Unclassified ... | reverse complement strand
TTCACCGTGCGAGTGCTCGGCGTTCCGTACGAGTCCTATCTCCCGTGGACGGCTCACGTACTGATGTCCCGGCTGAACTACACGGGCGTTTACAGAGCGGCCGGGCGCTTCCATCCCTTCGGTTCAGCTTCCTCTGGAGAAGATCAACGGCCATGATCCCGCTCCCCGAACATCTCGGGATCGTTTTCCCCAAGGGCTGCCCGGTGCCGGCGAGGTACCGCTAAGCAGTAGCGGGCAGGTACGGCGTCCAGCCGGACGGGATCCGCGGCGCTGCGAGCTTGATGAACAGCGTCGGCGTCGGGGCGCGCGGCGAGGCGTGCAGCACCATCCCGGCCTGCTCGACCGTCCGGTCGCCCTTGCGCAGGTTGCACGGCGCGCAGGCGGTGACGACGTTCTCCCAGATCGACTCGCCGCCCTTCGACCGCGGGACGATGTGGTCGAGCGTGAGCCGACCGTTCGTCGTCCCGCAGTACGCGCAGCGCCAGCCGTCGCGCGCGAAGAGCGCCCGGCGGGAGATCTTGCGTTGGATCGCGCGCGGCACGCGCACGTAGTGGAGCAGCCGGATCACATGCGGCCAGATGAAGCTGCCGGTCGACGAGCGCAGCGGCTTGTCGAGCCGCTCGACGACCTCGGCCTTCCCCTTGAACACGAGCACGTGGGCACGCCGCACCGTGCAGACGTTGAGCGGCTCGTAGCTTGCATTCAAAACAAGAACGTGCTGCAACCTGCGCGAAAAGTAGCAGTGCCCGAAGCGGCTACTGCGCCGGCTTCATCGCGCGATCGACGGCCTCCTGCTCCTCCGGCGAGAGGGCGACCGCGGCCCGCCCGTCGTCCAGTTCCTTGACGTAGATCCGCGCGTAGTCCCGCCCCTGGATGGCGCTCAGGACGACGCCGCTGCGGGAGTTGTCGAGCAGCGCGACCGACGCGGACTGATGGCCGCCCGTGTTCTCGTACGCGTCGTAGCGGACGACCGCGATGCGCGAGACCGTCGAGTCGACCCGGCGCTCGAGTCGCGAAAGCGCGGCCGCAACCTCGTCGACGGTGCCGTGAAGCCCGTCGATCCGGCCCTGGAGAGAGACGGCGAAGTCGACGAGATCGCTGCCGCCGTTCCCGAGTAGCGTGGCCTGCGCGTTGCGGACCCTGCGCAGACGCACGTGGAGCGCCGCCGCGACCGCGATGCCGACGATCGCGATAGCCGCAGCTGCGATCGCGATCACTCCTGCGACCGACGAGCTCAACGGCTACCCGCGGGAAAGGCTGAAGAAGACGGGGTACGAGGCACCGTTGTTGGCGAGGTTCTGCTCGCCGGGCACCTTGCCGATCTGCACCTTGATTTGGGCCTGCGCACCGAACGCCGAGTTGGGCAGCTGGAGGTTCCCGAAAGAGACCGAGGTCGTCTGCTTCGGCGCAATGGAATTGACGGTCTGGGTCTTCGTCAGCACCGGCTTGCCGAAGACGGTCACCGTGAGCGTCACGGGGATCTTCGTCTCCTGATAGTCCCCCGCGTCGGTGAACGTGACCTTGAAGGCGAGGTTGGCCGACTCGTTGACGGTCGTCGAGCCGGTCGTCGAGAGCTGTTTCGTGCTCGTGCCGGAGACCGCCTCGGTGCTCACGAGCGCGCTTCCGTGCAGCCCGGTCACCCTCCCGCCGGTGCTCGTGGATCTCAGGCGCCCGAGCACGAGCGCGAGCGAGTTGGAGGTGATCACCTCGGGGTTCGCGATGATCTGCGACGGAGGCGGGATCACTCCGCGGATGCCGAGCCGCGTCAGCGTCTCGGTCGCCTGCAGGTGGAAGAGGTTGCTCCAGACGACGTCGCTCGCGCTGAGGATCTGCGCCTGCGTGGCGAGCGAGGCGGCAACGTCGGACGCCGGCTTCGTGCCCGACCGGGCCAGGGCGTCGGCCAGGCCGGTCATCCCGATCGCGCGCAGCTGGAAGGTCGCGAGCGCCGCCTGGTGAACCGCCTGGAGCGGGCCGGGGGGCCGGAGCTGGAGCGCGTCGTCGTAGTCCTGCTGCTGCTGCCGCGACCACTGCTGGAGCTTGGACTCGAGGCCCGTGAGGGTCAGCTTCCTGGAGCTGAGCACGTTCGCGAACGAGGTGCCGGTCGCGGCCGAGCTCTGCGCGAGCGGCGCGAGGTCTTTCATGTACGAGGAGTACTCGTCGTGCTTGCTCGGCCCCCCGCACGAGCCGACCCAGAACACGAAGCCGATCACGATCGCGATCGCGATCGCAACGAACCCGGCAAGCCTCGCGAGTGCCACGGCTCCGGGAGGCGGCGGGGACGGGCGCCGAGGCCCGCCCGGGCGGGGCGGCCTGAGCCGGCGGCGCGGCCGGCCGGGGGCCTCGAGCGTCTCCGGCTCCTCGAAGAACTCGAGCTCCGATCCGTCGTCGAAGGTACTCACTGGGTGGCAAGCCTAACCGCGTCGGGGAGGACAGTCCGGCGCGGTCGCCAATCTCCGCTAGGCATGGGAGAGGCCGCCCCAGCGCTCGGCACACCCGAGCTCGTTCTCAACCGCTACCGACCGCTGCGCCCGCTGGGCAGCGGCGGCTCCGGCTCGGTATGGCTCTCCCGTGACGAGAAGACGGGCCTGGACGTCGCGCTCAAGATCGTCGCCCGGGAGGGCAAGTCGGCCGCGCGCGCCGAACGAGAGGCGAAAACCGCCGCGCATCTCCGCCATCCCACCTGCCTGCGGGCCTACGGATTCGGGCGCGACTCGCGGCACGTCTACATCGCGTACGAATACGTCCCCGGGCGCACCTTCCGCGAGGCGCTGCGCGAGGGCGGCCTCGACGAGGACTCGGCGATCGAGGCGTGCGCGCAGGTGTGCGACGGCCTCGCCCACGCTCACGCCGCCGGGATCCTCCACCGGGACATCAAGCCGTCGAACGTCCTCCTCACTGACGGCGACCGCGTCGCGGCGCGCGTGCTCGACTTCGGCCTCGCGCAGATGGCCGAGGCCGAGACGCTGACCGAGGCCGGCGACGTCCCCGGAACGCTCGCCTACATCTCACCCGAGCGGCTGGCCGGCGACGAGGCGACGCCCGCGGCCGACGTGTGGGCGGTCGGCGTGATGCTGTGGGAGGCGCTCGCGGGACGGCATCCGTTCTGGCGTGGCTCGATGCTCGAGACGGCACGCGCGATCGAAGCGGGCGCGCGGCCGCTGGGCGAGACTCGCCCCGACCTCCCGAAGCGGGTCCTGCGCGTCGTCGACAGCTCGCTCGCAACGAACCCGGCCCGGCGTCCGACGGCGAGGGATCTCGCCGATGCGCTGCGCGGGGCTGCCTCGCTCACGGCGACTCCGCGGCCGGCGTTCTCGCTGCCGACGCGGTTCGAGGCCGGACGCGCGATCACCGCGGTCCTGGCTGCACTTCTCGCCGGCTGGACCGCCGCGGCGCTTCCGTTCTATCCGCACGGCTGGGCGTTCGCTCTGGCCGCCATCGCGGGCGGACTGACCTACCTCCGCGGTCGCTCCGGGATCGCGCTCGCACTCGCCGTGCCCGTGCTCCCGCTCGGGAACATCTCGCTCGGGCTCGCGCTTCTCTATACCGCTCTCGCCGCGGGGTGGATGCTCGTCACCCGGCGAGAGCCGCGCGCCGCGCTGCTCTTCGTCCTCGGCCCGCTGCTCGCGCCGATCGCCGCGCTCGGCCTCCTCCCCCTCGCCACGGCGAAGGTTCGCGCGGCGCCGCTCCGCGCGATCGTCGTGCTGCTCGGCGTGCTGACGGCGGCGCTCGCGGCCGGAATCCGCCACGCCTCGCTGCCCCTCGTCGGCGGTCCGGCGCCGCTCGGGCTCGGCATCGCGCAGGCCCGCGATCCCTTCGACGTCGCCGGCTCGCTCGCGCGGGCAGCCGTCGACCACCCGGCGCTCCTGCTGGAAGCGTGCGCGCTCGCGCTCGTCGCGGTCGCCCTCCCGCACGCTCGCGCCCGGGGCCGCTGGGCGGCTGCCGGGCTCGGCGCAGGGATGATCGTCCTCACCGTGGCTGCCGTCCCGAGCGCCGCCGCCGTGCCGCTGCTCGTCGCGTCATGGGCGATCGCGGCGGTCACGGCGCTTCGCGCGCCTGTGCTGGGGGTACCCTCAGCCGCGAGCTAGTGCTGCGCGGAATCGAACAAAGGCTGGAGCGGGTCTTCGAGGGCGTCTTCGGCCGCGCTTTCCGCACGAACGTCCAGCCGGTCGAGCTTGCGCGGAAGCTCGCGAAGGAGATGGACGAGCACCGCTCGACGTCGGTGCGGAACGTCTACGTCCCGAACGAGTACACCATCTATCTCTCCGCGGGCGACCGCGAACAGTTCGAAGGCTACGAGAACTCCCTCGTCTCCGAGCTCGAGGAGTACCTCTCCGAGCATGCGTCGCGCGAGAACTACGCGCTGCTGACGCCGCCGCGCATCGTTTTCGAGACCGACGAGGATCTCGGTGTCGGCGAGTTCGGCATCGCGACCCGCATGGCGCAGCACGGGCGCCGCGGCGACGAAGAAGGGGGCGAGTCGACCGCACCGGGCGCGACGATGATCTACAAGCCGCGCACGCAGCCGACCGAGGCCGCGTCACTCGAGGAGCTCGGCGTCGAGCGCGAGGTTGCAGTGCTCCAGTGGAACGGCCGGCGCCGTGTCCTCGAGAACCAGCGCTCCGTCCTCGGGCGCTCACGCGACGTCGACGTCCAGATCGAGGATCCGAACGTCTCGCGCCGCCACGCGGAGATCGTGCAGGAGGGCTCCGCCTACTGGCTCATCGATCTCGGCTCGACGAACGGGACGGAGGTGGACGGCCGCCGCGTCCGGCGCATGCGGCTCGACGACGGCTCGCGGTTCACCATCGGCGAGACGACGGTCACGTTCTCGACCGAGCGGGAATAGGACTGCGCCGTGACCCTGGTCGCCGCAACGACGGTCGCGGAGGCGCTCCTCGCACTCAAGATCGCCTTCCTCGTCCTCCTCTACCTGTTCGTGATCCGGGTCATCCGCTCGGCAGGGCGCGAGCGGCCGGCGGCGAGCCAGGACAGCATGATCCTCACGCCCGCGGCGGCGGCGGCCGCCGGACTCGGCCGGAGGCCCCGCAAGACCGCACGGCTCGTCGTCCAGCGCAGCCCGAGCCTCGACGAGGGCGACGAGTTCCCGCTCAACTCCGCTCCGGTGACCGTCGGGCGCGGCGGCCAGAACGACCTCGTCCTCACCGGCGACGAGTTCGCCTCCGCCCGGCACGCGCGGATCGAGGCGCGGCCGGACGGCGTGTGGGTGCAGGACCTCGACTCGACGAACGGCACCTACGTCAACGGCTCGCGCGTGATCGGCGCGAAGCTTCTCGTCGAGGGTGACATCCTGCGCGTCGGCGAGACCGACCTTCTGATCGAGGAGGACTAAGAGGTGCCCGTCGGCGCGTACGCGGTCGCGAGCGACACCGGGCGCAGGCGACGCCGCAACGAGGACAACTACGTCGTCGCGCCCCCGCTCTTCGCCGTCGCCGACGGGATGGGCGGCGCGCAGGCCGGCGAGGTCGCGTCGAAGCTCGCCGCCTCGGCGCTCGAAGGCGGCGACTCCGACGGGCTCCAGGGGCCCGAGCGGATCGACGCGCTGATCCAGGAAGCGAACCGCCGCATCTTCGACCGCGCGTCGACCGATCCCACGGCCTCGGGCATGGGAACAACGATGACGGTCGCGCTCGTCGAAGGGATGACCGTCGCGATCGGCCACGTCGGCGACTCGCGCGGCTACCTCGTCCGCGGCGACCAGATGGAGCAGTTGACCGAGGACCACTCGCTCGTGAACGAGCTGCTGAAGAGCGGCCGGCTCTCCGAGGAGGAGGCGCAGGTGCATCCGCAGCGGAGTGTGATCACGCGCGCGGTGGGAACAGATCCCGACGTCGACGTCGACGGCTTCACGATCGAGGCCGAGGAGGGCGACGTGTTCCTGCTCTGCTCCGACGGGCTCACCGACATGGTCTCCGACGAGGAGATCCTCGAGCTCGTCCACGCGCACCGCGACGACCTCGACAAGGCGGTGAAGTCACTCGTGGCAGCCGCGAACCGCGGCGGCGGCGAGGACAACATCACCGCTGTCGCCTTCCGGATCGCGGCCGACCCGTCGGCGAGCCTCGACGACACCGTCGCTCTGGCGGCGATCACCGCGGATGGCGACGAGCCCGACGAGCCGACGAAAGAGCAGGTGCAGGAGCCTGAAGCGCCCACTCCGACTGCTCCTCCGGCGGCCGACACGCGTCGCGTCCGGCTCGTGCTGCTCGGCCTCGTCCTGTTCGCGATCGTTGCCGGACTTCTCATCTGGGGGCTTTCGCGCTGACTCTTCGCAACCGTGAGCTCGCCGCACTCCTCACGGTCGGCGTCCTGACGGCGATCGGCTTCGCCACCGTCTACATCGCGCTCAAGTCGCAGATCTCGGGCGGCTCGCTCGGCTACGCCGCCTTCTTCTTCGGCCTCTACCTCGTCGCGCACGTCGTCGCCCGCCGCACGGTTCCCCTCGCCGACCCCTACCTGCTGCCGATCGCCGCCCTGCTGAGCGCGGTCGGCGTGACGGAGATCTACCGGCTTGGTCCGGGCAGCGCCTTCCGGCAGGGGCTCTGGGTCGTGATCGGGGTCGCCGTGTTCGCCGCGACGCTGATCTGGCTGCGGAGGGACTACCGCGTGCTCGAGCGGTACAAGTACCTCTTCGGGGTGACGGCGCTCTTCCTCCTCTTCCTGCCACGCCTGCCCGTGATCGGAGAGTCGATCAACGGCGCGAGGCTCTGGATCCACGTCGGCTCGCTCCAGTTCCAGCCCGGCGAGCTGGGCAAGATCGCGCTCATCGTCTTCCTCGCCGCGTACCTGCGCGAGAGGCGGGAGGTGCTCGCGCAGGGCCGGCTGAAGGACTGGGGGCCGTTGCTCGTGATCTGGGGCGGCGCGATGCTGCTCCTCTTCGTCACCGACGACCTCGGCAGCGCGCTCCTCTACTACGGGATCTTCCTCGCGATGCTCTACATCGCGACGGCGCGGATCTCCTTCGTCGCCGGCGCGCTCGGGCTCTTCCTCGTCGGCTCGTTCGTCGTCGAGCACTGGTTTGCGCCGCAGGTGCGGGTGCGCGTCGAGAACTGGCTCTCACCCTGGTCGGCGCACGCGGTCTACTGCCCGTTCAACGGGCAGATGATGCTGCGCCAGAACTGCGAGAGCTACCAGGAGGTGCAGTCGCTCTACTCGATCGGGCACGGCGGCTTCGGCGGCACCGGGCTCGGGCACGGCATCTTCACGGGGACGACCGGAAGCCAGGTGATCCCCGACCTGAACACCGACTTCATCTACTCGGCGCTCGCACAGGAGCTCGGCCTGATCGGCGCGGCGGCCCTGCTGCTCGTCTACATGGCGTTCGTGCTGCGCGGGTTCCGGATCGCGCTGGCGGCGAGCGACGGCTTCTCGAAACTGCTCGCCGCCGGCCTCAGCTTCAGCTTCGCGTTCCAGACGTTCGTCATCGTGGGCGGCATCACGCGGGTCATTCCGCTGACGGGGATCACGCTCCCCTTCGTCTCGTACGGCGGGTCGAGCGTCGTCGCGAACTTCCTGCTCGTTGCGGGCCTGATGCTCATCTCGCACCGCGCGAACAGGCAGGAGGCCGGCAGGTGAACAAGCAGCTCCTGCACGTCTCCGTCGCCGCGCTCGTCCTGCTCGCGACGCTGATCGTCTCGACGACGTACTGGCAGACGTGGGCGGTCGGCGACCTCGCGGACCGGCAGGACAACTCGATCCAGCTCATCACGCGGCTCACGGTCGACCGCGGCGAGATCCTCGCCGGCGGCCAGGTACTTGCGACGAGCCGCAGGTACCGGAGGCACGGCCTGACGATCTTCACGCGGCGCTACCCGACCAACGACCTCGCGCCGCAGGTGATCGGCTACGCGACGGAGGCCGGCACGACGACCGGGCTCGAGCAGTCGCTCGACGACTACCTGACCGGCGCCAACACGAACCTCACGAACACGTTCAACGCGGAGCTCCGCACGCTCGGCGGACAGACGGTGCACGGCGACAACGTCATCCTCACGCTGCGGCCGGCCGTGCAAAGGCTCGCTCTCCAGCAGCTCGCGGGACGCTGCGGCGCGGTCGTCGCCCTCGACGCGAAGACCGGCGCAGTGCTCGCCATGGCCTCGTCGCCCACGTACAACGCGAACCTGATCGAGCAGCCCAAGGGCTACGCGAAGATCAGCAAGATCAAGGGCGCCTGCGGCGACGCCTCGGCTCTGTACAACAACGCAACCCAGGGCCTCTACCCACCGGGCTCGACCTTCAAGATGGTGACCGCCTCCGCCGCGCTCGACTCGGGCGCCTATACGCCGAGCTCGCCGTTCCACGATCCCGGTTACTGCATCGAGTACGGCCGGCGCATCTCGAACGCCGGAAACCCGGATCAGAGCGGGCCGGAAGCGTACGGCAACGTCACGCTCGCCCAGGGCTTCGAGCACTCCATCAACTCGGTCTTCTGCAAGGTCGGGAAGCACATCGGAGGCGAGGAGATCCTCAAGTACGCGAAGCGGTTCGGCTTCTACTCACAGCCGCCGCTCGATCTCCCGCCGAGCGTGCTGTCCCCGTCCGGCCTCTACAAGAACGGGAGGCTCTGGACTCCGAAGAACAGCTACCAGATCGACCCTGGCCGCCTCGCGTTCGGGCAGTTCAACATGCTCGCCACCCCGCTTCAGATGGCGCTCGTCGCAGCGACGATCGCCGACAGGGGAGTGGAGCCGAAGCCGTACCTCGTGCAGAAGATCGTCGCCCCGGACGGCTCCACCGTCGCGAAGACGACCCCGCAGATGCTCGGCCGCGTGATCAAGCCCACGACCGCGGCCGAGCTGAACCAGATGATGCAGCTCGTCGTCGAGGGCGGCACGGCTGCGGCTGTCGGGTTCCCCCCGAGCCTCCACGTTGCCGGCAAGACCGGAACGGCCGAGATCGGGCTCGGCAACGTGTACGACGCCTGGTTCGTCTGCTTCGCTCCGGCGGACAACCCGCGCTTCGTGGTCTCCGTGGTCGTCGAGAAGCAGCCGAACGGCTTCGGCGCCTCCGTGTCGGCTCCGATCGCGAAAGCGATCCTCGAGAAGCTCATGGGAGGCTGACGATGATTTCCCCCGAAGCCGCCGAAATCACTGGTTCCGTGAGCTTGTCTCTACCCTTTAGCCGGCCGTGGCGGTAAGCGACTCCCTCATCGACACCCTCTTCGACGGGCGCTACCGCATCCAGCGCAAGCTCGGCGCGGGCGGAATGGCCGACGTCTACCTCGCGGAAGACCAGGAGCTCGGCCGCCGGGTCGCGATCAAGATCCTCAACGGCCGCCACGCGAACGACGACCAGTTCATCGAGCGCTTCCGCCGCGAGGCGAAGAACGCGGCCGCGCTGAACCACCCGAACATCGTCTCGATCTACGACCGCGGCGAGGCCGAGGACACCTACTACATCGCGATGGAGTACCTCGACGGCCGCACGCTGAAGGAGCTGATCGTCAGCCGCGGCGCCGCGCCGGTGAACGTCGCGATCGAGTACGCGCGCCAGATCCTCTCCGCGCTCCGGTTCGCGCACCGGCACGGGATCGTGCACCGCGACATCAAGCCGCACAACGTCCTCGTCGACGGCGAGGGGCGCGTGAAGGTGACGGACTTCGGGATCGCGCGCGCCGGCACGAGCCAGATGACCGAGACGGGCTCGATCGTGGGAACCGCGCAGTACCTCTCGCCGGAGCAGGCGCGCGGCGGCGAGGTCGATCCGCGCTCGGATCTCTACTCGCTCGGCGTCGTCCTCTACGAGCTCCTGACCGGCAAGACGCCGTTCGACGGCGAGACGCCGGTCGAGATCGCGATGAAGCACCTCTCGACCGCGCCCGAGCCGCCCTCGAAGCTGCGGCCCGACGTTCCTCCGGCGCTCGACAAGGTCGTGCTGCGCGCGCTCGCCAAGGATCCGAACGATCGCTACCAGAGCGCCGACGAGATGGAGGCCGACCTCGAGCGCGTCGCGCGCGGCGCGCCGGTCTCGGCGGCCACCGCGGCGACGCAGGTTATGCGCGTTCCGCCGGCCGGAGCTCCGGCGGCGGATCCGACGTCCGCCACGATGATCGCCCCGCTGACGCCGGCAACGTCGCGCACCCGCGACGTTCCGCTGCCGGTCGTGCTGGAGGAGGAGTACGCCGAGCCGGGCGGCCCGGAGCGGTCGTTCTGGCCGTGGCTCCTCGCCGCAGCGTTCGTCATCGCAGCCGCAATCGCAGGCTTCTTCGTCTACCACGAGCTCTCGAGCTCGACCGTGAAGGAGCCGGTCGCCCTCTACCAGGGCGAGCGCGTTGCGCAAGCCGTGCAGCAGATCAAGGCGGCGCACCTCGTGGCCGACGTGAAGCACGGGTCGAACGAGAAGTACAAGAAGGGCTTCGTCTACAACCAGAGCCCCGACCCGGGCTCGAAGGTCGACAAGGGCGGCACGGTCACGATCTACGTCTCGACCGGCCCGCCACCCGTGAGCGTGCCGGACGTCAAGGGCAAGCAGTGGCCCGATGCGCAACAGGCGCTCACAACCGCCGGCCTGAAGCCGGTGGAGCACATCGTCCCCGGGAACACGAAGGGGCTGGTCACCGCGACGAATCCGCCGGCGGGCAAGTCCGTCCCCAAGGGGACGACGATTCGCGTCAACGTCATGAGCGGTCCGCAGCAGGTGAGCGTCCCGAACGTCGTCGGGGAGAACATCAGCACGGCTCTGGCGAACCTCCACGCGGACGGATTCAACGGCAACCCGACCTACGTCAACAGCGACGCGCCGCAGGGCCAGGTCATCCACCAGAATCCCGCGCCGGGCTCGTCCGTGCCGAAGGGCTCGACCGTCGACCTCCAGGTCTCGAACGGGCCGCCGCAGGTGACCATCACCGACGTCGTCGGCTACTCCGCCACGCAGGCGGTGCAAACCCTTCAGGGAGAGGGCTTCAAGGTCGTCCAGCAGTATCAGAGCGTGAGCGACCAGAGCGAGGACGGCGTCGTCCTGGCGCAGAACCCGGCCGGCAACGCGCAGGCGCCGAAGGGCTCGACGGTGACGATCACGGTCGGCCAGTACTCGGCCGGGCCGCCGCCCCCCACGACCACGGGGTGAACCGGCCTCGCCGTCTCCGCGTGGCCGTCCTCGCGGGCGGCCGGTCGAGCGAGCACGACATCTCTCTCGCGTCCGGGCGGTCGGTCGTCGGAGCCCTCGATCCGGAGCGGTTCGACGTGGTCGAGGTCGCGATCGGCCGGGACGGGCGCTGGGCTCTGGAGGCCGGGGAGGCGCCGCGCGAGCTGGGTCGCGGCCCGGCGGAGACGTTGCCGGTTCCGGCCAAGTCCGGAACGCTCGAGGCGCTCGGCGCGGTCGACGTCGTCCTGCCGATCCTGCACGGCCCGTTCGGCGAGGACGGCACCGTGCAAGGGCTGCTCGAGCTCGCCGACGTCCCCTACGTCGGCGCCGGCGTCGCCGCCTCCGCGCTCGCGATGGACAAGGATCTGTTCAAGAAGGTGATGCGCGACAGCGGGATTCCGGTCGCGCCGCACCATGCGATCCGCCTCGGCGACGCGGTCGAGAACCCGTTCGGCTATCCCGTGTTCGTCAAGCCCGCACGGCTCGGCTCGTCGGTCGGCATCTCGAAGGTACACGGCGAGGACGAGCTCACGGCGGCCGTCGAGCTCGCCTTCCGCCACGACGAGAAGGTGCTGGTCGAGGAGTTCGTCGAGGGGACGGAGGTCGAGGTCGGCGTGCTCGGCAACCGCGTGCCGCCGCCCGTCGCCTCCCTTCCCGGCCAGATCGACACGCTCGAGCACGAGTGGTACGACTACGCGTCGAAGTACGACGAGGGCGGGATGGAGCTCGTCGTGCCGCCGCCCGGCCTGTCGCAGGAGACGATCGAGCTGCTGCAGCGACGTGCGGTCGAGTCGTTCGTCGCGGGCGAGTGCGAAGGCCTCGCGCGCGTCGACTTCTTCGTGCGGGCGACCGACGGCGAGGTCGTCCTCAACGAGCTCAACACGATGCCCGGCTTCACCGCCACGAGCGTCTGGGCTCGGCTGTTCGAGGCGTCCGGCCTGAGCTACGCAGACGCGCTCGACCGCCTGATCGAGCTCGCGCTCGAGCGGCACGAGCGCCGCTCGAAGCTCGAGTACTAAGAGTGGTTGCTCGTCGCGGTGACCTCGGAGATCCGAGCCGTCCTGTCCGGGCCGAGGAGTGTCAGCCAGACGACCCAGTACCGGCCACTCTTTCCCTGCAGCGAGAACGTGGTCTTTGCTCCCACCGTCGTCGTGGCGGAGTCGACCGTGAAGGGGCCGGCCTGCGAGGCGCCGACCTCGACCCGCGCCGTGAACCCGGATCCGAAGGTGGGTGTCGTCACCGTCAGCTGCGAGAGCTTGACGGAACGGCCGGCATCGAGAACGAGCCCCAGGCCGTTCTTGAGCCTCCCCCAATCCTGTGTGTTGTAGGTCTCGGTCGCCCAGTACGTCGACTGAGAGCCGTCGGTGGCGCGCGGCGCGGTGGAGGACAGCTCGCCTCCGTCGCCCTGGGGGTCGTAGTCGGTGATGCCGCGAAGCTGCACCGCCGAACCGCCGCCGCCGCCACCACCGCCCGGACCGCCCCTGCGGTGGCTCGCGCCGCCGAGCAGGACGACCGACGCGAACGCCGCGCCGGCGACCGCGAGCGCGATGAGCGCCCAGGCCAGGGGTTGGCGACGGGAGCGTCGTCGGCGCCTGACGTGCGGGACCGAAGCCGGAGCAGGCCGGGTGACGAGCGTCCGCGCAGCATCGTCCTCGAACGGCGGCGGGACCGCTTCGCCCTCCGCTTCGGCGAGGCAGGCACGCAACTCCTGAGCCAGCGCGACCATCGACGGGAAGCGATGCGCCGGATCCTTCGCCAGCGCGCGGTCGACGACGGCCGCGAGTCGCGGCGACACGTCGGGCCGAACCTCGCGCAGGTCCGGCAGCGGCTCGTTCACATGCCGCAGCGCGACCGCGACGAAGTTCTCTCCGTCGAACGGAACCTCGCCCGCGAGCATCTCCCAGAGCACGACGCCGAGGGAGTAGACGTCGGTCGCCGGTGAGACCGGCTTGCCGCTCGCCTGCTCCGGGGCCAGGTACTCGCCGGTGCCGAGAACGGTCCCGGTCTGCGTGACTCCGTGCTCGACCTCGAGCGACCGCGCAATCCCGAAGTCGGTCACCTTCACCTCGCCCTCGCGGCTGAGGAGGACGTTCTGCGGTTTCACGTCGCGGTGGACGAGGCCCTGCCGATGCGCGAACGCGAGCCCATCCGCGACCGCGAGCGTGAGCTCGAGGGCCCGCCGCACCGGCAACCGGCCCGAACGCTGGACGAACTCCTTCAGGTTCTCGCCGTCGACGTGCTCGAAGACGATGAACTGCTGTCCGTCGTCCTCCCCGCGGTCGATGACCGTGACGATGTTGGGGTGCGAGAGCCGGGCAACGGCGCGGGCCTCGCGGCGAAACCGCTCGAGGTACTCCGGGTCGCCGGCGAGCCGGCGGTGGAGGATCTTGATCGCGATCCGCCGGTCGAGCTGCGTGTCGCGCGCGCGAAAGACGTCCGACATCCCGCCGCTCCCCACGAGCTCCTCGAGCTCGTATCTGTCGGCGATCAGATCGCCGGGCTGTGGAGGTCGCGACACGGGACGGCTGGTCGAACTGGCTCCCGGCACATCGCTACAACGCGCGAGGGACGGCCGCGGCTACGCAAGAACCGCGTCCAGCGCCTCCTCCCACGCCGCGAGCCCCTCGTCGAGCTCGGCGTCCGTGATCACGAGCGGGCAGAGGACCCGGTTGCAGTTCGAGTGAACGCCCGCCTTGAGGAGCAAGAGACCGCGGAGTGCAGCCTCCTCGGCGACTCGCGATGCGATTCCCGGCGCAGGCTCCTTGGTCGCGCGGTCTTCGACGTACTCGACGGCGAGCATCGCGCCGACGCCGCGGACGTCGCCGATCGCCGCGAAGCGCTCCTGCCAGCCGAGCATGCGAGCCCGGGCAATCTCGCCGATCCGCTGCGCACGTTCGACGAGCCCCTCCTCGACGAACACGTCGAGGACGGCGACGGCCGCCGCCAGCGCGACGGGATTGCCGACGTAGGTGCCGCCGACGGCGTTGTCCCAGAGCGAGTCCATGATCTCCGACTTGCCGACGACGCCCGACAGCGGCAGGCCGGCTGCCATCGACTTCGCCACCGTGATGAGGTCGGGCTCGACGTCGTAGTGCTCGATGGCGAACATGCGCCCGGTGCGCCCGAAGCCGGTCTGCACCTCGTCGACGACGAGGAGGATTCCCTCGCGGTCGCAGATCGCTCGGAGCCCCTCCATGTACTCCGGCGGCGCCGGAACGAAGCCTCCCTCGCCCTGCACCGGCTCGATGACGATCGCGGCCACGGTCTCGGCTGCGACCTGGGTCGAGAGCGCGCGCTCGAGCGCATCGAGCGCGTCGCGTGACGTGATTCCCCGATATTCGTACGGGAACGGGACACGGTAGACCTCGGGCGCGAACGGCCCGAGCCCCGCCTTGTACGGGTGCGTCTTGGACGTCAGCGTGAGCGAGAGGAGCGTGCGGCCGTGGAACCCGCCCTCGAATCCGATCACCGCCGGCCGGCGCGTGTAGCCGCGCGCGAACTTGACGGCATTCTCGACGGCCTCGGTGCCGGCGTTGAAGAACGCGGCCTTCGACGGCCCCGAGAACGGGGCGATCGCGGTCAGCCGCTCGGCGTACTCGACGTAGACCTCGTACGGGACGATCGTGAAGTCGGTGTGGAAGAAACGCGCAGCCTGCTCCTGCACTGCCGACACGACGCGCGGGTGGGCATGCCCGACGTTGAGGCACCCCACGCCGCCCGTGAAGTCGACAAAGCTGTTGCCGTCGACGTCGGTGACGACCGCGCCGCTGCCCTCCGCGATCACGATCGGGAGGTAGAGGCCGAGCGGATCGGCGACGACGCGCTCCTTCCGCTCGGTGATCTCGCGGGAACGCGGACCCGGGATCTCGGTCCGAAGCTCGATTGCGCGCGTCACGGCCACGGGATCACGATATCCGCTGCGCCCGACGGGGAATCAGGGTAAGAATCGGCAGGATGGTCCTCTCCGACGCGACGATCGCCCGCCTGCTCGCCGAGGGGAGGATCGAGATCGACCCGTATGACGACGCGCTCCTGCAGCCGTCGAGCGTCGATGTCCGCGTCGACCGGCTCTTCCGCGTCTTCCACAACAACCGCTACCCGTTCATCGACGTCAAGGTCGAGCAGGCGGAGCTGACCGAGCTCGTGGAGGTCGACGACTCGCACCCGTTCGTGCTGCACCCGGGGGAGTTCGTGCTCGGTTCGACGCTCGAGCGCATTCGGCTGCCCGACGACCTCGTCGCACGCCTGGAGGGCAAGTCGAGCCTCGGGCGGCTCGGCCTCCTCATCCATTCGACAGCGGGCTTCATCGATCCGGGCTGGGACGGGCATGTGACGCTCGAGCTCTCGAACGTCGCCAACCTGCCGATCACGATCTATCCCGGCATGAAGATCGGGCAGATCTCCTTCATGCAGATGACGGAGCCCGCCGCGACGCCCTACGGCTCGAGCTCGATCGGCTCGAAGTACAAGGGCCAGCGCGGCCCCACGGCGAGCCGCTACTGGCAGAACTTCGAGGAGGGCCGATGACCGTCCTGGTCACCGGAGCGACCGGCTTCATCGGCCCCCACGTCGTGCACGCGCTGCGGGCGAGCGACACCCCGGTGCGCGCGCTCGTGCGCGATCCGGCGCGCGCCTCGCGCCTCACCGCCTGGAGCGTCGAGCCGGCCACCGGAGACGTGACGGATCCGGCCTCCCTGCGCGCTGCGTGCGAGGGCGTGGACACCGTCATTCACCTCGTCGCGATCATCAAGGGCCGCTCCACCGATTTCGAGCGCGTCATGTCCGAGGGGACGCGGAACCTCGTCGCGGCGGCGCAGGAGGCGGGGGTGCGACGCCTCGTCCTCGCGAGCGCGCTCGGCCTCGACGAGCGCTCGAAGGACGCCGTGCCGTACTTCGCGGCGAAGTGGGAGATGGAGCGCACGGTGAAGGAGTCCGGCCTCGAGCACGTGATCTTCCGGCCCAGCTTCGTCTTCGGGCGCGACGGCGGCGTCTTGCCGACCTTCGTCCGGCTTGCGCGCTTCGCTCCCGTGACCCCGATCGTCGGTCCCGGGACGCAGCGGCTGCAGCCGATCTGGGTCGAGGATCTCGCCGAGTACTACGCGCGGGCGCTCACCGAGCCGGCCGCTGCGAACCGCACCTTCGACCTCGGCGGCCCGGAGGCGGTGAGCTGGAACGAGTTCTGGGAGCGGCTGAAGCGCGCGCTCGGCGTGCGGCGCCCTTCGGTGCACGTCCCGTTCGGGGCGATGCGGATCCAGGCGACGCTCACCGAGCGGCTACCGGGCTCACCGGTCACGCGTGACCAGCTGACGATGCTCGAGCTCGGCGACAACGTCGTGACCGACGAGAGCGCCGCGGTCGACACGTTCCAGCTGCCGCTCGTGCCGCTCGACGAGCAGCTGCGCCGCGCCTCGTGACGCGCGGCGTCGTCTACGCCTCGCCCGAAGCCGAGCCCGCCGTCGAGGAACTGACGGTCGACCCGCCGGGGCCGTGCGACGTTCGTGTCCGCGTTCTGGCGTGTGGGCTGTGCCATTCGGATCTGTACGTCGTCGAGACGAAGGGCTGGGGCATGGGGTTTCCGATCCTGCTGGGCCACGAGGGCGCGGGCGTCGTCGAGGAGATCGGAAGGGACGTGACATCGGTCGAGCCCGGCGATCGCGTCGTCGTCGCCTGGCGCGCGCCGTGCGGAGAGTGCCCGCAGTGCAGGCGCGGCGATCCCCGCCGCTGTTCGTCCCAGCTCCGCGCGAAGCGGCGCGTGCACCGCGCGACCGACGGCGCCCTGCTGACGCCGGTTCTCCGCTGCGGGACGCTCGCCGACCACGCTGTCGTCCACGAGGCATGTGCGGTGAAGGTGCCGGAGGAACTGCCGGCCGAGCAGGCGGCGTTGCTGGCCTGCGGCGTCTCGACCGGCGTCGGAGCGGCGCTCTGGGCGACGCCCGTGCGCGAAGGCTCGTCGGTTGCCGTGATCGGCTGCGGCGGCGTCGGGCTCGGCGTCGTGCAGGGCGCGCGCCTCGCTGGAGCGGAGCGGATCCTTGCCGTCGACGTTGCGAAGGACAAGCTCGATCACGCGCAAGCGCTCGGCGCGACCGACGTGGTCGACACTGCAACCGCCGATCCGGTCGAAGCAGTCCGCGAGCTGACGGGCGGGCGGGGAGTGGAGTTCGCGTTCTCGGCGATCGGCGCGGACATCGGCCTGGCGCAGGCAATCCGGATGTGCGCCTACGCGGGGACGGCAACGCTCGTCGGGATGCCGCCGCCGGGTGCGAAGCTCGACATCGATCTCTACGCAGACGTCTTCGGGCCCAGGCCGACGATCGCCGTCACGCACGGCGGCGACACGATCCCGCGGGAGGACTTTCCGTTCCTCGCGAGAGCCGCGCTCGACGGTCGGCTCGACCTCGCCCGCTTCGTGACGAGCACGATCTCGCTCGACGAGGTGCCCGAGCGCCTGCCGCGCATCGGCGAGGCCGGCGAGATCCGTACCGTCGCGGTGATGTGACGCTCAGGCGCCGCGGCGCCGTATGAGCGGCATGACGAAGTGCCTCGGCGCGCTCGTCCTGACGCTCGCGCTGACGGCGTGCGCTGCCGCCCATTCCGCCGTGCGGAGCGCGCCGGCGCGTCAGGCGTGGCGCCGGGTGGACACGCACGGAGTCGAGGTCGCGGTCCCTGCCCGCTGGCGTCTCGGCCGCGGAACGTGCGGGACGCCGCTGGCGAACACTGTCCTGTGGAACGAGGACGGGATACTCGACTGCCTGGTTCCCCAGCCGCGCGGATTGAGCGTGGTCGAGTTCAACGGGATCCTCCGAAAGCCGCGGGGCTGGTACGCGCGGCACGCGACGCCGGTCACGATCGACGGCGCCCATGCATTCCGCTGGCCCGTGGGCACGGTGTTCGGGAGCCGAGAGGTGCAGCTCGTCTTCCCGCGGCGCGGCATCTCGGTGAGCGTCCTCAGCCCGCGGCGCGCGTTGCTGCGGCGCATCCTCGCCTCGGTGCGAGTGGTCAAGGTGAACGAGACGGGCTGCCCGACACGCCCGACGCCGTCGTACCGGCTCGGGTCACGGCCGCGCGCGTCGCAGCCGTTCCTGCCGAAGGGCGCCCTGCGCATGGTCGGCTGCTCCTACCACGGGGGCTGGCTCGACATGTCGAAGCGCATCGGCCCCGGCGCGGCCGCGCGCCTGAGGCGGGCGTTCGACGCGGCGCGGTACGGATTCTCGCGCGCGCCCCGAGGCTCGTACCTCCCCTCGATCTGCGGCTCCAGCTGGCGCGGATCCTTCATCGTCGCGCGGTTCGAGTACGCGATGCGAGCACCGGTCTTCGTGACCGCGCACCTCGACGGCTGCACCCAGCTCGGCGCGAGCAACGGACGGTGGGCGGTGCGGCTCGAGCCTCGCTGGGTCTTTCGATTCACGCGCGAGGCGGGCTACGCGGGGAACTTCGTCGACCCGCGCAGAGCGCGCTAGGCCGGCTTCCCGAACGCCGCGCGCCGGGCGATGTCGGCGTCGTCGACCATGTGGCCGTCGCGCTCGACGTAGCCCTCCTTGCCACCGATCGCGAGCACGACCGCCTCTTCGTCGAACGGGTTCGACACCTTGCGTGGCGTCGTGGACTCGACGTGGAAGATGCCGCCTTCGCCGAGGACGCGCTTCTCGCCCTCCACCTCGACCTCGACGCGGCCTCGGTGGACGAAGTAGAGCTCGTCCTGGATGTCGTGGAAGTGGAGAAACCCGTCGTGGCCGGCTGCCATCACGATCCCGTTGATTCCGAATGCGGTCACGCCGAGCGCCGAGCGGATCTTGCGGAACCCCGGCCCCTCGCCGAGCTCGCCGAGCGAGCCGAAGGCATAGCTCACGTCTCGCACTGCTCGGCGGTGTGCGCGAGCGGGAGCCGGCCGAGCAGCTCACCAAGCTGCACTCGCTCCTCGGGCGAGAACTGCGAGCCGAAGAGCTCCTCGACGTCGGCGAGGTGCGTGTCTCGCGCGGCCTCGACCTTCCTCACGCCCTCCTCGGTGAGCACGGCGTAGCTCACGCGCGCGTCGCTCGCGCACGCCTTCTTCGCGACGAGGCCGCAGCGCTCGAGCCCGTCGAGGAGCCGCGTAATCCCCGATGCCGTGAGAAGCACCTGGCGCGCGATGTCGACCCGCCGCATCGCGTGGCCCTCCGCGAAGTAGAGCTGGATCAGGACGTCGTAGTCGCTCATGGTCAGGCCGTGGTCGGCCTCGAGGCGCGCACCGAGCTCCCTGGTCGTCGCCGCGTGAGCACGGAGAAACCGCACCCAGGCGATGACTGTGGGATCGTCGAGAACTTCTTGTGCGCTCAATACTTGACTAAGCAATCTTCTCTCGCTATAGTTGATTGCGTCCTCAAGTATACGTCAGGAGATACCCAATGTCCACCATCACCTCCTCGAAGATTGCACCGGCCGGCAGCTGGAGCGCCGACCCGGTTCACTCGAACGTCGCGTTCGAGATCGCCTACGCGGGCACGAGCACGTTCCGCGGCGGCTTCCGCGAGTACGCTGCCGGCCTGCGTGACGGCGTCCTCGAAGGCTCCGCCAGGGTCGCCAGCGTCGACGTCAAGGACGAGCAGCTCAACGGCCACCTTCAGACGCCGGACTTCTTCGACGCAGAGCGCTTCCCGGAGATCACCTTCCGGACGAGCGACCTCGAGCACGGCGAGCTGACGATCAAGGGCGTGACCCGCCCGGTCGCGATCACGGCGTCGGTCTCGGAGCCGAACGTCGATCCGTTCGGCCGCGAGCGCGTCGGCATCACCCTCGAGGCGAAGGTCGACCGCACCGAGTACGGCATCAACTGGAACGCGCCAAACCAGGGCGGCGGCAACTACCTCGGCGACGACGTCACCATCAAGGCGGACCTCGCGCTGGTCAAGGCAGCAGACGGGCAGGAGAGCTGACGGTGCGTGTGCTCGCCGTTTCCGGCAGCCTGCGGGAGAGCTCGTTCAACACGAGCCTCCTGCGGGCTGCGATCGAGGCCGCGCCCGACGGGATCGAGCTCGAGCTCTGGGAGGGACTCGGCGAGCTCCCGCTGTACGACGACGACCTCGAGAGCGACACCCCCGAGTCGGTGCGGCGCCTGCGCGACGAGTGGGGCGCCGCCGACGCGATTCTCTTCTCGACGCCCGAGTACAACGGCTCGGTCCCCGGCGGCCTCAAGAACGCGATCGACTGGGCTTCGCGGCCGGGGCAGGACGCGGTGCTTCGCAACAAGACGGTCGCGGTGATCGGCGCCAGCACGGGCCAGTTCGGCGCCCTCTGGGCGCAGCAGGATCTGAAGCGGATCCTCGGCATCGCCGGCGCGCGCGTTGTCGGCACCGAGATTCCGGTCGGCCGCGCGGAGGAGCGCTTCGACCCGGAGGGCAGGCTCCTCGACGGAGAGATCTTCGACCAGCTCCGGCTGCATCTGACCACGCTGGCGTCGGAAGCAGTGCCCGCTCCCGAACGAGTCGCGGCCTGAGAAAGACGAGGGGCCGCTTTCGCGGCCCCTCGATCACAGTAACCAGCGCGTAGTGGTAGAGGCGCTTTCCTGCCCTGGCCTCGGTAGTTGGGCCGGGCGGCGCGGAACGCGACGTCCCCCACGCTGGCTAGGCGGTTCCCCGTGGGTCCCGGGGACGGCACCCCTACCCGCTGGTACCTCCACTGCCCGTACTGTCTGAAATCACTGCCGGACCACCTCCTTTCCGCGGTACACGCACCATAGCCAAAGACGCGGCCGCCGCAAGGGCGGGCGTCATATCCTGCGGCGGTGCACGCCGAGCTGACGATCGAGATCGCGCGGGCGCCCGAGGAGGTCTTCGCCTACCTCACCGACGTGTCGAACCTGCCCGCCTGGCAGGCGGGTGTGAAGAGCGCGACGGAGACCGCCGGCCGGATCGAGGAGTCGCGTTCCGTCTTCGGGCGGGAGATGCACACGACGCTCGAGATCGTCGCGCGCGAGGCGCCGCACGTCTTCACGCTGCGCGCGCTCGACAGCCCGTTCCTCTTCACCGTCCGCCACGAGCTCGAGGCTGCGGGAGGCGGCACGCGACTGACAGTCGCGGCCGAGGGCGACATACCCGGCGTCGCCGCCGGTCTCTTCGCGCGCCGCGCCGAGAAACAGTTCCGTCGGGACTTCGAGCGGTTGAAGGAGATCCTCGAGAGCTAGAGGAGGGCGCGCCGCTCGGTCTCGACCGCATCGCGCACCCAGCAGTCGGCGACGTGGCCGTTGACGATGCCGCACGCCTCCATCGACGAGTAGACCGTCGTCGGGCCGACGAACCGGAAGCCCGCGGCCTTCAGGCGCTTCGAGAGCGCCTTTCCGTCGGCGTGGTCGCGGTACTCCCAGAGCAGCCGGTCGAGCGGCGTGCCGGCGGCGCGGAGACCGAGCGTCGCCTTTGCGTTCGCGATCGCGGCCTCGATCTTGCCGCGGTGACGGACGATCCCGGCGTCGCCGAGCAGCCGCTCGACGTCACGCCCGCCGAAGCGCGCGACGCGCTCCGGGTCGAACCCGGCGAACGCCTTCCGAAACGCCTCGCGCTTGCGCAGGATCGTGATCCACGCGAGCCCCGACTGAAAGCCCTCGAGACAGAGGCGCTCGTAGAGGCCGTGCTCGTCTCGCACCGGCCGCCCCCACTCCTCGTCGTGGTACGCGTTGTACGCGGGGTCGCTCGTCGTCCAGCAGCGGATCGGCTCGGTGCTCACAGATGGAGCGTAAGCAGACGGTTCACGCGGCGGCGACGGAGTACAGGCGCCACTCGCCCGGAACGCCTTTCAGCTCGGCTCCGCCACGATCCTCGAACTCGATCCCCGAGCCCGCGACGAGGTCCTTCACGGTCTGCGAGACGAACACTTCGCCGGGGCCTGCCCGCGCGGCGACGCGGGCTCCGATCGAGACCGCGATCCCGGCGACCTTCCCGTCCATGACCTCGCATTCGCCCGTGTGGAGGCCGGCGCGCACCTCGAGTCCCAGGTCGCTCACGGAATCCCGCACAGCGCACGCGCAGCGGATCGCGCGCGCGGGTCCGTCGAATCGCGCGAAGAAGCCGTCGCCGGCCGTGTCGAGCTCGACGCCTCGAAAGCGCGAGAGCTCGGCGCGGGTGCGCGCGTGGTGCTGCTCGAGCAGCTCGCGCCACGCGCGATCCCCGAGCTCCACGGCCTTCGCGGTCGATCCGACGAGATCGGTGAAGAGAACGGTCGCGAGGACGCCGTCGTACGGACGCGCCGACTCGAGACAGATCGGCTCCACGAACTCGCGGATCGCAACGACCACGCTCTCCCAGTCGCCGTAGTAGGGCACGTGCGACCCACCCGGCAGCTCGACGAAGCGGGCTCCGGGAATCTGCTCCGCCGTCCACCGGGCTCCTTCGATCGGGATCGGGTCCTCCGCGCGGTGCAGGACGAGCGTCGGCACGCGGATCGTCGAGAGGATCGGCCGGACGTCGATCTCGGCATTCATACGGCCGAGCTGCAGAAGCGCCCCCGGGCTGATCGCCATCTGGTCGCGGCGCGCCCGCTCCCGTACGGCCTCTGGCGTGGTCTCCAACCCCTGAGCCTCCAGCCATTCACGCGCGTTCTCTTCGGTCCCCCACGCCGCGGCCTCAGCCTCGCACTCGGCCAGATACTCGTGCCTCGGCTTCGCCCAGGGAAAGTTCGGCCCTCGGACGAAGCGGGGCAGCGACCCGTAGATCACGAGCGTCCGCACGCGTTCCGTGTAGGTCGCGGCGAAGAGCGACGCCATCGGGCCGCCTTCCGAGACGCCGCAGACAGCGGCTGTCTCGCTCCCCGCCGCATCCATCACGGCGCGGATGTCGTCCATGCGAGTCTCGAGATCTGCGACACCGGCCACCCGATCCGAGAGGCCGGTCCCGCGCTTGTCGAAGATGATCAGCCGCGAAAAGGATGCGAGCGCCCGAAGAAAGCGCGCCCCGGCCTCGTCCTCCCACGTGAACCCGAGATTGGAGAGCGCGCCGGGCGTCCAGACGAGGTCGAACGGCCCGTCGCCAACCACCTGATAGGCGATTGAGACCTCGCCGGAGCGGGCGTACCGGATTCCCGGGGTCATGGGTGAAGTGTCGAGCCTCGGCTCCGCCTCCGCAAGACCCGTGAAGACGGCGGCTTCGCCGAAACCCGCGTCCGGCACCTCGACGCCGGCCGTCGCCACGCCTGCGACGCGAGGAGTTCGTCGTCGTCCTGCCCGGAGCCGAGATCGCCGTCCCGAGCGAGCGGCCCGCTGGCGGGTAGAGCTAGGGAAGCTCGACGACGATCGCGCCGTCGACGACGCGGACCGGGTACGTCGCGACCGGCTCCGTCGCGGGC